>JAEEGJ010006201.1_pt1 | contig 36239 bp, 31 predicted proteins | sample 8958761 | NCBI WGS metagenome assembly JAEEGJ01 (sample SAMN16246546, study PRJNA631951) | gut metagenome | biome: gut microbiome; feature: rumen; material: RS-attached | host: Bos | place: Iran: Karaj | collected 2018-10
ATAATATTAAATATAGAAATGATGCTAATGATTTTATTTCTAATGATGTAGGAATAGTTTCATTGGATAAGTTTTTATGTTCCTCGAAGGCTAATAGATTTCATTTGTATAATACTAATGAAATCTATATGCGTACTATTAATGTAAAATATAATCAAAAACTAAGAAATGCGATAGGTCATAATGATGTTGAATATGATACAGTAAAACAAAGTATTAATTATATTCCTGATCCTAAAAAGCGTGACAAGAATCTATCAGAGTATTTGCTTGAGTTTGAAATAGAAGCATTAAGTATGTTTCAGGCAATATTGGTAATATCAGAATATCTATACAGGTTGAAGGAGTTAGAATTGCTAGCAAAGGGTGTGATGCCGTTACCAGTTGATTTTCCAACAAAAGAAAGAAGAAAGGAAAAAATCTATCCGAACGAAAAATGTCCATGTGGAAGTGGATTGAAATATAAGAAATGTCACGGAAGATTATAGATATCCTTAGTAGTAAGAATTTTTATTTTACTACTAATTTTACTACTAACAGGTAGTAATAACTTGCTAAATTCTGCTCTGATTTGCCACATTCACACATTTCAGAGCAGACCATAAAATCCCCAGAATCCCTTACAAAACAGGGTATTTCCGAGTAACAGGAGTAAATAAAAACAATGATAAAAATACTTTTCATCTGCCATGGCAATATCTGCCGTTCGCCTATGGCAGAATTTATTTTAAAAGATATGGTAGAAAAACAGGGAAGGGCCGATGAGTTTTACATAGAATCAGCAGCAACTTCAACAGAAGAAATTTGGCATGGAGTGGGAAATCCAGTTTATCCTCCTGCTAGAGATATACTTGCAAAGCATGGAATTTCTTGTGAAGGGAAAAGAGCTAGACAAGTAAAGTATGAGGATTATGATAAGTTTGACTTACTCATTGCAATGGATTCTAATAATATTAGAAATCTAAGGAAACTAATTCCGGAAGATACTAAAGGTAAAGTTCATTTAATGATGGAATATGCAGGCCAAAAAAGAGACGTTGCTGACCCTTGGTATACAGGAAACTTTCAAAAAACCTGGGATGATATTTACTTAGCCTGTGGGCAACTTTTGGAAAATTTATAAAATCTTTAGAGATTAATTAAATATATGTTTTGTAATTTTTATGAAAGCACTGTATAATTGAGGGGTTGCTCTTAGAGACACGTGCAAATGAAAGTGAAATAGACCTAGACTGATCGCACTATTTATGAGCTGATCAGTCTTTTTTTAGAAAGAGAGAAAGTATTGAAATTTAAAGAATTTGGAATTAAGAAAGATATTTTAAATGCCATTAGAAAAGCAGGTTATGAAGAAGCTACTCCTATTCAGGAGAAGGCAATTCCTGTGATTATGGAAGGCAGTGACGTTATAGGATTAGCACAGACAGGTACAGGAAAAACAGCTGCATTTGCTTTGCCAATCCTTAATTCTATCGAATTTAGAAAAAGAGCAAGAGTTAGAGCACTTATTCTCACACCAACAAGAGAGTTAGCAATTCAGACTTTTGAGAATTTTAAAAAGTACGGAAGATACATGGATTTAAAGACTGTATGTCTTTATGGTGGTGCCAAAAAAGGCAATCAGTTAGCACAGTTAAAGCGTGGGGCAGATATTATTGTTGCTACACCAGGTCGTTTAATTGACCTTTATAACGAAGGAGTGCTAGATTTTAAATCCGTAGATTATTTCGTTCTGGATGAAGCAGATAGAATGCTTGATATGGGCTTTGTGCCAGATGTTAGAAAGATTAATTCACTTTTACCTGAATGGCGCCAGATGATTATGTTTTCAGCAACAATGGATAAGGCAGTGGAAGATTTGGCTAATCAGATGCTTAAAGACCCGGTTCGTATTCAGGTTGCAGCACAAAACGATGCAGCTGAAACAGTTGACCAGCGCTTAATTTACACAAAGGGCGAGCTTAAAGACACAATCATTATTCAGTTCTTGCAAAATGAAATCAAGAACCCGGAAAATCTTTCGCTACCACGTAAAGATAGAAAGAACGCTATTGTATTTACTAGAACAAAGAAGGGTGCTGACAGACTTCACAAGGCCTTAGTAAAGGCAGGACTACTTGCAGTATCAATTCACGGAGATAAGACTCAGGGCCAAAGAAAAGATGCCCTTGATAGATTCCGTTCAGGTCAGGTTCAGATTCTTGTGGCTACAGATGTTGCAGCAAGAGGACTTGATATTCCTAAGTTAAATTATGTATTTAACTATGATTTACCAGAAGAACCAGATAACTACGTTCATAGAATTGGTAGAACAGGACGTGCCGGCGAGTCAGGAATTGCCTATACACTTTGCTGTGAGGATGAGTTACATTTGCTTTATGAAATTGAAAAGCTCATGGGCAAGGAAATTCCAGAGGCAAGCACAGAATGGTCCCTTGAATTAGATAGAACAAAGTTTAAGCGCCATAATAAGCGTAATAATTATAGAAGAAACTTTGCTAGAAGAAGCTACGGCGATAACAAGAATAGACCTAGAAGAAACGACAAGCACAGAGATAACCGTAATAATGATAATCACAGAGCTAATCGTCACAATGACAATAATAGAGATAATAAGCATAGTCGCAATCATAGAGACAATAGAGATAACAGAAATAAAAATAATTAAATAAAGCTAGAGGAGTTATCATGAACAAGCTTAAAAGTTTTAAGATTTTACCAAACTACAATTCTGTAGGAGAGTGTATTAAAGACTTAATTTACATGGCTTTTGCCACATTTATTATAGCCTTTGCAGTTTATTTTTTTATGGAGCCATCTAACACAGCAATTTCTAGTGTTTCGGCCTTAGCTATTGTTTTGGCAAATGTATTGCCACTTACAGTTTCGCAATTAACCTTTATTATGAACATCCTTTTATTAATAGTAGGTTTTGCCCTTTTTGGCTCAGAATTTGGCTTTAAGACAATTTATACATCTCTTTTGCTTCCAGTATTTTTAGGAGTTTTTGAAAATGTATATCCTAACAACCTATCACTTACAAACGATGCATTTCTAGACGTTATACTTTATGTATGTCTAGTAAGCCTTGGATGCGCTTTATTATTTAATGATAATGCAAGTTCAGGAGGAATGGATATTGTTGCTAAGGTACTTAATAAATATTTCCATTTAGAGCTTGGTCAGGGAATGGCCCTTGCAGGAATTTTAATTGCCTGCTCGACTATATTTTTCTATGATGCAAAGTCAGTGATTTTATCACTTTTTGGAACTTACATCAATGGTATTGTCCTAGACCATTTCATCTTTGGACAAAACATTAAGAAGAGAGTTTGTATCATTACTGAAAAAGAAGAACTTATTAGAAACTACATTTTACATGGCTTACACAGTGGCGCTACAATCTATCAGGCAATTGGCGCCTATGATATGGTAGCAAGACAAGAAATTATCTGTATTGTTACAAAGCAGGAATATCAAAAGCTTATGCGTTATGTTGAGGAAGTTGATCCTAAGGCTTTTGTAACAGTTTATACAGTTTCAGAGATTAGATATATTCCAAAATTAATCAAAGATAAGCCACTACATGCGAAAGATAAGATCGCATAAACTAAACTTAATAGAGTAGTTTATATTGACCTCCAAATAAATTTTTAAAAAATTTTTATTTGGGGGTTAATTTTTTTATATTAGTTCCGATAAAGAAAATACAAGGAAGAATTGGAGGTTTTAAAAATGGGATTATTTAAGATTCTTAGCGAAGATTATAATTACTACGAAGATGATGAGAAAAGACCTACAATTGAAGAAAGATTAGAGGCTGTAAAAAAGGATGTTATAGCCCTTTTTATAGGAATAGCTGCTCTTATTGCCATTGTATTTTTCGTAAATGAAAGAAACATAAATCAAGATAGAGCAACAAATGGAATCAACGAAGTGGACAATGTTCCAGCGGTTGAGGTGGTTATGCCAACTGAAATGGACAGCATTGGCTTAACATAAATTTAGTTCTTAAGGATAGGGACTAAACGGGAGAAGTATTTAAAAGAACCTTAAGGAGAACGTAGGACGCGGAGAGCGTTATACAATAGCTGCTGAGAGGTTCTTTTTTTATGCAAAGATATATTCTAAAACTATCAATAATTAAGTATAAAAGTTGACATAAGATAATTTAAAGTTTATAATTATACCATAGTTTTATTAGTATTAATGGAGTGCACAATATGGAAGAGGCCGTAATATTTGTATTTGACGCAGAAGTAGGAATGACGCTTGCTAAAGACGTTATTACACCTGATGGACATCTTCTAGTAAAGAAGGGTTCGGTACTAAATTGGGACCTTATTTCAACTATTTCAAATCATCATATACTTGAGATTAAGGTTTACGTTGACAATGAGTCCACTAACGAGGACGTACCATTTTTACAAGAATCAGGAGAAACCGTTAAATATTACGACAAGGTAAGAGAGTCTGAAGCTTTTCAGAAATTCGAGGCGGAATTTATACATTCAGTTTCGGAGGTTAAGGAAGAGCTTGAAAATGTAATCAATTTCAACAAGTCCATCGATACAGCCAAATTATTAGAGGGTCCGTTAAAACTCCTTAAGACCACTCCTAATAATTTGCAGCTACTGGATATGATTCATAGTATCAGGCAGTACGATGACCTTACTTATGTCCACAGTGTAAGCGTTGCCCTTTTAGCATCAACTATTGGCAGGTGGCTAAATTATAATGAAGAAAAGATTCGTTTATTAGCCCTTGCAGGAATTGTTCATGATGTGGGTAAATTAAATATTCCAATTGAGATATTAACTAAGCCTAGTAGATTGACGGATAATGAATATACCATTATGAAAAGACACGTCAATTTAGGTTACGAGGCCTTAAAGGATCAGAATATCGACCAAAGAATTAAGGAAGCCTGCCTTTTACATCATGAAAGATGTGATGGCAGCGGCTATCCCTTTGGACTAAAGGATGACATGATTTCTATGGAGGCAAAGATTATAACCGTGGCAGATGTATATGATGCTATGACAGCTAATAGAGTTTATAGAAAGGCTATCTGTCCTTTCACTGTTGTAGATATTATGTATAAAGATTCCTTTAGCAAATATGACCCAACGGTAGCTATTACATTTTTAAGAAACATAGTTACTTCCTATATACATACAGATGTGAGACTGTCAGATGGCAGTGCCGGAAAGGTAATTTTGGTTAATGAAAATGACCTCTCAAGGCCGACAGTCTTAGTGGGGAAAAGGTTGATAGATTTATCTAGAGAGCCAAATCTAGAAATCGTGGCCTTAATTAATTAGCTTTATAACTTCCTTCTTCATTTTTACCCAGAGTGGTGTATGCTGCTCTGGGGTTTTAAAAATGTTACTAGGATTTAAAAATATTAACATAAATTTAGTCTTGACGAATAAGATTACATATATTATCATGCTATTACGATAGAGAACTATCGATTTGTGCGTTAATTGAATATTGATTATATCCCTTATTTAGAGTGGTGGAGGTACATAGGACCGATGAAACCCAGCAACCCCTTTAACATTGATTAGAGGAAGGTGCCAACCTGAGCGAGAGAATTTCGAACAATAAGAGGAGTCTGAATTTATTTAGAGTCCCTTAAGGGACTTATTTTTTTGCAGTTCGCTATTTTTAGATATAAAAAATATTCACGAGATGATAACAATTGTTCAAGATCGAAAGGAGAATCCAAGACAATGGAAAAAAGATTATTCACTTCAGAATCAGTAACAGAAGGTCATCCAGATAAAATCTGTGATCAGGTTTCAGATGCAGTTTTAGATGCATTATTTGAGCAGGATCCATACTCAAGAGTAGCTTGTGAGACACTTACTAACACAGGTTTTGTTATGGTTATGGGAGAAGTAACAACTAAGGCTAATGTTGATATTCCTTCAATCGTTAGAAAGACAGTAACAGATATCGGATATGATTCATCTGATAAGGGCTTTGATGGTAATACATGTGCAGTTATGGTTGCACTTGATAAGCAGTCAGCAGATATTGCTATGGGTGTTGATAATGCTATTGAAACAAGAGATGGCAAGGACGATTTAGAGACAGGTGCTGGTGACCAGGGTATGATGTTTGGTTATGCAACTAATGAAACACCTGAATTCATGCCATACTCAGCAAACTTAGCTCAGAAGCTTTCTTTACAGTTAACTAAGGTTCGTAAGGATGGCACACTTAGCTATTTAAGACCAGATGGTAAGACTCAGGTTACAGTAGAATATGATGAGAACGACAAGCCAGTAAGACTTGATGCTATCGTAGTTTCAAGCCAGCATGCTGCAGATGTAACTCAGGATCAGATTCATGCTGATATTAAGAAGTATGTAATTGATGCAATCGTTGATCCTAAGATGATTGATGAGAACACTAAGATTTACATCAACCCAACAGGACGTTTTGTAATTGGCGGACCAAACGGTGACTCAGGCCTTACAGGACGTAAGATTATTGTAGATACTTACGGTGGAGCAGCAAGACACGGTGGTGGTGCTTTCTCAGGTAAGGATTGTACAAAGGTTGACCGTTCAGCAGCTTACGCAGCAAGATATGTTGCTAAGAACATCGTTGCTGCAGGTCTTGCAGATAGATGTGAAATCCAGTTATCATACGCTATTGGTGTTGCAACTCCAACATCAGTTAGAGTAGATACATTTGGAACAGGTAAGCTCTCAGAAGATAAGTTAGTTGAAATCGTAAGAGAAAACTTCGATTTAAGACCAAATGGTATTATAAAGATGTTAGACCTTAGAAGACCAATTTATAAGCAGACAGCAGCTTATGGTCATTTTGGTAGAACAGATGTAGATTTACCTTGGGAGCATCTTGATAAGGTAGATACTTTGAAAAAATACTTATAATTAATCCGATAGACTGATATGTAGTAAATAAAAGATATAAAAGGAAGCAGTTAGCCATAATTTGGTATAGCTGCTTCCTTTTATTATCTGTATTTATATTTTATTAGAATGCTTTTAAAATATCAAGTAAACGATGAAAAAACCCTTGATTTTACTAGGTTTCTCAATATATTTGTATAGAAATTAATTAATGATAAAATTATATTGTATTCAATTGATGAATAGGTTTTTCAAATATATAATATAAGAAGAGCGAGTTAGCAAAGAGAATTGTAAATATCATTGGTAATGGGAAGATTAAATTATGTTTGATTTAGAAGAAGAATTAAAGAAACTTCCAGCTAAGCCTGGAGTATATATAATGCATGATAAATTCGACAATATAATATATGTTGGCAAGGCCAAGATTTTAAAGAACAGGGTGCGCCAATATTTTCAAAGTCACAGAAATCACTCTCCAAAGATTATTCAGATGGTGTCTCGCGTGGCTTATTTTGAGTACATAATTACAGATTCAGAGCTTGAAGCTCTTGTGCTTGAGAATAATTTAATTAAGGAGCATAGACCAAAGTATAACACTATGCTAAAGGATGATAAGACCTATCCTTTTATTAAGATTACTGTAAATGAGGCCTTCCCAAGGGTACTTTTTTCTAGAACTATGAAGCATGGTACAGGAAAATATTTTGGCCCATTTACGTCTTCTTATGCAGTTAAGGACACAATTGAGCTATTAACTAAGCTTTATAAGGTAAGAACCTGTAATAGAAAGTTGCCGGCAGATATAGGAAAGGAAAGACCTTGTCTTAATTATCATATTGGTCAGTGCGATGCGCCATGTCAGGGATATATAACAATGGAAGAATATGGCAAAAGAATTGATGAGGTAATAAATTTTCTAAACGGAAATTACTCAGATATTATGGATTCTTTAAATGAGAAAATGTTAAAGGCTTCGGAAAATCTCGAATTTGAGGAGGCTGCCAGATATAGAGATTTACTAAATTCTGTGAAGCAGGTAGCTCAAAAGCAGAAGATTACAGCAGATGATCCAACGGATAGAGATGTAATTGCCTGCGCTTCTAATGGAGAAGATGCGGTGGTGCAGATTTTCTTTATAAGAGAAGGAAAGTTACTAGGGCGAGAACATTTTCATATGCGCGTAGCCACTGGAGATACTAGAAGTGACATTATATTAAACTTTATTAAGCAGTATTACGGGGGCACTCCATACATTCCAAATATCATCATGCTTCAAGAGGAAATTGAGGAGCTTGATGTAATCACTGAGTGGTTAACAGACCTTAAGAGACGTAAGGTCAGTCTTATTACTCCAAAGAAGGGGGATAAGGAAAAGATGGTGGAGCTTGCCTATAAGAACGCCCAGATGGTTCTAAATCAGGATACTGAGAAGATTAAGCTTGAAGAAAAAAGAACTATTGGCGCTATGAAGGAAATTGAGTCTTGGCTTCACCTTAAAAACTTAAAAAGAGTGGAGGCCTATGATATCTCAAACACTAGTGGCGTTGAGTCCGTAGGTTCCATGATTGTTTTTGAAAATGGAAAGCCTAAGAAAAATGACTATAGAAAATTCAAGATTAGAACAGTTAAAGGACCTAATGATTATGAATCTATGCGTGAGGTTTTGACTAGAAGATTTAATAGGGCACTAGCTGAAATTGATGGCAGCGAGGAGTCTAGAGGATTTTCTAAGTTACCAGATATTATTATGATGGATGGTGGTCGAGGCCAGGTAAATATTGCCCTTGAAGTATTAGACAGTCTAGGTCTTAATATTCCTGTTGCGGGTATGGTTAAGGATGACACTCATAGCACAAGAGGTCTTTATTATAATAATGTGGAGATTCCTATTAATAAGCATTCGGAAGGTTTTAAGCTGATTACTAGAGTGCAGGATGAGGCCCATAGATTTGCTATTACTTACCATAGAAGTTTGCGTGGAAAGTATGAGGTGAAATCAGTTCTTGATGATATTAAGGGAATTGGCCCTGTAAAACGTAAGGCGCTTATGAAGGCTTTTCTTGATATTGATAAGATTAGAAATGCATCAATTTCAGAACTTATGGAAGTTGATGGTATTACCCTAGAGCTTGCGGAAAATATTTACAGCTTTTTCCACTAAATGCCAAGATTTTAAACTGTTAAACTTTAGGCTTTCATTGAAAAGTGAAAGTTGCTGTGATAAACTTTAAATAAATGATATAGAAATTAAGTAGTAGGGATTATTTGCTAGAATAGATGGCGAGGAGGAAATTAAAAATGGCTGGAACAAGCACTGGTAAAGAGAAGGTAAAATTATCTAAGGTTATCGAGAAGATGCAGCTTGTGAATATGACACCAGACATAGATGCGTCAGGGATTTGGCTACATGTGCCAGATATTAATAGACCTGCCTTACAGCTAACAGGATTTTATCAATCATTTGATAATGATAGATTGCAGATTATAGGTAATGTAGAGTTTAATTATTTGGAAAGCTTATCAAAGGAAGAGAGATTAGAAAGATATTCTCAATTACTTTCAAGTAACATTCCTTGTCTTATCTTTTGTAGAGAGTTAAGACCAGAACAGGAAGTTATTGATATGGCTAATAAACTTGGAATTCCACTTTTAAGTTCACATGATACAACTTCATCTTTTACAGCTGAGGTAATTAGATGGCTTAAGGTTCAGCTTGCACCATGTATCGTAATTCATGGCGTATTAGTTGATGTTTACGGTGAAGGTGTACTTATTACAGGTGAATCTGGTATTGGTAAATCAGAGGCTGCCCTTGAACTTATTAAGAGAGGACATAGACTTGTAACTGATGATGCAGTTGAAATCAGAAAGGTTTCAGATGAGACTTTAGTAGGTTCAGCACCTGGTGTTACAAAGTATTTCATCGAGTTAAGAGGTATTGGAATTATTGATGTTAAGACACTTTTCGGTGTTGAATCAGTAAAGGAAACTCAGGAAATTGATATGGTTATCAAGCTTGAGGATTGGAATAAGGATAAGGAATATGACCGTCTTGGTTTAGAGGAAGAATACACAGAGTATCTTGGAAATAAGGTAGTTTGCCACTCACTTCCAATTAGACCTGGTAGAAACTTAGCTGTTATTGTAGAGGCAGCTGCGGTTAACCATAGACAAAAGAAGATGGGATATAATGCGGCCGTTGAACTTTATCGTAGAGTTCAGGAGAACTTAATGAAGGGCGATGAAGACGACGACTAATTTGTAAAAAAAGGACATAAATACTAATAAGTTTTTCTGGGGGGAAGTTGTAGTTATATTTGGCTACAACTTTTCTCTTTATTAGTTTTATGTGGTTAGGAGTTTTTTTATGATAGATGTTATAGATAGAATTAGAGATATTGTGGGGGATTCTAGAATTTTCCCAGAAGAGAGTTTAAAGAACTACACAACATTTCGAATTGGCGGAAAATGTAGAGCATTAGTTATGCCAAGCACTAAAGAGGAGATTATTAAAGTAGTTAGTCTTTTAAGAGAGACTAAGACAAATTTTTTCGTTATGGGTAATGGAAGCAACTTACTTGTAAGCGATGAGGGTTTTGATGGTATTGTTGTTTCTTTGAAATTCTTTAAGGGCATTGAGGTGCTTGAAGAGGATGATAAGACTTTTACAGTAAGAGTAATGGCAGGAGAGTTAATGTCTAGCGTGGGCAACTATCTTGCAAGACAGGGTGTAGAAGGTTTTGAATTTGCCACTGGAATTCCAGGAACAATTGGCGGCGGCGTTAGAATGAATGCCGGTGCATATGGTGGCGAGTTAAAGGACATTTTAGTGAATATAACTGCTATTGCAGAGGATAATACAGTAGTGACTCTTTCTAATGAGGAACTAGAACTTTCATATAGAACAAGCATTTTAGCAAAGAAAAATTATATCTGTCTGGATGCTTGCTTTAAACTTAATAAGGGTGATAGCCTTGATATTAAGGCTAAGATTAAAGAGTATGCCAACAGCCGTAAGGAGAAGCAGCCTCTTAATTATCCAAGTGCCGGAAGTACATTTAAAAGACCAGAAGGCTACATTGCAGCTAAGTTAATTGATGAGGCAGGCCTTAAGGGTCTACAGGTTGGTGGAGCTAAGGTCTCTGAAAAGCATGCTGGTTTTGTTGTAAATGTAGGCGGCGCAACTGCTAAAGACGTTATTGAACTTACAGATAAGGTTAAGGAAGTTGTTAAGGAAAAGAATGGAGTTTCATTAGAACTTGAAGTAGTTAAATTGGGATTCTAATATTTTCTTTGATACGAGCTTAATTTTGGCTTATAAAACATAAGCTTATAAATTTCACTGAAAGGAGCGCAATTTCATGAAGATGATTATAGTGACTGGAATGTCAGGTGCAGGAAAGAGTACAGCACTTAATGTATTAGAAGATGAAGGCTTTTATTGTGTAGATAATATGCCTATTTCTCTAATTATGAAGTTCGCAGAAATTGCTTCAAAGGGTGAAGGTGGATATGAGAACATTGCATTGGGAGTGGATGTAAGAAATGGAGAAGGCTTTAAAGAGTTAGATAAAGTCTTAGATGAATTAGATGAGAATAATTACAACTATAGTATTCTCTATCTTGATTCAAGTGATGAGGTTTTAGTTAAGCGTTATAAGGAAACTAGAAGAACTCATCCTCTTGCAAAGGGAAATAGAATTGAAGATGGCATAAAGCAGGAAAGAGAGATTTTATCTTTCTTAAGAAGAAGGGCAACTATTATAATTGATACTTCTAACATGCTAACAAGAGAGTTTAAGGCTGAGATGGAGAAGATTTTTATCCATAATAAGAAGTTTAATAACCTTTTTGTTACAGTATTATCCTTTGGCTTTAAGTATGGAATTCCGTCAGATGCTGACCTTGTGTTTGATGTACGTTTTCTTCCAAATCCCTATTACATTCAAGAGCTAAGACCTTTAACGGGTAATGATAAGGAAATCCAAGACTATGTACTTAGTGCAAGTGAGTCTAGAGAATTCCTTGTTAAGATGAAGGATATGTTAAGATTTTTACTCCCTAATTATGTCAAAGAAGGTAAGAACAATCTAGTTATTGCCATTGGTTGTACAGGCGGTAAGCATAGATCAGTTACCCTTGCCAATGAAATTTATAAGTTAATTTGGGAACTAGATTATGGATGTAAAATCGAGCATCGTGATATAGAAAAGGATGCTAAGAGGAAAGGGTAGAGATGTCTTTTTCATTAGAAGTAAAAAAAGAATTATTGAATAAAATGGACACGGCAAGACATTGCCAGATTGCGGAATTTGCAGCTCTTATGTCTTTTACAGCTCATGTAATTGAGACAGAAGAGGGGCTTATTGGCATAGAAAGTCTAACAGAGAATACATTGGTGGTGGAGAAATTCGAGCTACTTTTAAAGACACTTTTTGATGTTAAGGAGTCGGATTATACAAAGAGCCACGAATTAAATTCTAGTAAATTAATTACAATTAGAATTTTCAAGCAACAGTTAGTTGCTAACATTTTGCAAACTATTAAATGGTGTGATGACACATTTCTTTCAATAGAAGAACAATTCTTAGATTCACGAATTATCCAAAAGGATTGTTGTAAGAAAGCCTTTATTAGAGGCGCTTTCCTTGCAGCAGGTTCTATAAGTGATCCTAATAAATTCTATCATTATGAAATAGTATGTGTATTTGAAGAGGACGCACAAAAGTTAGTGGAGCTTTTGCGCTTCTTTAATTTAGATGCCAAAGTTACGGAAAGAAAGAATAACTTTGTGGTTTACATAAAGGAAGGCAATAACATTACAGATGTACTAAATCTCATGGGCGCTGTGCGTTTGCAAATGGAACTCTTTAATATCATGATTTACAAGGGCATAAGTAATGATGTGAATCGTAAAGTTAACTGCGAAACTGCCAATCTTAATAAAACTATAGAGGCAGCAGTTAAGCAGGTTAATGACATTGAATATATTAGAGACACAGTGGGTCTTGATAAGCTAAAGGTCAACTTAAGAGAGGTGGCTCTTTTAAGACTAGAGAATCAAGACACAAACCTAAAGGATTTAGGAGAGATGCTTGACCCGCCAGTAGGTAAGTCAGGGGTTAATCATAGACTACGAAAGATAAGTGAATTTGCAGAAGGCTTAAGAGAAGCAAGAGGCGAGCTTTAAGAGGGCACGTTTCATCAATTCTAGGGATTGACAGCAAGAGTATAATAAAAGATGAGTTTAGTTATGAAAATGTTACTTAAATTTTTGTTTATCAATAATTATGAATTTATTCTTAAATTCACAAGCATTTCTTGACAAACAAATGTTATAAGTACTAATATCAATTACACACAATCTAATTTTTGAGAAAGAAGGTTTAATATGACTAAGGTAGATATAATTTCAGGTTTCTTAGGCGCTGGTAAGACAACTTTAATTAAGAAGCTCTTACAGGATAGCAAGCTTAATAAAGAACAGGTAGTTTTAATAGAGAATGAATTTGGTGAAATCGGTATTGATGGCGGTTTCTTAAAGGATGCAGGTGTTGAAATTCGTGAGATGAATTCAGGTTGTATCTGTTGTTCACTTGTTGGTGATTTTGGTACATCTTTAAAGGAAGTTGTAGATAAGTATCATCCAGATAGAATCATCATCGAACCATCAGGTGTTGGTAAGTTATCAGACGTTATTAAGGCTGTTAAGGATCTTCATATTGAGAACGAGATCACATTAAACAGCGCTTCAACAGTTGCTGATGCTTCAAAGGTTAAGGTTTATATGAAGAACTTTGGTGAGTTCTTTAATAACCAGATTGAACATGCTGGAACAATCATTTTAAGTAGAACTCAGAACGTTACTGAGGAGAAGCTTAATAAGGCAATCGAACTTATTAGAACATTAAATGAGAAGGCTCATATCATCACAACTCCTTGGGATGATATTTCAGGCGATACAATTCTTGGTGCTATGGAGAATGTTACTAATCTTGAACTTGAAATGTTAGCAGAAGCTGCAGAAAAGGCTCATGAGGAACATGAACACGAGCATCATCATCACGATGGAGAAGAGTGCTCATGCGGACATCATCATCACGATGGTGAAGAATGCCACCATGACCACGACCATGACGAACATGATCATGAACATCACCATGAAGACGGAGAAGAGTGCTCATGCGGACATCATCATCACGACGATGAAGAATGCCATCACGATCACGACCATGATCATGATCACGAACATCATGACCACGATCATGAACATCATCACCATGATGGAGAAACATGCTCATGCGGTCACCACCATGATCATCACCATCATCATGCAGATGAAGTATTTGATAGCTGGGGAATTGAAACAGTTAACAAGTACTCAAAGGCTGACTTAGATAATATCCTTGATGATTTAGCTGATTCAACAGAATACGGCGTAATCCTTAGAACAAAGGGTATGGTTCAGTCACCAGAAGGTAATTGGTTCAACTTCGATTTAGTACCAGGTGAGTACGAAATCAGAGAAGGACAGGCAGATTTCACAGGAAGAATTTGTGTTATCGGTTCTAAGTTAAATGAAGAGAAGTTAAAGACTTTATTCAAGCTTTAATTTAGATAGGGCTTAAGCTCCTAACTAAGGCTTTTATAAAGAAAACTAATATAATAATTATGTGTAGAATAGGTGCGATATGAGATATTTTTATGTCGCACCTTTTTTAGAAAGGCGGACAATATGGCACAGGAAGAGCAATATCAGATTCCTATATTTTTAATTAATGGACAGCTTGATAGTGGTAAGACAAAATTTATCGTTGATACTGTTGAGATGGGACAGTTTGAAGAAGCTCAGAAGAAGCTTTTAATTGTTTTAGAAGAAGGCGAAGAAGAGTACTCTGAAAAGTTCCTTAAAGACAACGGAATCGACATGGTTGTTCTTGAAAAAGAAGAATTCACTTATGAGAAGTTAGTTGAACTTGATAAGAAATATGATCCATGGATTGTATTAGTAGAATATAACGGTATGTGGGCTCCACAGCTTATCTATGATACAGAAAAGCCAAACGGCTGGGAAATTTATCAGGCAATTACTTTAATTAATGCAGAGCAGTTCCAGTTACAGTGGGCTAATATGCGTTCAATTATTGCAGAGACAGTTAAGCTAGTAGACTTAGTTGTCTTTAATAGATGTGCTCCAGGAATGGATTTAGGCAGCTTTAGACGTAGCGTTAAGGCACTTAATCCATCACTTCAGATTGTATTTGAAGATGATAAGGGCGAGCAGGTTGCTATTTCAGAACAGTTACCATATGACTTAAATTCAGATATTATTGAAATTGAAGATGAAGATTATGGTATTTGGTATATGGATGTTAATGAACGTCCAGAAGTTTATAACGGTAAGACAGTACGTTTCAAGGGACAGGTTTTAAAGAATAAGTACTTTAAGGATAAGAACTTCGTTCCAGGACGTAAAGTTATGACTTGCTGCGCAGATGATACATCCTTTATTGGTTACATTAGCTACTACGATAAGATTAGAGAATTAGAGAACAAGCAGTGGGTAATGGTAACAGGTACAGTTAAGAACGAATTCCAGATGGCCTATAAGAAGAAGGGCCCTGTAGTTTACTGCACTGAAGTTACTCCATGCGAAGCTCCAAAGGAAGAATTAGTTTACTTATAAGAATACTATCCCCATCAACTTTTGGTGGGGATTTTTCTTAAGCAAAAATATAGATAGGTGGTAAGATTATGATACAAGATATTTATCCATTACATTTAGACAATCAATACAAAAATGCAAGTCCTAAGGACGATGACACAATCTTTTGCTTTGCAGGATCCACAGTTTTAGCAAAGGAAATAGGGGAAAATGAATTATATTTTCCACAATATAGTGAGTTTAAAGCAGGAATAGTTACCAACAACGCTGTGGATAATGTGGATAACACAGAAAATACTGATAAATATAGCTATATCTATCTCTTCTCTTTAGTGGAAAAGAAAGATAGTTATCCACAAAATAGGGGTGTTGATATTGTGGATAATGTGGATAAGTCAAGTATTGATAAGGATAGTTCTATTTATGATTCTGAAAATGTAAGAGTAGTTAAACGCTTTTTCCTTGCCTTTAAAAATAACATCGTATTAAAGGGTGACTTCTTTGGAGAGCTTGCAGATACTGATGTTCACAAGGAATATAAGTCTAGCCTAGAAGGCTTTGATTACTATGGCGTTTACAATTTTAGAACTCAGAAGGATAGAGCTCTAGCCTATGCCACTATTACTGCTTATCATCTTTACGGTTGGTATAGAGATAACAAGTTCTGTGGAAGATGTGGAAAGCTATTAGAAAGAGATGTTAAGGAACGTATGATGAAATGTCCTGTCTGTGGAAATAGCATTTATCCTAAGATTTCACCAGCTGTTATTGTAGCAATCACTAACAAAGACAAGATTTTACTTACAAAATATGCCGGCAGAACCTACACAAACTATGCATTAGTTGCAGGCTTTACAGAAATCGGTGAAACCATGGAAGATACTGTAAGACGTGAAGTTATGGAAGAAGTGGGCATTAAAGTTAAGAATATTAGATATTATAAGAGTCAGCCTTGGGGCCTCTCAGGTTCTCAGCTATCAGGCTATTTTTGCGAGCTTGATGGAGATGATGACACAATCAAGCTTCAGGAAGAAGAGTTATCAGTTGGGACTTGGGTTGCAGCCAAAGATATTGAAGTGACTCCAGATAATGTCTCTCTAACAAGAGAAATGATCCTAAAGTTTAGAGACGATGTTCTAAACAATTAGGACCATTTGCATAATCTGTATTATTTATTATTTTGAAAATGTATATCTTATTTTTCTTTTAAGTAAATATCAAGGTCAACATCGCCGTCAATGCCGTCAACGCTACCAGATTGGCTGTATTGCCACATTGTAAATTTATAAGGATAGTAAGGAGTTGTATCGTAGTTTGCAAACCACTTATCATAATCCTCTAATTCTTCTAGATTTACATTGGCGATGAAACCCTTGAGGTTTGAGTAAATCATTACATCATAACCTGCATCTTCAATAGTTTCACAAAATGTCTTAACGATTTCAGTTAATTCTTCAACGGATAAACTCTCCTGTCTTGAAGTTCCAGAAACAATTTCCTCTACATCCACAACAACTGGATAAGTAATGTTGTAAGGTTTAATTGCATCAAGAACAAATTGAGCTTCTTCTTTGGCCTCAGCAGTGCTTATAGCAGAGGTAAAGAAATAAACTCCCACATCTAAATCATTTTTAAGAGCATCACTTACATAAGTCTCAAAATTAGCATCGGCAGTAACTACGCCACCACCATAAGTTCTATAACCAACTCTTAACATGCAGTAGTCAAAACCTGCATTCTTAACCTTACTAAAATCAACATCCCCCTGATAAACGGAAAGATCTACACCAGCAATAGACTCGTACTTGTCATCCTCATAGCTGTAGTAGCCAGTCTTATCATCAATGCTAATCTTGTCATTATCAATGATTGACTTAGCCAAATTATTATTAATTTCTGCGAAATTGTAGCGGTTGTTACTTAAATAGACCACATTCTTTGTAAAAATGGACTTTAAAATTTGGCTTGTGGAATAACCATCATTGTAGCTTTCCTTGATTTCCTCAAGCAATTCCTCCCTGCCATCTGTTTTAATTTCATTTTCCTTATCCTTGCTTAGCTTTGTTGTAAAAACATTAATTCCTGAAAGCTGCAATCTAACTAGAATAGCCACTAGGACAAGTATTACAGCCACTAAACTAGCAATAAGGGCAATAATCTTTTTACTGTTCTTAATCATAAACTCTCCAATTCTGATAAAAATTATATATGATTACTATAACACAATAATGGAAACTTGTCTTTTTTAAAAATTTTTCTTGTAATGTAAATCTAGTGATTAGGCGGCTTTTAATGCCTTACCTGGATATATATTAAAAATTTATAGTTGACATAAAGAGAAACAGAAGGTATATTGTCATAGCACTGCCAGCTAGGAGGTAAATATTTTAATATATTTTTTAGCGGCTTTAATTCTAACAATCATATCTGTTTATTATGATTATTCATCATTTAAGATTCCCAATTTTTTAAACTTAATAGGATTTATTACCGGCACGGTTTTTGTGTTATTCGGTAAAATTTTTACAAAAGAGGAAAATACAATTAATTACTTTATCTTTGCGTTTGCAATATTTTTCCTAACATACATTATTTATATGATTGGCGGAATTGGAGCAGGAGACGTGAAACTTTATACAAATTTAGCGCTATTACTTGGCCCACTAATCTTTAAACTATTCGTGCTATCCATGATTTTCAATCTCATAATCGGAGCCATAGAAGTTCTTATGAAAAAAAGCATAACAGTTAGCAGTGCTTATGGCTTTAAACTTCACAGGATTCACTTTAGTTACGGGATTTTACTGGCCCTAATAGTCTGCCTAATAATTAGTTTTTAACTTAAGATTATTCAAAAGAAAGAGGTATGAAAATGCGAAATACATGTGTAATTTATGATTCCGACGAGAATTATGCCAAGCGTTTAATGGGAGCCATAAATGAGGATAACGAAGTTCCCTATAACGCAAGAATTTTTACAAAGCAGGAAGAACTACAGGATTATTTAGAAGATGAAAAGCCTGAGGTTTTAATGCTTAATGAAGAACTCTACGAATATTACTGCGAGTCTGATAAGGCTGATAAATACGTGGTTTTATGCGAAGAGGAGATTGATAATAAGCCAGAGGATAATAAGGATTTAGAAAATGTATCTATGGTTTGTAAGTATCAACCATCAAAAGAACTGCTCTCAAAACTTTCAAAGGGCAAGAGAAAAAATCACACAAGTCTATCTAGTAAAATTATTGGTGTCATGGGAGTTAACTCAAGTAAGCGTACTGTTCTTTCTCTTAGTTTAGCAAAAGAATTTGCAAAAAAAGGACATACACTTTTTATTAGTTTAGAAGAGTTTGCAGGTTTAGAAAACATTTTACCAAGACGCTCTAGTAAGACCTTGTCAGATGCTCTTTATGCTTTTAAGCAAAACAAGATGCAGTATCATAAAAAAATCGAAGAGTGCATATCCACAATTGAAAACTTTGATTACATTCCTTCAGTGGTTTGTGCTGAGGACATTTCCTATATTGCAGTAGAGGACTTAGTTACCTTTATTCAGCTTGTGGGGGTAAGCCTTTCCTACGATTACGTAATTGTAGATATTGGAAATGGCATTAACAATCCTTGGAATTTATACGGAGCCTGCAATAGACTTTTTATGCCAAAGTCTACAGATTATTTTGATAAGGCAAGAGAGTGTTCCATGGTTTCCTACATGAATGAAAGTGGTATGGAAAAGCTGCTAGATGAAATTCGAGAAATCGATGTGGATTTAACAGAAGAATGTATGAACGAAAAGATTCTTAGTCGCATTGAATACAGTAGATCCTTTGAAGGACTTAAAGAGGTTATAGATGTTGACTAATAAAGAGGAAATCTTCAACGAACTAAAGAGAAGCATATATAGCGAACTTGATATAACAAGGGAGCTAGAAGAAAACTATATCTACGATCTAATTGATAGGAAAATCGAAAACTACAGTCAGAATAAAATCATCCCCCTAACACTAAAAGAAAGCCTAAAGCAAAGACTATTTAATTCCATAAGAAAGCTAGATATCCTACAGGAACTTCTTGATGATGACAGCATTACAGAGATTATGATTAACGGATATCGTAATATTTTTATTGAAAAAAAGGGACAAATAATTAGATATAAGGGACAGTTTGAAAGTGATGAAAAACTAGCAGACATTGCACAAAAAATTGCGGCAATGTCCAATAGAATTGTAAATGAAAGCTCTCCCATAGTAGATACAAGACTAGAGGATGGTTCAAGAGTAAATATAGTCCTGCCACCAGTTGCCCTTAACGGTCCTGTAATTACAATTAGAAAATTCTATGAAAGTCCCTTAAGTCTTGAGAAATTAATCGAGATAAACTCTATAACAAAAGAAGCAGCTATCTTTTTAGAAAATGCTGTAAAATCTAGATTAAATATCTTTGTCAGTGGGGGCACAGGTAGTGGAAAGACTACATTTTTAAATGCCCTATCAAACTTTATTCCAGAAGATGAAAGAGTAATAACAATTGAAGATTCCGCAGAATTACAGCTAACAAGGGTAAAAAACTTAGTAAGGCTTGAGGCTAGAAACGCCAACATCGAAGGGAAGAATGCCATAAGCATTAGAGATCTAATTAAGTCCTCCCTTCGAATGCGACCAGATAGAATTGTAGTTGGCGAGTGCAGAGGCGGCGAGGCCCTAGATATGTTAACTAGTATGAACACTGGCCACGACGGTTCTCTATCCACAGGTCATAGTAACTCTAGCGAAGATATGTTAAGTCGACTTGAAACCATGGTTTTAATGAGCGGAATTGAAATGCCACTGGATGCCATAAGGCAGCAAATCGCCTCGGCCATTGACTTAATAGTTCATTTAAAGAGGATGCGAGATAAAACAAGAAAAGTGGTGGAAATAACAGAGGTTTTAAATTATGAAGATGGAACTATCAAACTTAATCCCATATTTTTATTCAAGGAAGAAGGGGAGGACGAAGAAGGTAAGATTCTTGGAAGCCTTCAAAGAACAAATAACAAACTTATGGCTAAAAAATCTAGACAAGTCAGAAATTGATGCCTTGATGCTAGTTAAGGTCCTAGCCACAATCCTAATAATTTCCCTTGCCTTTTATGGAAGTCTTATTTTTTCAATTTTCCTAATTCCCTTAGGCATTTATCTATTAAAGGAAGAAATTAAAATCAAGAAAGAATCAAGAAATAATGCCTATTTAGGAAAGTTTAAGGAGGCATTACTTTCTATAAGTTTTGCCCTTGATGTAGGTTACTCCATTGAGAATGCCTTTCGTGAGGCCCTTGTGGAGCTAGAGAAAACATTTGGCAAGGAAGATGAGATTAGCCGGGACTTTTACAATATCGTTAGGCGCCTTGATAGGAATGAAAATATAGAAGATTTGTTATCAGACTTTGCCAGCAAACAGAAAAGTGAAGACATAAATTATTTCGTAGAAGTCTTTAGATACGCTAAAAGAACCGGCGGCAATTTAATTGAAATCATTAAAAACACCACAAAGCAAATCAGCGAAAAGTGGGCGGTGGCAAATGAAATCAAAACCCAGATTAGTGCTAAGAAGATGGAACAAAGAATCATGAGTTACATTCCTATTGTGATTATATTTTACTTAAAACTAACCACTAGAGGCTATCTTGACTGCCTATACTTTAATCCCCTAGGCATAATCATAATGACCATCTGCCTAGCGATTTATGGCATCTCAGTAAAAGTATCAAAAAGAATTATGGACATTGAAATCTAGAAAGGAGGTAAGCTAGCATGAAATTAAAAACTGAAGCAAAACGAATTTTTGAAAAAATACGACATAAAATAAAGCTTAACAAGAGCTATAAAACAGCCCTCCTTATTTTTCTAGCTTTCCTAATGCTGGCTATTTTTAAAGGCATAGCCAATTCTTCAAGCACAAAGATTTCTGATAATAGCCTAAAAAGACCGGCGCCTGGGTCAGATGCAAGACAGGAGACGGTAGATGTCTATGATAAGTCAGGCAAGTTAATTACTAGCCTTGATTTAACTCTTGATCCAAGAAAGCTTAATGCTAGTGAGGTGGAGGAAAACTTTTTTAAGGCCTATGAAGAAATCGAGGAAAACATGCTTGCCACAAACGAGAGTCTTGATAAGGTTAAGTATAATCTAAAGCTGCAAACTAGTGCAGTTTCAGGCCTAGTTAATATCGACTGGTACTCTGATGACTTTAATATCATTAACTACAATGGCAAGGTCAGTAATGATGATTTTTTAGAAAATGAATCTAGACCGGTAGTCCTTCGCGCCGTCCTTTCCTATGACGAGTATAAGACAAGCCTAGAATACAGGATAACTGTAATAGCAAAGGATAAAAGTGAGTTATCCCTTGATAACTTAGTTGCCAAGCGTATTGATAAGAATCTAGAGGAGTCTGTTAATGAAGATAAGTTTAGCCTGCCAGATAATATAGAGGGTAAGGAACTTATATATAAAATTCGTAGAGAAGAAACTTCCCCCTTTTACTACATTTTCCTAGGAATAATGCTAGCGGTTTTAATAATCTATAAGGATTACGCAAAGCTAAAAGAGGAGAAGGAAAATAGGATAAAGCAGATGAAATATGACTATTCAGAGCTGGTTTCAAAGCTTTGTCTTTTGCTTGGTTCTGGCATGACAATTCGAATGGCATGGACTAAGATTGCTGCAGATTACAATAGGAATTTTAAAGAGGGGAGGGCCACTAGTCATGCTATTTATGAAGAAATGTATGAGACTAGTTGTAACATGCAGGCAGGAATTCCTGAAGCCGCCTGTTATGAGGATTTTGCTAGACGAGTAAATATAAAAGAATATACAAAGTTTATTTCACTACTTGTTAGCAATTTAAAGAAGGGTAGTAAAGACCTGGTTTCTTTACTAGAAAATGAAACCCGTGAAGCTTTTGAGCTTCGAAAGCAAATGGCTCTTCAAAAAGGTGAAGAGGCCTCCACAAAGCTACTAATTCCAATGATTATGATGCTAGTAATTGTAATGATTATCATTATGTTTCCGGCAGTGACGTCTTTTGGAATTTAGATAGAAAATATTTTTACAAACGAAAGGAAAAGAAAAAATGAAAAGATTTAAGAATTTTTTAAAGGAAGAAGATGGAATGGGAGTTATTGAGGTTGTGCTAATTATTGTGGTACTTATCGGCCTTGTTAGCATTTTCAAAACTCAGATCACAAGCCTTGTTCAGACTCTATTAAAGAACATGTCAGATGAAGCAAAGAATATTTAAGCCTTACCAGATTTGTGAAAACCGCAAGGACAGAAACAGCGGATCATGTAAAGCCACAAGGAAAACCCTTACGGCCCAAATCACAATCCTTGCTAGTATCTCAATCACCATTGTTTTGTCCCTACTTATAACCCTAGTTCGCTCGGCAGCAGATAGCAGGTTAAACACACAGATTAAGCAGGCTTGCATTCTCTCAGCAGAGTCGGTTTTTGCAGCCTATCACAACGACTGCCTAGAGGAGTTTGGCATATTTTTATTAAAGGATGCCAGTAAAAACGAGGCCAAGCTAAGTAAATACATAAACACTAACCTCTCAGACGTCTCCTCAAAAGTCTATCTCGATGGCCTAAACATCACGGATTATCAGTATGCCACAAGCAATTGCGGCGAGGGAGTTTACGAGGAAATCCTTAGCTACATGAAGTATGGAATTTATTCAGATCTTGTGGATTCGTTTAAGAACTCAGAAGAAGAAGTGAAGCGTGCCAAGGCCACTAAGGAAATTTCCGAGGATATGGCGGGGCTTGAAGAGGATTTAGTGGAGCTTGATGTAAATGTATTGCGCCTCCTTGAGGTAGTGGAGGGTATTGATACCACAGATGATGGGGTTGTTATTAAAAATGGAAAGCCCCAGCTTGCTAAAAAATCTTACGCCAAGCGAGGAATTTATGGAGAGATTTCCATGAGCAGTGCAAATATTGATAACGACAAAGTTTATAAGGTGCTAAATTCAAGTGATTATGCTTACATTAATTTAGAGGAAATCGTGGATGATATGTATACCTGCCTTGAGGAACTTGAATTAATTACGGATGAGGAAAGTAATGCCAATGGAAATAATTCCTATGCCAATATTTTTAAAAGAGATTATGACAAGCTAGAAGAATACATAACTGATACCAAGAAGGCCAATGAAGAGGCCATGGGTTACATTAAGGCCTACTACAATTCTCAGGATACTGCTAGTAAATCCGTGGATGACTTAACCACAAAACTTTCCAACAATAAGGAGAGTTTAGGGCAGGAGCTTTACGATAGCTTTGCAGGAGATTATGAGGAAATTAAAAATGGCGTTAAAAATAACGAGAGAAAGCTTTGCAATGTGGATCTGATTAAAGAAGCTATTACAAGCAACAACATCTATTTAAATAATGCAGAGTATAAGCTTTCTTGTATAAAAGAGACATTAACTAAAGATAAAATAACAGAATACAAAAGCAGTCTAGATAGCATAAAATCTAATCTTTCAAAGATTTCTAATAAGAATCTAAAATTTGATTATTCACAAATTGATTTTAGTTCATCATCATCTGGTCTATCTAAAATCAAGAAAATCATTTCCACTCTACAGGAGGGCTATTTAGGCCTGATAATTGACGATGTTTCCACAATTTCTGATAAGAGCATAAACTACAAGGATTTAGCCAATAGCTTATCAGGAGATGAGATAAAGACGGAAATTAGTTTAAAAGACACTAAAGATAACATTTTCTATAATGAGTATCTAACAATGCATTTTAAAGACGCGGCGGACTTTTTAGATGAAGATGGAAAATTGAAAAAAAGCGACACGGGGCAATTAGATTATATGATTGAATTTATCCTTTGCGGTAATTCGTCAGATAAGGAAAATCTATCTAAAACCCTATTTGAAATGTCTGGGATTAGGGAGGGCATGAATCTTGCCTACCTTTTAACAGATAGCACAAAAAAGGCGGAAGCCTACACCCTAGCCCTAAGTCTAGTTGGTTTTACTGGTTGCGAGGCAGCAGTAAGAGCAGGACAATATTTGATTCTTTCAGCCTGGGCTTATGGAGAGAGCATTATGGATTTAAGGACCTTAATGAAGGGCGGCAAAGTTCCCCTAGTAAAAACAAAAGATAACTGGCAACTAAGTCTAACTAATCTTTTAGATTCAAATTTCACTAATAATAAAAATGACGACAAAGGTCTAGCCTACGAGGATTATTTAAGAATGTTGCTCCTTGTAAAAAATTTATCTAAGAAAAATCTAGGCACCATGGCCGCTATGGAATTACAAATGATAGACATGGGCCACACAGATTTTAGAATGAAGGATTACATCGTCTCCTTTAAGGGAGAGGCAAGCTTTAAAAAGAGCAGTAAAACTTCAAGTTACAAACAAGAAATATCATATTCATATATTAACTAATGAGGCTTGAATATGCCCCTTTAAAGAAATGTGAAAGGAAATACAGATTAATGATTGATAACAATCAGCCCCGAATCAGAAAAAAACTAATGCCAAGTTTAAAAGGGGCATATTTAAAAGCTAGCGCCACAGTAGAAGGAGCTATAGTTATCCCAATAGTGCTATTTGCCATTTTGACTATAATCTACCTTCTACAGATAGTGGCCATAGAAACAAGAATCAACGCGGCTTTATTTGAAACCGCAAGGCGTTGCTCTAGCTACGCCTATATTTATGAAAATGTAAAAGAAGACGCAGCTTATCTAAACAGCTTAAGTACAAACACCAACAACACTAATACACAGTCTAGTGCAAATACCATAAAAGCAATTGCCATGTCAGGAATTAATGATGGTATTTTCCTTGGAATGTTTATTGACAATTTAGGCAGCGATTTTGCTAGTAAGAACCATATAGTTGGCGGCAATGCAGGCTTTGTTCTGCTTCGCAGTTCCATTTTAAATAACAACTCTCAAATCAAAGTTTGCTTAGATTATGTAATCGATAATCCCTTTGATATATTCGGCCTTAGTCTAGTTAAAAAGAAGACGGAGCTTGTAACGGATGGTTGGCTTGGTGAGGATAAGGATGCCTTTGAGGAGTTTGCCGGGGATGAGGATGATGACTATGTCTACATTACAAAAGATGGTGAAGTATATCATAGAGATGCAAGTTGTACCTATTTAACGCGTGATGTTTTATCTAGCAGCTTTTCTAATATTGAAAATGTGAGAAATCAATCAGGGGCTAAATATTACCCTTGCGATTCTTGTAAGGCCGAGATTAATTCCGGCACAGTCTATTACACATCTTACGGAACTAGGTATCACAACTCAGAAGAGTGCAGCCAGCTACATAGAGACATTTTACGAGTGCCCCTATCAAGTGTGGCAAACAGAAGACCTTGCAGCAAATGCGCAGGAGAATAAGAAGAGGTAAATTATGATAATAGAAATTATAAGAGTAAATTTTGGTCTGTTAATTAGCCTGTTTGCTTTAACAATTTTATCCTACATGGATTTAAAAAGAAAAGAAGTAAGCCTTTGGGCGCTACTAGTCTACGGTCTAATGATGATAGTAAATTTACTATGTCTATTTTTTACAAAAGATAAAATCGATTTAAAAGAACTAATCTTAAGCCTATCATTCATGCTTATACTAATTATTATGTCTCTTTTATTCAAAGCGATCGCTATTGCAGATTCTATAACAGTAGGCTTAGTAGCCCTAACAAACGGCTTTCTTATAGCCCTTTCTAGCTTCTTTCTTGCCATGCTAGCGGCAGCAGTTTTCTCCCTCATAGGCCTAGCCCTAAAGAAATTAAAAAGAAAAGCCACAATCCCCTTTATCCCCTTTTTACTTGCTGGCTACCTAATAAGCACTATTGCTTACTTTAGTTAAAGGAGGGCAAGATGAAAGGAATTTTTAAAGGAATCAAGATATTGGCAAACTTTAGATTTAAGGCAGTTTATACCCTTGAAAATGCAGTGATTGTCCCCATATTTTTTATGGTCTATATAATCTCCATAAGCGTTGCAATTTATATGCACGACAGGATAATTTTGCGAAATGCCCTAGAGCAAGCGGCAATCGAATACGAATATCGCTACATTAATGCAGCAGAAGTTAAAGATAAGAATGAAATGACAGAAGAGGAATTTGCCACAAAAGTCAAAGACTACATAGATGCAAAAACTCTTTACTTAAACGACACAGATATAAATATACAAAAGAAAGATAACAATATTAAAATCACCGCGAAGGCAAGTTTCCCGCTAGTGACAGCCTACGTGGGTAAAAGTATAAACACAAGTGAAATGATATCAGTAAACAATCCGAAAAAATGGATAAGAATTACTAAAGCCTTAAAGGAGGCAGTGGATTAATGAAGATGAATAAAAACCTAATCGAAGAAAAATTAAATATAGAATACGAAAGAGTAAACGGCCAGAGCCTAATGACCATCGAGACAGACAAGGGCTACGAAGAGGATTACCAGATTAAGATGATTGTAAAAAATCGACTTGATCACTTCCTAAAGATTAGCAAGGCGTCTGTAAACAACAAACACTATTTAAAATATGACATCAGCAAGCGTCAGCAGTTCGCTCAGTTTTATGAATATGAGAAAATGAAACTAGAAGACGTTAGATTACTTTGCTCTAACATCTCAGAAATGGTAAGACTAGTAGATGAATATATGTTAGATCTTGATTTTGTCCTACTGGACCCTAACTTTATCTACATGGATGTCATCACTAAAAATTTGAATTTTATTTACCTACCAAGTTTGAAAAACTCCAACTTCACAGATAATCTCCGCTCAGTATTTGAGTATGTCTTAGAGCACTTTGATCATTCCATGGATAAGACTAGCGTGGTATTTTTGTATGAATTTTACCAAAATATTCTCTCTAATAGCTACGACCCATATAATCTTTTAAAGCTCTACAACGAGCTTCATGACAAGATGTTTATAGAGGAAGTAAAACCTCTTGAGCCAGACTACAATGACACTTCTCAAACTACAGATAATGAAAATGCAACAGAGCCGGAAGTGATAACCATTGATACAATTTCAAAGGAAGAAATCTTAATTGATGATCCTGAAAAGGAAAAACTAGAGGCCAATAAAAAGGTTCTGGCAGCAGGTATAATTTTTACAATCTTTTCTTTAATAGAAATGTTGTCTCCAAGACTAATTCCAATCACTATCCCAAAGGTCCTAAACTTTGCATTTCTTTTAGTGGGAGTTGCTTGTATCTACTTATATAAGAAAAGCTTAGATAGCTTAAAGACAGAGCCAGCCCTTACAAAGGAAGAAATTCCTTATGTGACAAGAGAAAAGAAGACAAACTATACAAACAAAGAAGCCCCAGTCCCAGCGCCAGAGCACAACTTTACAAGTCCAACCCCAGTAACCCCGATTTCAGAACCCTCTACATCCCAAAGCCCAAACTATACAATTCCAACTAAAACAAATCCAGCATCTAAGACAGCCTTTAAAGTTGAGGATAACATCTCCGTTGATACAGTCCTTCTCTCAGATTTTGTAAAAAAGAGACATGCCAATAAATTCAAGTTAATTCTTGATGGGGACAGCACAGGCCTTATTGAATCAGTTCATAAAAACATGGCTTTTAAAAATCCAGAAGATGTAGAACTTGAATCAGATAAAGAAGAAATCACCCTAAAGAAATTCCCAATGGTAATGGGTAACTTTAAGGAAGTAGCTGACATTTTCTTTGACTCAAAGCTAGTTAGCAGAATGCACGCCAGTATTAAAAAAGAAGGAGAGGATTACATTTTCGAAGACCTTAATTCCTCTAACGGAAGCTTCCTAAACGGGGAAAGACTTGAAACTAGAGAAAAGAAAATTCTTAAGGATGGAGATATAATAACTATAGCATCAGTAAGTTTTAAGGTTGAAATAAGCTAGGTTTTATGCTATATTCAAGATAATAATAAAGTTTTGGAACAATTAAAGAATTTGGGGGATAGATTATGAGGGTAAATATTTATTACGGCGGAAGAGGTTTAGCTGATGACCCAACTTTAACAGTAATTTCAAAGATTCAGGACATTTTAGAGGAATTAAAGGTTAAGGTTGAAAGATACAATTTATACGAATTAAAAAATAAAATCACTTCACTAGGTTCAACTATAGGCGATTGCGACGGCGTGGTCCTTGCAACCACTGTGGAATGGGTAGGCATGGGCGGCTATATGCAACATTTTCTTGATAGCTGCTGGCTCTATGCAGATAAAAGCAAGGTAGAAGACGTCTACATGTTCCCGGTTGTCCTTTCAAGATGCTATGGAGAAAGAGAAGTTGTTAACGCTTTTAACAACTCTTGGGAGATCATTGGTGGAAAACTAGGGAATAGCCTAAGTGCCTATGTGGATAATGTTTCTGATTTCGAATTTAATGTAGACTACAACACCTTCATTGAAAAGTTTTCTGAAAATATATACAGAACCATCTCAAAGAAGGCTCTAACACTACCCTCAAGCACAAGTATGATTAAGAAAAATCTGCTTCGAGATACAATTCATCTAACACCGCAGGAAAATGAGCAGCTTTCAAAGTTTGCGGCCGACGACACATTTGTAAAAACTCAAAAAGAAGACATCGAGTATCTATCGGCAATGTATAAGGAACTCTATGATAGCGAAAGCAAGGGCGGCGACCAATATTACATCGACGTCTTGAAAAATAATTTCAACAACAGCAGCAAATACCTAGGAAGCTACATGCTAATAATCAGCGATAAGAAAGAGCAAACAAGCATTACAGATTCTTCCTCAAGCAAGAAACTAGTTATTGAAATCTCAGGTTCCAACATAGAGGTAAGCTTTGGCGAAAAGCTTGATGCAGATGTGATTGGTAAAATGGATAAAGAAACTTTTGAAAGAATTGTCAGCGGACAGACCTCTTTCCAACGCTCATTTATGGCAGGAGACATGACCGCAAAGGGCAATCTAAAGGATTTGAAAATGTTAGACGAATTATTTATTTTTCAAAAATAGTAATATTGTAATATCCCTTTCTTTAGGTTATTATACTAAGTGTACTTTAGTAGGGTACAGTAGGTAAATGTGTACTATACAGGAAGTGCTAATAATAATAAGGGAGAAAGCACATGAAGAAAGATGATTGTATTTTTTGTAAACTTGCTAATGGAGAGATAGAGACAAACTCAATTTATGAAGATGAGCTTGTAAAGGTAATTTTTGATGCTAGTCCAGCTTCTAAGGGCCATGTTCTCATTTTACCAAAGAATCATTTTGATAACATTTATGAGTTAGACGATGAGACAGCAGCCCATATATTCAAGGTAGCTACTAAGGTGGCTAAGGCATATAATCAGGTACTTGATTTTGACGGACTTAATATCGTGCAGAATAATGGCGAGGCAGCAGGTCAAACTGTTTTCCATTTCCACATGCATATTATTCCAAGATACAAGAATGATTCTGTAAATGTGACTTGGACTCCAGGTGAAGCTACACAAGCAGATATAGATGAAATTAAGAAAAAGGTTTCTTCTTTATTGTAATTTATTACCATATTGAATATATCTAATTTTGTAGACATGTTATTTTAGTGCTTATAAATGGAGGAAGTTGGTATGATAAAACTAAGCAAAGGCGGAGCTTACCTTTTAAACGGTGTTGACATTATTGAGGATGGTGTTGATGTCTGTAAAGAAGTTGCTTCAAAGGTTGGCAGAGAAGTTTCAGTAGAAGAAGCTAAAAAGAACACAATCGCATATGGAATTTTAGAGAAGCATAATACATCAGGTAATATGGAAAAGTTAAAGATCAAGTTTGATAAGATGACTTCTCATGATATTACTTTCGTTGGTATTATTCAGACAGCAAGAGCTTCTGGACTTGAGAAGTTCCCACTTCCATATGTTTTAACAAATTGCCACAACAGTTTATGTGCTGTTGGTGGAACAATTAATGAAGATGATCACATGTTTGGACTTACAGCTGCTAAGAAGTATGGCGGAATCTATGTTCCACCTCATCAGGCAGTTATCCATCAGTTTGCTAGAGAAGAGCTCGCAGAAGCAGGCAAGATGATTCTTGGTTCTGATAGCCACACTCGTTACGGTGCTCTAGGTACAATGGCTATGGGTGAAGGTGGTCCTGAACTTGTTAAGCAGTTACTTAATAGAACTTATGATATTAACATGCCAGGGGTAGTTGCTATCTACATGACAGGCGAGCCAGCTAAGGGCGTTGGTCCTCAGGATGTGGCTCTTGCTATTATCGGCGAAGTTTTCGCAAATGGCTATGTTAAGAATAAGGTTATGGAATTCGTTGGACCTGGTGTTTCAAGTCTTTCAGCTGATTTCAGAATCGGTGTAGATGTAATGACAACAGAGACAACATGTCTTTCTTCAATTTGGAGAACAGACGATAGAATCAAGGAATTCTACGACATTCACGGAAGAAGTCAGTCATACGCTGAACTTAATCCTGGTGATGTTGCTTACTACGATGGAGTTGTATACGTTGACCTTTCAAAGATCAAGCCTATGATTGCTATGCCATTCCATCCAAGTAATACATATACAATCGAAGAAGTTAACGCTAACCTAAAGGACATCTTAGCTGATGTTGAAAAGAAGGCTTTAGTAAGTCTTGATGGTCAGGTTGACTACTCATTACAGAATAAGATTAGAGACGGCAAGTTATACGTTGACCAGGGAATTATCGCTGGTTGTGCTGGTGGTGGTTTTGAAAATATTTGCGCAGCCGCAGATATTCTAAAGGGCCGCTCAATTGGTGCAGACGAATTTACATTATCTGTATATCCAGCTTCAACACCAATCTATGTTGAACTTGCTAGAAATGGTAGATTAGCTGACCTTATGGCAACAGGTGCTATTGTTAAGACAGCATTCTGTGGACCTTGCTTTGGTGCAGGTGATACTCCAGCTAATAATGCCTTCTCAATTAGACATTCAACTAGAAACTTCCCTAACAGAGAAGGTTCTAAGTTACAAAATGGCCAGATTGCATCAGTTGCACTTATGGATGCTCGTTCTATTGCAGCAACAGCAGCTAATAAGGGTTACTTAACTTCAGCAACAGACTTAGATGTAGAATTTAGCGGTCCAACATATCATTTCGATAGCTCAATCTATGCTAATAGAGTGTTTGATAGTAAGGGAGTTGCAGATCCAAATCAGGAAATCCAGTTTGGACCTAACATTAAAGACTGGCCAGAAATGGTAGCTTTACCAGAGAATTTAGTAATAAAGGTTGTATCAGAAATTCATGATCCAGTTACAACAACAGATGAACTTATTCCATCAGGAGAAACATCATCTTATAGATCAAATCCTCTTGGTCTTGCAGAATTTGCACTTTCAAGAAAAGACCCTGCATATGTAGGAAAAGCTAAGGAAGTTCAAAAGGCAGAAAAGGCAAGAGAAGCAGGAGAGTGTATGGGTGAGGCTCTTCCGGAATTAAGAGATATTATGCATACAATCAAGGAAAGCTTTGATGTATCTAAGGAAAATACAGGTGTTGGTTCTACAATCTTTGCAGTTAAGCCAGGTGATGGTTCAGCTAGAGAACAGGCTGCATCTTGTCAGAAGGTTCTTGGCGGTTGGGCTAACATTGCTAACGAATATGCAACTAAGCGTTATAGATCAAATCTTATTAACTGGGGTATGTTGCCATTTATCATTGATAAGGGTGATTTACCATTTGCTAATGATGATTACATTTTCATTCCAAATGTACAGGATGCAATCACAAAGAAAGCTACAAGCTTTAAGGCATACGTTGTTAATAAGGGAATGAAGGAATTCGAACTTAAGATGGATGAACTTACAGATGATGAGCGCCAGATTATTTTAGATGGTTGCTTAATCAATTACTATAAGTCACATCACTAATAATCCATAAATTAGCTTGCTAATTGGCAAATTAAATTTTGCAAAAAATGGACATAATAATTTAGAAAAAGTTGAATTTCTTTCAGATTATAATTGCGATTGTTTTAAAATATTGTTACAATTTATATAATTTATAAAGGATGAGGGAGATTCTCGATTGAGAGTCTCCCATCAGCTTTATAAGAAAACACTTTTGGCTTAGAAAGAGGGAGTGAAATATATTATGGCAGACCAGAATATACTTAATGGCGGATTAGAAATTTTAGAGCAGATTATATCTGATGTAACAGAGTATAACGACAATAGAGAGGAACTTGATGAGTTAAACGATAGCATCAAGGCTTTATCTAGAGAAGTTAATACAGCAGAAAAAAATATTCAGACAGAAGTTACATCACGTGTAAAGGAAGGCAGCGCAAGTATAAATGCGAGCTATGATAAACTTGTTGGAGCAAGAAAAAATAAACTAAAGAAGGCTCAGGCTAAAAGAGACCAGGCTAAGATGGCAGGAGTAAAGGAACGTATTGCCGCAGAAACACAGGACTTAAAGACAGAAAATAGAGAGTTAAAGCGTCAGATAGAAAAGGCCTTTGCTCAAGAAAAGGTAAGTCTATTTTGCAATTCAAGATTATTTTTAGCATTATTTAATTCGAAAACTATGTTAGATTATGTTATCTTTGTAGCATGTGTTGCTATTGTTTTTGGCTTGATTCCATTTGGAATTTATATAAGCCCAGTTATAGATGATATATTTCTTGTTTTATATACATTTGTTGTTGCTTTAATTGTTATTCTCATCTACAAAAAGGTTAACTCAGGAATTATGGTTAATCACAGAGAATTAATAACACAGGCACAGGAAGTTAAGAGTCTCATTAAGATTAATGAATTTAAAATTGAAAAAATTAGACATAGTATTAAAAAAGATAAGAATGAAGAAATGTATGGCCTAGAGTCATATGATGAGAAAATAGAAGCTATCAACAACGAGATTATTAGAATCGAAAGCGAAAGAGAGGCTGCTTGCGATGAGTTTGAGCAAAAGACTAAGACTAATATTATCTCTGAAATTGAGGGCAGATATACAGGTAAAATTGAAGAGAACAAAAATTTATTATCATCCAAGAAAAAAGAAAGAGAAGTTCTTGAAAAGAAATTAACTGATCAGAAAATGTTTATTTCTAATAACTATGAATCTTATCTTGGAAGAGAATTCATAGATGATGAAGACAAGTTATTTGAGCTTGCAGAAATGATGAAAGAGTATGAATTTGATACAATTGGTCAGGCAATTTCTGAATTTAAGGAACTAAGATAAATAGGGAGGTCGTATGGCTGACATATTATCAGGCAAACCTAGATTCAATGGCGATAAGAACGCGCCAATTAGAAAAATAGTTCAAAAAGATTCAGAGGATAGCAATGATATTTACACAGAGGAAGAAATACGTCAAAAAGTAAGACAGCACAGAATCACACAGCTTAAGGTAGTGGCGGCAGTAGTATTTGTGATTGCTTTGTTAGTGCTCTTAGTTATTTACATTTTGGATAATAGAACTTATTCCTCATATAAATTGACTAAGTCAATAAGTAGAGAAGACGTGGAAACATCAGATTACATTTCCTATGGAGATGGATATTTAAGATGTAGTAGCGATGGTATTTCATATTTTACATTAGATGGAACCGCTGTATGGAATCAAACCTTTAGCATGAAGAAACCTCAGGTTAAGATTTGCGATAGCTTTATTGCAGTTGGCGATGTTAACGGTAATATGATTTATTTATTTGATAAGTCAGGTTACATAAGTGAAGTTAACACATCCCTTACAATTTCCCAGGTGGAAGTAGCAAAGGATGGCTTAGTGGTTGCAGTTCTTGAAGATAACAACGCTAACTATATTAATATGTATGACAAATCCGGTGAGAAAATCTATAGCGTAAAGACAACGCTTTCCGGAGATGGCTATCCATTTGATGTAAGCATCACAGATGATGGTACAAAACTTATGGCAGCTTACATATATGTAAGTGGAGAAGAAATTAAGAACAACATCGTATTCTATAATTTCTCTGAGGTTGGTAAAAATGAAACTGAAAGAGTTGTAGGTGGCTACGATTTCGATTCAACAATTGTTGGAGATGTGCAGTTCCTTACAGATACACTTGCAGTGGCAGTAAGTGAGAATAGCATCAGCCTATATAAGGTAAAAGAAACACCAAAGCTTTTAAAAAAGATTAGTATAGATGAAGAAATTCAAAGAATCTTTTATAGCGACAGATACATTGGTATCGTAACAGATAACACGGATTCGTCCGATTTATACAAATTAGTAGTTTATAACACTTCAGGTAATGAGATATGTGAAACAACGTTTGACACAAACTATGACACGATCCAGTTTGATGATTCAAGTATTGTTTTAAACAATGACTCATCTCTTTGTGTTATGAATATGAAGGGAAAAGTTTTAGCAAATATTTCCTTTGACTCCACAATTTCAGATGTGGTTTGCTTAGGTAAAAAAGGAAAGTATGTTATAATTAATAGAAATTACATACAGACTATAAAACTAAAATAATCTTTTCAGATTAATAAATTAAGGGAGGACAAGAAATGTTAGTAGTTATAATTTTAGCTATTTTGGTTGGATTTGCTATATGGGGTTATGCTCAAGGCGTGTTAAAGATTGCGCTTTCAATTGTTTCATTAATCGCAAGTATTTTAATAACAACAATTTTTGCCCCAATTATTACAGAAGCAATTAAAAACAATTCTGATTTAGACAACAAGATGGAACAATCCTTCTATGAAATTTTAGGAGAGAATGAGGCGGTAAATTCTTACCTCACATCCAACGAACTTGCTAATCAGACAATAGATACATCAAAGCTTACACAAATCTCTGATAAGATGAATGAAATTATTGAACAAATCGGTGAGAAGTTCGAATTACCAGATTCACTTGTAAAAGCTCTTTCAAATAACTCATCTTCAGATATGGCATCCACAATGTCTAAGTATGGCACAACAAGTGTAAGAGATATTACTTTACATATTGCAGCTACAAGCCTTACAAATATTGTATTTAACGCTTTAGTTTACATGATATTAATAGTAGTTCTTTACATTATAATTAGAATGATCTTAGCATTTACTAATATCCTTGCTAAGATTCCATTTGTGGAAGGAGCTAATCAAATCATTGGAGCAGCAGTTGGTTTGTGCGAAGGCTTAATAATAGTATGGTTATTCTTTATAGTAATAACAGCTCTCGGAAACACAGAGCTTGCATCTAATCTATTATTAGATATTAATGAAAATGCAATACTAGCCTTCTTATATAATCACAACCCATTAAACACATTATTACTTACTAGAATCTTTTAAAAAATGTGTCGCTTTAATTCAAAACAAAAATATAAGCTAGTAAATAAGCACATCTAGCTCGTAGACATAGGATTAAAAACCTATTAATTGCGAGTTAGATGTGATTTTTTTAATTGAAAAAGAAAAGAAAAATCATTATAATAGATACACGAATCTTTAAATTATGATTTGTAAAAATGTATGTATTCTTTTGAAAAACACCATCAAAGCCCGATAAATACTGACTTTCTTCGATTTTTTTGAAAAACTTCAAAAAAATCGCAAAAAATTAGAAAAATAGTGTTGACAGAAAGGGACTGTGGTGATAATATATACAAGTCGCTGCGATACAGCAACGACAACAAAACATCAACAAAGCCAGTAAACACAAGGC
>JAEEGJ010006205.1_pt1 | contig 36226 bp, 25 predicted proteins | sample 8958761 | NCBI WGS metagenome assembly JAEEGJ01 (sample SAMN16246546, study PRJNA631951) | gut metagenome | biome: gut microbiome; feature: rumen; material: RS-attached | host: Bos | place: Iran: Karaj | collected 2018-10
GCTCTTGAAAAACACCTCGACCAGCACCTTCACGACGAACTCCATCGTGGTGAAGTCGTCGTTGTAGATGGTCACCTTGTATCGTCGCGGTTCGCGCAGGTCGGTGCGCTGCCGTTCGCGGGTTGCTGACTGTTCCTGTGGCATAATGGGTGCAAAAGTACGCAAAAAAGGCCACATCTGCAAGCGATGCGGCCTTTTTTAAGGGGTTTTAAACTTTAGGGCTTAGAAGTTGTAGTACAGGCCGAAGCTGATGTCAGAGGCATCGAGGCTCAAACCGAACATGCTGGTGTTGTTGTCATCGCCGTCAGGATTGACCAAAGTATAACCAACGAAGCCAATGTGCGAAACGAAACTCAGATTGTTTGTCAGATTGACAGCCAAACCGGGCGTAAAGCCAACTGAAAGTGCAGTCCAGTCAGCCTTTGTGGCCGAAATAAAAGAAAAACCACCATCGACAAAGAACTTCACTTTGCCCAGGTTAGAGAAGGTGTAACGGGCATACGGAGAGATTGCAAAGGCACTCTCGCTGGGAATGTTAACGCCATCAAAAGAAATACCATTGAACTTGTTGTTCTCATAACCGATGACGGTACCGATGGCCCACTCGTCGTTCAGGTTGTAACCAATTTCGGGCATAATCTTAAAGACGGTCTCGCTCTTGTCGCCGGCCAGTTTCTGGCTGCTCCAAGCCTCGAAAGCAAAACTACCACCAATGTAAACCTGAGCATTCATACTCACAGCTGCGAAAGCAGCAACCAATGTCATTAAAATCTTCTTCATTTTTCTTTCTTTTTAAAAGTTATTATCCTAAATGTTATTAATTGACGGTGCAAAGATACGCATACTTCGGGGGTTATTGTCTTTTTTTTAATCTTTTTTATGGATTGTGTGCGCAAACATGACTTAAGTCAATTAAAAACCTATAAATAAATAAGGTGAAACGCCGGAATGTGGTCAGAAAAGCGTAACTTTGCATCAGAACTAAAACAAAACAGTTATGAAACGTACAATGATTTTGGCCATCTGCGTGATGGGCGGGCTGGGTCTGGCCACTGCACAGACCAAGGACGGCGGCATCTCGGCTGCCATGATGAAGGACATTGTGAAGGAGCAGAAGCAGCTGCCCGTGAACAAGGCGCTGGTCAATGCCGTCGCTGCCAACGCCATCGACGACCTGGCCAAGAACCATGCCAATGCCGGTGCGCTCGACACCTACTTCAGCATCGAGACCAAGCGGCAGTCAATCACCGACCAGAAGTCGAGTGGCCGCTGCTGGATGTTCAGCGGCTTCAATGTGCTGCGCTCCAACTATACCGAGCAGCGCGACTCCATACAGCTGGAGTTCTCGCAGGCGTACCTATTCTTTTATGATCAGTTAGAGAAGGCCAACCTCATGCTGCAGGGCATTGCCGATACGGGCAAGAAGCCCATCGACGACCAGCGCGTACAGTTCTTCTTCCACTATCCGCTGAGCGACGGCGGCACGTTCTGCGGCGTGGCCGACCTCTGCGAGAAGTACGGGCTGGTGCCCAAGGAGGTGATGCCCGAGTCGTTCTCGTCAGACAATACGTCGAAGGCCCGCTCGCTGATAGCCTCGAAGCTGCGCGAATACGGGTTGCAGCTGCGCGACATGGTGCAGAAGGACAAGAGCCAGACGGCCATCAATAAGGCCAAGGTGCGCATGCTCGCCCAAATCTACCACATGCTCGAGATGACCATCGGCCAGCCGCCGCAGAAGTTCACCTACGCCTTCAAGACCAAGGACGGGCGCAGCGCGGGCCGTGCCAAGGAGTACACGCCGCTGTCGTTCTATCAGGAGGTGGTCGGCGGACAGCTGAACGGCACGTTCATCATGGCCATGAACGACCCGCGCCGTCCTTACTACAAGACTTACGAGGTGGAGTATGACCGCCATACCTACGACGGTCACAACTGGAAGTACGTCAATCTGCCGATGGACGAGATAGAGAAGATGGCCATTGCCTCGCTTCGTGACGGTCGCAAGCTCTACAGCAGCTACGACGTGGGCAAGTTCCTCGACCGCAAGCGCGGCTATGCCGACATCGAGAATTTCGACTACGGTTCGCTCTTCGATACGACCTTCGGAATGGACAAGGCACAGCGCATCTCAACCTTCGACAGCGGCTCTACGCACGCCATGACGCTCTGTGCCGTCGACCTCGACGCCAAGGGCAACGCTACGAAGTGGAAGGTAGAGAACTCATGGGGTGCCGACTGGGGACAGAAGGGCTGCCTGATTATGACCGACCGCTGGTTCCGTGAGTTTATGTTCCGCTTGGTGGTTGACAAGAAATATGTTCCTGAGAACATCCTGCAGGCTGCCGAGCAGGAGCCGGTGATGGTGATGCCTGAGGATCCGCTCTTCCTGCCCGACGAGTAAGTTTTATTTTGGCTCGACGTGAACGGCCACGTGGGTATCCTCCCCATAGTGGCTTTTCAGTGTGTCCTCAACCTCTGTGGCCTTGTCATGGGCTTCACGAAGGCTGAGGTCGCCGTCCATCAGGATGTGCAGTTCGATGGCGTAGTGGTTGCCTATGCGTCGTGTGCGCAGGTCGTGGGGATTCACCACACCGGGCACGGAGGCTGCTAAACGCAAAATTTCATCTTCAACGGCATCGGGTAGAGACTGCTCCATGAGGTCGCCGATGCCGTTGCGCAGCAGGTCGACGGCCACCTTCACTATGAATGCGCCTACGATGACCGAAGCCGCTGGGTCGAGCACCGTCCAGCGCTGGCCCAAGAAAATGGCACCACCAATGCCGACGGCCGTTCCGACGGACGAGAGCGCATCGCTGCGATGATGCCAGGCGTTGGCCTCTACGGCCTGCGACTGTAATTGGCGGGCCTTTATCATCGAATAGCGGTAGACGCCCTCCTTCAGCACAATAGACAGCAGGGCAGCCCACAAAGCCAACAGGCCAGGAGCCTCTAATTGACCGCCCTGAATCCATGTAGTAATCTTAATGGCTCCGCTGTAGATGATGCCGATGGCCACACTAAGCAGCGCAATTCCTATCAGCGTCATTGCCAGCGTCTCGTACTTCCCGTGTCCGTAGTCGTGCGACTTGTCCTTGGGTTTGCCGCTGATGCGTACAAACACCAGTACGATGATGTCGGTCACGAAGTCGGACAAGGAGTGGACGGCATCGGCCACCATAGCTGCACTATGGCCCACGATGCCGGCCACGAACTTGAACAGGAGCAACACGACGTTGACTGCACCGCCAACGAGTGTCACCTTATAGATTTCTTTGCTTCTTTCCATTTACTTCAGCGGCGCAGGTCCGTTGAGCGTCGGCGTTACGGGAATAATCTTACCCTTCTTGTCAAACGTCAGGCGGTCGATGCACACCTCGCGGTGGATGCCCGGCTCACGGTCGACGAAGTTCTTGTTGATGCGGTGATAGACGATGTACCACTCGTCCTTGCCGGGAATCTGGAGCACACTGTTATGCGCTGTGCCGTAGATTTTGTCCTCGGGCTTCTGCTTGATAACCAGGTAGTTCTGCTCGTCGATGGTGATGGGGCCGAGGGGCGACTTCGACGTGCCGTAGCAGACGTGGTAGTTGGGCGAGCCAGTATCATCCACCGACCAAAGGAAGTAGTACAGTCCCTTGCGATAGAAGACGTAGGCACCCTCGCGGAAGGCCCAGCTCTGCAGGCTGCCGCCCTTGGGCGTGAGGTGGGTGATGGTCTCCTTCTTCACCGAGAGCATATCGTCGTTCAACTCGGCGCCGGCCATGAAGCCGTTACCCCAGTAGATGTAGCACTTGCCCGACTTCGGGTCTTGGAACACGTCGACGTCGATGGCCTGTCCGCCGCGAGCCTCCTGAGGCCGGTCGGCATCGGTGAGGATGGGAGCGCCGTTATCTACGAACGGACCTGTAGGAGAGTCGCTCACGGCCACGCCAATCTCCTTGCGGTTCGACTGCGGATTGTGGGCTGAGAAGTAGAAGAAATACCTATAATCGTTAGAAGCTCTCAGCGAGATGGTGTTTCCTTGCTTTCTGCCAATTAACCCAGCTGCCGGTTTCTCGATGATACAGGGAGCCCAGGCGTTGCCAGTAGCCCATTTCACCTGGTCACCTTTCACGTCGAGCATCTTGCCTTCGTCAGTCCAGTCGATGAGGTTGGTCGAGGAGAAGACGCTGAAGTCGTGGCCGCCCCAGCCAGGTGTGCCGTCGGTGGTACTGTAGATGTAGTATTTACCCGTCTTGTTCGAGTACATTACCTCGGGGTCGGCGTGGAAACCGCTGAGGATGGGCTGCTTGTAGTTGGGGAATGCCTTGAGCAGACGCTCTTTCTCAGCCCGCGTGATGGGGATGATGGTGCCGTGACGCGGTGTGAACTTGCCCTTCATCTCCGTATTCTGCACAAACTTGAAAGTCTTAAGGTCTTCCGACTTGCAGAACTGGTAGTGGCCGTTGCCGTAGCAGTCGTACATGATGATCCACGACCGTCCGTCGATGGCCTTGCAGACGCCGACGCCCTCAACGGCCTCCTTCGTCTGCTCCACGTTGCCATCGAGCATCTGCCACTTGTCCGTCAGCTGCTTGGCTACGGCCTGGTAGATGCCGCGCCCCGACTCCTGCTTATAGAAGAGATGGTACATCTGGTCGGCCTCGTTGTAGACGATGTCACCGTCGATGGTGGCGTTGCCCGCGTCGAAGAGCCACTTCGGCTCGCCCTCGAGGTCGGTGAAGTCCTTGTTGGCATACTGGTAGTAAATCTTGTCGTACGACCCGCGGTCGCTCGTGCGCAGCGAATAGAAAACCATGTACTTGCCGGCCTTGTGGTCGTAGATGGTCTCCGGTGCCCATACACGGATGACGTTCTTCCACGTCTTTGTGTAGCGCGTGGGGAAGTTAATGGTCGAGTGCTGCCAGTTGATGAGGTCGGTCGACTTCAGCAGCACCATGCCGCGGTTGCTCGACCAGCCCAGTGCCGAGCGCATGTCGGTGCAGACCATGTAGAACGTCTTGCCGTCCTCGCCGCGCAGGATGTGGGGGTCGCGCACGCACTGCGTCAGGGCTATCGTGTCGCTCTCGATGACGGGGAATCCGTCGTTCAGCGGCGTGTAGTTATAGCCGTCGTCGCTCAGGGCGTAGCAGATCTGCTCGTCCTTCGGGTCGTTACTATTAAAATAGGTGAAGAGGTAGGCCACCATCTCGTTGGGGTCCTTTGGCTGTTCCTGTTGTACGGCCGTCTTCTTCTTGGCGCCAGTGGCAGTCAGCGCGAAGCCCACCAGCGCGATTGCAGTCAGTAAAGTTTTGCTTCTGTTCATAGTTATTGCTGTTTATTGATATAATCTGCTGCAAAGATACGAAATAAAGTTGTAACTATAAAGTGTTCTTGGGAAAAAACAGCCAAAAACGCTGCGTTTTCTTTTTTCTGTGTATTTTTCGACGAGTTCTACACTTTCCTCCTCCCGTCATGATGGGGGAAAAAGTGGCAGTCGGGCCGTGCCAAAGTGTCAGTCTTGACAATTTGGCACGGTTTTCGCATGACGTAGGACAGAAACTTTAAAAACAACAACATTTAATAATAAAAGTATTCTATTATGAACATCAAACCATTAGCAGACCGCGTGCTGGTATTGCCCGCACCGGCAGAAGAGAAGATTGGCGGCATCATCATTCCTGATACCGCAAAGGAGAAGCCCTTGCACGGAACCATCAAGGCCGTAGGACAGGGTACGAAGGACGAACAGATGATCCTGAAGGAAGGCGACGAAGTGCTTTATGGCAAGTACTCAGGCACCGAGCTGGAGTTCGAGGGCACAAAGTACCTGATGATGCGTCAGTCGGACGTGCTGGCAGTCATTGAGAAATAATCTCGAAACATCGAATTATCGAAACATCGCAAAAAAGAAAAGAACCATGGCAAAAGATATTAAATTCAATATTGAGGCTCGCGACCTGCTGAAGCAGGGTGTCGACCAGTTGGCTAACGCCGTTAAAGTGACGCTTGGTCCGAAGGGACGCAACGTAGTGATTGAGAAGAAGTTTGGTGCTCCGCAGATTACCAAGGACGGTGTGACCGTCGCTAAGGAAATCGAGCTGGAGGACAAGTTTGAGAACACTGGCGCACAGCTCGTGAAGAGCGTGGCCTCGAAGACGGGCGACGACGCCGGCGACGGTACCACCACCGCCACCATCCTGGCTCAGGCTATCGTGGCCGAGGGACTGAAGAACGTCACCGCCGGTGCCAACCCGATGGACCTGAAGCGCGGTATCGACAAGGCTGTGAAGGCCGTTACCGACCACATCGCCAAGAGTGCCGAGCAGGTTGGCGACAACTACGACAAGATTGAGCAGGTGGCCACTGTCAGCGCCAACAACGACAAGGAGATTGGCGAGCTGCTGGCCGAGGCTATGCGCAAGGTTAGCAAGGACGGCGTCATCACCATCGAGGAGTCGAAGAGCCGCGACACCCACATCGGTGTCGTTGAGGGTATGCAGTTCGACCGCGGCTATTTGTCGGCCTATTTCATCACCGACTCTGAGAAGATGGAGTGCGTGATGGAGAACCCCTACATCCTTATTTATGACAAGAAGATTTCGAACATCAAGGACTTCCTGCCCATCCTGCAGCCTGCTGCTGAGAGCGGCCGTCCGCTGCTGGTGATTGCCGAGGACGTTGACTCTGAGGCTCTGACCACGCTGGTTGTCAACCGTCTGCGTGGCGGTCTGAAAATCTGTGCCGTCAAGGCTCCTGGCTTCGGCGACCGTCGCAAGGCCATGCTCGAGGATATCGCTACGCTGACTGGCGGTGTCGTCATCAGCGAGGAGAAGGGTCTGAAGCTGGAGCAGGCAACGCTCGATATGCTGGGCACGTGTGACAAGGTGACAGTATCGAAGGACAATACCACCATCGTCAACGGTGCAGGCGACAAGCAGCTCATCAAGGACCGCATCGCCCAGATTAAGAAGGAGATTGAGATTACCACCAGCTCTTACGACAAGGAGAAGCTGCAGGAGCGTCTGGCCAAGCTGGCCGGTGGCGTGGCAGTGCTCTATGTCGGTGCCAACAGCGAGGTGGAGATGAAGGAGAAGAAGGATCGCGTCGACGACGCCCTCTGTGCTACCCGTGCAGCCATCGAGGAAGGTGTTGTGGCCGGTGGCGGTACAACCTACATCCGCGCTCAGGAGGCCCTGGCTGGTCTGAAGGGCGACAATGCCGACGAGCAAACCGGTATCAACATCATCTGCCGCGCCATTGAGGAGCCTCTGCGCCAGATTGCCGTCAACGGCGGTCAGGAGGGTGCCGTGGTTGTCCAGAAGGTTCGCGAGGGCAAGGGTGACTTCGGCTTCAATGCCCGCACCGATGTCTACGAGGACCTGCGCGAGGCTGGTGTCATCGACCCTGCCAAGGTGGCTCGTGTGGCTCTGGAGAATGCAGCCTCGATTGCCGGCATGTTCCTCACTACCGAGTGCCTCATCGTCGACAAACCCGAGAAAGAACCCGCTATGCCGATGGGCGGAGCACCTGGAATGGGCGGCATGATGTAAATTGAAAAGCTTTTGAGACGTGCGGATTTGTAGGATTCGTAAGAATGCTGTAACTTTGCACCCCGAAAAGGAAAGATATTTTTGATTTGTTTTAGTAGATTAGTTTTTAAGTAGTTTGTTTTTGAAAAACGGGACGTCGTGACGACGCCCCGTTTTTTTGTTTCCAATCGTTTGCGCGTTTCAAGAATTATTCGTACCTTTGCAAGCGTATGCGAAAACTATATCTACTATCAGCAGTCCTGACAGCCATCGTCGCCTTCGGACAGAAACAGAAGGTGGGCGACTTCATTGAGTCGACATCCTATAACCTCGACAAGATTGGGGTCGAGCGTAGTCAGCAGTATTTTCCCAAGGGCGGCGCCTTCGTCTGCGAAAACGGTACCAACCGCTTCACCCGTGCCCTCTACGGCAGTCCGACCGACTGGCGGTTAGAGACCAGCGACCGCCCGGTGTTTGCCGTGGTAAAGAAGAATTACCATCGTAACATCAGCTTCACGCTGGAGACGGACGGACTGTCCGTCGCCCTTGATTCTGCAGCGCATTGTGACGCCTGCTATGAGGCTGGGCAGCGAACCTACCGGCTGAGCGATCCTCGATGGGGTGGGGCAGAGCTGTTTATAGAAGTGGTGGCGTGTCCCGACCGCGAGGCAGCCATCTGGCGTTTCTACGGTCCGCAGTTCATGGGCCGTGCCACGATTCACGGACGGGTGGCTGACATTGCCATTCCGAAACTCCACCGCAATGGCGACATCGGGGCCGACAAGCCCGGATGCTTCGAGGCCAAGGGACCTGTGTTGCAGGAGGTGACGCTGCCATTAGATGCCGGGACGGGATTCATTGAGGTTGACCTGAACCAGTTGCGGGTGCCTGAGCGTCAGACGGCTGACGCCGAGTATCTGGCTGCGGCAAAGCATTTCCGTCAGCTGGCCAGCCGCATCAGCTTCGAAACCCCGGATCCCTATATCAATACCTTGGGTGGAGCGCTGGCCCTGGCTGCCGACGGCGACTGGGACGGCAAGACGTGGCTCCACGGCTGCATCGGCTGGCGCATGCCGCTGGCGGGCTGGCGCGCTGCCTACGTCGGCGACGTGCTCGGCTGGAACGACCGTCAGGTAAGCCACTTCGACGCTTACGCCAAGAGTCAGGTGACTGACGTTGAGCCGACCATCCCCCATCCCTCTCAGGACTCAGCGCTGAACCTGGCGCGTGCCGAGAAGCGGTGGGGCACACAGATGTACTCCGACGGCTACATCTGCCGTAATCCTGAGCGCAACGACCAGATGCACCACTACGACATGAACCTGAACTACATCGACGAACTGCTTTGGCACTTCCAGTACGATGCCGATACGGCCTATATGCGCCGTATGTGGCCCGTCATCACGCGCCACCTGGCCTGGGAGAAGCGCAACTACGACCCTGACGGCGACCACCTCTACGATGCCTACTGCTGCATCTGGGCCAGCGACGCCTTATATTATAATGGTGGGGCTGTCACTCATAGCTCGGCCTACAACTACCGGGGCAACAAACTGGCTGCCCGCATCGCCGAAATCATCGGTGAGAATCCGCAATCTTACCGCGACGAGGCCGAGGCTATCCTGAAAGCCATGAATCGGCGGCTTTGGTTGAACGGTCGTGGCGTTTGGGCTGAGTATCAGGATGCTATGGGCTTGAAACGACTGCACGAAAGTCCCGCCGTTTGGTCGGTCTATACACCTGTCGACTGCGGTGCCTGTTCGCCCGGCCAAGCCTACGACGCCACCGAATGGGTGAGCCAGAACATTCCGCATATTCCTGTCGAGAAGACGGGGTATAGTACCATTGCAACCTCTAACTGGCTGCCCTACTCGTGGAGCATCAACAACGTGGCGGCGGCTGAGGTGATGCACACGGCGTTGGCCTTCTTCGAGGCTGGCCGGGCCAAGGAGGGCTTCAGCCTGCTGAAGGCCAACATCCTCGACCAGATGTACTATGGGCAGTGTCCGGGCAACTTCGGACAGATCAGCCGCTACGATGCGGCCCGCGGTGAGTGCTACCGCGACTTTGGCGACTGCATCGGCATCAGCAGCCGCACGCTGCTGCAGGGCCTTTTCGGCATCGTTCCGCAGGCCCTCTATGGCGAGTGTGTGCTTCGTCCTTGCCTGCCGTTGGAGTGGGACAGCGTGACCGTCACCACGCCCTATCTCTCCTATACGATGAAGCGGCGCGACGGTCAGGACATCTACGAGATTACCCAGAACTTCAAACGTCCGCTGAAGATTGTCTACCGCCAGTACAGACCGAAGACGGGTATGCTGGAAGTCGAGGGAACGACGGCCACGAAGCAGACCCTTGTCGTGCCTACCGACTATAGCAGTCTGCACTATCGGTTGGCCGACGTCGTGACCCAGGAGATGATGGAGCGTTTCCAGCAGGAGAGAAAGGCAAGCGAGGAAGAGGCGGCCAACCGGATTGTACGCTTAGGTCTTGCTGAACCGTCCACCGACGGGAAATGCCGCCCCCAGGCGATTGACAAGTACTTCAATGCCCGCGTCGACGACATCTTCAGGCAGCAGTACCTGTCGCCCCGTCCTCAGACTACGACCCTGCAGATTCCCACGCAGGGTATCGGCGAGTGGTGCCACCCGCAGCTGACCGCCGACATCAACGACTCGGTCTTCCGCTCGTTGATCGTGAACGGCAGGATGGTTGTCGCCAATGTACCGTTCAGCACGCCGGAGCAAGGACGCAACATCATCTACACCTCGCTCTGGGACAACTACCCCGATGCTGTCACCGTGCCGCTGAAGGGGCGCGCCGCTGTGGCCCATCTGCTGATGGCTGGCTCGACGAACCACATGCAGAGCCGTATTGACAATGGTCTTGTCGTCGTCACCTACCAGGACAACTCGACTGACACTCTGACACTACGCAACCCTGACAACTGGTGCCCGATAGAGCAGGACTACTACGTCGACGGCAAGGCATTTTCAACCACCGATCCGCGGCCATACCGCATTTGTCTCGGCAAGGCTACTGACGACGGGCGGCCCATCGTCAGCCGCGACCTCGGACAGGTTCTCGGCATCCGCGAGGTCTATGGCCGGGAGATTCCCGGTGGCGCCGCCCAGCTGCTGCGTATGCCCCTCAACCCCGCCAAGAAACTGCGTTCGCTGACGCTACGGACGCTCTCCAACGACGTGGTGATAGGCTTGATGGGCGTAACGTTACAATAGAAAAATCGCTTTTTATTTGCTTATGTCTTTTCTTATTCGTACCTTTGCACTCGCAACAGGTGCACTGCCATTGGTGCTTAAAAGGGAACCGGGTGGAAGTCCCGGACAGTCCCGCTGCTGTGAGTCGCCCTTGGACGGCGCGAACACCGATAGTCACTGGCCGCTGTAGGCTGGGAAGACGTTTGCGCCCGGCGATGAGTCAGAAGACCTGCCTGTGTGCTACCATACTTCAGCAGAACTCTGGGGATAGGCTGTGGAAGTGAAAAGTGTGAAGTGAAGAGTAAGAAGTGCTTGGTTTGGGCAATGGCTTGCTGTGTGAGTCACGTCGTCGTGGCACAAGGCAGACTGGACTCCGTACAACGTGTGCGAGAGGTGGTCGTCGTGTCGCGACCTGCCCTCCGTGAGGTGGTGCCCAGTCAGAAGCTGAACGGTGAACTCTTGGAGCGTCTCAACACCCACAGCGTGGCCGACGCCCTGCGCTACTTCTCGGGCATCCAGCTGAAGGACTACGGCGGGGTGGGGGGCATCAAGACGGTCAACATCCGCTCGATGGGCACCCACCACTTAGGCATCAGCTACGACGGCGTGCAGTTGGGCAACGCCCAGAACGGCCAGATAGACCTCGGTCAGTTCTCGCTCGACAACGTCGAGGAGATCACGCTCTATAACGGTCAGAAGAGTGCCATCTTCCAGCCCGCCAGCGACTTTGGCAATGCCGGAGCCATCTATATCCGCACCCGTCGGCCGGAGTTTGCCGACGGCAAGCGCTACAATCTGAAGTTCAAGACGCAGTACGGCTCCAGCGATATGTTCCGCCTCTCTACGTTGTGGGAGCAGCAGCTCTCCGACAAGGTCAGCTCGTCGCTCAGCGCTGAGTTCCTGACGGCCAGCGGCAAGTACAAGTTCCGCTACGAGCGGCGCTATCCCAATGGCTCGACGGCCTGGGACACCACCGCCGTGCGACAGAATGGCGACATCCACGCCGAGCGCGTCGAGGCCAACCTCCACGGACGGCTCCCGCAGGGTGGCTGGCAGCTGAAGGGCTATCTCTACAACTCTGCCCGAGGCATTCCCGGGGCCATTGTCAACAACGTATGGCGGCGCGGTGAGCGCCAGCAGGACCTCAACACCTTCTTTCAGGCCGACTTCAACAAGAACATTGGCGAAGGGTTCAGCACGCGCTGGCTGGCCAAGTATGCCTACTACGACACCCACTACGTGAACCGCGACACCACCCAGCTGCCCGTCGACAACCGCTACCGCCAGCAGGAGTTCTACGCCTCGACCGCCAACGTCTTAGAGCTGTTGCCGGGCTGGAGTGCCTCGCTGAGCTACGACCTGAAGTGGAACAAGCTCAATGCCGACATCTGGAACTTCGCCCGTCCTACGCGCCTGTCGAATCTTGTCAGCCTGGCCACCGCCGTCGACTACCGTCATCTGAAGGCGCAGGCCTCGCTGTTGGCAACCTTCATCAACGACCGCACACACCGCGAACAATACAGCACCAGCCGTTCGCTGTCGCGGCTCACGCCCGCCGTCTTCGTCAACATATATCCCTTCCGCGGCACGTTCTTCTCCGTCCGTGCCTACGTCAAGAAGAGCTTCCGTATGCCGACGTTCAACGACCTCTACTACACCGATATGGGCAACGCCAACCTCGTGCCTGAGAGTGCTTTGCAGTACGATGCGGGCTTCGCCCTGAACAAGCACTTCGAGCGGGGCATCATCCGGCATGCCGCCATGCACTTCGACGCCTATTATAATACGGTACACGACAAGATAGTGGCCTATCCCAAGGGCCAGCAGTTCCGCTGGACGATGCTCAACTTGGGCCGCGTCCACATCAAGGGCATCGACGTCGAGGCTGAGGCCGACGTCAGTGCGGGTCGCGATTTCGTCGCCACCGTCCGCGCCCAGTACACTTATCAGGACGCCCGCGACGTCACCGACCCCACCACTTCTTACTATCGCCACCAGATACCCTACATCCCCTGGCACTCCGGCTCGGCCATCGTCGGCCTCAGTCGTCGTAACTGGACGCTCAACTACTCGTTTATCTATGCCGGCGAGCGTTACGACGAGCAGGAGAACATACTCTACAACCACATGGAGCCGTGGTACACCAGCGACCTGAGCCTTGTCTACAGCTTCCATTGGCAGAAGATGCTCTGGAAGGCCCAGTTAGACGTGAACAACATCCTCGACCAGGACTACGAAGTCATCGTGAACTACCCTATGCCGGGGCGCAACTATGCCCTGACCCTTAACGTTACAATATGAAGAGACTGCTGTTGTATATATGCCTGTTGCTGACTGTCGCCTGCCGCGACGACGTGATGGTGGTGCCGATGGAGAATATCGACACCGGCGGCAAGGTCGTCAGGAGCGAAATCATTGGTATGTACCTGCTCAACGAGGGCAATATGGGCAGCAACAAGTCGACACTCGACTACCTCGACCTCTCAGGCAGCGATTCCACCGTCCACTACCTGCGCAACATCTACAGCGAGCGCAACCCCAGCACGGTGATGTCGCTCGGCGACGTGGGCAACGACTGCCAGGTCTACGGTTCGCGGCTGTGGCTGGTCATCAACTGCTCCAACAAGGTGGAGGTGGCGCGGGCCAGTGACGCCGTCCGCATCGGTCAGGTGAACATCCCCAACTGCCGCTATGTCACCTTCTCCGGTGGCTATGCGTATGTCTCGTCATACGTCGGTGGCGTCCGAAATCCCGGCAGCAGTCCGTTGGGCAGCGTCTACAAGGTCGATACGCTCACGCTCCATAAGGTGGACTCCTGCACGGTGGGCTTCCAGCCCGAGGAGATGGCCATCGTCGGCGACCGTCTCTATGTGGCCAACAGCGGCGGCTATCAGGGCATGACGGGCCAGGGCTATGAGTCGACGGTCAGCGTGGTCGATTTGCCGACGATGCGCGAAGTCAGCAAGATTGAGGTCGCCCCCAACCTGCACCACCTGAAGCTCGACGGCCACGGCCGGCTGTGGGTCACGTCGCGCGGCAACTATACCGACCTCGACTCGCGCCTCTACTGGCTGGAGTCTGATGCCGGCGGCGAGATGCGTGTCGGCGGCGTGATTGGCCAGCCCGTCAGCGACCTGTGCATCGTCGGCGACTCGCTCTACTTCTACGGCAGTCAGTGGAGAGAACTGACAATGACCAATACCGTCACCTACGGCATCGTCAACGTGCTTACCCGCCAGGTGGTCAGCACCTCGCTCTCCGATGCCCCCGAGGTGAAGAAGATACGCATGCCCTACGGCATCATCGTCAATCCGATAGACCGCGACTTCTACCTGATGGACGCCAAGAACTACGTATCCAGCGGCGAACTGCTGCACTTCCTGCCCGACGGCACCTTCGACTGGAAGGTACGGACGGGCGACATACCCGCTCACGCCGCCTTCCTATTTAAAACAGAAAAGAAATGAACAAAACGATAACACTTCTATTGGCAGCTTCGACAGCTGTTGCCGTTTGGGGTCAGCGGATGGACAACATGACCACCCACTCGAAGTATATCCAGGCCGTCGACGAGTACCGTCCCGCCCCCGGCCAGTACGTCAACGACATTCCCGAGTACGAGCCGGGCGACACCGAGGCCGACATGGTGCGCAAGTGTACGGAGCGCCTGGCAGCCAACGAGCGCGGCATGGTGGCCTTGGGAGCCTATGGCGGCTATATCACCTTCCACTTCGACCACTCCATTGCCAACATTGAGGGGCAGCGCGACTTCGCCATCTGGGGCAATGCCTACCAGGAGGAGCTGGGACTCTTCCCCGGCGGCGGTACCGGCGAGGCCGGCATCGTGATGGTGTCGCAGGACGTGAACGGCAACGGACTGCCCGACGACCCGTGGTACGAAATCAAGGGCAGCTGCGACGACGACAGCCTCGGGATGGTGGACTACGGCTACGAGATTACCTACCACCGCAACCCGATGGGCAAGATTCCCTGGACCGACAACCGGGGAGGCAGCGGCGAGCTCGACCGCTGGGACCGCTACCATCCGCAGGAGTACTACCCCGAGTGGCTCCCCGACGGTCTGACCTTCCGGGGCACGCGCCTGCCCCGCAACGGCTTCGACTTCACCGGCAGCGTGCCCGCCAGTTACAGCCAGTACTTCTGGGTGCTCTATTTCTTCGGCTGGGGCTATGCTGACAACCAGCCCAACATGCTCGACGACCGCGTGACGCCTAACATCGACGGCTGCGGCATCGACATCGCGTGGGCCGTCGACGAGCAGCGCCAGCCCGTCAGTCTCGACTTCGTCGACTTCGTCCGCGTCTATACCGGCATCAACCAGAAGTGCGGTTGGCTCTTGGAGACGTCGACCGAAATCCTTGGCGCCGAAGACCTCCACCTCGACGCCTCGCTCCAGGCCATCCGCCAAGCCGCGACCTCAGTACCCTCTCTTCACCCTTCGCCCTTCACCCTTCACCAAATCCACGACCTCCAAGGCCGCCTCGTCCCTAACCCCACCAAGGGCCTATACATCAGGAACCGACAGAAATACATCATTAAATAAACATTATTCCTTATTAAAATCAAAACATTATGAAAACAAACAAGATTATCGGGCTTGCAGCCCTTGTCTGCGGTTTAACCGCTTCATTCACTTCGTGTGACAATCAGGACAATGCCGTCGTTGCCGACAGCACAGTGACCATCTCTTTCGAGAACCAGCAGCTCAATGCCGACGGATTCTGGATTGGCGATGCCGAAGGCAACAGCTACTCCTACGAAGACGACTGGGGCGGCAAGACCACCACGTTCACCGACAACGCCTATCAGGAGGGACCGGTCAGGTTCCCCGTCACCTACAACCTCTACGAGTCGGCTTACGGCACCTCCGACTTCTGGTCGGGCGTCGCCATCTCCAACCGCACCGAGACCTCGTTCAGCGCCCTCACGCTGACTCCCGACCAGTACAACAACGTCGCCGGCAAGGCCCACTCCGGTCAGAACTTTGCCGTCATCACCACCTACGGCGAGACGATTGACCTCGGCGAGGGCGTCGTGGTCAAGAGCCTCTTCTACACCAACAGCGCATATACCGTCAGCTCCATCCTGAACGGCGATAACTATTCTGGTGCTCCCTTCACCGCCGCCGACTGGCTGAAGTGTACGCTGAACGTCACCAAGGCCGACGGCACCACCGCCGATGTCGACATCGACCTGGCCAAGGACGGCACCTACGTGGCCGACTGGCAGCTGCTCGACCTCAGCTCGTTAGGCAAGATCACGAAGATTGGCTTCACCTTCACCGGTTCGCGCAGCAACGACTACGGTGTGCTGACGCCTGCCTATATCTGCATCGACGACGTCACCGTCGAGAAGTGATGAAGCAGCTTTTGATCATACTTGCGGCATTGTCGCTCTACGCCTGCGGCGGAGGCAGGACGGCCTCCTCGCCACAGGCGGAGGGCGACACCGTGCCCTTCAAGTATGCCCGCCTGCTCACCGTCGTCCGCTACGACGGCTATACCGTAGCCACCATCAAGAACCCGTGGAGCCCGGGAAAAGCCCTCCACCGCTACGTCCTCGTCCCCAATGGTTCGACAGTCCCAGACCTTTCCCCCTACGGGGGGGACAAAGGGGGGCTTACCCTCCTCCGCACTCCGCTGAGCCGTTCGATGATTTTCACCACCGTCCACTGTGCCATGCTCCAGTCCTTAGGCCGTGAAGACTGCATAACGGGCGTGGCCGACCTGAAGTACATCAAGATTCCCTGGGTGCATCAGCAGGTGGAGAAGGGTAGGATAGTCGACGTCGGCGAGGGCATGAGTCCTGTCATCGAGAAGATTATCGACCGTCGTCCCGATGCCATCCTGCTGTCGCCCTTCGAGAACAGCGGCGGCTATGGCAAGCTCGAGGACATCGACATACCCATCGTCGAGTGTGCCGAGTATATGGAGGAGTCGCCGCTGGCTCGTGCTGAGTGGCTGCGCTTCTACGGTATGCTCTTCGGCTGCGAGCACGAGGCCGACAGTCTCTTTGCCGTCGTCGACAGCTCCTATCAGGCGCTGAGCCGCCAGGCCCGTGCGTCGGCTGTCCAGCCCACCGTGATGGTCGACAAGGTGACGGGCAGCGTTTGGTATGTTCCTGGTGGGCGCAGCACCATCGGCCGGATGATAGCCGACGCTGGCGGCCGCTATCTCTGGGCCGACGACACGCACAGCGGTTCTGTATCCCTGCCCTTTGAGGCCGTCCTCGAGCGGGCCGGCGAGGCCGACGTGTGGCTCTTCCGCTATTCCGCCGACCACGACATCACCTACGGCGAACTGGCTGCCGAGCATCACGGCTATCCGCAGTTCAAGGCCTTCCGCCGTCGTGCCGCCTACGGCTGCAACGTCGAGCTTTCGCTCTTCTACGAGGAGTCGCCCTTCCGCCCCGACTGGCTCCTCAGCGATTTCATCCAGATTCTGCATCCCGACATAACAAATCTGCCGCCGCTCCGTTATTACCAAAAAGTGGGGAATCCAGAAATAAATAGTAAATTGTAAATTGTCAAATCGTAAATCTCTCTGGTGCTGCCTGTTACTGGCCGTCCTGACGGTTGCCCTGTTCGCCCTTAACCTGTTGGTGGGTTCGGTCAGGATTCCTGCTGCCGATGTCGTCGCCATCCTCTTCGGACATCCGGCGGCTGACGTTTCCGCCGCCTGGCAATACATCGTCCTCCAGTCGCGGCTGCCGCAGGCCATGACTGCCGTGTTCTGCGGCGGCGCACTGGCCGTCAGCGGACTGCTGCTGCAGACGGCGTTCCGCAACCCGCTGGCCGGTCCCGGCATCTTCGGCGTCAACAGCGGCGCCGGACTGGGCGTGGCACTCGTCATGCTGCTCTTCGGCGGCAGTCTCTCCGTGGGCAGTCTCCAGCTGTCGGGCTTCGTGGCCGTCCTTGCTGCGGCGTTTATCGGGGCAATGGCCGTCATCGCCCTCATCTTCTTTTTCTCGACGCTGGTGCGCAGCAACGTCATGCTGCTCATCGTCGGCATCATGATTGGCTACATCGCCAACTCGGCCATCTCGCTGCTCAACTTCTTCGCCACCGACGAGGGCGTCAAGTCGTATATGGTCTGGGGAATGGGCAGCTTCGGCGGCGTCTCGATGGCCAACATGCCCGTCTTTGCCGGCGTTACCGTCCTGGGCCTCCTCGGATCCGTCCTGCTCATCAAGCCTCTCAATGCCCTCATGCTCGGCGAGGGCTATGCCGCCAACCTTGGCATCAACGTGCTGCGTGTGCGCAACTGGCTCCTCATCGTCACCGGCCTGCTCTCGGCCGTCACCACCGCCTTCTGCGGTCCTGTGGCCTTTATCGGACTGGCCGTGCCCCACATCGTCCGTCTGCTCATCGTCACCGACAACCACCGCATCCTGATGCCTGCCACCATTCTGATGGGAGCCGTCGTCGGTCTGACGTGCAACCTCGTCTGCTTCCTCCCCGGCGAGTCGGGTGTCATCCCGCTGAACGCCGTCACCCCCCTCATCGGCGCCCCCGTCATCATCTACGTCATCGTGAAGGAGCGGAAATGACCACCCTGTAACCTCAAAGTATTATGAAAAAACAGATTATCATAGCAGGCTTAGGACCTGGCGGCAAGGAAGACATAACGCCCGCCGTGATTGACGCCGTTCGTCGGGCTGACGCCATCGTCGGCTATAAGTATTACTTCCGATTTGTCGAGGACTATCTGAAAGCCGACTGCACGTGTATCGATACCGGTATGCGCCACGAGCGCGAGCGGGCAGAGCAGGCTTTCAATCTGGCCGAGACGGGTAAGACCGTCGTCGTCATCTCGTCGGGCGATGCCAGCATCTACGGTATGACACCGCTCATCTACGAGATGAAGGCTGCCCGCCAGTCGGATGTTGAGATTATCTCGCTGCCGGGCATTTCGGCTTTCCAGAAGGCGGCCTCGCTGCTTGGCGCACCAACGGGCCACGACACGTGCATCATCTCGCTCTCCGACCTGATGACGCCCTGGGAACTGATAGAGCGGCGCATCAAGGCGGCGGCAGCGGCCGATTTCGTGACTGCCGTCTACAACCCGAAGTCGCACGACCGCTACTGGCAGCTGTACCGCCTGCAGGAGCTGTTCCTCCAGGAGCGTAGCGAGCTGACGCCTGTCGGCTATGTCCGTCAAGCAGGACGTGAGGAGCAGGAGGTGAAGGTGACGACCCTTGGAGCCTTTGACCCTGAGGACGTAGATATGTTCACCGTCATCATCATTGGCAACTCACAGTCGTATATAAACTCTCCAAATGGCGAGGGGCGTAAGCTGATTATTACGCCTCGTGGGTATTATCGCGATGAAGCGAACGAAGGCAATAAGATTGGTCAGAACATTATGATAGAATCCTTCCGCACCATTCTTGGAGAATTGAAGGGTGACTATGCCTTAGACCATCAATGGGCCCTGCTCCACGCCATCCATACGACTGCCGACTTCGATATGGAGAACATCCTCCATACTGACCCAGGGGCTGTGGAGCTATTATATAATAAGGTTAAGGACGGTACGCTGAAGACCATCGTGACCGACGTGACGATGGTCGTCAGCGGCATCCGTAAGGGCGCCCTCCAGCGCTTGGGCATCGAGGCCAAATGTTATTTGTGCGACCCTCGCGTGGCAGAACTAACCAAACTCCCCTCCCTTGGGGAGGGGCAGGGGGTGGGCCTTACCCGTACTCAGGCCGGCATCCGTCTCGCCGTCGAGGAACACCCTGATGCCCTCTTCGCCTTCGGCAACGCTCCTACGGCGCTGATGGAGCTCTGCGACCTCATCCGCAAAGGCAAAGCCCATCCGGCAGGCATCATCGCTGCCCCCGTAGGCTTCGTCCACGTCTGTGAGGCCAAACACATGGTGAAGCCTTTCCGCGACATTCCCAAGATCATCGTCGAGGGGCGCAAGGGTGGCTCCAACCTCGCCGCCACTCTCTGCAACGCCATCCTGACCTTCGACGATGCCGCACAACTAAAGCCTGGCCGTGATCTATGAAGTTCATCGTTATTGGAATCAGCGACAACCCACAGCCGTTTTTCCCGCCTGAAGTGCTGGACGTTATCAAGAACGGCAAGGTGTTTTCTGGCGGCAAGCGCCACCACGACATCGTGGCGCCGCTACTGCCGAAGGACGCCGAGTGGATTGACATTACCGTCCCCCTCGATGCCGTCATCGAGCAGTATGGCTCCCTCTGTAGGGCAGACTCCCCCTCTACGGGAGGGGGTGGGGGGAGGCTTATCATCTTCGCCTCCGGCGACCCGCTGTTCTTCGGCTTTGCCAACACCATTCGCAGCCGGATGCCTGATGCCGATATCACGGTCTATCCGTCGTTCAACTCGCTCCAGGTGCTGGCCCACCGACTGCTGATGCCCTATCACGACATGCACATCGTCTCGCTGACTGGCCGCCCCTGGCCGGCTTTCGACCGCGCCCTCATTGAGCGGACTGCCAAAATCGGCGTACTCACCGACCGCCAGCACACCCCTGCCGCTATCGCCCGGCGCATGCTCGACTACGGCTACACCAACTATCTGATGCACATTGGCGAGCACCTCGGCAATCCCGACGAAGAAACAGTCTCCACATTATCCCTCGAAGCCGCTGCCCAGCGCACCTTCGCCTCCCCCAACTGCCTCATCCTCACCTCTTGTCCGTTGTGCAGTGGCGGTGCCACTGCCAAACCATTTGGCCTCCCAGACGCCGGCTTCGCTCTCCTCGACGGCCGGGAGAAGATGATCACCAAGATGCCCATCCGCCTGCTCACCCTCCAGGCCCTCGACCTGCCCCGTCGTCACGTCTTCTGGGACATCGGCTTCTGCACGGGCAGCGTCTCCATCGAGGCCCGTCTGCTGTTCCCCCATCTCGAAATCCACGCCTTCGAAATACGCCCCGAGTGCGAGGCCATCATCCACGAAAACGCCCGCCGCTTCGGTGCCCCGGGCATCAACGTCCACATCGGTGACTTCCTAAATACTCCCCTCCCTTCTGGGGAGGGGTCGGGGGAGAGGCTTCCCCTCCCTTCTGGGGAGGGGTCGGGGGTGAGGCTTCCCGACGCCGTCTTCATCGGCGGTCACGGCGGCCGCCTGAAGGAAATCATGTCGAAGGTGTTCACGGTGCTCAGGCCCGGTGGCGTCATCGTCTTCAACAGCGTCAGCAGTCCCCATGTCCCAGCCGACAGCCGCCTGCTCTGGGACGAGGCCTGCGCCGCCCTATCGCTCAGCCAGGCCCCTCCTCTTCAGGTCCGGCTGAACGACCATAATCTCATCACGATTCTGAAGTGTACATACGCTTAATTTTACCGCAAAATTACAAAAAAAGTTGAAATGCGTTGTCACTTATCACTTTTTTGACTTTTCTCTCTGATAATGAGCGGGTTGGCGAGTGATAACGCCCCTTTTACTTGTCACTTCTTGTCACTTCAGGTTACCCGGCGGCTAACTGCCCTTTACCCGGCGGGTTAACGACCTTAAGTGGGCGGGTTAGCGACCTTAAGTGGGCGGGTTAGTACCGTTTCCACGGCCTGGAACATTTGTCCCAGGCCGTGGGAACGCTCTTTTGGCGCCGCCAAACTGTCAGCAAAGTGACCAGAAGTGACAAGTAAAAAGCCCGTCATTACTTGCTAACACTCTGTATATCAGGGAGAAAAGCCAAAAAAGTGATAAGTGATAACTGTTTTTGACTTTATGGGGGAAAAATTCATCTTTAGCGAAACAGTCACCCCAGCCTCCGGCTCTTGTTACATATTTCTTAAAAATAGTCTACACTGACTCTCAAAATTAGCAAGAAAATTAGTACCTTTGCACCAGCATAAACAACCGGCTGGATGCTGTCGAGTTGCAAGTGCTTGTTGTGATTTGCTAAAAAATTAGTACCTTTGCACCAGCATAAACAACAGGATGAAGCCACGATCATCGGCCGAGTAGGTTGTGATTTGCTAAAAAATTAGTACCTTTGCACCAGCATAAACAACGCTGACGAACAAGACCGTGCGCCACAAGGTGTTGTGATTTGCTAAAAAATTAGTACCTTTGCACCAGCATAAACAACCGCAGCAAGCCTAACACGCTCGATATGTATGTTGTGATTTGCTAAAAAATTAGTACCTTTGCACCAGCATAAACAACCGTCCTATTCCGGAGAATGTAAATAACCCGGTTGTGATTTGCTAAAAAATTAGTACCTTTGCACCAGCATAAACAACCATATAGAAATTACCAGTAGCAACGGACTCGTTGTGATTTGCTAAAAAATTAGTACCTTTGCACCAGCATAAACAACCTAAAGGCAAAGAGGTAGCCGCACGGACTGGTTGTGATTTGCTAAAAAATTAGTACCTTTGCACCAGCATAAACAACGGTACAAAGGCCGTGGACTGATACAGGTGAGTTGTGATTTGCTAAAAAATTAGTACCTTTGCACCAGCATAAACAACACCAAGACTTATGCAGGTAAGCCATTAAAGTTGTGATTTGCTAAAAAATTAGTACCTTTGCACCAGCATAAACAACGGGCAGCGCAAACATGAAGAACCACATCGGGTTGTGATTTGCTAAAAAATTAGTACCTTTGCACCAGCATAAACAACTGGATTCTGTAAAGTTGTTGAGAGCCAATTGGTTGCAAAGATTTTTGAAAAAGAAAAAATCGTCAAAGAAGAAGGAGGATTTCATCAAACAGATGGAATTCTCCTTTTCTAAAACAGTTCGAGTTGTTGGCCTGGGGCATTAGGCAGTTGTGGCTTTCTGCCAAAGAAAAGATCGATATTACCAAATTGCTTGTCGGTGATGCACATAATGCCAATCTTTCCGAACTCAGGCAGGATGGCTTTCACCCGCTTACGATGTACTTCGGCATTCTCCATGCTGGCGCAATGGCGTACATAGATGGAGAACTGAAACATTGTAAAGCCATCCTGAATGAGACGCTTGCGGAACTTAGTGTATTCGCGGATGTCTTTCTTAGTTTCTGTTGGCAAGTCAAACAATACTAAGAGCCACATAACCCTATACTCGCTAAACCGTTCTGCAATCATATCATCTCAGGATAAGCTATTTTCCTCAGTTCGCCACTAAAGCATTTATAGAGTGAGGCTGTTGTCTGTGCCGTCGCAACCATCAACGGACTGCGTTTCCCGCCAATCACCACGTCGAGTGTCGGGATAGATAGGAGTTCGGCCTTGGGTGATGGTAATCTGCTTGTGGTCGAGCACCACCACGCCGATATCCTCGATAGGGCGAGTCACCTCTGTCGACTTCTTGATGTCTTCAGTCAGGTTAGCTGCCTTTTCCACTTCCGGCAGCTTGATGACCAGCTGTGCATCTCGCAAGGAGAGATAGGCAGGATTGCTGAAACAAAGGGTCTTCTTGATCATAGGCTAATACTCTCCAACTGAAACTATCTTTCCAATGTGATTCACACGGACTTTGACTATCCCTTCGAGATACTGTATAGACCGAACTCGTATCCATGTGATATCTCGCAGGGCATTTTCTGATTCTACATTAGTTTCCAGATGATGTCTAAAGAAATAATCTCCTTCAGAGAATTTCTGTACACGATACAGGTTCGGACTTATAGTGGCATAGTTATCTGCGTCTAACAAGTCTATCTCTTGAGGATTAAAACCAGTCTTTTCGTTCGGGAATACAAAATACTCATTCTGTTTCATGGAGAACAGGAACTGCCACCCTTCGGAGCGTTTGAATTCTCGGTCAACAACAGGATAGCCCATGATAGCTCTGGTTGTTGCTTCGTAGAAGGATACGACATGTTCTTGCATTTTACCTTCAGCATCTCTGAATACGGCTACATGATGATTGTTGGCTGTATTCACATAATCGTTAGGAATGGGATTACCATTCTCATCTTTCATTAACTCACCCCTGATATTTCTCTTATACCTGACAGGCTCGCCATTAGCAATACCTCTTATCTTCACTCTCTTAATAGCGATACCCTTTTCTTTGTTCAGCCAGATGGGATTGTCGTCAAGGTTGGAGAAAGCCTTAGCAGCATCGCCGCCAAACTCATCAAGTCGCTGTTGAAGAATTGCGCGTACCTTATTGTCAATGACCTTTTCTATCTTCAAGTCTTTGTCGACAGCCTTCTTTATGGTGAACACATCAATCTTCTTGTATAGCTTGACCTTCGAAGGAACACAATAAGAATGGTCTGCATTCATCCAGATGGGATTCTTGTCGAGACAATTCTTTCCAGTAAAGGCTTTCTTGGGATCGCCGCCGAAGTCGGCCAGCCGCTTCAGCAATGCTTCGCGGTATCTCTGATTGGAAACGCGCAGGATGACATCTTCGGTAAACTTTCCGTCAACCTTCTTGTATTCTGCCTCAAAGTTGGTAATCTTGCCATAGACGGTCTCGTTGTGCAAGGCACCGCGTGGCGTCAGCTGAACCTTTTGCTGATGGCCGTCTTTCTTCTTGGCCTTGTTGATGTTCTTGGTGACAACTTTGTTCTTGGCCTTGATAGATACCAAGATGCTTTCCAGATGCTTTCTCGCCTCTGCCCTGAACTCGTCCAGAGGCATCGGGGCGTTGAACACCAGCCTGTGGTCTTTGTTGTCGCGGTTCAGCTCATTCTGTTCTATGCCATAAATGCTGCTGCTCTTGTCACTTCGTGCGTTCAGGTTGCTAAGATACTGAACGATACTGCGCTTGGTGAAGGCAATGGTCAATGCATCCATAGCGTGGTGGCGATGGTCGTTGCGCTTCGTCCAGTCCTTGATGCGTCTGACGATGTTGCCGTTCTTGTCTGTATAGGACTCTGTCAAGCCTAAGGTGTCGTATTTCTCCCAGTTCAGCTCCTGCATCAGGTTAACCAGTTGCCAGTCTTCGCGCAAGCGGCTGGTGACGGAGCCTGTGGTCGTCACTACGAAAGGAACCATCTCTTCCAGTATCTCACGGGCCTTTCTGGCTATGTACTGAGAGTCGCGCAGGTCGCGCTGGAGGAAGTCCGACGGTATGTCGGCCTCTTTCATCAGCAAGTTGTTGCGCTTTGTTCTTGATATAACCTTTTGGGCAAACAGTTCTTCCACTCTGCTCTCATAGTCAGCAAGTCCCTTTTCGTCGTATTTACCTGCCACATAGTCATAAGCAGTCATATCACCTTTCGCGATGTTAATGTCGCGAACTTCAATGGTCTTGTTAGAGAAAGAGTCGTCAAAGAGTCTTGCCTTGGGGATGATGTGTTCAATATCGAAACGCTTGCTGAACAGGTCCTCTCTCGGTATGTAGGTGTTGGAGTAGAGCGTCTTGTAGCCATTTATCTTCAGCTCGTTGTAGAGCTTGTAGCGAAGGATGTCGTTCTTGGTCACATGCTGTATGCCGAACTCCTCTTCCAGCTCTTTACGGAGTTTCTCGCTTTCAGCGGTGTTCTTCCTGATGGCCTGGTCTAACAGCTCACGTTCTTCCTGACTCTTCTTCAGGTCGCGAGCCAGTTCAATACGGATTTCGTCGGGCTTGCCATAGGTCGCAGCTATCTCGTTAACCACATTGATCATCTGGTTCAGAATCTTCTCAACGACAGGGTTGCGCAGGCTGTTGCGCTTCAGCTCGTCCAAATGCGACTTGTATGTTTTATTGTCAAGTTCCTCCTTGGTCAGCGAACGGGCAGAATGTCTGTATCCTGCCAATTCGCACGCCTTGCTGTATTCATAGCCCTTCATCATAAAAGGCAGAATCTTGCGGATGGCCTTGGAACCCAGGCTGCCATAATCGAGCGGCAGGGAAACATTGGCGAGAATAGAGGCATATTCTTTCTCAAATCCACAGATTTCCTGAATCTTTTTCAGTAAAGCCTCTATACCTGTGGTGGAATTGTCGCCTGTGTACGAATAGAGCAGATGCCATAGGCGATAAGCGGGCTGCCGTTCCAAGTCCTTGCCCTCAAGAAGCGGGTTGAACGTCAGATAGTCAGTCTTATATCCAAGTCCGGTGAAGATTTCCGAGGTGACGGACATCACCTCATCGGCAGGCATCTTAGTGAAATCGTATTCACCATTGCCTGTTAGGCTGATAATGTCCTGATAGGCTTTGAAGAGAGCTGCATTAGTCCTGTTACCCTCCACCTCTTTATAATTAAGGTCAAGCTTCTGCGGATTATCGAAAAGCAGTTTGAGAATCTCTTTCTTGCTCATCTTGTCCCTGATGGACAGTTCCTTGAACAAGATGTCTTTTTCTTCCTGGTCTAAGAATCGCTGCAGGGGCTCTACTTCTGTATCGGCAAAGAGAGACAATTGTGACTCGTCTTTCTTAATTCGCTTCCGCTGATGACCAGTCACTGAAACCTGCAGGTTGTTTAGTATCTGCCATATTTTGAAGTCTTGGAATAGTGGCGAGGACTTAGGGCAAACCTTACAACCTGTGACGATGGTCTTTTTCTTTCCGTCAACGACGACCTCTCTTTCTGCATGCTCAAACTCACAGTAATTGATAAGGTTCTTACTGCTTTTCAAGTCACGCTGGTAGAATATCACAATGTCCCGGATTTCTTTCTTCAATTCCGGCGTCAGAACAGGATGGAACTGGGCTTGCTTCTCCCAGATGGCTTCAAACTCATCCAGATAGTCCTGACGATAGAAGATAATGTTCTTTAGGCTGGCATTGGGATTCTGCTCAATACTGTGCATGAGGTACTGACCTACCGTCTGGTGGCTGAAATAAAGTTCCTTGCTACGGTCGCTAATCATAGCCAATCGTTTGCTGGAGTTGTTGATAGCTCCATTGATGTCGCACAGCACATAAGCCACTTCCTCAATATCCAGTTTCTTAGTGAGTGCCGCCACTCTCCATAATAGTGCTTGCTGATAACCTTCTTTGCCACTGTTCTTTGCTGTGGATATTTTGTGAATGGCATAGAAGGCTCCCGAAGTCTGGGTCTTGTTGAAACCGCTGACGTGTTTTTTGAAGTCATCGGTCAGCACTTCTGAGTAGTAAGCTGATTGTACTTCCCAAATCATGTTGAACTCTGCCTGAAGGTCGGAACGATAAAAGGCGGGACGGTTTTTCTTTCCTTTTTGAAATAAGTCGAGAAGCAGTTGGCCGGGAGTCAGGTTCTCGTCATAAAGTCTCTTGGCAATCTCCATGCCATCAACCAATTCTCCTTCTTCCGTATCTTTAATCTTGCGATTGCTCTTGTAACCACGCTTCTTGTTAATCATCAACAATACGCGGGCAAAATCTTCCAATGAGATTTCTTCCTCAACAGCTTTGGCGCGTGCTTTGTAGGTCTTGAAGGTGGATTGATTGCCTTGTTCGAACAGTGGCGTCTCGTCTGTAATGATATGATGCTCTTTGAGACATTCAATGAGATTCTTCCGGCGTAGCTTGTAACGCTGGAGGTTACGATGCATGCTACGCTTCATCCGTCTGTCAGCATTGGTGGTGATAGACTTTCCTTTTTCGAAATTCGCCTTTTCATCAACTGTTAGCGGATTGACACGAACACCAAGCTGAATGATGGACGATTTCTCGTTGTCATTCTCTTTCTCATTGACAAGTGCCCATCCTATGCTGGTAGTTCCTAAATCCAGACCAAGTATTTTCTTCATGTTTATTGTGTTTTTAGTTATTTTGCCTACAAAAGTACACATTTCTCTTGAATTATTTGGCAGTTTCAAGGAAAAAGTTTACCTTTGCAGCACTAATTTTTAGCAAATCACAATAAGGATTATTCCGTTGTGAAAACATCAGGTCCCTGTCCATCGTCCTTAACGGTGGACTTTTTTATAAATGCCATCGCTAAACGGCGAGGGACTGCTTTTCCCTAACTTTGATGAATTAGACGACGGCCGCGATGCGGCAACATTGTCACTTTCCGCTTGATTCTTTTGGCTGTTTGCAAAGGATTGCGTAACTTTGCAGTCGATAGAAGGAAACCTATGAAATGTTGCTACAAACTTTATATTGACATCATCGTATTCTGCGTCATTGCTTGCCTTTGCTGTGGATGCAGTTCCAACCGGAAAGAAAAGAGCAAGCCACAGGAACAAGTCAGCAATACTGTGCCAACGCCACAGCGTGAGGCACCGGTGTACCATGCGCCTGTTGTGCCGAGTCAGACCAACACTTCTCCTGCTGCCGATGAGGCCAAACCGCCTCAGGAACCCTCTCCACCTCCCGTCGTGGAAAAACCGGCAACCCCTAAAGTGACCATATCCCGCTATTACGAGGAGGGATACGAAGCCGGCTATGACGATGGTGAAGACGACGCCGTGATGGACAACGGCTGGGGCGGCCAGTACGACGACGCCTGCCGCTACAAGGGAAAGAAGCGGAAGGAATATCAGTTAGGCTACGAAGAAGGCTATGAAGCCGGCTATTATGACAACAAGGATAGTGACGAATAAGGCGACGGCTAAATACATAATGAAAGATATGGCAAAGATAATAGTTCAGAACACAGAGATAACAGTCGTTTCACACATGGGCAATGACTATATCTCGCTTACTGATATGGCTAACGGCAAGCAGGATGAGAGTCGTGCAGCCGATGTTATCAAGAATTGGATACGAACCCGCTACACTATTGAGTTCCTCGGAACTTGGGAGATGATTCACAATCCACGTTTTAAAGTGGTCGAATTCGACCACTTTAAAATGCAGGCAGGTCTTCCTAACTTTACGCTGAGTGCCAGCGAATGGATTGAAAAGACCAATGCAATTGGCATTATAGTAAAGCGAGGCCGCTATGGCGGAACATACGCTTTCAAGGACATTGCCTTTGAATTCGGAACAGCGATCAGTGTAACCTTTAAGCTTTATCTGATAGAAGAGTTCCAACGAATGAAGGCAGAAGAACAAAAGTTGTTAGGCTGGACGGCCAAGCGTGAACTCTCGAAGATTAACTACCGCATACATACCGATGCCATCAAGCGCCATCTGATTCCAGAGGAGGTAACCCCTGCACAGTCAAGTATCATTTACGCTGAGGAGGCCGATGTGCTAAATGTTGCTATGTTTGGAATGACTGCCAAGCAATGGCGTGAGGCGAATCCCGACCTCAAAGGCAATATACGTGATTATGCAACTATTAACGAGAAATAGCAGGATTAAAGTCCTTCAATCCTATTATTCAATAATTAGACTACCAATACCAATGAAGAAAATAGCGATTATACAGATTAGTGAAGCTGGTAAAGACGTTGCTGGCACGATTAAGAGGCAGTTGCGGGGGACGGTGATTCAGCGTACTGACGTCGGCAAGCGTTGGAACGACTTCGACGGCTTTGTGTTCATCGGAGCGATGGGCATCTGCGTGCGTACCATTGCACCGTATGTCAACGACAAGCACGAAGACCCTGCCGTGGTGTGTGTCGACAGTTTCGGAAAGAACGCCGTTTCCGTGCTCTCTGGTCACATCGGAGGAGCCAACGACTTGGCGCAGACCATTGCGGATATGCTGGGCGCCAGACCCGTCATCACCACGCAGAGCGACAATGCGGGACTCTGGGCGCTCGACACCTTCGAGAAACGCTTCGACTGGCCCGTTGCCAGCGACATCGACGACATGAACGACTGCATCTTTGCTTTCGTCAACCGTCAGCCGACGGCCCTGCTCCTTGAGGCCCGCGACGAGGGCACGGACTACCTGGAGGCGACAAAGCCAGAGCACGTGACCATCATCCGCGACATCGCCGAGGCCGACCCCCGGAAGTTCCGCCTGCTCATCATCGTCTCGCCTTTCAACCGCAGGGCTCCATACGGCATGCTTGAACTCCACTTCGTGCCGATGGTGGGAACGATAGGCTTCGGACTGGCGCATCACCCCGAGGACTATGAGAGCATCTACGACGAGATAGACGAGGCTTTTGCCCATCGGGGCGTGCTGCCCTGTGCCCACCGCTACTGCACCATCGACGTGAAGCAGGACGAGGAGTTTGTGGAGCTGCTCGAAGACGAATACAACGAGGAGGTGGTGTCCTTTACAGCAGAGGAACTGGCAAAGGTGGAGGTGCCTAATCCGAGTAAGACCGTCGAGAAGCACGTCGGCACGCCCAGCGTCTGCGAGGCGGCGGCCATCCTTGGCTCCAACCATGGCAAGCTCATCATCCCCAAGGTGAAGGGTAAGAACTGGACGGCAGCACTCGCCATCTCCACTGACCATTTGGCATCGGACGAACACGGACTTGAACGGAAAAAGGAAGAAGTCCGTACCAGTCCGTGCCAGTCCGATGCACATATCGAGATTGTCGGTGCCGGTCCTGGCGACCCAGACCTAATCAGCGTGCGTGGCAGGAAGATGCTGGAGCAGGCCGACCTTATAATATATGCCGGTTCGCTGGTGCCCAAGGCGCTGACCGACTGCCACAAGCCAGGAGCCGTCGTGCGCTCGTCGGCCGACATGACCCTCGAGGAGCAGTGCCAGCTGATGAAGGAGCACTACGACCGCGGCCACTTCATCGTCCGTCTGCATACTGGCGACCCCTGCATCTTCGGTGCCATTCAGGAGCAGATGGCCTTCTTCGACGCGAACGGCATGGATTATCACATCACGCCAGGCATCTCGTCGTTCCTCGCCGCCGCCGCCGAACTGCAGAGCCAGTTCACGATCCCTGAGCGTTGTCAGACAATCATCCTGACACGTGGCGAAGGCCGGACGCCGATGCCCGAGAAAGAGCAGCTCCACCTGCTGGCCCGCAGCCAGTCGACGATGTGCATCTTCCTCTCGGCGGCCATCGTCGACGACGTGCAGCGCGAACTGCTGACGGAGTACCCTGAGGATACGCCCGTCGCCGCCTGCTACCACCTGACGTGGCCCGACCAGAAGATTTATCGCGGCCAGCTGAAAGACCTTGCCAGGATTGTTCACGACAACAACCTGACGCTCACCACGATGATTGTCGTCGGCGAGGCCATCGACAACCGTCAGGGGCTCTCCGAGCTCTATTCCAAATACTTCACCCACCTCTTTCGTCAAGGCGACCCCTCATGATACTGGTATTCGGAGGAACGACAGAGGGCCGCAGGGCCGTCGAGGTGCTCGAGGAGGCTGGCTCGCCCTTCTACTATAGTACGAAGACGGGCGAACAGGAGGTCGCGATGCAGCACGGGCAGCGCATAGACGGTGCACTCGACCGCGCCGCCATCGTGGCGTTCTGCCGCGAGCACGACATCCGCCTGATTGTCGATGCCGCCCATCCGTTCGCCTCGCAGTTGCACGGTAATATTGCCGAAGCGGGACTTCCCGTGGTGCGCTACGAGCGAATCTATCCGCCTCGCGACCCTGACATTACGTGGATTGATGAGTATAGCGAACTGTCCTCCCTTCTCCCCTCCTCTCGGGAGGGGCTGGGGGTGGGCTTTACACTTTTCGCCACCACTGGTGTTCAGAGCATCAGCCGCCTCAAACCGCTTGAGGCGAAGGGAGTCCGTGTCGTCTATCGCATCCTCTGCCGTGAGAGCAGCATCCGACTGGCCCATGAGCAGGGAGCTACCGACGGTCAGCTGTGCTTCTATCCTGACAGCGTGAAGGCCGACGCCATACTGATGAAGGAAAGCGGACTGACGGGTGGCTTCCAGGAGAAGGTGGATGAAGCACGCAGGCTGGGCATGAAGATTATCGCGCTGAAGCACCCCGTCATGCCAGCCTCATTCCACACAGTCAATGGCCCTTACGGGCTCCGTCGCGCCGTAGAGCATCTGCTGCCCGAGTTCTTTCCGCTGCACAGTGGACTGACCACCGGCACTTGTGCTACGGCGGCAGCGGTGGCTGCCGTGCGGCAGTTGCTGTATGGCGAAACGCCCGAAGAAGTGCCGGTCATCCTGCCCAATGGCGAGACCATCAGCGTGGCTGTAGGCTATGGTGAGGGCTACGCCTACTGCATCAAGGAGGCTGGCGACGATCCCGACGTGACCAACGGCATTGAGGTGAGGGCCCACCCCCGTCCTCTCCCCAAGGCCGGGGGGGCTATAGTCATCGAAGGGGGCGAGGGAGTCGGCCGATTCACGCTGCCCGGCTTCGACTATGCGCCGGGCGAACCGGCCATCAACCGTGGTCCCCGCGAGATGATTGAGAAGAACCTCATGCCGCTCCTTATGGACTCTCAGCTCCCCTCCCTTGGGGAGGGGGTGGGGGTGGGCTTCTCCGTCCCCCATGGCGAGGAGATTGCCCGCCGCACCTTCAATCCCCGTCTCGGCATCGAGGGTGGTATTTCCATCATTGGTGTCAGTGGCATCGTGAAGCCCTTCAGCGAGGAGGCCTTCATCGACTCCATCCGTAAATGTATGACGGTGGCAAAGGCTTCGGGCTCTGAGCGTGTGGTCATCAACAGCGGCGGCAAGAGTGAGCGCTTTGTGAAGGCACTCTATCCCGACCTGCCCCAGCAGGCGTTCGTCGAGTACGGCAACTACATCGGCGAGACGCTGAAGATGGCCCACGAACTCGGTTTCACATCGGTTACGCTCGGCGTGATGCTGGGCAAGGCCGTGAAGTTAGCCGAGGGACATCTGGACACCCACAGCCGCAAGGCCGTGATGAACAAGGCATTCGTCGGGCAGATGCTCAGCGAGGCCGGCTGCGACATCGACCTTAGCCACATCACGCTGGCACGTGAACTGTGGGAGAAACTGCCTGCCGACAAGCTGAACGCATTTGCCGCCACCATCATCCGCCATTGCTCAACCTATTGTAATCCTCTCTTACCCAACGGCACACTCACCATCCTGCTGATTGACGACAATGGCACAATCTATAAACAGTAGACAGACATGAAATACAAGGACCTTTTCGTCGACTTCGACGACACGCTCTATGACACCCACGGCAACTCGGTCATTGCCCTGCGAGAGACTTTCGAAGCGTTCAGTCTTGAACGCTGGTTCCCTGACCCACAGACATTCTACGATGCTTATTGGCTGGCAAACATCGACCTCTGGACGCGCTATTCGAGAGGCGAAATCACGCGCGACTACCTGATAGTGGAGCGCTTCCGCCGTCCGCTCAGCGAGGGCAGGGGACTGGAGATAACTGAAGCGCTTTGTCTGGAAATGAGTGACCGTTTCCTTGAATTCTGCGCCACGAAGTCGGGCGTCGTCGAAGGTGCTCACGAGCTGATGGACTACCTGAAGGGCAGGGGCTACCGGATGCACATGACGAGTAACGGTTTCCACGAGGTGCAGTACAAGAAGCTGGCTGCCTCAGGCCTCCGCAACTACTTCGACACCATCATCCTCAGCGAAGATGCCGGTGCCAACAAACCCTCGAAAGCCTTCTTCGACTATGCTCTCGCCAAGAGTGGTGCCTCGGTTGACACCACCATAATGATAGGCGACAACCTCCAGACCGACATCATCGGAGCCCACGACGTAGGATTGGACACCATTCTTTTCAACAGATGGGACGTACAGCCGTCAGAAATTCCCACGCATACGGTGGCGGCTTTGCGTGAGATTATGCAGATACTGTAGCGTGCTATTCGCCAATGTCGCTCTTCCGTCGGCCAAAGAGTACTGCCGCAATCACGGGAGCGCCGACAAGCGCCGTCACCGAATTGACGGGCAGCGCACCCTCGAAGCCCGGCATACGGGCAACAAAGTTGCAGAGCAGCGCCAGGACGGCTCCACTGAGGGCCGTGGCAGGCATCAGGACGCGATGGTCGGACGTGCGGAAGACGGCCCGCGCCAGATGGGGCACAGCCAGGCCGATGAACATGATGGGACCGCAATAGGCCGTGACGATAGCCACCAGGACGCCGCTGGAGATGATGACCAGCATCCGCGCACGGCGGATGTTAAGGCCGAGGTTGGCGGCATACCGCTCGCCCAGCAGCATCAGGTTCATGGGCTTCACCAGAAGGCAGGCCAAGGGCAGCAGCACGCACATCAGACAGACGAAGAGCAGCATCTCGTCGCCACTCACCCGTGAGAATGAGCCTAAGCCCCAGACGACGAACGACTTCACGTCCTCCTCAGGCGACAGGTATTTCAGCACGCCGATGATGGCGTTGGCCAGATAGCCGATCATCACGCCTATTATCAATAAGGTGACGTTACCCTTCACCCGGCCAGACACCCAGAGAATGAGCAGCATTACGGCCAGGGCGCCGACAATGGCCGCTACGCTCATGGCCGCTTCGCCTAAGTAGCCAAGACGGCTGAGGGCCACGCCGCCCAGACGGCCAGAGAGCAGTACGACAAAGGCCACGCCGAGGGCAGAGCCATTGCTGATGCCGAGCACCGAGGGTCCCGCCAGCGGATTGCGGAAGACGGTCTGCATCTGCAGTCCGCTGACCGCCAGTCCGGCTCCTGCAACAATGGCCGTCAGAGCCTGCGGCAGGCGCGACTGCATCACGATGTTCGTCGCCACCTCATCAGCCTCGCCACCGGTAAGGATGGTCAGAATCTCAGCAATGGGTATCCTTACCGTGCCCAGCAGTAGATTCACCACCAGCAGTACGGCGATGCTCACCAGCAACACAAAGAATTTAGTAACTCTCATTTCTCATTCCTCATTCCTCATTTCTCATTCCTCATTTCTCATAAGTCTGTAGTACTTCCCCTCGTAGTCGGGTTCCACCAGTTCGGGGTGGAAGATGCCGACAAAGTCCTTCAGCAGCACGTCGGGCTCCACGGGCGTTATCTCGTAGTAAGGCTGCTTGCGCATATTACAGTAGATGACCTTCCGCTCCTTGAAGGCTTTGAAGAGGGCATTGCGCTGCTCCGAGGCTTTCAGCGCCTCGTAGCTGAACTCGCCGGGGAAGCTGTTGAGGATGCGCCAGTAGTCGGCATTGGCCGCGAGGGCATACATCTTCTCAAACTCCAGGTTCTCGCCCGCCGTCTCGTCGTCGTTGATGACATATTCGGCACCTGCGTCGCGGAAAATCTGTGCCAGGTAGTTCTTGCCGCCAACGGCGTGCCACGTGCCGTAGTGCATCTCGCCGCTGAAAACCGTCGGGCGCTGGTCAACATGTAGCGTCTTCTCCTTCAGCCCGTTGTAGCGCTTTTCGATTCCATCGAAAAGTGTATTGGCCTCCTTCTCCCTGCCAATGAACATACCGACCAGCTTCACCCACTCGGCCTGTCCCAAGGGGTCGGTCTCCTGATAGCCCAGGTGGGGCACGAGCGTGATGCCCGTCTCGCTGATGGCGTCGTAGCCGCCGCGCTTCGAGGGCGAGATGAAGATGACGTCAGGGTTGGCGGCGAGAATGAGCTCCGTGTCGAACTCACCCTCCATGCCGATCTTGACGATGCGGCCGTCCTTCACTCTTTCGAGTATGTCTTGGTTGAAGAGGTTCTTCGTGCCCGTGATGCCTTTCACCACGTCGTGGGCAGCGAGCACGGTGAAGTTCGACAGCTGAAGCGCGGTCATGCAGATGGTGCTCTTGATGGGCACCCGCACCTTTGTGTAGCCGTCGGGCACTCTGGCGTCGTCGGTGCCGACGAGTGCGAAGTGGTCTTTCTTGCCAATATCGACCAGTCGCATGCCGAGGGAATCACGCACGCTGAAGCCTGTGGCGTACTTGACGCTGATGCTGACGGCGGAGTAGGCCGTCGCCCCGTCGCCAGACGTCTGCTGTCTGGCGCTCTTTCCTGAACAGGCGCCGAGGACTGCGGCCACGAGCAGGTAAAAGGCTATTCTTTTCATCTTCTTGGTCATTATTTCGTTTCAGCTTGCAAAGTTACAATTATTTTTTGTACTTTTGCAAGCAAAATCCAATAATTATGCAGACAGACATTGATCAGACAAGATGGTATGACCGGATATGGGCATCGTTCATATTCTTCACGCGGCTGCCTTTCTGGCGACTCCATGAGCCGCCGAGGGAGTGCTTTAAGACGGTCGTCGAGCACTGGCCGCTGGTGGGTTGGCTGACGGGTGGACTGATGGCGCTGACGCTCTGGGGCGTCAGCCGGTATATGCCTTACCCAATTGCCGTGCTGGCGGCCATCGTCGTGCGGCTGGTTGTTACCGGCGCCCTTCACGAAGACGGGCTCGCCGACTTCCTCGACGGCTTTGGCGGTGGCAACGACCGTGAGCGGATTCTGGCCATTATGAAAGACTCGCACATCGGCACCTATGGTGTCATCGGTCTCGTCATTTATTTCCTGTTGCTCGCCGCAGCCCTCTGCTCGATGACGCCGACGGTGGCCGCCGTCACCATTTTTGCCGCCGACCCCTTTGCCAAGATGGTTGCCTCAGAGCTGGTGATGATGATGCCCTACGCCCGACGTGAGGATGAAGCCAAGGCCAGGATGGTCTATCGGAAGATTGACGTGAAGGCAGGCATCAGCCTGGCCGTACAGGGTCTGCTGCCTATTGCGGGCTTTATCTGGCTGACGGGCATCGCCTGGGAACTGCTGTTCTTCATTCCCTGTATTGTGATGTACTTCCTCTATCTGCTTATCTGGCGCAGAATCCGGGGGTATACCGGCGACTGCTGCGGAGCGGTCTGTCTGCTTGTTGAGCTGACGGTCATCCTCGTCGTCTGTTCGCAGAACATATCAAT
>JAEEGJ010006206.1_pt1 | contig 36222 bp, 31 predicted proteins | sample 8958761 | NCBI WGS metagenome assembly JAEEGJ01 (sample SAMN16246546, study PRJNA631951) | gut metagenome | biome: gut microbiome; feature: rumen; material: RS-attached | host: Bos | place: Iran: Karaj | collected 2018-10
GCATAAGATCCGTTACTTCCACTAGCTTATTAAACTTGGAAAAGAAAGGTTCTTCTCTTGTAAAAGGCTGAAGCGCCGTATCTATGCATGTATTTATTCCGCGCTCTTTGGCTTTTGTAAAAAGCTCTATAAGGAAATCGATCTGAAGAAGAGGCTCTCCTCCGCTTACAGTAATTCCGCCTTCTTCACCCCAGTAGCTTCTGTATCTCTCCGCGAAATCGAGAAGCTCATCGGGCGTTCTCATATCCTCCGACTTGGGATCCCATGTATCTGCGTTGTGACAGTATTTACATCTGAGATTGCATCCCTTTAAAAAAACTATAAATCTGATTCCGGGTCCGTCAACGGAACCGAAGGTCTCTATCGAATGAATTGCACCTTTAATCATAAATACTCCTAAATTACTGGTAAATATAAATATCCCTGAGGGCGTCTCTGTCAAGAACTTTGATCCTTGCATGACCTATCCTTTGGATCAGGCCCTCTTTTTCCATTTCGCGCAGCTTCCTGCTGACGGTCTCTGTCCTTAGGTTGACGCTCGCAGCTATATCATCGAGCTTTAAAACTATATCATCTTCTACGCTTCTGTCAACTCTGTACATCAAAAAGCCGGCCAGTCTTGCCATGGGATCTTTGGTTGAAAGCAGCATGTTACGCTCGTTGGCGTCATGAAGCTTTTTACTCAATAGAATAATAATATTCATGGCAGCTGTCGGATTGTCAACAACCTTGATGAAATCGTCTCTGTGAATCGTGCAGATGGATGCATTGGTAAGACATACCGCTGAATACGGATAAATACTGCCATCCAGGAACATTCCTTCCCAGATGATATCGTGATCGGCGAGAATAGTGATGATCTGTTCTCTCCCAAGGGAATCATATCTGCAAAGCTTAACTCTTCCCTTCCTGATTATACATATGGAATCAACAGGCTCACCTTCTCGGAAAAGATAACTGTTCTTTTTGAGCGTTTCATGAACGGAATGCTCCATAAGGCTGACCTGAGCATTGACGGGAAGTCCTTCCATGATGGGCACACTCTCTGTGCAAAGTCCTCCGCAATCCTCACATATCTTAAGGCCTTCGATGCCTTTTTTCAGCTCTTCTTTATTCTTTGGAGCCTGATATATTCCCTTGTTTTTCTGATCTTTCTTTTCGCTCATACAAATACCGAAAATACAAATAATAAAACTGAGTATCTTGCGCATCAACGACGAGCGCAATTTACTTGTGTGACCAAGCGTAGCAATAAGCCTGCGTCCTTGCGGCAAAAGGCTCTTCTTTCAGAAGTTTTCTTACTTCTTCTTTGGTATACCACCCGGGCTGAATTTCTTCAAGAGTAGAACTACTCTTTGCGAATGTTCCTGAAGCTCTTCCGACGCAGCATACATTCTTCTCGTTGGAAAAACCGACGGCGCTGTAACTTTCGCCGATCCAGTCATCTATGGCGATGATATCAAGCCCCGTCTCTTCCTTGAGTTCTCTTCTGGCGCTTTCTTCAGGAACTTCTCCGGGATCGATAAGTCCCGCGGGGAAGTTGTAAACCCACGCCCCTGCTGCCATTCTGAACTCTTTGTTTATCAGTATTTTCTCTCCGGTCTCGTCATGCATGATGAGCACTACCGCATCAACTTTTTTGTTGCGAATGTCATCGAAGCCCTTAAGATCGGGATTTCTGCTGATTATCTCGTATGTCTTGTCTTTGTTGTCTACTGTCTTGTAATGCAGATTGTAGCGGGTAATAAACTCGCCCTGCTCTCTTTTTTCCAGATACTGAAAATCCATAGTTATTACCTGATTCTTGTAAATGCACGGTGTGTGCATTTCTGTTTATGCTTAGAACTTTACTGAAGGAAGTTCGTACTTGCGCTCATAGAAATCAACTGCCTGCTCGAAGCCTTCTCTCTTTTCGGCCTTAAGTGCTTCGAGATAACCATGAGCATCGTATGCATCCTCATTAACTTCAATGATTCCGACAGCTATGTTACTGCAGTGATCGGCGATACGCTCGTAATCGGTTCCTATATCGCTAAGATCAAAGCCCTGCTCGATCGTACATTTTCCTTTGCGAAGTCGTCTTACGTGACGACGCTTAACTTCTTTATGAATACCGTCAATAGCTTCTTCCAAAGGTTCGATAGTCTTGGCAACTTCGGGATCCTGAGTCTTAAGCGCATTGATTGACATATCCACTATCTCTTTTACCGCAGAAGAAAAGATATCCATCTCGCTCTGCGCCTTGGGTGTAAAGCTTCTCTTGTTCTCGCTCATTCCACGAGCCTTCTGCATGATGTTGAGCGCGTGATCGCTTATTCTCTCATAGTCTGTGATACAGTGCAGAAGCACTGAAAGTGTATGGCTGTCCTCGGGTGAAAGGTGATGGTTGTTTATCTTCATAAGATATGTTCCGAGTTGATCCTCGTACTGATCGACCTTTCTCTCAAGGTAATCAACTTCTTCCGCTGTCTCTTCCTTGAAATCGGTAATAAGGTCTACAGCCTTGTACAAGGAATCTTTTGCCATGTTAGCCATATCAATGGCTGCCTGTCTTGCCTGTTCAAGAGCAAAGGGCGGGTTTGAAAGGAAGCGGGGATCGAGTGTACGGATTCCCTGCTGTTCCTCCTGTTCCTTCTTCTCTTTTTCATCTATAGGAATTGTCTTAAGCGCAAGGTTTACAAGTAATCCCGCAAAAGGAAGCATGAGCGGCGTTGCGACTAAGTTAATAAGCGTATGAATTCCGGCGATTCCTGCCATTCCGATCCTGTTGCCCATAAAAGAAAAATGAACAATGCTGTTTACTATATAGAAGATGATCATGAATGAAAGGGCCTTGATAAGGTTGAAGTAAAGGTGCATAAGAGCAGTTCTCTTACCGTTCTTGTTGGCTCCGAACGATGAAAGAATGGCTGTGATACATGTACCTACTTCGGCTCCCACTACGACGGGAATTGCTACACTGTATAATACGGGAACATCCCTCGCGATCGCCTGAAGCACACCGATAGTACCGGCCGAGCTCTGGATAACCATTGTGAAAATGATTCCGACCATGAATCCGATAATGGGATTGCTGAATGTTGTAAGAAGCTGCTTGAACTCCTCATTGGTCTTAAGCGGAGCCATAGCATCCGACATGCTGCTCATTCCAAACATAAGAACAGAAAATCCGAGAAGAACTGTTCCAATGTTTTTCTTCTTGTCGTTCTTGGAGAACATATATAGAGCTATACCTATCATTGCAAGGAATGGTGTAAATGACTTGGGTTTAAGTAAGCTTACAAAGAAATTCTCACTGCTGATACCGTTAAGTGAAAGAAGCCAAGCTGTAAATGTTGTACCGAGGTTGGCACCAAGGATAACATTGACTGCCTGCTTAAGAGTCATAATTCCCGAGTTAACGAGACCGACTACCATTACGGTAGATGCGGATGATGATTGAACCAGTGCGGTAACACCGACACCGAATAAATACGCGATTATAGGATGCTTGGTTACTTTGGCAAGTACACTTTCAAGCCTTCCTCCGGCGGCCTTGGTAAGACCTCCGCTCATAACATTCATTCCGTAAAGGAACATCGCAAGACCACCTATCAGTCCTGCTATCAAAGTAAATAATTCTTTTGGGTCCATTTCTCCTCCATAGGCACTCATCATTAAGAGCTTCACTCTCCGTACCTATCAAACTATAATCCTTCTGTTACACATATATATTAAAGGATGTAGAGGAAAAAAGCCACCTTAAATTAAAGGATGCCGAAAAACACTGCGTTCTTGGCTTGTTCTCCGGCATCTGATATTATAGCTGTTTCATCAATCTTACATACTTGCCTCTTGCGGCGTTTGGTTGCTTGGCACCTCCCGTTTTCACGGTATTATACTCTTCGCCGTAGATATTCTCTTCAACTTCTACGGTATCAAGCTCCGTAAATCCAAGCTTTTTGCATAGGTTGATCGATACGGTGTTTTCTTCTTTTACAAGTGTCTGGACTTTTTCAAAAAGAAGGATCTCCTTTCCGTATTGCAAGATCGCATCGCAGGCTTCATAGGCATAGCCTTGTCCCTGATAATCTTTTCCTATAAGAAAACCAAGCTCGATATCATCAAAGCCGTTTCTTACGGAATAGCCTGCTCTTCCGATGACGGTGTTGTCATCTCTTTTTACTACGGTCCATATTCCAAAGCCCATAAGACCGTAAACTTTTTCTATGTAATCCTTCTGATAGCGCTTTTCATCGTCGGGATTTTCAAAGAGTCCCTCCATATATCTTGTCATCTCGGGATCTTTGTATAGCTCATAAAATCTGTCGACATCATCAAGAGTCGTCTCTCTTATAAGGAGTCTTGGCGTCTTAATGACTTCCCACGGAAGATGCGCATATCTCTGATAAGCCTTTATATATGAATCGATGTCGACGTCTTGAATGTCGGTAAAGACATATTTAAGCCCGGAGAAATCCTCGTTCTTATTAAGCTCATGAGATAATCCGACAACATAGGCGCCTTCGTCCGTAAGGAGTTTCGCCGCCAGACTTGAATCCGTAAGGAAAAAAGACTCTTCCAATGAAGCGCTTCCTGATGAATCCTGAGCTTTCACGCCGGCTTTATTTTCATCACCTACAGCGCCAGAAAGCTTTACAGTCACCTCGAACCCACAGCTCTTCACATACTCCGCCGCTTCATTAATATTTGCTGCGACTTCGTTGTCCATCATATTCTTTTTATCAATATAAAACAAGATCTTCTTCAGCACCGGTGGGCTCCTAAACAGAAAAAGATTCCCTAAGGAATCCTCGCGTTCATAATTTATTTACAATTAATTAAAAGAATGGTTACCTCAAATCATCTTTTGTACATACTCGCCTGTTAATATAATATTGTCAGATGAGTTAAGACAATACCAAATAAAACTTTTTCATAATATGCCAGGTAAGTTAACTTACCTGGCATCCTCCCTTTTTAGGGTCTTTTTTATTTCTGTCCGTTTCCAAGAAGGAAGCTCTCCATATCGGCAACTGCAGATACTTCGTCTGTTCCCTCAGCGATCACTGTAACTTCCTCACCCGAATTGAGGTTAAGTGTCATCATTCCCATGATACTCTTGGCATTTACTTTCTTGGACTGTGCCTCGATATGCACTGTGCTCTCGTACTTGCTCGCAAGCTGAACAAGTTCAGCAACGGGTCTAGCCTCAAGCCCTCTGGGCAACTTGATCTCAACAGATTTTGTTAACATAATAATTTCCTCCTCATCTCAGCTTCTCAGCGAGCTCACTTAACTTTCTAAGACGATGATTAACACCGGATTTACCGACAGGCGGCTCCAGATAACTACCCAGTTCCAAAAGTGTTGCATCCGGATGCTCGAGCCTTACCTCTGCCATTTCTCTAAGGCTATCCTGTAGGTTGTCGAAACCGTAATGGTCTCTTATATACGTTATGTCCTCTATCTGCTTGGTGGCTGCATTAACCGTCTTGGTTATATTGGCAACCTCACAGTTGACTCTCCTGTTGATGGAATTCCTCATCTCCTTGACTATCCTGAGATTCTCAAGATTCATAAGGCTTACATGAGCTTCCATTATATTAAGAAGATCAACTATTCCCGAGCCCTCCTTAACATAGAGCACATAATACTTTTTGCGTTTAACTATGCGGGCCTCGATATCAAAGCTCTCGATCATCTCCTGCAGCTGAACCGCCTGAATCTCACGGTCGCAGACAAACTCAAGATGATAACCCTTATTGGGATCGCTTATGGAACCAAGACACAGAAAAGAATCTCTGATAAAAGCTCTTTTACAACATGAATTCTTGGTGACCATGGGGCTGATACCGTCTTGTAAGTCCTTAAGCTCTCCCTCGGGAGTAACGAGCTTAACTGCCTTGAGACAAGCTTCAAGAACCGATCCGTCAATCGATACAAGCCTGTAAATACGCCCATTCGCCTTGATATCAGCATCTTTCTCAAAAATGCTAGTTCCTATATTAAATGCTTTTCTTAATAATGTAAAGAACTTTCTGACTATCTGTTCATTGTCGGCCTGAAGGAACAGCTTCTTTTGCCCATCGCTGCCCACTTTCACGTATCCTATGGCGGATATTATCGCCGCTATCTCGGCCAGTTGACAATGTCTCGAATTCCCGAAATGCCCTACAAGTTCTTCTTTAACATCCGATGAAAAAGACATATCTCACCTCAGTAAGTATCACTTAGCGTGTTTAACGTCCCTGTGTGCCAGCTTAAGTCCGAAATTTCCGCCCGAAGCCTTGAGTCTGTCATAGAGCTCGTTGGCTATCGTAACGCTTCTGTGCTGGCCTCCGGTACAACCAATCGCTACAACCAGCTGATACTTTCCTTCCTGAACATAGCCCGGAATAAGGAAAGTAAGCATGTCCGTCAGCTTATCAAGGAACTCTCCGCAAGCAGGGAAGCTCTTAACGTAATCCTGAACGGGTTTATCATTTCCCGTCTGTGGTTTGAGCTCATCTATATAGAAGGGATTGGGTAAAAACCTTACATCAAAAACAAGATCGGCGTCCGAAGGAATACCGTACTTAAATCCAAATGAAAGGATCGTTACCATAAGAGAATTGTAGTCTTCGTTCTTAACGAAGATCCTATCAAGCTCTTCCCTGAGTTCTCTTGTAAGAAGCTGGGAAGAATCTATAACGTAATCCGCGCGCTTCTTGACCTCTGCCAGAACCTCTCTCTCCTTGGCAATACCTTCTTCGATACGATTCCCCGTGGCGTTGACATTCATGGGATGAACACGTCTTGTCTCTTTGTATCTCTTGATGAGCACCTGGTCGCTAGCGTCCATGAAAAGAACTTCAACAGGGATTCCCCTTTCCTTAAGGGAATCGATCATTCCCGCAACCTGGTCAAATCTTTCACCGGCTCTTGCATCAATTCCAAGAACCGCCTTATCTATCTCATTCTCGGGAAGCGTTATAAGCTCCGCAAACTTCTCAATAAGAGAAACGGGAAGATTATCAACACAGTAGAATCCCGCATCCTCAAGCATATGTATCGCGGTAGCTTTTCCGCCGCCGCTCATTCCGGTCACAATAACGAACCTCATAAATTACCCTTCCTTATATATCCTTCAAACAAAAAACTATTAAAACATCAAAGTGCTCAGAACTCACCAAGCATTATTACTTCAGGCTCGAGCTCAACACCTGATTCTTTTTGCACTTTATCTTTTACTTCAGTTATAAGTCTATATATATCGGACGAAGTCGCTCCGCCCTTGTTGATAACAAATCCGCAGTGCTTATCCGAAACCGCGGCGCCGCCGACGCTGTATCCGCGAAGCCCTGCATCCTCGATAAGCTTTCCGGCAAAATATCCTTCGGGTCTTTTAAATGTTGATCCCGCACTTGGATATTCAAGCGGCTGCTTGTCTCTTCTTCTTGCCGCAAGCTCGGCCATCTTTTCGTTTATTGCCGCCTGATCGCCTTTTGTTAATGAAAGCTCGACCGAAAGAACAACATATCCTCGTCCCTTTATCGCGCTGGTCCTGTATCCGAATTCCATGGTTGAATTATCAAGCACCATTATCTCGCCCGAAGGAGAAAGCACCGTAACCTCTTTGGTCACCAGCTTCATCTCACCGTCATAGGCTCCCGCGTTCATGATCATCGCACCGCCTATTGTTCCGGGAATCCCCGCAGCGAATTCAAAGCCCGTAAGAGAATTATCTCTGGCAAAAGAAGCTATGGCTGAATTAAGTGCTCCGGCTCCCGCCACGATCGTTGTGTCATCCTTAAGCGTAACCTCGGAAAATTTCCTAAGTGAAATAACCGCTCCATCAAAGCCCTTGTCCGACACAAGAATATTGCTTCCGTTTCCGAGGATAAAAAAGTCTGCGGAAATACGATCAAGTACTTCGATAACCTTTTTAAGCTGCTCGGTGTCAGCCGGACTTATAAATAAGCTCGCAGGCCCACCCGTTTTAAACGTTGTGTGCCTGCTCATATCTTCGTTCTCTATTACATTTTCGGATGAGACAATCTGTCTCATATACTCAACTACTTCTTTATTCAAAAAAACTTTCACCTCTATAAACGTTCGGTTCAAAACAGTTTAGCCAAAGCCTGTATGTGTATTAATACAGAAGCATCTTGGCTGCGCCAAATACTCCCGCATCGTTTCCAAGCTTTGCAAGAGCAAACTTAGCATCTGCACAGCCTGAGAATACATACTTCTTGAAGCTTGGCATCAAAAGATCAAAGAGCATATCTCCGGCCTTGGAAACCCCGCCGCCGATAACGATGATCTCAGGGTTAACAACAGTTGCAACCGCTGCGATACCTTTTCCGAGATAATAGCCATACTTGTCGGCACAGATCTTTGCGATCTTATCGCCGTTCTTGGCTGCATCGAAAATATCTTTACAAGCAAAGTCCTTGCCGCGAAGAACGCTGTCATCGTCGTACTCTGCGAGAACTCTTTTTGCAATTCTTACTGCACCGGTTGCGCTCGCAAACTGCTCAAAGCAGCCGTGATTACCACATCCGCATGCATCGGGCTCATCATCTACAAGATGGATGTGTCCGATTTCTCCGCCCGATCCTCTTGAACCTGTAAGGATCTTGCCTTCGTTTATGATACCGCCGCCAACTCCGGTTCCGAGTGTAACAAGGAGCATATTGGGATAACCCTGTCCGCCGCCCTTCCACTGCTCGCCGAGAGCCGCAACGTTAGCATCGTTTCCTGCCTTAACGGGAAGCTTAAGTCTTGAATGAAGCTCATTAACAACATTCATCTTTTCCCATCCAAGGTTAACCGCCTGATGGCAGATTCCGTCGACATTAACTGCACCGGGAACACCTACGCCCGCACCGATAACTTCAGAATCGTCAATGCCCTTTTCGTTCATCTTGGCTCTTATGGACTGCGCAACATCGGGAAGAATATTCTCTCCGTGATTCTCAGTTCTTGTGGGAATCTCCCAAACCTCGATCTTCTCGCCTGCCTCAGTGAGAAGTCCGATCTTAACCGTAGTTCCTCCGATATCTACGCCAAATACATATCTGCTCATTTTCTATAATTCTCCTCTATAAATATGATAACGAAGTCAAAAGAAATATTGCCTCCGATTATTTCTGTCTTTCAGATCAGTCGTCGTCTTCCTCTGATCTTCTCTTTGCAAGCGAATTCTGAACTCTGTTGTAGAGCTCCTGTGCCGCATTGTAGCCCATTGCCTTCTGTCTGTGATTAACCGCTGCGGACTCACAGATTACAGCAAGATTTCGTCCGGGACGAATCGGGATGCGATGGCACACGATCTTGTTTCCGAGGTACTCTGTGTACTCTTCTTCAAGACCGAGTCTGTCGTACTCTTTATCTTTATCCCAGTCCTCAAGCTTGATAACAAGGTCGATCGTCTGGGTCTCTCTTACACTCGATACACCGTAGAGGGTTTTAACGTCGATGATTCCGACACCTCTCATCTCGATGAAGTGCTTGGTTATATCAGGCGCCGAACCTATCAGCGTCTCCTCACTTACTCTTCTAAGCTCAACAACATCATCGGATACAAGACGGTGTCCTCTCTTGATAAGCTCTATCGCAGTCTCTGATTTACCGATTCCGCTCTCACCCGTGATAAGAACGCCGACACCGTAAACATCGACAAGAACGCCGTGGATTGAAATGCAGGGCGCAAGCTTAACATTGAGCCATCTGATGATCTCCGCCATAAATGCGGAAGTTGATTTCTTGGTCATAAGTACAGGAACTTTTTCCTGCAATGCGATCTTTATGAATATAGGATCCGGAATGAGCTCTCTGCAGAAGACAACTCCCGGAATATCAAACGATAAGAACTCCTTATACATTTTCTCTTTTTCTTCGTCGGAAAAAGACTCCATGTACGTATACTCAACGAAGCCGATTACCTGAAGTCTGGTCGCTTCAAAGTGCTCGAAGTAACCTGCGAGCTGAAGTGCCGGTCTGTTGATATCAGGCTGGCTGATACGGATCTTCTTGATGTCCAGCTCGGGTGTCAGATTATCGAGCTTCATTTTCTCGATGATGGTTTTAAGACTAACGCTTGCCATAAAGACCTCCCAATAAGCATTAACTATATACGGCTAAATAATATCATAGAAACTATACTTCTTCAATTTGCTTCGCTGTGAAAAAAGCCATAGATGTCTGCCGCAACATTCTCGGGAATCTCGGGAACCGCAGAGAGTTCCTCCACAGTTGCATTCTTGATATCTTCTATCGATCTGAAATGCTTCATCAGCGCTTTTCTTCTTGCCGGTCCTATGCCGGGGATGTTATCCAGAGAGCTCTTGACCTGCGACTTACTGCGAAGAGATCTATGATATTCTATTGCGAATCTGTGCGCCTCATCCTGAATCCTTGTGATGAGCTTAAAGCCCTCGGATCTTGTATCTATCGGAAGTTCCACATTGTTGAAATACAGGCCTCTCGTTCTGTGGTTGTCGTCTTTGACCATTCCGCAGACGGGAATCTTGATCCCAAGCTCATCCAAAACCTGAAGGCAGATATTGACCTGACCTCTACCACCGTCCATAAGTATAAGATCGGGAAACTTGGTAAAGCTTCCGTATTTAGCATCGATATCTCTTACTTCAAGTTCTTGTCTTTCTTCGATTCCGTGAAGGAGACGCCTCGTAAGGACCTCGTGCATGCATGCGTAATCGTCGGGACCCGCGACAGATTTTATCCTAAACTTTCTGTAGTCGCTCTTTTTGGGTTTTCCTTTTTCATAAACGACCATGGAGCCAACGTTGGCAAAGCCACTGATATTCGAGATATCATAGGCTTCCATTCTGTTAAGTCCCTTTATGCCAAGGAGCTTTTCTATCTCTTTTACCGCTCCTATTGTTCTTCCTTCTTCGCGCTTGATGCGCTCTTTATCTTTACTTAAGACAAGCTGCGCGTTCTGCGCCGCGAGCTCCATGAGCTTTTCCTTCTGACCTCTTTCGGGGACGGTGATATACACCCTGCTACCCTTTCTGGTCGAGAGCCATTTTTCAATGATCTCCATGTCTTCTATTGTCTCCGGAAGCATAAGGGTTCTGGGAATAAACGGTGTTCCCGCATAGAATTGTTTTACAAAATCCTGCAGGATCTCAGCCTGCGGATTTTCAGACACGTGTGTCATATAGAAATGCTCTCTGCCGATAAGTCTTCCGTCTCGCACAAAGAACACCTGAACTACCGCATCTTTGTCGTCCGATGCGATCGCGATGATATCTTTATCTTCCATAGAAGAGTCTGTCATTTTCTGCTTCTGCGCAACAACCTTGACGCTCGCAAGAAGATCTCTGTAGCGCGCCGCCGCCTCGAAATCGAGCTCGTCCGACGCATCCTGCATCTTCTGCTCAAGCTCTTTTATAATGACGCCGTAATTGCCGCCCAGAAATTCAAGAGCCTTATCGACTCTTTCCCTGTACTGCTCTTTGGTGACTTCACCTGTGCAGGGGCCGCAACACTGCTTCATATGATAATTAAGACACGGTCTCTCAAGCCCGATATCTCTAGGAAGATTCCTATTGCAGGTCCTGAGCCCGTAGAGTTTGTTTATCAGATCGATAGTGTCTTTTACCGCCGCCGCGCTCGTGAAAGGGCCGAAGTATCTCGATCTGTCTTTTTTCATAAGTCTGGAAAAAAGAACTCTCGGATAATCCTCGGCTACCGTGACTTTAATGTAGGGGTATGTCTTATCGTCTTTTAACAGGGTATTGTATCTTGGGCAGTGCTCCTTGATGAGATTGTTCTCGAGCACAAGTGCCTCAAGCTCGGAATCCGTTACGATGTATTCGAATCTTGCGATCTGCTTGACCATCCTGTCGATCTGTGGTCCTCGACCTATATTTGAACGAAAATAAGACCTGACACGATTGTGCAGGTTTATCGCCTTGCCTACATACATGATGGTGTCGTTGGCATCATGCATGATGTAGACCCCGGGCTTGTTCGGGAGTTTTTTAAGTTCTTCTTTGACATCAAAGTTTGCCATTATAATACTTGCTTATGATCTCACGCTCGATAATGAAATCGGACTTGTTATCCGGCTCGGGCTCTGGATCCTTGATCTCTTCAAGTACCCTAGTAGCATACTCCTCAGCACTTTCAAGGGGCATAGTCTGCTCCAAGTATCTGAGGTCTTTACTATAAAGAAGGTAGTTCTCGTTCTTACCTTCAAAAAAGTTCTCTGCTTTTTTCCAAAGGCTCTCGGAAGTGCCCCATGTAACTACGGCTTTACCGCTGCCTATATGGCCGCTCTGCGCGCCCTGTTCCTGAGCTGCTCGTCTGATCTTCTCAGCACCTTTTCTTGCACTGCTGCCGCTAAGAACCATGATGTAGTGATACATTCCAAGCTTGAACCACATAAGAATGGCAAGCAAAAACATAACTACAGCTATGATGGTTGAAACAGTCGCAACCATATTGAAATATTGAATATTTCCGTCCATATCAATCCTCCGTTATCCCGCAAAAGAGATAACTTCAATCATTTGCCGACGTTGTCCAGCACTTCCAATGCCGAATCAACGATTCTCTGCGTCTCTTCCATTAAGTCTTTCTGCTTCTGCGTAAGCTCATAAGAGATAATAATATCTTTCTCAATATGAGTGTGAATAGCATAAAGCTCGTCTGTCATCTCCTGAAGTCCTACACCGTCTGCATAGAACTTATTGGCATTATTATATACCTGGCTTGCAAGCTCTTTATAGATTACAAGAGCTGTTACTACATTGTCAGCCTTGGCAATATTACCGTCTGCTATGGCTACGAGATCGTTCCAGAAGTCCATGTAGCTAACTTCCTTATCGCCGCTCTTAGACTCTTTTCCTATGATCGAATAGTACTGTGAGATCTTGCCAAGCCTTGTAGCTCTTTCCTGTCTGGACTTGGGAAGTCTTCTCTGACTTGTTGCAAGCTCAAACCACTTGGCAGCCATCTGCTTGTTGCCTGTATCATTATAATTGTAGAAATACGCAAGTCCATATTCATAAGCCACTGCCGCATAAGCATCTTTATCCTGAGAAAGCTTTTTCTCTATGGTGCTGTTATCTACGGGAGTGATCATGATCTGTCTGATCAACTCGTCTTCTTCCTTGGTCAAAACCTCATCTTTAAGGAAGACTTTATTAAGAAGATCGAGGTATCCGTCTTTATTGGTGGGCTGAACCATTATAGCTTTCGTGTACAAAGTGGTCGCCGTCAGTTCATCCTCTGCGGCGTTAGCGGCAGCTTTATATTCGATGTAGCTTTCCTCCACTATGTTTTTAGCCCTGCTGTGTGAATCTATCGCTGTTACAGTCGCAAGGAAACAAATGATAAGGACGGTAACGAAAAGAGAAACGCTGAGCTTAGCCTCTTTTCTGTAGCCCTTATCGAGCTCTAAGTAGTTCTGAAGATCGTACATTACTTCCGCGCAGGAGTTGTATCTGTCCTCGGGATTACTCTGTACGCATTTGTTTATGATGTACTCAAGTCCGGGTGAAAGCGCCGGATTCCAGTCTCTTATCGGCTTGAACTCGTACGGAGGCTCACTCGGGCTGTGTCCGGTAACAAGGTGATACAACGTCGCTCCAAGGCAGTAAATATCTGTTCTTGCGTCGGTCTGTCCCATTCCGCCGAACTGCTCGGGTGCCGCGTAATCACGGGTTCCAAGGTATGAGGTATCGCCGGTATTTTCTTCTTTATACTCACGTGCCGTACCAAAATCGATAAGTGTGATCGTTCCGTTGGGACGAAGCATGATATTGGACGGTTTAAGATCTCTGTATATGATCGCGGGTTCTCTTGTGTGAAGGTACTCGAGAACGTCACAGAGCTGGATTCCCCACTCTATTACGTACTCCTGAGGCTGCGGTCCGATGTAATCAAGCGCTCTCTCAAGAGTGTTGCCCTCGATATAATCCATAACGATAAGGAAGCGACCATCCTCTTCGATAACGTCGACGATGCTCGGTAGATATGGATGAGAAAGAGTCTTCAAAAGCTCAGTCTCCGTTATAAGGCTCTGCTTGACAAGCTGGAAATTGGTCACGGCATCTTCCCTGACCTCTTTGATCGCCCACTGCTTGTTGGCACGCTCGTTCATAGCAAGATAAACCGTGCTCATTCCGCCTTGGCCTATTACATTAAGTACCTTGTACTTCCCTCCGACAATGCTTCCTATTTCTAACATAGCTGCTTCCTATCATTAATATCGCGTATTCGTCATAGCGCAATACTAGTATGCGTATATTTGTATGGCGGAAATGTTATCTTTCTCGCCTTTTGATTTAATAAGTTCCAAAATCTCGTCAAGTTTCTTTTGCATATCATCTTCTGTTACATCGGGCAAAATGTCAAGTCCATCTGTAAATTCTTCTTCGGTGAGTTTGCGCCAAAAGCCGTCAGAACATAGTATTGCTGAGGTGTTGGGGGCAACCTCTCCAAAAATAAATTGTGGCTTGACCGTCTCGGATGCACCGACGCATTGCAAAAGAACACTTCGCTGAGGGCTCTCCTCCGCTTCATCTCTTGTCATGACGCCCTTGTCTATGAGACTTTGGACAACGCTCTGATCATGAGTGATCTGCGTTTTCTCTTTGTCTTTTAACATATATATACGTGAATCGCCGACATTGACGGCAATGAATTCATCGCCGATAAAAAGAATAGCGACAACGGTGGTTCCCAGTTTGGCTCCGTTTGCTCTTCCGAACGCGCCAAGTCTCTTGTTGACGTCGTTAATAAGCTCTGTCCACTGGTACTGAATCTCTGCCCGAACGTCTGCCTGTTCGCCTTCCGATTCATTGTCGAGCCGTTCTGTCTTGTTCTTTCCGGAAAGCGCCGCCGGGAGTCCCTTTTCAAACCACGTCGCGAAAGCCGCAACGAGATCCGAACTTGCGACCTCGCCCTGAGACAATCCGCCCATTCCGTCGCACAAAACGCCCATCAGAACCTTTCCGTATTGACTTGTTCCCGCCACCTTAACCATGATGGCATCCTGATTGACCTGTTTCACCAGGCCCTTGTCAGTGCAAAAGCACACTTTAAATTCCATGTTGTCACCTAAATCATTATTAGCATAGCTATTGGATTATATTATATAAAACTTCATTGGGAGTATCAATTCTTTCTGCTTCTATTTATCAGCTATATCTTGGCTATCATAAAAATAGAATAATCCCAAAAAGACTAGTGTCGGAATCGTTAAAAACAACTGCACACGCAATGATGATATAAAGGACAATATCATATATTTACCAACTATTGCTCCTATAATTTTTACTATGATACTAAAGAATATAAGCAAAGCAGGAGCGATAAATATAAATTCAAACTTTCCTGTAGAAAGTCGCTCTCCCTTTATTCCGTAATGGCTGACAATTCGAAAAAGCAAGACATATGCCAATCCAACCATAAATGCTCCAACTGTGAAAGCAATATAAAAGATGATCTCACCGGATTCCGCCGTAATATTCCTTACCAGTACAACCATCATTCTAACCAGATTAATAACCGAAGACAGAACAAATCCTCCGTACACAAACTGTGAAAACCTATATTTTCTTATCAGCAATATTGATATGACAAGAAGAAGCGGTAATATTCCATCCAATATAAACATTATGGAATACAGTGCCGCCATAACGCTTGAAAAAGCAATTAACCCATCCATTTTTATAGCTTCGAATGATGTGATTAACGATGCAAAAAATCCATAAACCGAAAATATCTCTGCCAGGACATTGAAAAGAACCGCCTTTGACGAAAACTGTCTTTTTGTACTGTCTGTCTTGTCCGGTAGGATATTCGCATGTATCAAAGCTATGATCGGAGTTACTAATCCATAAAAGAAAAATCCGATCTTAGCTCCGTAATAGCCTTTATTGTTCACTATATTCATTGCGATAAAAGCCAGCAGAAAAGCTACTGCCAAGCTTATAAATTTAAGGATCATTAATCTATTTCCTCCAAATAGTTTTCATACAGTAAAAATAATTATTTCTACAGATTATCCCGTAAATAATGCTCATAAACTCGAATCAATTCATCAATATCAACATTCTTCTCTTCAACGTAAGGTTTTGATAACATTTCCCCATCTTTTTTTGTGTATACAACCCTTACCTTCGGCGCTGACACCTCATTTCTATCTAGCTGTTTCCTGCATACATATTGTTCGATTCCTAACCATCCCGGAAGCAATCCCAGTCCATACTCAATTTCAATCTTTCCATCTATAATATTATTAACTAACCACTCTGTAGGAATCTTAGACAATCCGGTGTCATAATCCACATAACACATTACATAGAAAATATCTGTCAATTCTTCTTCATCTACTTTTTTTGCCATATCCCCATAACTATTCGGCTGAAAATCCATTCTATATTTTTGAGGATCACTTGTAATTATATGACTATAATCAGCATGTTCCGCCTTATAGAATCTCCAATCTTCACCGAATTGTACAATCTTACACGTATAGCGGTATTCATTTCCTTTATATTTTGCTATCATATTCATGGCTGTATTATACCTTTTTACTCACACGCATTACGGTTCTTCTTTAAGATGTATACCATTTTAACTTGTCTTGATATATGCTCTCTGCTCTTCTAACCTTCTCCACTAATAAGTCACATGCCTCTTCTTCAGTGGCTACAACTTTAGAATATCTAGGCATTCCTCTTTCAGATTCCGTTATGAAAATGCGATATCTTCCGTCCTCTAACTTATGTATTCCAAATACATCTGTACAGTTATGCCATTCATTATTACTATAAACCACTTCTCCTTTAACATATTCTTTTACGGTACCATCCATGTGTACCTTCAGTAAATCCTCTTTCTTTAACACCTCTTCTAATTCAGGAATATTCATTTTGGATTCCTCTTAACTAATGAATCTTTTTACTTTTTATTTTTTTCTGTATACCATTGCAATGATTTTTTATATATTCTGTCCTTTCTTCTAATCATCTCTAATAAATCTTCACATGCCTCTTCTTCAGTCCCGTACATACTAGTGTAATCAGATATTCCTCTTTCAGAGTCATTTATAAAAGTATAATATAACCCCTCATCAGACTTAACTATTCCGAATACATCTGTATATTTTTGCCATTCGCCATTTTTATATATCACTTCGCCTTTCACATATTTTTTAACGGTACCATCCATATGTATCTCAAGCAAATCTTCTTTCTTTAATGTCTCCTCTAATTCAGAAATAGTCATTCTTAATACCTCCCAACTTCTTTTATCATCTTCATCTCTATCAGTTCATCTGCCTTAAACGGAGTAATAAACTGAGGTGCTCCGCCATCATCTTTTAAAAACATCTGATCAATTACACCCGATTTAACTCCATCAGCTTCATTTGGCAAGCAATCACAATATGCGTCTCCAAAATGATCTTTACTTTTAATATTTGCCGCATCTTTATAATAATCATTTAAATACTGCATTTTATCAGCAACTACATCTGGATCATCATATGTATTTCTTATTGCTTTTTCAAAGTTTTCTCGCGTAAAATCCTGCTGTACTTCATATTGATGATAGGAAGCATTGTCCTGAATCTTTTCTTCAGGTAGGTAATCTCCTATTGCTCTCTCTTTCAAACCATACGGCTCTCCATCCGGTCTCAATGGCGAAAAATAATTACCATTTTCGCCTCCGACTCGATCAATAATCGTCGGATTTCCTTCAGCATTGGTAGCTTTTAAAACTTTCATCTCTCGCGTACCAGCCTTTGCACCGTCCGTATTCAGCTTCCAAGCCTCATCAATCCTAGTACTTCCATCCGGATAGATCTTTATTCCGGCAATCTTTTCCGTTTCCGGTACTCGATAATTTCCACGTTGAACAAGTGGTGTTTCGTCTATCTGGTCTTTTAGCTGATCCGATAAAGCCCTTGCTTCATCCCTGGATAAGGACTTAGAAACGATTCCATCTGCATCTGTAACTACGGGCGCTTTTGCTTGATCAAATGCCTCCCTCGCAATTTCTCCTTGTTCTTTATAAAGTTCAATCTCTCTTGATACTTCAGGTACACTACCAATGTGCTCACGCAGTTCCTGTGTATAAGCCTCATACTCAGGAATCACCTCACGCTGACTCGCATAGATGCCCTCATAGAATGCTTCGCTCTCGGCATCATACATAACATCTCTTGCAATATCATCTGCCTGGCTGGACATCCTTGCCCCTTTACCAAGGTTATATAGTCTGGCAACTTCTCCCCTTCCTGATGCTGTAAGAAGCGTTTTTCCTGCCCTGAATCCGCATGAGAACAAAAGGTTTAGTCCAAACTCTTTTCCGGCCTCTTTCATGACATCTTCAAATGACATGCCATTAAGATAGTTTTCTGCTGCGTTGGGAATAATAAATAGTACTGTGGGCAGCACTTGCTCCATACTTATCTCTGCTATTGTTGTACCTATCTTGGTCGATATTTCGTAAGCTACAAGTTCATCGCCAACGCACTGGGCAACAACAGGTGTTAGCTCCGAAGCTATTCCGTCAGCCATAGCTCCCGTAGCTCCTGCCGCTTCAAGCAACTCTCCGCCAACCCACATAAGAACCAGATCCATTCCGATCTTTCCCATGAGGTATCCGCCTTCAGAGAATCCCTCTGCCTGTGTATACTCTCTTGAAGTGTAACTGTGCTTGTAATCAATATACTCCTGATACGTTTCATCGCCCCAGTTAATCTTCTTTTCTATGATATATCCAATATCTCCAAACGCCTTAAATATGCTGGTCGCGCCATGATATGCGGCATCTAAAGTGTGTATCTCATCGCTCCATGTCGACTGGTCAAGAACATATGCTGTATTCTTAGCTTCTTTTGCGGCTATATATAGCATGTCCTCTTCGTTTCCACGCTTGAAGGCTGCATAGTCAATATCCATGTTCTGATGTCTTGCACCGACTATATATGAAGTATTCTCATAGTATTTAATATAACACTTGGAAACCTCTGAAAGAGCTTCATATTCTTCCTGTGTCATTACCTGATTATAACAGTTTCTGGTTATATATTTCTGAACCTTTTGTTTCTCTTCTTCCGTAAGAGATTCATAAGCTTCTTTTCTGCCCTCAAAGAAATGGTCATCATCATATTTCTTTAACTTGTCAGATATTCTGACCATTTCTGCATTAAAGCCTGTTGCTTCATCTATATAGTAGCTGGCTTCAGCCATGTTAGCTTCGCCAACCCTACCTATCATGTAGTTTCTATGGTCTTCATCAAGAACTATATTCAGCTTTCCGTATGACATATGCTGATCTTTACTCATATCCTGCCAATCAGCATAAAACAGATCCGGATGCTTTGCCTGCATGACCATTAAATAAGCCAATTGATGCTTCTCATCTTTAAACCATGCCTCCCTAACGCTGGAAGGAATAGAATTAGATCCATCAGCCATCTTCTCCGCCATATATAGATCGCTTTCGAAAGCGGGATCATAATCTTCGCTGTTCTGATATGAATAATAAAGAACTTTTGTAGAAAGCTCTTCCAGCGCATCTTCGCACAGAGGCCAGTATCCTGCAAGCATTTTTGAGTTTCCGGAGCCAAATGACGAATAGAGATTGATAAGCTCATTCATACATGCTGCATTACAAGGATTATATGCACTATCAGCTTTTTTCTTAACCAGATCCACATACTCTTTGACATTATCTTTTGCATCTTGAGACAACAGATTAACATCAACAGAAAAAGCTCTATTATAATCACCATATGATGAAATCGTCTCATCAAGACATTCCATGTCATGAGTGTTCTTGGCATCACAAAGAAAAAGAGCAAGTCTTGCATGGCTCATTCCGAGCTCTTCCTGATGCTTATATAAACATGGATTCATCTCAGCGTTTTTATCTATGTAATTAAGACACCTTTTATAATCAACCAGATATGCAAACGACTGTCCGGATACATACTCATTTATTGCATCAAACGAATCTTTATATTGGTCATAATAGTTTTGGTAACTCTTGGTCTGCTTTTCGTCTTTACCTTTAGCGCATGCTAAATTTAGCGACATCGAGGTCGCCGCTCTGTCATGCTCTACTCTTACTTTAAAATAGACTCCACTCTCTCGTGTCCCGTATACGAACTCAAAATCCTTATTACCGTTCGGAGTATGGTTATCTGCAAGATCGTAAAGCTCATATTTCATGCTCGATAATCCGGTAATCATTTTTCCGGCGTAACTATCACTATCCATCATCTTCTGCAGTTCTTTTCCTGCTGCCGACAATGTAAGCGTTCTTGTTCCCTTATCGTCCTGATTCTGTGTGTCCATACTGGTGGCAACTGCAGCCTTATCTTCAACCGCAACACAACCGGTAAGTCCTCTCTCTACGTGATCTCTGTACTGTCTTGCAAGGGGACTTAAGTCGTCATCATAATATTCTTCCCAATGCCTCGCATTGTATTCTATAATATGCTTTACTGCCCACTTTTCATCATCTGAAAGATTCTCCCAATCTTCCATCTTATCTTCATAGACGTATCTATCGGCAGCATCGCTATATACAGTAAATTCCCTTAAAAGAGTATCTTTAGTTGCATCTCCGGTAAAAAAGAAATCATCCTCTTCTCCAAACTCCGTTTTCCAGAGCCAGTCACATAGATGCTGTGGATCCGCTATGTTATACGGAAGATCAAACGGGGTTCCGAGATATGTGATGTTTAAATCCGCATGATCTTTCATGCTCGTACTAAGGGCCTGAAGCTTTTGATAAAACGGTCTGTCTATACGCGCCAATACATCTTCTTGTACTGTGGATGTAAAGTCAACGAGGTTAGTTCTCCTTTCCTCCATATCCGCCACATCAGCTTTTGTATATGCCTTATCAATATGGCCAAGATCAATAAAAGTAATCTCTGAGTTATCTATGGCATCGTTTGCACCATCTACATCCGTTAAAATGCCATTGTAATGCCCTTGAAGTTCCTGCATTCCCTGTGAATTATAGGCATCATTTCTTGTTGTCCACTCGTCTCTATGTGATTTAAAGGTCTGTGATTCACATTCAATGGCATCTGTGCTGGTACTACTTGTATATCCACCACTCTGGTATCCACTTCCGTTATATCCACCGGGATGGTATCCGGTTGCATATCCGTTTCTTGAATGTCCTCCACCTACATCTGTTCCTTCTATATTCCCCATTGCATCTCCTTTTCCATGCTTCTTCTTTCTTAATGCCTAACATATATACATGAGCCATTTCTCACCCCATAGTCTTTTACTTGCTTCTCTCCGCGCAAAAGAACTATAGGGTTCTCAACTCTTAAAAAACATTCCTTTGGGTCATCCATATTTATTCCCAGATCAAATCCTTTATTCAATCCGTAGATAAGCTCATTGGCAGAAATATTAAGAGGAATCTCTACATCCAGCCCCTTATCTTCTCTATTTCTTTTTAATATTACTATTGCTTTTTCATCACTATTCATGATAATTCCAAGCCTCGCTTTTATAACACTGCTTCCGCTGTTTTTCTGTAATGCCCTAATTTCCTCAGTTTCTTCAGATCATATGTACGATCATACTTTACAGTTTCCGAAACCGCGACATCTTCATACCCATTTACTTTTTCATCTGAATCATTGTGATGTACAATTATTTTCTCAGTATCAAGGCCATCCAAAACAGATAAAAACTGCGTAATTCTTGTATCATTTGGTGCATCCTGCGTCACGATCACTACTCTTTGTTCATTAGAAATACTTTGTACTATACTGCTATTTATAACCGGTTCATGCTCCAAAACGATATAATCATAACCACCTCTTGAAGCTATTACCGTAGCAAGTTTACATAGTTCTTCCGGTTCAACATGGTAATAAAACAAACTCTTTTCAAATGCCGGTAAATAATCAAACTCTCCATGTACAATCTGTTCATTTACATAATCGTATGTAGATGTCGTAAGATTAACAAGTGCCTCGGCAAGCTTCTTATCCGCATACTCTGTGGACTCAAATAATCCGCCTAATCTCTCATAAAAATTCTGTGTGTTTTCAGCATCGATATACAATACTTTTCTGTGGAGTTGAGACAGCTTTAATGCTATTCCCAATGCAGCAATTGTTTTTCCGCATCCTCCAAAAGGAGATACTACTCCGACTATTTTGCATTGTCTTTTCTTTGAATCATCGTTACGCTTGAGCACCTCATCCCCAAGCACATTGATAATAGCAGTCGTGCCTTCATATTTTCTGATCGCATTACCTTTATTGGATTCATCGGATATAATAAAACATTTGTCTGCAATTCTTTCAGACGGATATTTATCCTGTATCTGCTCATCTATTATCAAAGTATCAATTCGCCTGGGTTTGGTTATTGACTCTTGGTAATATTTTTCATCGGTTATAAATTCTAAAAACACATCATCATTCACTGCCGCCGCAAGTCTTCCGGCAATTCTATTTATGTATTCAATGTCCATACATACTATTTGAATAACTTTTTTGGCCATTTTTTTGCTCCACCTATTACTTTATCTCTACCGTAAATTCCATATCTGAAAACATCACCCTGTCCCCGTTTGTAAGCGGTCTTATTTCATCCGGTGAAAGCCTCTGCCCGTTTAAAAAAGTTCCATTCGTACTATTTGTATCTTTTATATAGAATGCTCCTTTTATCAAGGATATAAGACAGTGTTCTCTACTTATGGAAGGGTTAAAAGAAATCGTTCCCTCAAGCTCATTGCTACTACCAATACGATATTCATTAGCGCTATCATAAAGGCTAAAATGTCCGTATGTCCCATTGTACCTAAGAACAAGCTCCGTTGCATCGGTTCCGATATCTGATGTTTCATTCGTAACCTCGTTTTCTCTGGAGCCCAGAAAATCGTATATATTGTCGGATTTTACTTTTCCCACATTTCCGGTCAATCGCTCTACGAATTCAATACATCGTTTCATCCATGTTGCATTACGCTCAGCAGTTTCTTTTGCTGTTTTTGACTCAAACGGCGCTACTATAAACTTCGCGCCATGCTCTTTTGCGCTATAATAGATATAATTCTCATCAAGTACTATATAATTTCTCTCCAAGAATTCGCTATTATCGACTATCCTCAGTACTTCACCCAATGCACTTAAAATGAGTTTCTTGTTTTCTTCCAGTCTGTTTTCATCTACTCCATCTGTTAATATCAGTTCTTCTGAAGGGTAGATTATCTGATTCTTCCCGTTCATGTTCACCGATACCGGCTTTATTAGATTTGTAGTTTCCGCATTCTTAAGCGCCTTTATTCCAAGCGAAGATTCTCTTTCTCCTTCTTGAGGCAAAATAACAATATACGACTCATAGGATTCGATTTTCATCTTATGCTTCCTTCCATATAGGGGTTCTTATCTTCATTAGCTCGCCTTCTTTGTTAAGATAAGCCTCTCCCGGTTTAAGTGCTTTTCTGTTGGCTCTCTGGAACGCTACAGGCACTTCAACAACCTTGAGGTTGCCAAGGTTTTCATACATGAGAATGTTCTTATATCCTGTAACCAACTTAACCAATTCAGGAGCACCAAACATTATCGGAGAGTTAGAAAGATCAGTAAGAATAATGGCAACCTTCATCCTGCAATACTTATTAACAATATCTCTGTACTTCTGAATATGTACAGTGTCTGCGTTAAGCTGTCCATAATATTCCGATGATCCTATCATCATAACGATCATTGGCTCTTTATCTATAGCCGCTGCTCCTCCGGACATAACTCTTGATGCTCTTTCTTCCAATTTCGAAGCAATCAGCTCAACAGATCGATTCATTTCTCCGGAATCAATAGTATATGTCATAACACTCTTTAGGCTATTGCATCCATCAAGAAGTCTTTCATATGTATCCAGAATATGAATCTCAACAGGCGCATTCTTGCTATTTGCATCAAGCGTTCTGACTATATAATTCAAATAATTCTTTCTTCCCGTATGTCTCTGCCTTCCTGCTATCGCAACCATGTTGTCGACCATAAGATTCATGTATACAGGATAAGTATCTGCATAATTTAGACCAAACAGCAAACTATACGGCTTGGGCTCGTGTCCCATATAATTTTCCCAAACAAACGTCTCTTCATACTCGTCAGGAACAACAGGTATTCCTCGCGTTTTCTTTTCTCCGTATTTTCCGTTCACATCTGTAATAAACGCTTTTATCTTCTCAATTCTTTCAAGTTCTCTTTCAGCCTCAAACGGTTGATAAACCTGACATTCAAAGTAATCACGATCCACCAGCACAACTGCTCTTCCCGAATTTGAATCAGGACGAAGCTTACACTTGTTTATCATTATGCTGTAATCCATATCCTCGTTACTATTCATTGCAACTCTTCTTGAACATGACGACAGAATCTTCATTCCATATGCAAGAGCCTGCTGCGCTGTAACTATCACACATATGCCCATGGAATTACCTTCTCTGCATATGTCGACAAACAGATCAACATATTCACTATACATCTCTTTGAAAGCTGCATAGTTCTCAAGCATAAGCACAATCTGTGGAAGATCTCTTTTTCCGGATTCTCTGTAAGAACTGTATGAACTTACACCCATCTCTGATAAAAGCTCTTTTCTCTTATTTATCTCCATGTAGAGCATCTTGAGAAGATTCTTTATCTTTTCAGGTTCATCTGCAGTTGCAACTCCTCCTACATGCTTCAAGTTAGTAAAATTGATCATAACCATAGATGCAAGATCCATAATATAAAAGATCACATCTTCCGGTGAATAATTCTGTGCAACACCTTTAATAATGGTTTGAAGAAGCGTTGTCTTTCCACTCTGTGATGCGCCGGATATCGCAACGTTTTCCTGCGTCAAGTTAATATATGATTTAGGTTGAGACTGCTTTGCCGGATTATCCATAACACCGATATTTACAACGATATCGCTTGTTTCATTCTCATCATTTGATGTTTCCGGAAACGGAATGACTTCGGCTAACGGAGGAAGACAAACAGGTGACAATTTAGCGATGCCTCTTTCTTCGCAGTGCTCTTCTATTCTCTTTACGAGAGCGTCAAGCTGTGTCTCTCCACTGTCTTCAACATCATATCCTTGTCTGTAAACGATTGCTCTAGCACCGTCCAGCCCAACCATCTCTATTGAATATTTTGCACTTTCATCCATTCCCTCAATCTGAGTATGCGCTCCACTATATCCGGACTGGAACAACTCAAATATTTCATTGTTTCCAACCTGAAGATATGCTCTTCCCGGTTCTTTTATTTCAGCTGCCAAAGGAGACTTTAACACTTCATTACTGTCTCTCTTTTCTTGCACCTTAAGACAAAGCTTAAACCTTGAGTTACTCCAAATCTGATCATTTACGACTCCGGCAGGTTTCTGTGTTGCAAGAATAAGATGTACTCCGAGGCTTCGACCAATTCTCGCAGTACTGATAAGCTCTTTCATAAATTCAGGCTGCTCACTCTTTAACTCTGCAAACTCGTCGACGATCAGTATCAAATGAGGAAGCGGAATCTCCGCTACGTTGTCCTTATATAACTTTATGTATTCATCTATATGATTTACTTCATACTTCGCAAACAGCTCCTGTCTCTTTAAGAGCTCAGCCTTAATAGAACTAAGAGATCTGTTGATCTGCTTACCATCAATATTGGTAATTGTTCCATTCATATGAGGAAGATTCTTAAACTGATTGGCCATTCCTCCTCCCTTAAAGTCAATAATGATAAATCCGACTTCATAAGGGTGAAAAAGAGTCGAAAGCGACAATATATATGACTGAATAATCTCTGATTTACCCGAACCGGTAGTTCCCGCTACAAGTCCATGCGGTCCGTGAGCCTTTTCGTGAATATCCAATGATATTAGAGATCCATCACACTTTACTCCTAAAGGCGCTGCCATACTTTCGTATATTCGTGAATTATTCCATCTCTCTTCCAAATTAAGATCATAAGCATTAAAAATATCCAGTATTTCGTAAAGGCTTATATTCTTAACAAGTCTGTTCTCAAGACTCATCTCATCTACATATACGCCGGCAATCTTCTCAGCTGCTTTTCTTACTCTGTTATCATCAAGTTCCGTATAGACAAAGGTTTGCTTCTCTGTTCCATCTTCTGCTTTTTGCAAAAAACCACTATTATTATTGGCATCAAGAAATACTCTCTCATTACAATCATGATTGAGCATCTCCTCATTTTCTTCAAAAAACACAAAACAAGCACCCAAGTTGCGTGCTTTTTTAACGTAATCATTAATAGGATGTCCGCTGATCATTTCGGATCTGTAAACCATGATTACTATGTCGCTAAATCTTGAGTTCTTATCTTCGTTTTGTTCTCTTCTCGAGATAAGATTATACAAATATTCCTGACCGGTTTTCTTACTGTCCTCATCATAGATAAACAATCTTTTTCCGGATGCTTCGTCATAAGTGTTCTTGAACCATCTGATCCAAGAAATTTTCTCTACATCTTCAGAATCCGCTATAACAAATATTTGCACGTCTTTATAGAAATGTTGCGCCGCCAAACTTATAACTAGGTTTTTCATAAATGAATATAACCTGTCTCTTTTTCCTATGACACCAACGGCATTATCATCCCTTAGATTTAGCATGACCGGTATGTCTTCTATATATTCATAAGCATTATGGATCTTCTCGGGATAGTTCATGAACTCATCTTCTGTTTCAAAACACTCATTCTGGTTATATCCAACTTGATTGAGTGACTTAACTGTCCCCTGTCCAATATTTACACACATATAATCTTCATGCCCAATTTCTTTTTCAAAAAGACGAGCATCAAAATTCTCTATGCATTCGAGGGATTCTTCCGAAGACAATTCCATTTTATTCAGAATAATCTTCTCCTCGGTTCTTGCTTCTTCAATCTTTTTTATTTTCTCATCAATATAATTGTTATATTTCTCTTCTCTTTCTTTTATATCCTTCTTATATTTTTTGCGCGCATTTATAAATCTAATAATCGATACGATAACGCCACTAAACATAAAAAAGATCATATAATAAATATAAAAAGAGTTGCTCCTCATAACGAGCCTAAGCACCATCATTCCACCCATGCTTATAAACATAGGAAGCATACTTAAAATATATGATTTTGTAGGCTCATTTGGCTTCTTACTTGGAGGGATTACTTTTAATTGATTATTAGGAACCTTGTATCGAACCCTCATGCTACGTATAAATCTGGGAAATTCAAAAACGTTGTTAGATTCCCTGATTGCGTATTTTCTAAGTTTGGATTCAATTTTACCGTTATCGGATGTATAAAGATTATCCCCGTCTATAAAAAAAACATGATTGCAAATCGAAAAGAAATCTCCGTTTTTGAGCGCCACCTTGGATTCTTTTATAAACGCACCGTTGACACAGATTCCATATCTTGAATTGGAAGCATCAATATCATACATACCCTTTCTAAGATGTGAGAAAACAATATGGTCCTCTCCTATCATCTCATCTTCAATATGTATATCCGCATTCGAAACACCACCTATTACATAGTTCTTTCCGATCGGAGTTTCAATGCATTCCAAATAGTTTTCACTATTATTCTCAAATTCAAAAGAAAAGTCCAGAAACAAAAAAGGAGTTCCGGTACTCTTATAATGCACTATGACTCTCTCGCCAGGTACAAGCACCGTTACTTCCTCTTTGATTCCAGGATTATCATCACACGAAAAATAAACATCGCCATCACATGAAGCGATGTACTTTTCTCCGGATTGCTTTATATCAATTTTAAAATCAGAAAAAAAACCTCTTCGTTTAAGAAATATCTGACAATCCTTCAGGGTTCCGACAGATATTCCATTAAGTTTTTCATTTAAAACTACTTCCTTATTTATCTTGTTGCCATATATCGATAATTTGTAATCCATCTTCACTATCACTTAACCTCTGCCACACCGCTTTTTGCATCATCAGATGCTGAAGTATCTGAACTTTTAAACGTCGATGTCATTCGCTGCGCAAAAAGATCCAATGCGTTATAGACATAAGCAAGTTTTTTTGAGGCATTGTCAAAATCCGAAAACGCACCATATATCATATACTTCCAATATCCATCATATACTTGTTCCGTAAGACATTCTTTCATATTACCCATACTTGTGGTTATGGATTCAATAGCACTCTTGCTATCAGCAAACTCTCCTCCAAGAGTAGTCATATCATTTTCATTAATTACGATGTTTCCGTCGTTTGCCATTTTAACCTCACAATCTTATGAAAGCTTTTGCACTGCAGTTGATTCATCAACAAATGCATCTGTATTGGATATTAGATCTTTTACCGCGTTGTTAAAATTCATATAGTCAAGAGAATAATTTGCCAGATATGAATTTACCTGCACAAGAACTAATTTACATGCTTCATATGCACTACCTTCCCAAGTTCCTTTATTCATGGTAGTATTAGCAGTCGATTTATGCTCTTCCAGTTCTAGAAGATTCTCCATAATACTTTTATGCTCAGTATTATATGTTTCCAGTTTTGTCTCATCTACTTTTACAAGTTCAAACATATTTATTCACCCATACTCGTTTTATAATCAATTTCTCTTAAGTGAGATATATAGTGTGCGGAACCCATACCTCAATCATTAGATGTTCATAAAGATCATCCAGTGCCTCCTGGATCTTTTGAATTATCGCTTCAATACTCGAGATCATAGTATTTGCTCCGCTATGTAAAGTAGAAATTTTCTCAAATTCAGTGTCTCTGTATGGCAAATACTTATCTTCATAATATATTCCGGAAAGATTTTCGGTTTCGACATTTACAATATTCTGGCATGTCTCACTACTGGCACTCGCAGTATTCCTATGCTCTACCATAGCATCGCGATACCCTTCCAATTTTCCTTTTAGATCCTCACATAAATTTATTTTTCTTCTTACCTCGGGATCTTCTCTCTTTTCTAACGTATATACTGTTTCAGTCATAATCTGCTCTCTTTTTTATCTGCCCCGGATATTGTCCGGGGCAGTATTCTTAATCATTGAACCGAACTCTGTACCTGTACCAAATCTGAAGATGCTTCGCTGAGAGCTGCGTCTGTCTTTCCTAATCTCTCTGCCATCACATAAAGATTGGCTGAAGCTTCATTGAGTTTTGATGAGTATGACTGCATTGCTGCATATACGCCCTGCTGATCGCCGCCACCATTCCACAAATTAAGAAGTGTTGTAGGCGCTTCCTCACCCTTAACTCCTGAAGAAGCAAGCATCTCTATCCAGCCGCCTAATGTATCAATGTTATTCTTAAGACTTGTAGCAAGTCCTGTGTACTCATCGCCAATTCCGACGAGACCTTCTCGGGTATAAATTATATCTGCCATTTTTTCTCTCTCCTTTCCTTATTACACCCCTGCACTATATCCTGACCACAACTCAGAATTCTGGGTATCAGTGTTAGCATATGTAGTTTCTACAAGTTCTACCCACTCTTTGAATTTCTGAACACAAAGTGATAGTGCGTTGGCATCCTCTGCAAAATTATCGATCTCAAGTCTGTAGGTATTGAGTGAATCAGATTCCCACACTCCTGATGTTCTTTCTTTTACATCGAGTATACCGTTTACTGTTGCTGTTAGATCTCCTGATACAGTTTCGAATTGTTCCTTAATTGAATTAAGAACACCTGCATCAAATCCATACTGTCCTTCTGTTGGCATTTTTACTTTCTCCTTTTATTTTTTTATTACTAAAAACGCACCTGCGCTTTATAGCCTTGTTTTATTCTTGATAATGCTGTTGAACTACATTATCAGATTCTATATTCAAACTCTTCGTCAGCAAGAACTATAGTGTCCCCATCTGAGAGTTTCACCGGATTACCTTCTATTACTCTTTTTCCGTTAACGACTGTTCCATTTGTTGAATTACAATCATCTATGTAAACTCCGTCTACTTTGGAAATAATCTTTGCATGCATCCTACTTATTGCACCATTATCGTTAATACAAAAATCAACATGAAGTGCATCTTTTCCGATAATAAATGGCGATTTCGAGATCAATTCGTTCTTTTTATTCGACTTTCTTATGAGGGATCCGGATATTATATTTGCTTTATTCATCTCTCCCGATCCAAGAACGGTTGTGCCATCGCCACTATTTGCACCAAGGACACTAGTTCCCATGCTGCCTGACGAACTTTTCTTTTCCGGTGCGTGTGCCATTTTGCCTGAAGCAAATGATCTGACTTGTTCCTTTTCAGTCTCTTTTTCTTTTTTAGCCTTTGGTTGATTATCATTAAGCTTCTTCTTATCCAAAGTGGTCTTTACTATATATGCAATTACTACAATAAATAAAACAACACATAGGATAATAGGAATAATCAGCAATATACTGGTTTTCTTTTCAGTCTGCACTGTCGGAGGAGTCACCGGTTCTACAGAAATCGCTGTGCTCGCTTCCTCTGTCGCAGCTAAGTCATCCTTTGTCAACTTAATATACTCAAGACCTAATGCATCAAGGACTTTAATAAGAACCGTTGAATCGATCGCGCATGAATATGTTCCGTCTTTCTCAAGATTGTTCATTCCGATAACATTTCCATCGGCATTCACAAGCGGGCCTCCGCAGTTATTGGTTCCTACTTCTGCATCGTGCTGTATTCTCTGTATATCATTTATTGATGTCAGGTTAACTATATCGCCTGTGGACATCGCGACTCTATCATTGGAATAATATTTCTCATTATCCTTGTAGATTACTGCATCCGGAAGTCCCAATGCATATACCTTATCTGCGACTGCATAAGGAAGGTCTCCTGTTTTACCATCCGAAGAAGTGTATATTGCAAGTGGTGTCCTTGTATGAATCGGCTGAGAGAGTTTTATTACGGTAAGATCGAGTTCTGAGCTTGTAGTTAATATAGTTGCATCAACTGTGACATCGCTTTCCGCAACAACTTGTACTTCAAATTTGGCGTTTTCATATTCCCCGTCTTTTTTCTTCTTTATTCCGAGATATTTATACGCATTTGCTTTTTCATCTTTACCAAGTGTAATGTTGCTTGCACAAGTTATAACGTATTCAGTCTTATCTTCGTATCCGATAAGAAATCCCGTTCCGCCTTTTATTATGTGTACATCCTCGTTATCATCTATGTACACGTAATTGACCTGGACAACACCATTTCTGGCACCGTCAACATCGCTTACATTGGAGGTGGGAACCTCTTTGTCTTCTTCCTCTTCCTCTTCTGAATCAACTGAATTTTCACTGTCCGCTGACTCCTCTAAAACAGATTCGATATCAATTTCTTCTGTTTCTCCCTCCGAAGCAACTGCAATGATCGGATTCACGAAGATCATAAGCGCTAATGCAATTGGCAAAAGTTTCAATAGTTTTTTCATTGTTCTCTCCCAGCTTATTTTTTCTTTGCTGTTTTATATTATTAATACAACTCAAATCTCAATTATGTTGCATATCAATTTATTATTTAACAATACTTCGGCCCTCTATTTTTCCTGTCTCTGCATTTATCTCAAAACTTCTTCCATAAAAATCAGAAGCATATATCTTATCTCCCTTAAGCCCCATCTGTTCATATGGAAGAAGATTCTTTAATTCCGGATATTTACAAGCAATATCCTCTGATCGCCAATTCACCTTTGCTTCCGGATCCAAACAATAGATATTATTAATCTCTTTGCTATTAAAAGGTATTATCAGTAATACAATATAGTTTTCCTTGTATTGAATCACTGTTCTGATTTCAAATTCAAACTCATATGGGTTACCATTGATTTCAATATGATTCTTTTTGTGTTGATACATTTTGCTCTCCAATAAAGATTATTTTCTTCATTTCTTTACTTGCGTTTACTTCGACTATTAACGAATTTCTATATTACATCAGCGGAAACAAGTTGATTCCGCTCTAAATCCGTCAAGCTTTTTATCATAATTCCCTCAAAACAATCCTGTTCAGAAAAAAGAATATATGTATTGTCACCTATTTCATAAGCAACTATATTCTCAAATCGAGCATTTTTCCCTAATACAAACAAATCTTCTTGGTTGATAAAAACATCAAACTCTTTTGATGATGAAATTCTTGAATTGTCAAAAGAAAAATTATCGTCAGTTATTTCAACCGCACCTCTAAATTCGAAACTGAAAGAGCAGTTTTTAACCCCTACCTTTTCATCTTGAATAAAAAAACTAAAATAATCAACTTTATTGTCTTGTGGGTCTATCGCCAAATCAAACGGAGGCTTTACTCCATTTTCGTAAAAAAAATGGTATTTTAACCCTGCCCTCTTGTCTTTCCTCAATAATTTTATGAGTACAAGACCCTTTCCCATTTCTTCAATATTCCTGACATAATCAATAGTATTTAATGAATCATTTATAATCATTTTCCCTCCTAGTGTACAGGTAGTGCATGATAAACCACACCTGTTTCAGTATTGATACCTAACTCCCATCCACCAAAGGTTTTAAAATATCTTCCCGGCGGCAATTTTACAAGCTCTTCCATAGCCAAATTTAATGCTGCATCATAGCTTTCTAGCATCACTTGACTTCTAAGTGGAATACTATAACTTACATCTCCAAATCTTCCTACATATTCCCCCATATGCTCTGTGCCATTTGCACACGTCCATAACTCATTTTCCCCAGTTACAGGATTTACGTAATTAATATCGTTAGCTAGTTTGATTTGAAAAGTTGCCGGAATCTCGGTATTAATCATATTTTCTGCAGTGGGATTAATTTTCCACCATATATTATCCCCTAGTGCTCTTTCATTAGTAAAGTTTCCAATCCTTTGCCCCATCATGTCGTACTGGGTTCCGCCTCCGGCGCCCCAGCCCTCTAAAGGATTAGCTTCACCAACTCTTAGATGTGTACCTGCTTCAAGCTCAACATCGCATACATATTTAGGAGTATTTGGTAATGCAAATTTCTCCTGAATCTGAAGAGGTGTCAAGCCTTCAATGTCCTCAGCTCTCATTATCCAGCCGCCACGCATTCCTGAACCACCGGGCATATTGTCGTATACTCTTACAAATGTTGTATCTTCGGCAAGTTCTATTTCTTCAACTAGTGTTCCAGGCTTATACGGAGGCTTATAATTAGGATCAACATTCTCTACAAACCATTGATTTGTATTCTCTGCCTTGTATATACGAACATCTCTATATTTATAAAGCGACATTTCACTCTCAGAGAATAGTTTACCATTATTTACTAATTCTCCCGTCTCTTGGTTAAAATAGTTGGGATTATCGAAGATTTCTTTATTGTTCAGATATCTGGCTTCACTCGGAGGGTTTTCCCAATGTGATAACTTTTCTCCGTCCCTCAAATATCCTTTTATATCTTCAACGTACTGCTCGTACTCGGGTATAGTTTCATACTGACTTTCGTATAATTTCTCATAGAAATCATCTGTGTCATCTAATATGTCATCTAAATTATCAACTACTCTTAATGCATCATCAGTTTCGCCTGCCAATGAAGCCTCTTTTTCAAGAATGACAAGCTCATCCTCAGCCATATTACCGAATAATTTGGCTTGTCCCGCTTTTATGGTAGCAGACAGAACGATATTAAATGCCTCTTGTTTACATGCCTCTAGCAATACATCTTTTAGCGGCATTCCATTAAGGTAATTATTGATGCCATTAGGAATGACATAAAGGACAGTCGGCATAACCTGTTCCATAGCCACCCCTGCCACAATAGTCGCTGCCTGTTCAGATAATCCCAGTGACATAAGTCCTTCTGCGGTCGCTGCAGTAGCTCCGGCTGCCTCAAGTACAGTTCCTCCTACCCACATGAGCACAAGATCCATACCTAACTGTCCGACTATATATCCTCCGGGGCAGAACTCTTTAGCTTGTTCGTATTCTCGAGTTTCAAGAGAATGCTTATAATCTAGGTATTCTTCATATGTTTCACATTCCTGGTACAGATTACTACCTTTATCCTCAATATTCTCCTTGGCGCTACCAATAACTTTTTTTTCTAAAGCATATCCGATATCGTCAAAGTTCTTTTTGAGATTTGTTGCACCATGATATACTGCATCCAATTTATGTACTAATTTACCTGCCGTCGACTCATCATGAACATATGCTGTGTTTTTAGCCTCTTTGGATACCAGATACAAAACATCATCTTCGTCTCTTCTTTTAAAAGCCCGATACTCAAGATAATCATGATCAAAAAATATATTAACTAACAACAACGGGTTTTCTGAAAACTGCTTTAATTCGTATTCCTGCTGAATCCTTGAAGAAAACGTATCAAGTATTTCATACTGATCCTGAGTCATGATCTGAACCGTGCTATAACGTGTTATATAATTCTTGACTATCTCAAGTTCCTCTTCTGTCAAATAATTTTCTAACGGAACTTGTGTTACGCCCACGTCGGAATCATTTATTGTGTGTGCTTCAATTTTTCTATGTATTGCACTTGCCTTAGCATTAAACCCTGATGACTCACCATAATAGTAATAGGCTTCTGCCCGGTATTCTGCATCAACACTAGCCAGCATACTAATGCTAACCTCTTCATTGACTGATGCACATATCCTACCAAAATGTCCACGCTGTTCATCACTCATGTCTTTCCAGTACGGATTAAACATGTCGGGATTCTTAATCTGCAACATCACAAGATATGCCTGCTGATGTTTCTCGTCAGCAAGCCATGCTTCTCTGGCATCTGTAGGAATAGATGTTCTTCCATCTATAAGCATTTCGGCCATTTCCAGAGCTGAAGCAAAATCAGGATCATAACCCTCACTATTTTCATTTCCATAGTAATTATATATAAGATCTGTTCCTACGTCTGTAAGTATGTCTTTACATATAGGCCAGTATCCTGTAACCGACCTTGCGCTTCCTTCCTGGAAATATGCATATAATCGAGTAATCTCCTGTCCGCAAGCTAGGTTATTGGGATTATATGGGCTGTATGCCTTATTTTTTACTAGCTCCACATATTTTTGAATCTGTTCTTTTCCGGAATCTGAAAGCTTGGTTGCGTCTACAGAAAACGCACTGCCATAATATCCATTTGACGATATCATCTCATCAATGCATTCCATGTCCTCATGATTCTCAGATTCGACAAGAAAGAGCGCAAGCCTAGCATGATTCATACCAAGCGCTTCTTCCTGGTGGCTATATTTACCGGGGTGCATCTCCGCATTTTTATCTATATAGTTTAAGCACCTTCTATAGTCAGTATAAAACTGTGAATAGTCTTCAGATAACTTTTCGTTTATCTTATCAAAAGATTCTTTATTATTCTTATAAAAGAGCTTTGAATTACTATCCCCTACGCTAACCGGAGTAACAGCTACAGTCATTGTTGTTGCTGCTCTATCATGATCAAAGGTTATCGTTATATCCGCTCCGCTAAATCTATCACCGTAATTAGCTTCATAGTTCCAAGCGTTTTCAAGATCAACCTCTTCAGCTATAGCTCTCAGATCAATTCTTACCACGGATGCTTTGTTTAATAGTTCCCATTCATAGCTGTCCTCATCGCACATTCCCATGAGTTCTTTTCCGCCATCAGAAAATCGCTTGATTCTTTTAGCGTCAGTTTTAACATTTCCGTACTCATCTATTTCAGCGGGAACATCTTCAACTATCATAAATGCGTTTATTATTCTATTTGTGTTACTCTTATATTCCTGTGCATACTTACTTGTCTCGTTACCATAGTATCCTTCCCATTGTCCGGCGTAATATGACAAGAGATGCTTTACAACCGCTTTCTCTTCATCCGATAGATTATCCCAATCCTCTGCCTTATCTTCATAGACATATCTATCTGTGGCATCACTATATACCGTAAATTCTCTGATCAGCGTATCTTTTGCTGCATCTCCTGTAAAAAGGAAATCATCCTCTTCTCCAAACTCTGTTTTCCAGAGCCAGTCACATAGATGCTGAGGGTCTGCTATGTTATACGGAAGATCAAACGGGGTTCCGAGATATGTGATGTTTAAGTCCGCATGATCTTTCATGCTCGTACTAAGGGCCTGAAGCTTTTGATAAAACGGTCTGTCTATACGCGCCAGTACATCTTCTTGTACTGTGGATGTAAAGTCAACGAGGTTAGTTCTCCTTTCCTCCATATCCGCCACATCAGCTTTTGTATATGCCTTATCAATATGGCCAAGATCAATAAAAGTAATCTCTGAG
>JAEEGJ010006207.1_pt1 | contig 36208 bp, 37 predicted proteins | sample 8958761 | NCBI WGS metagenome assembly JAEEGJ01 (sample SAMN16246546, study PRJNA631951) | gut metagenome | biome: gut microbiome; feature: rumen; material: RS-attached | host: Bos | place: Iran: Karaj | collected 2018-10
TTGTGTGACTATAATTATAATATGGTCACACGAGAAAAGCAACAAAAAACCGGCCTTCTAAGCCGGTTTTCAGCTGTTTTTGATGGTATTCTATGTGACTATAAAACGAGATTTAGGATTGAAAGGGTATCCCGGGGACTTACGGGATACCGGCAGGAATACTCTGATGCCGTGCCATGCCGCCGGTGCGTTCCGGGGAGCATCCTGGGAAAGCTCCCCGTGCTCCTGCTTGCCGCAGCAGTGTCAGTACCGTTCCAGGCATCAGCCGCGGAGAGCGCCACGGCCGCGGCTGCCCCAGAGGCAGGCGATGAATACGGTGAGGAAGAGGATGATGACAGCCTCAGCCCAGATGAGCTTTACAAGGCTGGCCTTGAGGGGCTCGGCGGACAAAGTGAGACCATGACCTGCGACGGGGGACTGAGCCTCCTTCTCGAGGCTGCAGTGGACGGGTACGCACCGGCGCAGGCGGCGCTCGGAACTGCCTATTACCAGGGGGCGGAGTGCGTCAGGGTGAATTACCCCGAGGCGGAGAAGTGGCTCCGGAAGGCGGCGGAGCAGGGGAATGCTGACGGGGAGTATTTCCTCGGGATGGCCTACAGCTTCGGGAACGGGGTGGAGATAGATTTCAAGAAAGCGCTTGAGCTCTACCGGAAGGCCGCGGCGCAGGGCGACACCCGTGCCATGTCATCAGTCGCGGAGGCGTACGGAAGCGGGAACGGAGTCGAGCGGGACGTGCAGGAGGAGCTCAGGTGGTTCAGGAAAGCCTGCAGTGCGGGCTCAAAGAACGCCTGCGGCCTGCTTGAGAGCATAACCCCGGAGACCGGAAACCTCCGCTGTTTCGAGGAGAACAGGTAAGTTCCGGGGACTCACGGTACCAGCGGCGGGGGAGCGACATCCCGCATGCTGTGGCGTGAGTGCATCTCTCCTTTCAGGCGGCGCCTTCAGGGAGAGCTGAGCGTGCGCTCATTACGGCGGATCCGGGGCCATGCGCCCGGAGTATAATGCGCCGAATCAAAGGCTTTCCCGGAATCAGGTGATCATATGTGGCTTCTTTTTGCAGTCCTCTCGACGGTCTTCGCCGCTCTCACCTCAATCCTCGCCAAGGTAGGCATCGATGGCGTCCCGTCGAACCTCGCGACGCTCATCAGGACCCTCGTGGTCGTCGGCATGGCCTGGGTGATGGTGCTCCTTACGGGAGAGACCGGGGCAGCGTCAGGGATCACGAGGAAAAGCTGGATATTCCTGATACTTTCCGGGATCGCGACCGGCGCATCCTGGCTCTGCTACTACAAGGCTCTGCAGGACGGGGACGTCTCGAAGGTGGTGCCCATCGACAAGCTCAGCATCGTCCTCACACTCATCCTTGCCTTTGTCTTCCTTCACGAGGACTTCACCTGGAAGGCGGCGCTCGGATCGGTGCTCATCACTGCCGGAACCCTCGTCATGGTGCTCTGAGGCAGAAGAGCTCAGGCTGGGCAAGGAAATACGCTTGTTGGTGCAGTGAAATTATTACTTTCTTATAAATTTTAGCTCATGAGGGTTAAGAACAGGCCAATCGTGGATGTGCTTGGCTGGGAGATTGACCTCTAGAATTGCAACAGGCATCCGATAGCAGTACCGTAAAGCTTTCAGAAAGAAGGACTGCTATGCGGCAGTGAACATTAACAGATGGTTGAAATGATGTGAATTATATAGATTGCTATTTGAGTCAAATTGCTATATATTAATTTCAGGAGGTGGCAGATATGAAAACAATCAGTATACGGCTGGATGATGATGACTATGCTGCGCTTGATGATATGCTGGATGACATGGGGCAGACCAAGCAGACTTTCTATGAGACATTTACTAAAACAGTCCTTAGGGAACACAGAATCCCGTTTATTATCCGTGGTTTAATTTCAAAACACAGTACGGCAAATAATAAGGCGATGGATTCATTTGCAAAGCTGGAGGCGCTTAGGAAGTCTGCTGGTCAGTATCAGCCTTCGGACTTTGATCCGGATATAGAGAGAGGAAAGGCCTTGGATGAGAAATATGGAAGTATTGATTGATACCAATGTCCTGATCAATTACATCACAAACAGTCCGGATACATATTTGTCTGAATCGGTAGAAATGATCCGGCTATGTGCTGAGCGTCATCTGACGGGATACTATGCCTTTCATTCATTGTCCACTATTTGGTATGTTCTCAGAAAATGGCCTGATGAGCAGCGGCGTATGGCACTCGGGTATCTGTGCAATATTCTTCATACTGCAGTAGCGGACGATTCCAGAATTATTGAGGCTGTCAGCAACAGGGAGTTTTCAGATTTTGAAGACTGTCTGCAGGCCGTATGTGCTGAGGATGTTGGAGCAGATTATATCGTAACTTGCAATATCAGAGATTTTTCGTCTTCTGTAGTCCCTGCTGTTACACCGAAGGAATTACTGCAGATAATTTTGAAACGCTGATAAAAAGAGCTGTATGATCCGTATGGCGTTCCAGGTGGGGAAGTATCCGGATCGGCACGTGATTGGATAGTGCCAGCATTGTTCAGGTCTCCTTTCTGCCATGGCTCTGTACCGCTCCTGAGATCCACATGCGCCATCGTCATTCGTACTACGCCCCAGAAATGAGCTTTTCCTTTCCTTCTAGCTGTAGCATGTTTCGCTTAAGAAATCGTTTCATCGATCGCCTTCAGCCAAATCTGGTAAAGGTTATAATCTTTTAGTTCCGCGCTCTGACGTGTGGCTTTGATTAGCTGATTGATGGAGGAACAATGACACAGGACGAGAGACGCGCCGGCGGCATGGCCTACAAGGTGTCGCCCGGGCTCATGGACGAGATGCATAAGTGCCGGCTGAAGCTCCGGGCATTCAACACCATGGACCCGACGGACGAGGAGGGGCTCACGAGTGCGATCGCCGGGATCTTCGGGAAGAGCGACCATCCGGTTGTCGTCCCGCCTTTCTACTGCGACTACGGGAGCCACATCGAGGTGGGGAAGGGCTTCTACGCGAACTACGGCTGCACCATAACTGATGTGGGGAAGGTGACCATCGGCGAGAACGTCCTCCTGGGACCGCATGTCTCCATCTTCACCGCCGGGCATCCGGTGCATCCCGCCTCCAGGTCAACTCTCTATGAATACGGCATCCCCGTAACAATTGAGGACGGCTGCTGGATCGGGGGCTGCAGCGTCATCCTCCCCGGCATCACCATCGGGAAGTACTCCGTCATCGGCGCCGGGAGCGTCGTGACGAAGAATATCCCGCCGATGTGCATAGCCGCCGGCAACCCCTGCCGCGTCATCCGGAAAATCACCGACGAGGACGTAAGGGTTTACTTCAGGAACCGGGAATTTGATCCGGAGGCGATGGAGGAGGTCCTTGCCGCAGCCGAGCGCTTCCATAAGGACTAAAATAGCCGGCACTGATTCATAATGGAGAAAAAGATGCTGGTAAGGGCTTTTGAGACAGCCGACGTTCCCGCCATGAGGGACATCTGGAACGAGGTGGTGAGGGCGGAGAACGCCTTCCCGCAGGTCGAGGAGCTGAAATCTGACGAGGCGGAGAAATTCTTCGCCGCGCAGTCATTCAGCGGCGTCGCGGTTGGCGATGACGGGAAGGTCCTGGGGCTCTGCATCGTGCACCCCAACAACATCGGGCGCTGCGGGGTCATCGCGAACGCGAGCTACGCTGTCGCAAGTGCCGCGCGCGGGAAGGGCGCCGGGGAGGCTCTCGTCAGGGAGTCCCTGAGGAAGGCGAAGGAGCTCGGGTTCCGCGTCATGCAGTTCAACGCGGTTGTAGCCTCGAACAGCGCGGCGATCAGGCTCTATGAGAAGATTGGCTTTGAGCCTTTGGGCACTGTCCCCGGGGCCTACCGCCACAATGACGGCTCATTTGAGGACATCAGGCTCTTCTGCTTCGATCTCACGAAGCTCTGAATTATGGGGCGCTGTCTCTCAGCGGGGCGGCGCCTTTCTGTCTCCCTTTAATCATATTATTCCGGTATGTGAAATATTCATTTGACTGTTCACAAAGTCTGTGTCAGAATGCGCTCATTCTGATGAAATGCTGGAGGTTACATCATGAAAAGAGCAGCAGCATTCATCGCCTCGTTCCTCCTTGCGGCGCTTCCCTTCGGTGCTTCGGCTGCCGGGGAACAGGCAGACGCGGGCAGCGCGTCAGAGGCCGCCAGGGGAAAGAGCATCGTCGTCTATTTCTCGGCATCGGGCAACACCAGGGCGGCAGCGGAGAAGATCGCGGAGCTCACCGGATCCGACCTCATGGAAATCGTTCCAGAGGAGAAGTACACCGAGGCGGATCTCAACTGGCATGACGGCGAGAGCCGCACCTCGGTCGAGAAGGACGATGAGAGCATCCGTCCCGCGATAAAGCCTGACACGAAGAATCTCGCTGATTACGATACCGTGTTCCTCGGATATCCCATCTGGTGGGGCACCGCGCCCAAGGTCCTCTGGAACTTCGTCGAGAAGCATGACTTCACCGGAAAGACCGTGCTCCCCTTCTGCACCTCGCACTCAAGCTCTGAGGGCGAGAGCGGGAAGACTCTCGAGAGGCTCGCCGGAAACAAGGGGACATGGCGCGATGCGAAGAGGTTCCCGGAGCATCCCACTGACGATGAAATCGGCGCCTGGGTGAACGGGACCGGCTTTGCCCTGAAGAAGTAACAGTACACAGCCTGATCTGCTGAGGGAAGGGAAAACGGGGAGGGAGCGGGAGCCGCCTGCTCCCTCCTTCTTCGGGCGGAGGAGCGCAATGCTGTCCGGCGGGTTTCTCCCCGGGGCGCCAGGGTACCTTGCGGCATTGCCGCCGGACCTTCCACTGCCTCAGGCGTTTTTTCCCGGATTCATCTGAAGCGCATCAACGGCACACTGCCGTCAGCTCTCTCCCCAGGAGCTTCCTGACCTTAACGGGGCCGATGTCTCTCCATAACATTTTCTTATACCTTCGCATCACCCATAATCATTGGACGCTGCCTGTCCCGTATGCAACAATGAAGCAGAAACCTGAGCAAGTGGATGAGGAGAGAGCACACATGAGAAATGGAATATTCGCATCGGTTCTTCTTGCGGCGCTGCCGCTTTGCGCCTTCGCATCCGGCGGTGAGGCGGAGTGCGCTCCGGTTCCCGGAGCCGGGACAAAGAGCATCGTCGTCTATTTTTCCGCAACCGGGAACACCAGAGCTGCCGCGGAGAAGATCGCGAAGCTTACCGGATCCGAGATCATGGAGATTGAGCCTGCTGAGAAGTACACCGACGCGGACCTCAACTGGCACGACGGGGAGAGCCGCTCGTCCGTTGAGATGAATGACGAGAGCTCGCGTCCCGCGATAAATGCAGACACGAAGGCCTTCGGCGACTACGGCACGGTGTTCCTTGGCTATCCCATCTGGTGGGGCAAGGCTCCGAGGGTACTCTACACCTTTGTTGAAAAGCACTCCTTCGCAGGGAAGAAGGTGTTGCCGTTCTGCACCTCCGGAGGGAGCCCAGCGGGCGACAGCGCGAAGCTCCTTGAGGAGCTCTCGGGGAACAGGGGAACCTGGAAGGAGACGAAGCGGTTCGGCGAGCATCCATCCGAGAGCGAGATCAGTGAGTGGCTCAGCGAGAGTGGCTACGGGGTGAAGAGGTAGGCTGAGGGGACTAAGATTCACGGAGGCCAGCTTGGAGAAAGGATGGTGGCTCATGGGCTGCTCATCGGGACTCTGGGGCTATTTCCCCGCCATTCAACCAACCGGCTCTCCCAGGAAGAACAGGGAGAGTTTCCAGCAAAACAGGGCGCCTGATGGCGCCTTTTCTGTCTCTGCACGCGGCAATGGAGGCAGATTTCAGATGCGGCATGGATGCGTTAAGCCCCGATGTGGAGTGGGCTGCTCCTGCATCCTGTTCAGGCGGAATGCTCCATGAATCAGATGTTTTCTGGCTGTTGTCATGCCCGGAAATGTGAGGCGGATGCCATATGGAATGGCTCAGGGCAGAAATTTGTTGACAGCCCGGAATTTTCTGAAGAGAGTTACAAAGGCATTCCTGGCCTGGCGTCGGAGCCCTGAAATGTGATTCATCCGGCAGACGCACTTTCACATAAGAAAATTCATGACGGGAGACATTCTTTCCTGACTATAATAGGGCATATTCTGCTCAATCTTTAACAGCAAGGAGAGGCTCAGCCATGGATGGAGAGGACAAGTTCAGCCAGAGGATCGATATCAATGATACGGAGAATATTCCCGCAAAGACACTGCACTTCGTGGGTCTGATGCTCTTCAGGGACGACGGTGGCACCAAGAACTACGCGGAGGCGGCCAAATGGTTCAGCAGGGCGGCAGGACGGGAATTCAAAAGGCGAAAGCTGACAGATCAGGAACGCACCAGCATCTTCATGCAGTCTTTGCTGAATCACAGAATGGTTAATTTTAACAATGAAGATCCGGTTGATCTGGACAGCTACGGCAACCAGTGCATCGCGTCTTCCCAGTACTATCTGGGGTTCATGTACCTGCGTGGGTTGGGCGTAAAGCAGGATCACGGAGAGTCTGTGAAATGGCTCAGCAAAGCCGCAGAGTTCGGGCATGAGGAAGCGGAGTACCTACTTGGCCTTGCTTACAGCAGCGGACTGGGCATCGGGCAGGACTTTGAAGAGGCCGCAAAATGGTTCCGGAAGGCTGCCGAGCAGGGGAATGCCGAGGCGCAGAACGCACTTGGCGATGCCTGCAGCAGCGGACAGGGCATCGGGCAGGATTATGAAGAGGCCGCAGAGTGGTACAGGAAAGCCGCGGAGCAGGGCATTGCCGCTGCGCAGAAAAGCCTCGGTGATCTGTACAATGATGGCAAAGGCGTCGAGCAGGATCAGAGCGAGGCAACAAAGTGGTACATGAAGGCCGCGAAACAGGGAAATGCAGAGGCAAGGGACAGGCTGCAGGAAATATTCGGCGATCTGCCGAAGAAGAACCTGGTCCACCGCTGAGAGCTGTTTCCTGTCCGGTGCTGCCGCTCTGAGCCGGTCTGCTTTATAAAACAGGCCGGCGGCCTGGCATTAAGGCAGTGCCAATGCTCATGTGGAGAAAAGGAACTGCGCAGTGCGGCCCATCGCGCTCTGAAGTGTGAGACATCTGACAGCCGTACGGGCTTTCTGGGGATAAAATCAGATAACAGGAAAATTTATTTCACAAGTGCGGGCATTTACTGCCCGGAATTTTTGAGGAGAGGCCTTGACCATGGATGCCGCAGACCAGCTGAGCGACGGGCTTGACTTTGGCAGTCAGGACTGCATTCCCCTGAAAAACCAGTACTACTTCGGCGTGATGTTCTACAGGGGGCAGGGGGTTCCGCAGAACTATGAGGAGGCGGCCAAATGGTTCAGCAGAGTAATAACTGGGCCGTGCAGGCAGACGCCTAATCAGGCAGTCAAGGAGTCCTATTCCGAATCAGGCGCTGCCTCCAGGCGGAAGACACCGGCGCAGGATGCGGAGTACATCAGATCTGCCCAGTATTATCTGGGGTTCATGTACTTCAACGGGCAGGGCGTTGCGCAGAACTACGATGAGGCGGCAAGACTTTTTATTGAGGCCGCGAACCAGGGGCACGCCGAGGCGCAGAACCTCCTTGGAAGGGCCTATTACAGCGGTCTCGGACGCAAGAAGAATGCAAATGAGGCGGTAAAGTGGTGGCGCAAGGCCGCTGAGCAGGGGCAGGCTGAGGCGCAGAACAGCATGGGCGATGCATACTCCAGCGGCAATGGCGTTGCCAAAAATTACAAGATCGCGGTCACCTATTACCGAAAGGCTGCGCAGCAGGGGCACGCCGGTGCCGAGACCAGCCTTGGCGACATGTACAAGAAAGGCCTTGGCGTTGATCAGGACACAGGCGAGGCGGTGAAGTGGTACTGGAAGGCCGCGGAGCATGGATACGCTGATGCGAGGAGCAGGCTTGAGGAGATGTTCAGCCAGCTCCCGAAGGCTGGAGTGAACCAGGTCCATCGCTGATTTTCTGCGGCTGTCTGCTGCTTTGCGCTTCAGTTGGGGATGGAAGAGAGATGAAACACGGCCGGAATAGAGCCTCCCATTCCCTGTTCTCAGCAGAGGATTATCTGGGTTCATGCAGGCGGTTCTGGCCTGCGTGATTCCATCAAAATCATGAGTCGTCGTCTCTCCTGGCGCCTGTCTGTTCTCATGTGCTTATTCCGGCAAGTCGGCACCGGAAACTTCACAGGAACATCTTTCACATAAGCAAAATCTGCCTTGTCTCTTCATGTTCTCCTGCCTGGATGAAATTCCCGGGAGCTCTTTCATTTGCCTGAGTGCGCCAGGTCCTGACAGGTGTGCCTGCGTATGGAATCCCAAATCTGACCGTAGATTGATCACGCTTTTGCGAAATTTGTGAGTCAGGTGACAACTGTGATCGCCGCTCGCTCAAAAATCTTGACAGGGCAATTTTTTTTTTTTTTTTTTTTTTTTTTTTTTTTTTTTTTTTTTTTTTACATTCCTGATAGGGCATTTAGTGCCGGAATTTCTTGACGCGGGGACGGGATTGCCATGGGCATGACACAGGCTGAGAGGGACAAGTGTTCCTATATTATCCATTCCAACGCCGCAGCCGCTGCTGCCGGAAACGCAATCCCGGTTCCCGGTGCGGGATTTGCCACTGATACGATAACAATGGCAACAATGGCGATGGAACTGTGCGCGGTTTTCGGCGGTTCGATTCCCATGAGAGTGGCTGAAAGCCTGGCTATTGCGGCAATAAAAAAAGAAGTGCTGAAGCAGCCGATTAAAGTCCTTGCCAAAGAGGCGAGCAAGTTGGTTCCCGGTCTGGGTCAGGTGGTAGCGCCTGCCGTCAGTGTCGCAATGCTTGAGTCCGCAGGCTGGATATTGGCAGATGAGCTGTCATCCAAAAGAAAAGGACAGCCAGAGAGAAAGCAGCTGCCCGGCAGAAAATCGTCAGACGGCAGAAACCTGCCGTCAGTCAGAAATGGACCAGGCGGGCAGAAGAGGCATCCTTCAGGGAAGTGGCAGCCTGGACAGAAGAAGCACTCATCAGGAAACGGCCAGGCCGGAGGTCAGAACCGCCCGTCAGGCAATAGGTCAGACTGGCGGAGCGGCAATTCGGGAGACAGCGGCCGCACCGGAAATAAGAATCACTCCTCCTGGAAGAAGGGCGACTGGCATAACAGCAATTCTTCGGGGAGCGGCCAGGCCGGAGGGAAAAAGCATCCTTCGGGCAATAGGTCAGACTGGCATAGCGGCAGTACTTCAGGAAAAGGAGCATCCGGGAGAAAAGGGCAGAGCTCGTGGCGGAATAACTGAAACGGGACAAACAGGCCTTCGTATCCATGATTTATAGCGGCATGCCGGTAAGTGGTGCCGCTGAGCAGAAAAATCAGCCAGGGAGCTGAGGAATGCCAGCAGGGACGTTTCATCCGCTGTGAGTCAGAGTTCAGAGGATTTTTTGGGAAGTTTGGTTGCTTTATCAGGCAATAGCAGGAGACTATGGTATGAGCAAGGCAGAGGAACGGTTAAGAGAGCTCGAGGAGCGGGCGAAGAATGGAGACGGAGACGCGCAGCGCCGTCTCGGGGATTTCTGGAACCAGCAGGGCAATCACAGTGAGGCGATCAACCAGTGGGGAAAAGCCGCTGAGAATGGGGATCGTGTCGCCAAATCGCGGATGTATAACCATCTGAAGAAGAAGGTGGACAAAGAGAAGAAGGAAATAAAGAAGCTTCACAGGCAGAAGTCCGAGTCCCAGAGCAAACAGGGCTCTGAGTCAAAAAGCTCTGAAAAGAGCCTGTGGGACATCATTTTCGGCTGAGCTCTTGGTGCCTTATGCGGCAGGGAATGCAGTCAGGAAGATTCCCAGAGCAGGCAGGAGAGTGTTCACTGAGATATTCAGCTGCGGCACCGGCTGTGGTGCTGCAGCTGCAGGATTAAAAAGAAGGAAAACCCGCTCTCAGCGCGGCAGGGTCTGTTGCGCCTGCGTGAGGCAATCGAAGGCTCTGAGCAGAAAGCAGGAATATTGTTGATTCTGCGGGATTTTGGGGAGAACAAGCGGGCTTTAGGACTGTGCAGGTTTACTGCTGTAAGTGAGGGGAGTAGCAAATGAGCAGGGCGCAGGAAGAGCTGAGTGATCTGGAAGCGCAGGCCAAGGCTGGTGACAGGGTCGCGCAGCGCCGTTTCGGCAATTTCTGGAAATCCCAGGGAAACAGAAGCGAGGCGATCAAGTGGTGGCGGCAGGCCGCTGACCAGGGTGATCGCAAGGCGCAGCAGATAATGTACAGGATTCTTAAGGAAAAAGACAAAAAGCAGACCAAAAAAATTGATGGCTTTTATAGCGGGCTTAACAGCGCAGATGTTGATTTCTCCTCAGTGCCGGCAGGCGCTGCGCCGCGGGGAGGGGAAGATTTATCATCTTCGCTTATCCTCGGTTCGGTCGTTGGCGCAATTTCCGGTTTGATCCTTGGCCTGATTTTCGGACTGATTTTCAGCGCTGTACTGAAGTTCATGTTTATCGGCGCGGTCCTCCTTGGAATCGCGGGGGCAGTATGGGGATTTGTCGCGTATGTAAATGGGTGGTGACATTTCAGCCCCCGGTAAATCATGTCTTCAACGAAATGCCGTAATGCCGTTGTCGGTTTCCGTACTCGGCGCGATTGCCGGCCTGATTTTCGGGCTGGTTTTCGGCCCGATTTTCAGCGCAGTACTGAAGGGCATGTTTATCGGCGCGCTCATTCTTGGCCTTGCGGGGGCAGTGATGGGAGCGGCCGTGCATGTCAAAGAGAAAGACTTTTTCAGGTAGCCTGTACCTTCCTGTTTTTCATTAAAGTACTGGCATCTGCATGGAATCATGGAAAGTGACACGGCAAAAATCCGCAGCATGCCGGTTTTCTGTTAATCAGCATCATCCTGCTCATCATGCGCCTGCACTGTCAGCCTCTATCCGTGATCCTGCTGCCTGACTGATACTCCCGGCCTGGTCTTGCTATGACACAGGGTCGGTGTCAGCGGCCGCAGAAGTGGCGCAAATGGCCGCTGTATATGAGCCGGGCAGTTGTTTTGTGCCGGGAGCTGCTTTTTCATTTTCTCATTAGGAGGAGCGCTGATAATGAGCTTTGATATCGTGAAGGCCAGGAGAATGGCGGCCAACGGGGAGCTTTACTGGCAGAAGTATCTGGGAAACTATTACGATTCCAAGGGCAGGCACAAGGAAGCTATCAAGTGGTGGAAGAAGGCGGCAGCGCTCGGTGATCCGAAAGCACAGCAGAAGGTCAGGGAGTATTACGAAAGGAAAAGGCAGCCTCAGCGTGAGGAGCCTCGCGATGTGATCTCCCAGATCGGACATCTGATTGATCAGATTAGAAGGCTGTTCTGAGAAGTGCGTACAGTGCTGTGAGTGGATTTGCGGCTCTCTTGCCGTGCCTCCTGCGGTAAAATCATCCCCGGTGCCGCTTTCTTGTGCGGCCGGATGGCGTGCGGCTCTCTTCTGAGAGTGCGGCAAAGGGGATGCTGTAATGAAGCTTCAGGACGCGCTCAGGCAGATCGTCAGTGAACGCGGGATTGACGCGCTCAGTGAGAGGAGCCTCATCGAACTCCTCGACGGCCTGGGTGGATTTGCCGAGTATCCCGCCATGTGGCAGGTTATGGGCACCATCGCCGAGCGGGGCTGCGGGAAGAGGCTCTGCCGCATCAGAAGGGATGAAGGCCTCGCGGGCGCCATATCCTACGCGCGGAGCCTCTCTGGATCTCTTCAGGATGACTTCGGCTTCAGGGAGGAGTTCGCCTGCTACGCGTCGGACTGCATTGTCTTCGCCCTGGGGCTTGCCGTGCCGGTAAGGGAGCCCTCGGATCACGGCACTGAGCCGGTGGCGCAGTCTTGGAGCGGGGCGGAGCCTGACGGCCCAGAGGGAGAGGAAACAGAGGATGACGCCGGGACACGCTATGGCCTGATGTCACTTGATGGCTGGTTCTCCCTCAGGGGGCGCATGCCGAGGAGGGAGTGGTGGTGCAGGTGGCTTCTGATCCTCATGCTCTCCATTGCCTGCTGGGGCCTTTATGGTGTTGTGCAGGTGATTCCTGAGCACTACCGCGCCTGGCTTTTAATCGCTCCCATCGGGCTTGCCGCAGCCTCATTCTTTTTCCTCTCGGCAAGGCGCCTTCATGATCTCGGACTCTCAGGCTGGTGGACGATGGCGGTGATTGCGTTTTGCGTCATCGGAGACCTGCTGGCGCCAGGCGTCTCATGGCTCATAATGCTCCTCTTCTGTGTCAGGCTCGGCTTTTTCCGCGGGACGAAGGGCCCGAACTTCTACGGCCCTGATCCCGTGAAATGAGCCGCGTTCCCTGAGGCTGACCGGAGCCTCCATCCTGACTGCCGAAAGCCCGTCCGGCTCCTGCGGCGTTAATTAAGTTAGGAGTAACTAACAATATTTGTGATAATCTATTTACATTAGGTTAGGCATGCCTTACAATTAAGCCAGGCCGGCCCGGATATTCCCGGACAGTTTTCCTGATTATGTCCGGGACTCTGTGCCGGAGCTCATTATTGGAAAGTGCGGAGGCAGCCATGGCATTCGGCAGTACATTCGGGAGTCTGGAGAGGGCATCAGCGCCTGCGGATGAGCGCAGCGCCATGGATCTGTACAACGAGTCGAATCCCGGAAACAGGCTCTTCATCCAGGGCATGAATTTCTACAACACGGGCTGCGCGGATCCCCAGAACTACCAGGAGGCCGCGAGGCTCTTCATGAGGGCAGCGGAGAAGGATCACGCGAGGGCACAGTACTATCTCGGGCATATGTATGACGAGGGGCTGGGCGTCGAGCAGGATCCGGGCATGGCCATCAACTGGTACATGAGGGCGGCCGCCGAGCGCGATCTCCCGCAGGGAACATCGCAGCGCCTCTCCGCCGGCATGCGCGGGACGGCTCCCGGTGACGCGGACGCGCAGTACTGCCTTGGCGCGATGTACTTCACCGGCCGCGGCACTGAGAAGGACTGTGAGATGGCGGTGAAGTGGTTCCTCCGGGCCGCCGTGCAGGGGCACGCGGACGCTGAGGCCTGCCTCGGCGCGGCCTACTATGGCGGGCAGGGCGTCAGGCAGAATTTCGGGAAGGCGGTCGAGTGGTTCCTCAAGGCCGCTGACCAGGGCAACGCGGGAGCTCAGGCCAACCTCGGCACCGCCTACGCCTTCGGGCGCGGCGCGCGGCAGGATTACGGCGAGGCTGTCAAGTGGTACCGGAAGGCCGCGCTGCAGGGCGACCCGGAGGCGCTCTTCGAGCTCGGCTGGTCGTATGAGGTCGGGCACGGCGTGGAGGTGGATCAGCTGAAGGCAGTGGAACTTTACCGGAAGGCCGCTGCTCAGGGGCATCAGAGGGCAATCGAGGAGCTTGGCAATATCTACGCAAGAGGCCTGCGCGTCGAGAATATCGATGAGAAAGAGGTCAGCATCTTCCGCACTGAGGCTGAGAAGGGAAACTTTTCAGCACAGTGCGTGCTCGCCGAGGCGTATCACGGCGGCTACGGCGTGCAGCAGAATGACCTTGAGGCCGTGAAGTGGTGGAGAAAGGCCGCGGAGATGGGATTCGCCTGTGCGCAGTTCAAGCTTGCCGAGGCGTTCCGCAACGGCTATGGCGTGAAGCAGGATGACACGGACGCGGCGAGGTGGTACAAGGATTCGGCGGAGAAGGGCTTCGCCGACGCGCAGTATGAGCTCGGCTGCCTTTACTCAAAAGGCATCGGTGTCGGCAAGGATGTGAAGCAGGCGCGCTCGTGGTGGGAGAAGGCCGCACAGCAGGGGGACGAGAAGTCCAAAATGAGCCTCAGGAGGCTCAGGGCATCTGCCTACAGGCAGGGCGCCTGCGCCGCCGCGCTGATGTGCGGCATGGTTCTCGCTGTCGTGTTCGCCTGAGGCTGATGAGGGGAGTTCCGTGATGGGTGCTCCCCGTGAGCATCATTTTTTCTGAGCCCGGAGCTGGCACTCCGGGCTTCTCATTTTGGAAACATTATCACGCACCCGTTTTCACAGGCCCTGCCGTATTTCCAGGAGGGCAAATTCCTGCATCCGGGCTTCCCGCTGTCCGGCGGCTGACGGATCTAAGCTGTGAACTCTTCAGTGAGCACGATTTTCTGCATGGGAACTGAGAAAACCATGGCGAACCGGCGGAGCTGTTTCGCGGGGACCAGGCTCCCGCAGTCTTTTGAGGAAATCTCCGCTTCAGCCTCCCTGAGCTTCTCCTCTGCTGACTCTCATTCCCGGAGGCATTTCATTCCGATGATGATCCGGCGAGAGAGGAAGTCAAAGACCATGCCGGCCGGCCCTTCTTTATCCTGAGACTGTACTGTGACATCGAAGCCGTAGTCCAGGCAGCAAAGGGCAGGAGCGCCGCACGCCGCGTACCCGGTCTCTATTCTGCTGCTGTTCAGGGCTTTGTATGCGAGATTGAAGATCAGGGCAAGCTCCTCCGCGGAGATGTTCTCCCTGCGGAGGGCCGCGCACGCATCTTCCAGACTGTCGCAGAGCTCATCAGGCATGGCGTTTTCGTCCCGGATCCTGCTCCAAAGGAGACGCGCCCAGGCCCGGCGCAGCTCGAGGTTCGGGAGCCCGACGCGGATACGCAGGGCAGTTACTTTTTTGACGGTGAAGTACCCGCACCAGGTAAGAAGTAAGAGCCGGTCCGGCGGGTTCCCGGGACCCGGATTCACCATGAAGCGGTGCCGGTCCATGGACTGCGTGCGGAAGTCATCAGCGGCCGCTCCGTGGGTGAGCATGCCGGAACTGCTGAGCAAGGAGCTGACTCCGCTCTCACGGTACCAGTAGTCCGAGAACTCATGACTGCCATCAGGCGAGAGGAAACGCAGCACGGACCACGGCTCCAATACATGGAGAGATGCGGTTTTGTCGAAACAGTATCCGCCGTAATGCCTCCTCAGCGCGTCCATGACGAGAAGAAGCTGTTCTTCGGTCACCTTGTCAGGGCCGGTGCGGAAGACGGAGGCGGCCGCGGACCGGAGATGCTCTCCGAAATAATGCCTTATCTCGTCCTCCGTAAATCCCAGCAGGCTGGCGTAAAGTGGGTTAAGGCTCAGGTCCTCAAGATAGGAGTCCGCGCCGAACGTCTCGGCCCTGCTGAATCTCGAGACGCCGGTTACAAAAATGAAGCGGAAGCTTCCCTGGTTTTCCCTGACGGCATCATAGAATCCGCGGATCCTATGCTGGATCCCCACGAACACATCCCTGTTCCGCAGATTGAGGTTTAAGGGACAGTCGTAATCATCAAGCAGCAGGACAAGGGAGCAGAGCCCCGTGTCACTGAAGGCCTCATAGGCCATATCCTGGAGATCCACGCATCTGGAGCAGGACTCGATGGTCTCATGTGGAAAGCCGAGCCTCACGAGCTCTCCCAGAAAGAGTTCCCGGGCCTTTGCATCAAATTCCTCCGCGCTAGTGCAGCTGAGGCTGGAGAAATCAAGATGAATGACCTTGTAGGTTTTATCGGTCCAGAACTTCTCAATCGCGAGGCCTTTGAACATTAGAGTGCCGCGGGAGAAGAGGCTTTCGAGCGTCGACACAAGAAGGCTCTTCCCGAAGAGGCGCGGGCGGGCGATGAAGTTCCACCTGTAGTTGTTGACCAATTGGTAGATGATGCCGGTTTTGTCGGCATAGACCATACCGTTGGTCATGAGCGTTTCGAAGTCCTGCACTCCGACGGGAAGTTCCTTCATAGCCTGCTCCTTTCCGGCAGCACATGCAAAAGTACGCCGTTATTTTTCATGATTATAGCTGGCCTCCGGACAAAAATGCCGGTTATGCGCTGGCTTTTCTCACAGAACTCTGCCAGTTCTCAGCCTGCAGAAGAGCTTCAAATCCCGGAACAGCATGCCGGCTGTCCGGCAATAATAAAAAAGTGTGAGACAGTTTTCATCAGAAAATTTTTTCAACTCTAAAAAACTTGACAAGTTATTTTTTTTTTTTTTTTTTTTTTACATTCCGCACATGGCATATATTATCCGGATTTTTTTGTAAAAACCTGTGTTATCCGGAGTTCCTGCACTGACAAAGCCGTCATAGCCATGAAATACAGGGCGGGTGTTCCGGAATCAGATGACGGCCAGCCAGGAATTGCAGCGAGAAGGCTGTCCCACGGCAAGTGCGGACAGCCTGATGCCGTGACAGCGTTTCAGGACGTGGAGGAGGTTTCTGTATGAGAAAGATGATACTGGCGGCAGCTGCGGCATGCATGCTTGCCTTTCCTTTTATGGCTGCAGCAGGCAACTGCGACGGGCTCAGCACGATAAGGAGCGCTGCGGAGAAGGGGAATGCAACGGCCCAGCTGAATATGGGAGCGATGTATTTACAGGGACTGTGCGTCGAGCAGAATGACCGGGAGGCGTTCAAATGGTTTCTCGAGTCTGCTGAAGGAGGTAATGCCCAGGCCCAGTATATGGTCGGAAACATGTACCTTTACCATAAAGGCGTTGACGGTGACATCTACTCAAGGATCAATGCTGCAGGGGTATGGATGGGAAAAGCATGTGACAAGGGAGTCGCAGAGGCCTGCAGGCAGGCTGCGAGGGCGAAGTTCACAGAGGTCACGACCATGGCCGGTCCGCTGAAGCAGCAGGTGGAGCTCTGCTTTTTCGATCTCGGAACGTTAGCAGGCGGCAGCAACCCTGATACCGGCGCGACATCCTGCTCCGATGACCAGCGGGGAACAGGCTGGAACCTCGTGAAGGCTGTCAGGGAAACGAAGTCTGAGTATGTTCAGGCTGCCTCGGTGAAAAACGGCGTCATTTCCATGACCTCTCGGAACATAAGTGTGTATGGGAATGACAGCTTTACCCTGATCCTTGTTCCACATCAGGAAGCTTATGGCAGCGGCGGCGATACTGCCCTTAACTGGACAATCGCTCCTGAGTCCACCTGCAAGCAGGCTGGTATCTGCTGATTAACGGAAAACGGATGACGGCAGGAAGATGCTCCTCAATGCTGGTTATGGGAGGGCAAAGTCTCCTGAGAGGAGACAGCCGCTGTTCTTTTTTGATGCCCGGCCGTGGCCGGGATCCATAAGGCAAACAAGGGTAATGTGGAATGTTCTGCTCAAAATGCGGTGCGCAGATTCATGATGACAGTGAATTCTGCCCGAAATGCGGAGCGCCGGTCAGCGGAAATGCCGGCAGCACAGGGACCATAGTCAAGAATTCTGGAAAGAAAGAACCGGGATGTCTGGTGAAATTTGTCCGTTATCTGGGGCGGCGGTTGATCGCACTCATCCGTTATCTTGCGGGAGGCTTGGTGAAGCTTGTGTGTTATCTGGGTGAATACTTGATCGTAGCCGCAATTTTCTGTGTAGTGTTTGGCTTGCTGCACTGGTTCGGATTAAACAGGGTTTGGCATGCGGCCGGCCTGCTGAAGCAGCAGGTGGAGCTCTGCTATTTAGAACGCGGAAACCTTGACGGATGCAGTGGCTACATGAGCGGAAAGGGCTGGGACCTCGGTGAGGCGGTAAGGGAAGCGGAATCCAGTTTCTTCGTCTCAAGAGCAGAGGTAAAACATGGCGTTATCACTATATACTCGAGCACACTGTCCCCCATAGTATTGACCAAAAAACGGCATGGAGCCAAAGAGAAAGATTTTAAAGAGATCTTTGTTCCTCATCCATCTTTTGGCAGCAGCGATGCTGCCCTTAACTGGATGGAATCCACCTGCAAGGAGCATAGATGCTGAGCGGTCTAAAACGGATGATGTCAGGAATCTGCTGCTTAGTGCAGGACATGAGGAAGCTGAATCTCTAGAAAAGGTGGCTGATCCTGATTTGCCTGGCAGCTTCACCAATGCCGGGAATTTATCAGGCAGACAAGGAGGAATGAGGAATGTTTTGTTCAAAATGCGGGGCGCAGATCCCTGATGACAGCGAATTCTGCCCGAAGTGCGGAACGCCGGTCGGCGGAGCCGCCGGAGGCACAGGTTATGGACCAAACCAGAATTCAGGAAAGAAAGGGACAGGATGCTGGATCGCCGCTATCATTACGGGGGTCGTTTTTTTACTAATTATTCCTATTATCCTTGCGGCAATAGCCCTGCCTGCGTACTCGAAGTACACTGCGCGCGCCAAGTTCACCGAGGTCACGACCGCGGCCGGCCCGCTGAAGCAGCAGGTAGAACTCTGCTACTTCGACCTCGGAACTCTGGACGGCTGCAGTGACAGCAGGAGCGGAAACGCCTGGAACCTTGAGAGGGCTGTCAAGGAAACGCGATCCAAGTACGTCTTCGGCGCAGAGGTAAAGGATGGGGTTATCGTCATGTACTCGCAGAACATTCATGTGAACGGAGAGCTGGTTTTTACCGAGATCCTGGTTCCTCATCTAGCTAATGACGTCAGCAACGATTATGCCATTAGCTGGAAAATCGCTCCTGAATCTACCTGCAAGCAGGCAGATCTCTGCTGAGCTTTTGAAAGCGGATGATGGAGTCGGTCTCAGGCATGGGCGGCCAGCGCGGCTGAATCGTGCGGACCGGGTCTCCGGAATAATTGCTTAAAAACAGGGAGTAAAAAATGTTTTGCAGGAAATGCGGATCACAGATTCCTGACGGCAGCGGCTTCTGCCATAAATGCGGCACGCCGGTGGGCTGCACAGCAGGCGGCGGAATGCCTGAAAAAACTGGTGCAGCTGCCGGCCGGCAGCCAGCTGGCAGCATGTACTGCGACAGGAGCTACGGACCATTCTCGATAGCAGGCTGGTTCCATTTCTCGGGGCGCATGTCAAGGCTCGAGTGGTGGGGCAGGAGCATGATCATGTACCTTCTGGTGATTCTTTGTGTCGCAGTCGTTGCGGCAGCCGCTGCTGCGCTTGATGGCGGGAACAGGGAACCAGCAGGCGATGGCCTCAAAGCCGCAATAGTTATCGGGAGTATCCTCGGAGTGGCGGCAGTTATCGCGCTCATTGTCTCCGGCATTTCCCTCGATGTAAGGCGCCTCCACGACATGGATCTATCAGGCTGGTGGGTTCTTCTGTTAAGGGTTTGCTCCATTATTCCATACGTGGGTTTCGCCGTATGGATCGGCAGTGTTATCTGGTTTGGAGCTGTTCCGGGCACTAAGGGACAGAACCGCTTCGGTCCGGATCCAAGGAGCTGATGCGTGTATTGCGGTACCGGAAGATCAGCCGTTGGTGCGTCTTGCAGGGTAGGGTGATGCTTCTCCCGTGAGCGGCTCCACCTGAGGTGCATTCTGCTCTGCATTGATCAAGGAGACTATCAGGAGGAAATATGTTCTGCAGAAAATGCGGTGCAGTACTGCCTGACGGCAGCGCATTCTGCCCGAAATGCGGCACTCCAGTGAGCGGCGCGCCGCAGGGCACTGGAGTAAATAACAGCTGCATGGGAACAGGAATCGGCAGCAGGCTGCTGTCACTCAGCAGCTGGTTTTCAGGGAAAGGGCGCATGGCGAGGAAGGAGTTCTGGATCAGGGATCTGCTCCTGCTTTGTGCTGGGTATCTTCTGCTTTTCCCGTTTTGGCTGATGATGAATGACATCGAATCGTACAGTGACAGTGCGCAGGCAGCCTTCTGCATAGCATGTGTTGTAGTTCTCGCTGTTTTCCTGGTTATGGCGATATCAGGTTATTTCATCTTTGTCAGGCGGCTGCATGACTTCAGCGCGTCCGGCTACGTGATTATTCCGATAATTGCACTTGATGCGCTTATCTTCCTGTTAGATGACTCCGATGACGGCAGCTTCTTTGGTTGGGAGGACCTGATCAATGTCATCGAGCTGTTCATTCTTGGATGCATCCCCGGGACAAAAGGCCAGAACCGCTTCGGCTCCGTCCCGAAAGCCTGATACTGAGTACTTTTCTGATGTCCCGGATCAGGCATTTGGAAGAATGCTTTTTAACTTTAACTTTTTGAAAAGTACCCCAGGTCACCCTCACTGTGCCTAAGGAAGGGCATAGACAACAGTATTTATGCCCTATTTTGTATAAATCGCACTTCCAGGTCCAGGCGGTTTTCAGAAGCGGATGATGCTGTGCTGATTCTGACAAATTCCTGCTGTACCGTGGGCAGGGCTGTAAGTGAGCACCAGATTTTTTCGATGCCATCAGTGCTTTGTAATCCACTGCCGTCAGACTGGGGAAAGTATCAGCTGATTCCTTGACGCGGACGCCTGAGCGCATCGTTCCTGCTAAGAAGATACATGCAGTACTGGTTCATGCTGACGCCTTCTTCCTTTGCATGGACTGACAGGCTTTTGTGCAGGCTCTTGGGGAGGCGGAGTTTGAACTGGCCGGAGTAATTATCAATGTCGTTCGGTTCTTTGATGGGATAACCGTCTTCGATAGCTGCCGCTAGCCATTCACGCTTTGCATCCTCTGCATTTGCAACTGCCTCATCAATGGTCTCACCCACGGACAGACAGCCCGGAAGATCAGGAAAAGATACAACATAGCCGCCTTCGTCAGGATCAGGTGTGAGCTCCATGCGATACGGCAGTGCAAGATATTCATCAAGAGTCTTCATCATTCTTCTCCTCGCTTTCTATGACTTCTTTCACCATCAGAACATAGACTTTCTTGATTGGCTCATGCTTCGGGATGGTGATCGGTGCACTCCCATTTTTGCGGAATGTGTAATGGCTGCTTCCGCTTCGTGGTGCGCTCATGGTATACCCCAAACTTTCAAGCACTCTGCGCAGTTCATCAAATCGCAAATCGTTGGAAAGGCTTAGTATTCGTTTTATAAGCTTATCCCATTGAGACATCAGTACCTCCTTTATGGTCAATTGTAAATGGTGTCATATGTGGTGTCAATATAGAAAAATTCTGCAAATATAAATCTTGTCTGTAAGTCAGGAAATTTCATATAACGAAGACTCTCCGGAGCTTTCTGATGAGTCGTAGTTTTACAGTGTTTACAAGAGCGGGAAAACAGTAAAAACAGCCTGTGCGATGCAGATCCAGAGGGCTAATCCAACAGGAGCATCTGAGTGTTTGGAAGTACCCCCTAAGTACCCCCTAAGTACCCCCTAAGTACCCCCTAAGTACCCCTCAAGTTCCCGCCAGGTATAAGCATGGTTCATATGTTGATTAAGCGTTCGGAAATCATTCCTGAAGCCGTATTTTTTCCATGCCATTGAGAAGTGGCTGTGCTGGACAGAATTTCACGACTTCCACGATTATTTCTGTCAGAATAGCCAATAAAACGGAAGCGGAGGACTACTATGATCGTTCATGAGACCTTGGAGCAAGGCAAGCCTCTTACTTATGAGGAAATGAGAATGCTGGCGAAGGCCAGGGAGATGCCGATCTCCTATGACGATGACTCTCCGGAACTTTCAGATGAGGAGCTGGCGCGGTTTTACCGGGTTTCTGAAAGTCGCACGGAAAAAAGCAAAAAGCAGGGCCTGCAGCAGCACTGTGAAGGCCGCGGGTGAGGTGAAAAATGCCGCGTGCCGCCCGGATGCGACCTTCCGCTCTGGTCATTTCATTATCTTCGCCTGAATACAGCGTAAACAGAGGGACAGCGTGCCTGATTCATATGGATCCCTGTTGATGACGTCTCAGACATCCACTCGTTTTTCGGGGCGGATGAGGCTCTCCGCCCAAACCGTTTCTCTGACGGCGGTCAGGCGTGAGCCGGAGCGCGGGCGTGAGCTCCGGCCGGCAGCCGCGGTCTGAGTCCGGGGCCACTACTCTCCGTATTTCCTGACAGACACCAGCAGGTTCCTGAGCTCGAACGTCCCCGAGGGGCTGCTCCCTCCATCAGTGCCGTCCCCGAAGTAGGCCCTTTTCACCGGCACGATCCTGAACACGCGGCGCCTCTCCTCCGGCATGCAGGCAAAAGAGGAGAGGAGCCCGAAGAGCCAGTGATCGAGCCGGTACTTCGCGGAGAGCCCGTGCTCACGGTAGTACTCCGCCGCATCGGCATCCTTCCCTGGCTCTGACGCCGCGGTGAGGGCAAATTCCCGGAAATCCTTCTCGAACCCGCCGTAGTGAAGCTCCTCTGTTCTCTCCCCCGGCTTTACCGCAGTAGCCGCCGGCTCCGGCGCCTTCGGGGCAGCGGCCGGTTTCGCCTGAGGGAGCCTGTCGATAATCTCGGAGAGTGTCTCGCTCTCAGCGGCGTTCCCGAGGTCCGCGTGCCCGCCGGAGCGCAGAGCCTCCGGGATCCAGAGGAGGCGCGGGATCTCCTCATCATCGCCCAAATCCCGCACCGCGGCGCCGTTATTTTTCCTGAACCACTCCGAGAAGCTCCTGAGGACTCCGGTCTCCCGCTCCTCGCGGCGGAACACCATGAGGAGCATCGAGAGCCTCGTAAGGACCGCGGAGAGGAGCCTTCTGGACTCGTCGATGCTGTCGGAGAGCGCGCGGAGGATGCGGTAGACCTCCCGGTCGCCGCCAGAGACCTCGTCAAAATGCGCGAGCGTGAACTTCCCCAAACTCTCTATGAGCCTTGAGGTGTCGTCTATCGCGTGCTGGTTCTCCGCGATCTTGTCGTCAAGGGAGGTCACAAAGCCGAAGCGGTTCGTGATGCGGAGATCGAGCCGCTCGACGGTGTGGCGGACGCCGTAGTCAATCGAGCGCACCGCGTCCTTAAGGGACTTCAGGGCGATGTCCGCGTCAGCGTACCTGCCCTCCTTTCTGTGTCTTGCGGCGCGCGCGGCGTACTCCTCCGCGTCAGTGAGACGCTTTTCGAAGGCGGTATCGATGTACCCGGAGCGGTCCTCGCGGAGGGCGGTCGCGATGACCTCACTGAGACCGGGGCTCAGAAGGTACCCGTCCGGCGTCTCCGTGAATACCCGGAAAAGCCTTAAGGAAAGGAGCTTCGGATCGTCAGGATCAAATCCCGCGGGCAGGGCTCCCCCCGCGTTGTACGCCCCGGTGATGAGCTCGCGCCCGTCGGAGAGGGCTTTGAGGAGCCTCCTTATCGCGTCCCCGTTCGAGTAGCCGCTCATGAGAAGATGTCCTCCTCTCCGGAGTCCGCTGACTCGGCGGCCTCCTCCGTGATCTTCTCGCGGGAGTCGATGTAGTCCAGGACCTCGTAGAAGTAGTCGATTTTCCCCGTGACGAGATAAACCTGCGCGTCGCGGTTCCGGAGGACGGTGAGCCCCTCCTTCGCGAGCTCGTCGAGGACTCCCGCGGTCCTCTCCGACACGGTCTCGCGGCGCACTCCGAGGAGCGTCGCGATCTCCTCAAGCTTCTTCCTCTGGGGCGGGTTGTCCTCAATTCTCACCGCGAGGTCGGAGACGCTGATGGTGTCCCCGGAGCGGAGCGGCACGTCGCTCTGCGAGGCGTTCATCACGAGAAGGAGGAAGTCAACGACCGGGCGGAGCGTGTTCCTGAACTCCCGGAACTCGCTCCGGACGCTCCGCTGCTCGATCGTACCGAGGCTCTCCCAGACGAGGTAGAAGGCGCTTCCGGTCCTTGTTTTCCTGATTGCGCGCCCGAACTCCCGGAGCACAGCGCCAAGGTCCTCAACGGTCCCCTCCGCCGAGAGGTAGCGGAACTCGTCGGCGTCGGTCTCCATGCTGATGAACTTGCCCTCAAGGAGATCCTCAAGCGTCTCCCTTTTAAGGTTTCTTGAAGTTTCCATTTACGCTCCGAGGCTCCTCAAGACTTTGTCCAGGCTGTCCTCCGGGGCGGTGTTGGTGAGCACCCCGGACTGTCCGATGTAGTAGATGTTCGGGAACTCCCCGAGAAGCGAGGTGTTGAACTCCGGCGCCGCCGAAATCATCGCTATGTTGTTGTCCGAGAGGAGCCCCATCAGGCGGTGGGTGTTCTCGCTCGAGAGGCGGGCGATCTCATCGACAGGCCAGGCGATCATGATGTTCTGCCTCTGCCTCTCGATGTGGATGAGGCTGATGTAGAGCACGCAGATGATGAGGAAGGTGATGCCGTTGGAGCTGAGGCCCTCGAGCTCACCGGAGGTCCTCGCGGTCTTGAGGTGCCCGTTCTCGTTCACCGTGAAGACGATGTCGAAGAGGCTCTCCGTCGAGGTGTCCAGATCTTTTATGCTCCCGAGGAAGCTCTCGAGCGACGAGATGAACTCCTCCCCGGGAAGCCCGGTGCCGCCTTCCATCAGCCACTCCCGGAAGAGCCTCGTGACCTTCCTGAGGGACTCGGCGCAGCGGAGGCTCTCAATTCTTGACTCGAGCTTCACCTCGAAGAGGCTTATCTCGCTGAAGCGGATGCGCTCCCTGATCGCCTCCCCGATCTGGCGGCTTATGGAGGCGATGCTCTCATGGAACTTCCGGAGCTTTTCGTAAAAGTTGTCGATGATCTGCCCCTGGTTACGGGCGTTCGAGATGAGCCCCGCGACGTTCTGCGGCACGTAGATGTCGTACTCGTCGCGTATCACGAGAAGGTACGCGGCGCTCCTGTAGAGGGTTGCGAGGGGCTTCAGGAGCTCCGCCTTCTCCGGGGATAAGGCCTCACTGATGTCAAAGCCCGGGAAGAGCTCCCTCATCTCGTCGGACTGCTCCTTCCGGGAGGTGAGCCCCGCGATGCCGCGCCTCAGCTCCTCCCAGGGGCAGCTGCTCCCCGAGACAAAGCTCCTCACCGTGTCGGTGTCCGAGATGAGACATTCCTTCAGGCGCTCGTACTCCCGCAGCGCTTTCTCCGCGCTGTCCGCGAGGCCCGTGGCGTCAGGCTGCGGCTCTCCCTCTTGGATGGGAGCCGCCGGGAGCTCGGCCGCGCGGGAGTCAAAGCTGTTCCTTATGAGCATCAGGCGGCTTGCGAGCGCGTCAGACTCCCGGAGGCGCGAGGAGAGTGCCTGTTCAGACTTCGAGCGCTCGTCGCGCGCACTGCGGAGCTCTGCCTTCGCGCTGCTGAGGTCCTTCCCGAGGTCCTTTGCCTCAAGGGTGATGGACTGGAGTTTTGAGCGGAGGGAGTCGAGCCTGCTCCAGGAGTCCCTCTTCCAGTTCTGGTACTCCGCGACGATGTCCCGGAAGCCCTCGGCCTCGGCGATTCTCCGCTCGCCCTCACTGATGCGCTCGTGCCAGAGCCTCACCGTCCCGTCGTCGATGCCTTTCTTCCCGAGGAGCTCCTTCTTCTCGCTCTCGAGGGCAGACATCTCCTTTTTGTGGGACTCGGAGAGGGAGCGGAGCTTCTCATCAGCCGCCGCGCCGCTCTCGCTCACCTCGGCGTCAATCGCCGCGGTGCGCTCGAGGAAGGCCTGGCGGAGTTTCGTGAGCTCGTCGCTGTGATTCTTCTCAGCGTCCTCCAGCTCCTTCCCGAGGCCGTTTGACTGTGCCTTAAGCTCCCTGATGACGCCTCTGATTTCGGCGGCCTTTCTCTCCGCGCTCTCCTTCACTCTCTCAGCGGCATCCGCGAGGGATTTCCGGAGCTCCTCGGCCCGTCCCGTGTCCTCAATTTTCTCCTTAAGGGCGGACTTCTGGAGGTGAAGCTTTGAAAGGGACTCCTCAGCGGCGCGCTTTTCCGCGCTGACTGCCTCGATTTTCTGATCAGTCTCCGCGATCTCAGACTCAAGCTCCCGCTTCCTGCTCTCAGAATCCTTTTCGCGCGCCGGGGCGGACTCAATTTTCGAGGTGTCGATGAGTATGCCGGGGAGCGCCTCGCGGAGCTCTGATGCGCCTTCCTCTTTCCCAGCTCCGGGCGCCGCGTCAGCGCGTCCCGGTATGAGCTCCGGGCGGAGGTCGGTCCTGAGGAGGAGGTCCTCCCGCACGGTCTTCCCGATGGTCTCCTCCCAGCCGGGGACACTGCTCTCAAGGAACGAGAGGAGGGAATTCTCCGGCGCGTCTGAAATGCTCCTGAGCCGCTCCATCTCGGAGACATTATCGCAGCGCCTTCCGCGGAGCGCCGCGAGCTCACTGTCCTTCTGCCGGAGAAGCTCCTCCTGCTGCCGGATTTTCTCCTCCGTGCCGAGGAGCTCCCTTGAGGCGGAGCCCAGGGAGTCGCGGAAATCCCCGAGCGCTTTCTCCGCGGCCTCCTTCTGCCTCAGGGCGTCAGGATCCGCGAGTAGGGCAGGGTTCGTGAGAAGGGACTCGTTTTTCCGGATCTCGGACTCAAGAGCGGATTTTTTCTGGCTGAGCTCAAGGCGCTCCTTATAGAAGCTTTCGTCAAGGGCTCTTTCCGCCTCGGACTTTTCGGAGAGGATCCCTGACTTCTGCGCCGCGGCCTTCTCCGCGGCCTCATGCCGCTCAGCGCTGATTCTTGCCGCCTCCTTCTGATAGGCGCTCTCCTTCTCTGCTTTTCTTCCGTCTATGAGGCTCCCGACGGCGTCGAAGTCATTCGCGATGCGCTCGAAGGACTTGCGGTCAGCGCGGAGCTCCTCCTCCATGGCGGGTATGGCCATGACAGCCTGCCGCTTCTCCTCGATGCTCTCCCTGTCGTACTCCTCGCGCCGGGCCTCGATCTGCTGGCACTCACGCTCGGTGTCCTTTCTCTCCAGGTCCTTCGCCGCGAGCGCCTGCTGCGCCTGGTTCCGCCTCTCCTCGAGGGCTGAGATTCTCTCCGCGAGGCTCCGGCCGCTCTCGTCAATCTCCGCTCTGATGGAGGCGGAGCGCCCCTGCGCGGCTGTGAGGGCAGCGTTTATCCCGCTCCGCATGGTGAGGAGAGACTTCCTGAGCGAGGCGAGGCGGAGTGCGTTCTCCGCATAGCCGCGGAACTCCTTCTCCTTCCCCAGGAAGGCCCTGATGCCGCGGCAGTCGGACGTCACCTCGCGGAGGGCCGCCCTGTTCACCTGGAGGCTCACCTCCGAGCTCTGGGAGTTCAGGATGTCCGCGATGAGGAGCTTCATGTTCTCGAGGCTCACGCGGCCCGTTATAAGGCTCTGCGCGATCTTCTCGATGTGCATCAGGCGGTTGCCGTTAGCGCAGAGGGAGTAGTCGAGGAACCCCGCCCCGGGAGAATTTCTGCCGGGGAGGTTCCCGATTACCGAGCGGTACTCGTCGATGCTCCCGAGGAGCCTCGTGAACCTCACCTTCCGTTCTGTAAGGGCTCTGGTGTACTTCTCGCGGGAGGCGCCCTGCCAGGACTCCGTGCCGGCTGGATCGGTGGTCTTTTCAATGAAGACGTCCCGAACCTGGCCGAATGAGGAGGAGATGAAGCGGTAGTTCACGGTATTCTGTCCGCTCCTGGTGAGGACCGCGAGGGCGGGCTTCCCGAGCCCCGTCACGTACTCGAAGATGATGTAGCTGCGGTCCGTCGGGAGGTAGTAGGAGGTGAAGCTTCTTTTGACAGAGCTCCTTGTGACCGCGCGCCCCGGATCCATGCCGTAGAACACCGGGATGAGGCGGAGGAGGCTCGTCTTGCCGGAGCCGTTGGCGCCGTTCACCTGGGTGTGCTCGCCTACCCGGAACTCGGCTGCGATCTGCGAGCCGGCGCCCGGGCGTGAGGAGAGGTAGGAGTGGATAAGGATGATGCTCCTGAGGCCCGCGGCAGGCTTCGATGACCCTGAGGCTGGGGCGCCTGCTGATACGGACTTCTCCTCCTTCATCTCTCCTGCCTCTGCTACAACAGTCCCGGGCTGTGCTGCCGCTCCGATTGCCTCTGGCATGTTCTCTCCGCAATAGTGCTCTTCTTTCTGATGCCGATATTATAGTTGGTCGGGCCCTGAAACTGGGAATTTATCATGCTCTGAGTCTCGTTCTATGTGTTATGGGGCAGGGCCGCCCGGGTGTTCTGCGCGGGATTGAGGGGATGAAATGCCTCTGGGCGGGCGGAGGAGCTTCTGCCTGAGTCTGGGGCACTCCTTGGCTCGGCCTGTCGGGGAACCGTGCGGCAGCATCAGCGGCCGGGCGCGGAGGAGGAAGTTTCTGCCGGGGATGGACGTGCGGCAGATTCTGTTAAGCATGGCACTCACTGACGCAGGAAAAACGGATTGTTCTTGTTCAGGGCAGGAAAAAGTGATAAAAGCATCTGAAGGCGCAGGCTGCGGCATCTCCGGTTTCTGTCCGTGCGGATGCCAGGTCTCTGATGGCGCCTGGCACGAAAGCCTGCGGTGGAGTGGCCAGCGCTACGGACCGTGCTTAGAGCGAGATGGCTCTTTCTCAGTCGCATCCCGGAAATGCCGCAGACAAGGCGCAGTGAGATCCAGGCGCGGATTTCCGCGGGCGGCTGGAATCAGGGGAGAACGTGAAAATGATGAGGTATAAAGGCTACACCGGCATAGCGGAATATGACGACGGGGCAGGGATTTTTCACGGCGAGGGCACAGGCACGCGGGATGTCATCACCTTTGAGGGAGAGTCTTTAAGTGACGCTGAGAAGGCTTTCCGCGAATCCGTCGATGATTATCTCGCCTGGTGCAGGGAAGACGGCAAGGAGCCCGATAAGCCGTATTCCGGTGCGTGATGCTCGTATCCCGCCGGAGAGCGGGCAGCTCAGGAGATATGAGGCGGGGCAGGAGAGCTGCCTCAGAGACGGCAGCGGGCCCGGGATTTATTCTGCTGCCTGCCGGTTTTAGAGCGGGCTTCTGAGTCCCTGATGCCGGCAGTGCGAAAGGGAGAATGCGCAATGTCATATGAAACTATAAGCATCAGCGTTGACGCTGAGCTCAAAACTAAGGCCGGGAAAATCCTCAATGATCTCGGACTCGACCTGGAGACCGCCATCACGATGTTCCTCCGGAGCATCGTGAGATGCGGCGGCATGCCGTTTGAGACAGAGGAGGCGGAACAGGAAGAAGAGGAAGAGGTGCCGAATGCGGAGACCCGCGCGGCGCTCGGGGGTACAGGGTGATGAAGGAGCATCCGGAGCTCTGCAGGCGCTATGACTCCATCAATGACGCCGTGAACGAGGTCCTTTCCGGGGAGTGAGGCTCCCGCGGATATTTTCCGGAAAACACGGTGACTCTGTCCAGGGGCCTGTTATTGGGGTAATGAGCATGGCTGTTTCTGAAGAGCGGAAGAAAAGATATCTCTCCTGTGTTTGCGGGGAGCTGCGCCGACGCGGGCTCTGGGATGAGGATATCCCCTTTGTCATCGGGAAGACCGGCTTCATGAGTGCCATGAATGAAAATCCCGAGGAGCAGATGCACTGCTCGCCGGAGGCCGCAGCCTCTGAGATTCTGCTCACGGCCGCGAGGAGATCCAATGGCACGCCGCTGCCTCATGATGCGGAAACCCCGGAAAGCCCGGAGTGCAGGGGGATGGCTGAGAGAGTTCCCGAGGAGCAGAAGAAAAGATACCTCTCCTATATTTACGAGGAGATGCGGAGCCGCGGTCTCACCGGGGAGGAAATTCCCCGCATCATCGGGCAGACCGGCTTTATGATGGCCCTGAATGAATTTCCTGAGGAGCAGCTGCATTACTCACCAGAGGCTGCCGCCGGTGAGATCCTGCCTGTCGCGGCGGCCGGATGGTGCGTCAGGAGAGTTCCTGATGAAACCTGAGGGACTTTTCTGAATCTGAGGACAGGGCAAGTCAGGCGCCGGGCGTCTCAGGGAGAAGCTCCCCTCATGTGACGGACATCCGGGGCTGATTCCGGTCTGTCTGTGTCATACTGTACTCCCTGTTGATTTCATGAAAACCTGGAAAAGTTTAATTCATGCAGCCGTCCCCGCCATCAGGGCAGAACTTCCCTGCAGCTGACGGCGCAGTTGCGTCCATGGAAAGCTATTCCGCATTCAACAACTTTCACCGTCACCCTGTTGAACATATCCCTGGCATATCCCTTGTTTTCGATCTGCTCGAGAGCACGGTCAGCCAGATTTGAAAGGTCTGTGCTGCTGTCTCTTGCATATTTAATCTCGATCACCACGGCCTTTCCCCTTCCTGATGATCTGAATGTAATATCAGCATAGCCGCTGCCGCTCTCGGCCTGTGATTTGTACTCACTGATGTTCTGACCTGCAGCGGCAAAGAGACCGTCCAGGAAGCCGTGGTAGAAGTTCTCATGCGGAGCCTTGGTGGCATTGTCCCTCAGCGATACGAAACTGCCGAGAAGCACCTGCAGCGATCCTGCCGTCTTCGTTGAGTCTGCTGAAAACAGCTGATCGATCAGATTTTTGGCCAGGATTCCATATGGACTCTCGCCTTTGCCTTCGTAATACTTCGATATGTTATCCCTGAAGCACTTAAGGACCTCCCTGTTCGGGATGCGGAGCCTGTTTATGCCGTTATCACAGTGTTCGTCCAGAGTGAGGTAGCCGGTATAAAGGAGAATGTTCCAAAGCTGCTCCGAGCTCAGATTGTTAAGGCGCAGAGTGCCATAGCTCATCCCCTCATCAACTGTTACAGCTATGCTCCTTTCAGCAACAAGCTCCTGCATGCGGTCTGAGTCCTCAGGTGCAAGATTGGGCATAAACTCCGTAACAATGTTGACATTGCTCGTGTTGTTCCAGTAAGACTTGGGGGTTACTGCAGCCGGATCCTCGCTTCTGCAGAGTTCCTTGACATATTTGGTTACATCCCACGGGCAGAACAGATCCTGACCGCCTACGCTGTAGCCGTCATACCAGCTCCTGGCCTTTTCGTATAGATCTCCGAGGCGGTAATACTCAAGCATGGTCCTGACCTCATCCGGCGTGAAGCCGATGGCAGCCCTGAGGTCGCTTGCCTCTGTGAGCACTGTGTCGAGCTCCAGGTTGTTCAGCCCGGTGAAGATTCCTTCCTTGGTGGCCCGGAGGCACCCTGTCAGAATGCCCTTGCATATGTCATCGTTGGTCTTGAGAACATCGCCCAGCAGTGATCCTATTAACTCGCTCATCGGCTCATAGTATCCGCCTATGGCAGCTTTCTGCAAAGGCACGTCATACTCGTCAATCAGCAGTACCGGCTTGCGGCTGTTTCCGAAGCGTTCCCTGAGCAGCCTGCACAGGAAGGACAGGGACTGCTCCACATAGTCACTGTTGTCCGGATCCCTCAGATGTTTGTAGTCAATGAGCATGTTAAAAAGATCACGATCATCCTTTGCCAGCTCAGGTCCGTTCAGCCAGCGGAAACTCTTTGCCAGATTGGAAATAATGCCGGCCAGCTTGCGGTAGGCGTTATCAAATTTGGTCCCTGCAGCACCCTTGAGAGTGATCGATACGACAGGATATTGTCCCATGTGCTTCCCGCAGAACTCACGGTCCTCTGTTACCTTAAGACCGCGGAAAAGCTCCTGTTGCCTCGAGGTGTCGCCGGGATTCTGATAGTCCATCTCAAGGAAACGGCGGAGTGTGCTCATGGTCAGGGTCTTCCCGAAGCGCCTAGGGCGGAGCAGCAGGAAGCGGCTGTCTGTGTCTACAAAGAGGGGCTTCAGGTACTGTGTCTTGTCAACATAGTAGATTCCGTTTTCCCGGAAAACCGCAAAATCCTCGTCTCCTGCTTTTGGTTCGAGCCTTGTCTGATTCTGACCCGTCTCTGTCATGCTGCACCTCCTGCGTCTGTCTGACTGCATTACCGGCATCTGATGTGCGTGATACTGCCGGGAACATCATTATTCTAGCAGAATAAATGTTGAAAAAGCTGCCTGCTGAAGGACTGCAGGGATGGCTTTGAGCAGTGCTGGCCAAGAAGATTTGGCTGCAAGCAGGGGCCTGAAGCGCAGGGGGCATTTCATGACGGGCATGCCAGAAGTGTGAGGCAGGTGTCAGAAGGGATGCGCAGAATGGAAAAATTGTTGACAGTCTGAATTTTTTTTACAATGAAAGTATGTCATATAGTGCCAAGAATACAGAAAAAGGAGAAGCTGGATATGGATGAGGCTAAGGATAGATTCGGTGATTATTTGCTTGGTTATAACGAGAGCGAATATTTCCGCGGGCTTTTCCTTTACAGGGGGATCTGTGGGCCCAAAAATTATGAGGAGGCGGCGAAATGCTTCCTCAAAGTTGTTAAAGCGGGGGATGGCAATGTGCTGATTCCTGGTGGTCTTTCTGATGGAGATCGTTCTCGTTATTGGAGAAAATTTCAAAGTTCTGCCCGCTATCACCTTGGGTTCATGTACTATCACGGCCAGGGAGTCAGCCAGAATTACGCAGAGGCTTTCAAGTTTCTCATTCAAGCGGCATTTGGTGATTGCCCGGAAGACGTGGTGAGTTATCTGGATAACTGCGATGTTGAATACAATGTTGAATGTCAGATGTATCATATGCCGGACGCTGTATATGAAGCGCTCGACCTCTTGGGCAATGCCTACCGAGACGGGCTTGGCGGCGTAAAGCAGGATTACCAGGATGCCATATGCTGTTACAAGCGTGGAACTGATTCAGCCCACAAAAGCCTTGGGGACATGTACCGTGACGGGCTTAGCGTAGCACAGGATTACAGTAAGGCTGCGGAAAATTATAAGCGGGCAGCCTCCAGCAATGCAGATGCCATGGACAGCCTTGCCGATTTGTACCGTAACGGGCAGGGCGTTGCGAAAGACCCAGCTGAGGCGATGAAGTGGTATATGAAGGCCGCGCAGAACGGCTCGGCAGACGCCAAAAAGAAGATTATGGAGATGATGGGCGGCTTCGCAGGGACCGGAATCAGCCCGGATTCAGCGCAGAAAGAAATTACAGGCTGAGTTCAGCAGAAAGCAGGCATCAGCGCCGGGCGGTACAGCGGCAGGCTGGAAGGGCTTGCAGGCCTGGCGTGGCCTCTTATGCCTTCCTGTCGGATGATGACTTCGGAAAACGCCTTGTGATCTCAGCGCTGCCTTTCAGAGGTTTTCAGATCTTTACTGAATCCGCAGGCTTTATCTGACGCAGTCCATCATGCTCAAGGGCCTTCCTGAGCTCACCGATACCGCTGTACCCCTTAACCCTGGGATTATCCGCAAGGCGCCTGCCTTCCTCTATTGCTGCCGCGGTCTCTGCGTTCGGAACATCAGAATTCAGGCCGAAAGGCATGCCGTTCTCCCGGACAACGGCTCTGAGAAAGATATTGACGGCATAGGTCATGGTGAGCCCCAGCTCTGAAAGGATCCTCTCAGCCTCTCGCCTCACCTCCCCGTCAGTCTGTATTTTGAGATTTACCGATGGCATAAGAACCTCCTGATTCATGGTAAAGCCGGCATTGCGCGCAGTCCCGCGGCGCTGTCATTATAAAGAGCACATTTTATGGCTGCAAAGTCATGCGGATCAAACGGAAGGAGCGGAATCCCGGCATCCGGATGGAATTTCCGCTTATGGGCCGCCGGACAGGGAAACAGGGAGCGGTCCGGGCCGGCAGGGAAGCTTTGCCGCAACAGGAAATGCCAGGCGGACGCCTCCTGTGATACCCGAAGTGCACGGGCAGGCTCCCGGAACTCATATTCGTCAGACCGGCTCTCCGGCCTTGATGCGGGGAACCGCTCCGAAGCGTCCCTGGAGGTATTCCTTTTCCAGTCTGTCAGAATTCCCCGGCCGGAATTTACCGAGTGAGTAAAGCGACGTGGCTTCCGTGTCAGGGCTTTTCTCCGTGAAGTACACCTGATCGGGCCTCAGGATGTTCTCCGAAAGGAGGCTTGTCTCGTGCGACGTGAATATGAGCTGCGCCCCGTGCTGGTTCACAGAGTGACTCCTGAAGATATCCGCGAGGAACCTCACGAGGGCGGGATGGAGGCTCCGGTCGAGGTCATCAACGAGGAGCGTTTTTCCGGAGTCCAGAGCGTCCTTGATGATGGGAGCGAGGAAAATCAGCCGCTTTGTCCCGGCCGCTTCCTCACTGAGCCGGAGCCGGAAGCGCCGTGTATTCCCGGAGGCGGTCCTTACTGCGTGCACTGTGGTGATTTTTGTCCTGTATCCTGCTCCCAGGCTCATTCCGCCCGCCAGGATCCCGTTCGCTGCCATGATGCTTCCAAAAGGGCCTGCCTCCTCTGACTCAGCCAGGATATCATCGAGCTCCAGGTCAGCCTGCCGGAGGAGCTCCTTCGCGAACTCCGCGCATTCCCGGGGATTGCTGCGGTAGAGCTCCAGCGCGATGGCAGATGGATCCTGTGCTCCTCCGACGGAGGCTGTGCTCCCGGAGAGCGAGCAGTAGGGGATCAGGACGGACTCCGCGTTCCAGCATGCGGCGGTCGCGAGGAAGAGCTTGTTGGGCGTGTTCATCCGCACGCGCTGCGAAAGCTCTGCCCTGAGGCTTCCGGGGAACTCGTAGCTGTCCCCGGTCCTCCTGAACATCAGGCTCCCGCCTTTGGGGGATGAGAGGCAGAGGTGCTCCTCACGCACAGCCTCAATATCAGCTGAGAAGCCGTAGATGTACTTTTTCCCGTCGGATGCGGTGAAGGTGAACTCAAACCTTGAGGGCTTTCTGGGGCTTTCGTCATCCAGGCAGAACGGAACAACCGGGACCGGCTCGCCCGCCTGGCGGACGGAGGAGTCCCTGATGATGCTCACCGCGCGCGACATGGCAGTGAGGAGGCTGCTCTTTCCGGAGGCGTTCGCGCCGTATATGGCAATTTCAGAGAGCGCGGTGTATTCCCCGCTTTTCAGCAGGTTCTCAGGATGGTTCCGGGCACCGGACGGCTCAAGGCTCAGCACAGCCTCATCGCGGATTGACGCGAAGTTTGAGCACTTAAACCGCAGCAGCATGGCGCCTCCTCTGAGTGGTTTCTGATTGGACGCATTTTACCGTATTGCCTATTGCCTGACATCCTGTTGTTCCCAGGTGAGCGCAGCGCGGGAAAGCAGGATTTTTGCGGCAGTGACTCTCCGGAGCTGCCAGCCCTGCAAAGAGGAACAGACGCTGTTCCCGGGAGTCCGGCGCGGGCAGCCGGGCCCGCAGGCGGGAGCAGAGGCGCCAGGGCAGAGCCTTCCATCATTTATCCGCGTCTTTTCCATCCAGCCGTTCACGCTTTTTTCGAGTTATTTTGCTTATCATTATGACAAGAACGATGAGAATGATTGTAATGCACAGAAGACCTGAAAGATGGCAGAATGGCGCGAATGCGTGACGGGGAGCGCGGAACGAAAAGCGCAGTGAGAGTGAGAAGGGGAAGGTTTGAGGATGGCAGCGACGGACGCGTTTGAGGAGAGTGTTTCTCCCAGGCAGGATCTCTCCTTCCGGAAAACGGAAAGCGTATTCTCAGCTGGCTCTCTCCCCTTCGGGAGGGAGCAGATGGAGGAGCTGGGGTTCCTCCGTTATGGGGCGTTCACCGGACTCGGGGTGCTCCTCTCTGACCAGTGCCCGTTCACGATCAGGGCGGCAGTCTTCAGAGACTCTGATCTGATGGAATTTCAGGATCGCAGGGAATTTTCCGGCCCTCTGTTTGAGCAGATCGAGAAGTGCTATGCATTTCTCAGACTCTGCAACCCGCTGTCCGCCACCTTTGAGGGCTTATACCGCAGAGACAGCCAGCCGTATCCGGACTCTGCCATCAGGGAGGCGCTCCTGAACTCCGTCATTCACCGGGATTACTCCTGTCAGGCAGCCGCGCAGGTCTCTGTCTGTGCTGACCGGATGGAGTTCCTCAACGCCGGCGGCCTGCTGCCCGGGATCGCGAAGGATGATATCCTCCTGGGGCTTGCCATTTGCCGCAACCCCGGGCTTCTGGATATTTTCTCAAGGCTCAGGCTCGCCGGGGGATGCGGGACCGGGCTGCAGAAAATCAGGAACGATTACCGCGAGTCCGATGCAAAACCGCAGATCCTGACCGCGCCCAACTCCTTCAAGCTCATCCTGCCGCACCTTTTGCCTGGGAAAGAACCAGAAGATGGGGAGACGCTTCCGGGAAAAGAGAGAACTCCTCAGAAGGAGGCAGGCATTCTCGGGTATCTCAGGGAGCATAGCTCCATAACGAGGAAGGTCGCGGAAGCGCTCCTTGGTGTCAGCTCCGCGACTGCCGTCAGGGTGCTCAGGAAAATGGCGGAGAGGAAAGTGCTCCTGCGGCTTGGTGACGGGCGGAATACCCGCTACATCCTGCCGGATGACAAACGCTGAGAGAATTGCGCCCCTTGCGGCGGGGAAAACATTATCATTGCATGAGGCGGGGCCGGACATAGGCTCCGGCAGGCAGGGAAGTGCAGGAGGTACTATGGCAGAGAAAGCAGAAGTTCGCGCGGAAATTGATGCGGAGCTGAAGGAAAGGGCGGAAAGAATCCTCAATCAGCTTGGCATTTCCCCGTCAGCTGCGGTTGAGATGCTCTACAGCGCGATTGTGCGCGCGAACGGGATGCCGCCGGAGCTATTACATTTCCAGAAGCCGACTGCGACAGGCGTAATGAGCGGAGAGGAGCCTGACTCCGGGCTCAGTAAGGGCTGGGATTCACTGCAGGACGGAAAGCCCTTAACTGCAGATGAGGTCGAGCGCATGATGAAGGAGGAGTTCGGGCTCTGAGAGGGGCTTTTGATCCCGCTATTTGCGGAG
>JAEEGJ010006208.1_pt1 | contig 36201 bp, 21 predicted proteins | sample 8958761 | NCBI WGS metagenome assembly JAEEGJ01 (sample SAMN16246546, study PRJNA631951) | gut metagenome | biome: gut microbiome; feature: rumen; material: RS-attached | host: Bos | place: Iran: Karaj | collected 2018-10
TATGTGAAGCGGGCCGTTGGCATAGGGCAGGGCCGATGTAACCAGAATCCTCTTGTAATCTTTCATATGATATATCTAAGTTGTTTCGGACTGCAAAATTACTATATTTTTTTATTTACCCCAAGAGCCGCGGTCCAAGCTGCGATAACCAATCGCTTCGGCTATGTGGTACGGACGGACTGTATCAGAGCGGTCCATGTCGGCGATGGTGCGTGCAACCTTCAGTATACGGTCATATGCACGGGCCGAAAGGTTGAGTCGGTTCATCGCCTCTCCCAGTAAGCGGATGGATTCAGGCTCAGCCCTGGCATACTTACGCAACAGACGGGAATCCATCTGGGCGTTGCAATAAATGCCCTTTTCATCGCTGAATCTGGCGGCCTGCACGGCTCTGGCCTCTATCACCCGTTCACGTATAACGGCACTTGTCTCGGCTTTCAGGTCCGATGACAGATCGTCAAATCCTACGGGAAGTATTTCGCACTGGATGTCAAAACGGTCCATCAGCGGACCGGAAATCTTTCCCAGGTAACGTTCAATTACAGTCGGGGTGCAGTGACACTCCTTTGTGGGATGGTTGTAATAACCGCACGGGCATGGATTCATTGAAGCCACCAGCATGAATGAGGCCGGATACTCTATCCTGTATTTGACTCTTGATATGACTACGCTCCTGTCTTCGAGAGGTTGTCTTAGAGTCTCCAGTGCCGACCTGTTGAATTCAGCGAGTTCATCCAGATAGAGCAGACCGTTGTGTGCGAGTGATATTTCACCCGGCTGCCCGTTGCTTCCTCCTCCCGTCAGGGCCACATTGGATATTGTATGATGCGGATGACGGAACGGCCTCTCTGTAATCAGAGCGGTGCCGTTTCCCGTAAAACCGGCTACGGAATGAATCCGTGTGGTCTCTATGCTCTCCTCCTCGGTAAGCGGCGGAAGTATGGACGGAAGAGCCCTTGCCATCATTGATTTTCCGCTTCCCGGCGGGCCTATCATGATGAGATTGTGTCCCCCGCTGGCCGCCACCTCGAGTGCGCGTTTTACTGCATTCTGTCCCTTTACATCGGAAAAATCAGCCTGGTATCCGGTAGGGCGGACGTTCTTTATGACGCTGTCCTTATCCAACGGCTCTATGTGACCGGGTCTTTGGTTGAGAAGGTCCACCACTTCACGAAGATTGCTTGCCCCGAAAACCTCCAGCCCGTCTATGACGGCGGCCTCGGCCGCATTCTGGGCTGGCAGTATTATGCCTTTGAATCCTTCGGCCCTTGCCTTTATTGCCATTGAAAGCGCTCCTTTCACAGGTTGCAGGGATCCGTCCAGACTCATTTCGCCCATGATTACGTAATCATCGAGCATTGAAGTGTCCAACTGCCCGCCCGATGCCAGTATGACTATTGCCAAAGGCAGGTCATAGGCTGCGCCCTCCTTGCGGATATCGGCCGGAGCCATGTTTATTATGATCTGTGATGAAGGGAACTTGTATCCGTTCACATGGAAAGCCGATATGATTCGCTCATGGCTCTCCTTTACTGCGCTGTCAGGCAGTCCTACAAGAAAGAATCTGATACCGCGCGATGTACTCGCTTCGATGGTTACGATGTATGCGTCTATCCCTTGGACAGCCGCACCGGAAACTTTGATAAGCATGGTTAGATGTATGAATGGTTAACATTAGATTCAGCAAAACAAGGTCGTGTGTGTTATGGTTCTATTTTTTTGGTTGGGGTTTGTATAACGTCCTGTCCAGTTCCAGGTCCAGATCCGGTATGGAGGTGGTTTTGTAAACCAGTCTCTTGCCGGTTGAGAACAGGATGAATGCCGGTGCAGTCTGAAGATGGGCGGTCTTTATAAACCTGCTCTCCCAACCTGCGGGATCGTTGTATGAAACCCATCTGACCGTATCCCCTATGATGGACTTTTTCCACCTGTCGGTATTTACGTCTATTGAAAGGTCAATTACATTGAAGTTCCTGCTCTGATACTTGTCAAGGAAATACCTGAGAGTATCCCTGGCGTCCAGCCCTGCCTGTCCCATCCATGAGGCCCAGACGCATACCAGCACATTATTGGATGAGCCGCCCACATCGATGAACTGACGCTTGATACCGGATGAATCCTTTATGGAGTATGAGTCGAAGTAGAGATTGGTGGAGGCTTCTTTATCAAAATCATTCTTGAGTGAAACCAGATAGGGGGCATCCTGCATATTGCCGCTCATACGCCTTATAAGAGGTTCGATGACTTTCTCGCTTGCGTGGTATTTCCTTACCATCTGGTCATAGATAAGGAACGGTGTCACCTCCGAGAAGGGATCCCTGGTAATGAAAGAGTCAATTCTGGCTGCGGCCTGCTCCATCGAGGTATCCCTCTGTGAAGCCAGATAGAAAGACTGGTATGAGTCATTGCAGTAACCTCCCGATACGCTGAACAGTCCGGTATCGGCCGGAATGGTAATGAAAGACTCGACATCCTTCTCGGCAAAGACGGGATGCATACGTCCGTCGGGCAACACCAGAATCAGTGTAGTTACCGTATCCGGACGGAACTGCCATGTGAACTGTCCGTTGCTGCAGAATATGGTATCAACTCCCTCGAAACGCGAATCAATTCCCACTACGAGAATTGAATCGGTTCCATCCTGAACGGTTCCCTGCATCACATACATGCCTTTCTTTCCGCATGATGCGGACAGAAGCAGCACGATAAGTGCAAATAATGCAGAAAACCTCGTTTTCATCGGGAGATATGGTTACTTGGCGGCGCGCTTGCGCTCCAACTCGCTAAGTATTACCTTACGCATACGCATGCTCTTGGGAGTAACCTCAACGTACTCGTCGTTCTTGATGTACTCAAGAGCCTCCTCAAGGGAGAATACTACGGGAGGTGCTATGTGGGCCTTTTCATCGGCACCGCTGGCACGCATGTTGGTAAGCTGCTTGCTCTTGGTCACGTTGATGACCAGATCCTTCTCGTGGACGTGCTCACCTACCACCTGACCTGCATAAACCTGATCCTGCGGGTTCACGAAGAACTTGCCGCGGTCCTGCAGTTTGTCAAGTGCATAAGCGAATACGGTACCGGTCTCCATGGCAACCATCGATCCGTTGGTGCGGCGCTCAATGTCACCCTTGTAAGGCTGATACTCCTTGAAGCGGTGTGCCATCACAGCCTCACCCTGTGATGCGGTAAGGACATTGGTACGGAGGCCGATGATACCGCGAGAGGGGATATCAAACACAATGACTACGCGGTCACCCTGGGTGTCCATTGATGTCATCTCACCCTTGCGTTTGGTGGCCAGGTCAATCATCTTGCTGGCAAACTCCTCGGGGACGCTGATGGTCAGTTCCTCGATAGGCTCGCAGGTGCGGCCGTCGATCTCCTTCATGATAACCTGAGGCTGACCAACCTGGAGTTCATAACCCTCACGGCGCATGGTCTCGATCAGGATTGAAAGGTGCAGCACGCCACGGCCTGATACTATCCACTTGCCGTCCTCCTCGGTGCGACGTACGCGCAGAGCCAGGTTCTTGTCAAGCTCCAGGTTCAGACGGTCCTGGATGTGACGTGATGTAACGTACTTACCCTCCTTACCAAAGAAAGGTGAGTCATTTATTGAGAAGAGCATACTCATGGTAGGCTCATCAATTGCGATAGGAGGCAGGGGATCGGGATTCTCTGCGTCGCAGATGGTATCACCGATCTCGAACTTGTCAAGACCTACAATGGCGCATATGTCACCGGCCTCGACTGTGGGAACGCGCTTGCGGCCCATACCCTCGAATGTGTGGAGTTCCTTGATCTTTACCTTCTCCTTGCTGCCGTCGCGGTGTGCCAGCGTGCAGGTCATACCCTCGTTCAGGGTTCCGCGGTTTACTCGGCCCACTGCAATACGTCCGGTATATGAAGAGTAGTCAAGTGATGTGATAAGCATCTGCAATGTGCCCTCCTCCTGCTTGGGAGCGGGGATATGCTCAATGATGGCATCCAGCAGAGGCAGTATGTTGTCGGTGGGCTGTTTCCAGTCGGTGCTCATCCAGTTCTGCTTGGCTGAACCGTAGAGTACGGGGAAATCCAGCTGATCCTCAGTGGCATCCAGTGCGAACATCAGATCGAATACCATTTCGTAAACCTCCTCGGGACGGCAGTTGGGCTTATCGACCTTATTAACCACTACAATAGGCTTAAGACCTATCTGAAGTGCCTTCTGCAGTACAAAGCGGGTTTGAGGCATCGGACCCTCGAATGCATCCACCAGAAGGATGCAGCCGTCGGCCATGTTGAGCACGCGCTCAACCTCACCGCCAAAGTCGGAGTGTCCCGGAGTGTCGATTATGTTAATCTTGGTATCCTTATAAGTAATAGATACATTCTTGGACAGGATTGTTATACCTCGTTCGCGCTCCAGGTCATTGTTGTCGAGCATAAGTTCTCCTTTGGCCTGGTTGTCGCGGAACAGGTGTCCGGCCAGCATCATCTTGTCAACCAGTGTCGTCTTACCGTGGTCGACGTGTGCAATAATAGCGATGTTTCTTATATTCATATATTGAATAGTTGTACTTTCTGCTAATCCTTTTAGTTGCTCCAGGTTTTCGGAATTCTGGAAAGAAAAGAAACATATACCTTATCTAACCCTAACCCTTCCGTCCCTTCCCCGAGGAAGGGAAACGTCGCCTTCGGCTCCAAACTGCAATTTGGTACTGTTCTGCCAATTGCGGCTGCAAAGTTACGGCAAAAATGTCAGAAAATTCATTGTGCATTGAAAAAGAAGCTCTATCTTTGCGCCCGCTAAACGAGTTTTCACATTATTTTTAAGAAAATGTATTTAGACAAAGAGAAAAAACAAGAGATCTTTGGACAATACGGAAAGTCCAACACGGATACTGGCTCACCTGAAGCCCAGATAGCCTTGTTCTCATACCGTATTTCCCATTTGACGGAACATCTTAAGGAGAACCGTAAGGATTATAGCACTGAAAGGGCACTGACCCAGCTGGTAGGTAAGCGTCGCAGACTGCTCAACTACCTCAAGGAGAGAGACATCGAGCGCTACCGCGCCATCGTTAAGGCTCTCGGTCTGCGTAAGTAAGGCTAGAAATGAGAAAGAGAGGGATCGCAAAAATGCGACCCCTCTTTTTTTTTATTACCTTTGCATACAGAAAATAGTTGATTTACAGATGGAAGAATTGTACACTACGCTGCCATACAAGGTAGCTGATATCTCGCTGGCTGATTTCGGCCGTAAGGAGATTGAGATGGCCGAGAAGGAGATGCCGGGTCTGATGGCTCTCCGTGACAAGTACCGTGATTCAAAACCGCTCAAGGGTGCCCGCATCATGGGTTCCCTGCACATGACCATCCAGACAGCAGTCCTCATTGAGACACTTCACGAACTGGGTGCCGATATCCGCTGGTGCTCATGCAACATATACTCCACACAGGATCATGCCGCTGCAGCCATTGCAGCCGCCGGCAGCGCCGCAGTCTTTGCCTGGAAGGGTGAGACCGCACAGGAATACTGGTGGTGCACACTGCAGGCCATGAACTTCCCCGAGGGAGGTCCCAACATGATAGTCGATGACGGCGGTGACGCCACACTGATGATACATCTGGGCGTAAAGGGTGAGAAAGACCCGGGGGCCCTGGATTATGAAGCCGGATCGGCCGATGAGCGTGAACTCCTGGCCGCACTCAAGGAGGTTGCCAAGGTAAAGGGCAACACCTACTGGCAGAATATGGCCAGGAACATAAAGGGTGTAAGCGAGGAGACCACCACCGGTGTACACCGTCTGTACCGCATGCAGCAGAACGGCGAACTCCTGTTCCCCGCATTCAACGTCAATGACTCGGTAACCAAGAGCAAGTTTGACAACCTGTACGGCTGCCGCGAGTCACTGGCCGACGGAATCAAGCGTGCCACCGATGTAATGATAGCCGGTAAGGTATGCGTCGTGGCCGGATACGGTGAGGTAGGCAAGGGCTGCGCCCAGAGCATGCGCTCATACGGAGCCCGCGTGCTGGTAACCGAGATTGACCCCATCTGCGCCCTGCAGGCCGCAATGGAAGGCTATGAGGTAGTAACCATGGAGGAGGCCGCACCGCTCGGCAACATATTCGTAACCACAACAGGTAACATAGACGTAATCACCACCGATCATCTCAAAGTCATGCCTGATCAGGCCATAGTCTGCAACATCGGCCACTTTGATAGCGAGATCCAGGTTGACAAACTCAAGAAGATACCCGGCATCAAGTGTCAGAACGTAAAGCCTCAGGTGGACCGTTATTTCTTCCCCGACGGACACAGCATCATCCTTCTGGCCGATGGCCGACTGGTTAACCTGGGCTGCGCAACGGGACATCCCAGTTTTGTGATGAGCAACAGCTTCACCAACCAGACCCTGGCTCAGATAGAACTCTTCAACAAGCAGTATCCGGTAGATGTTTACCGCTTGCCCAAGCATCTTGACGAGGAGGTTGCCCGCCTGCACCTGGAGCGTATCGGCGTACATCTGTCAAAACTTTCCCTGGCTCAGGCAGATTATATTGGCGTTCCTGTGGAGGGTCCTTACAAGGCTGAACATTATCGCTATTGATGGAAAGAAAGACTATAGTTGTATATGGAGCGTCGAGCGCGGAGGCCGAGAAGGTTTTCGTCGATGCGGCGTATGAACTGGGTGGATTGATTGCCAAAGCCGGCAAGAGGCTTGTGTCAGGTGCGGGCAGCACCGGTCTGATGGCAGCCGTTGAGAACGGTGCCCTTGATGCCGGCGGCGTATCCATCGGCATAATACCGCAGTTCATGGTCGATAACGGCTGGCTTCATGAGGGCTTGACCGAGACCATCATCACTCCCGATATGCATGAGCGCAAGAACAGAATGGCCCAGATGGCCGATGCCGTAATTGCGCTGCCCGGTGGAACCGGAACCTTTGAGGAACTGTTTGAAATAATTACCTGGAAGATGTTGGGTCTTTTCGTAAAACCCATAATCATCCTGAATACGGACTATTATTACGATCCTCTCCTTGATATGCTTGACCGGACAGCTCAACGTCATTTCATGAACCCCGTGTTCAAGAAGCTGTGGGCTGTGGCAAAAACACCTGAGGAAGCCATCAGACTTGTGGATACGCTTCCTGACTGGAATGACACGACAAGCAAAATCAATACAAACAAATAATGTCCTTTATTCCAATAATCGATTTGGCGAACTCATATCAGCTCAATGATTGGTTCCTCTCAGCAATGATACTGACATTGCTGCTCATGCTCATCATAATGGGCCCTTACAGGTATGACTACGTAAAGTCATTCCTTTCCATGTTCAGGTTCAAGAGTCCTGACGGTGACGTCAGTTATCCTCTGTTGTCTACAGGTGAGAACATTGCTGTTTTCATACTGTCAAGCATATGCATAGGCATATCGGTGGGTATCTACTCACATGACCTGATGGAAGAGGGATTCTCACAGGTTGTATTCCTGCTGTGGTATTCATTCCTGGTAGTGCTTTGTCTAGTAATAAAGCTGGTGCTTTATACAGTTACCAACAAGATTCTATACAAAAGGCAGATAATAGCCCTCAAACCCGGCCGCTGGAACTGCTTCTTCGTAATGTCCTATTCAGTAGCAGGTTTGCTTATTCTGATCTTCTCAATCTGCGTGGTTTTCCTGGATATTCATCTTCTGGCACTGCTCATTTTTGCATACTTTATGCGGGTTTTGGTCATTGCCGGCAGAATTTTCAAGATTAAAACCACCTTATTTAAGAATCAGCGTTCAAATTCGGGATTTATTATGTACCTTTGTGCGTTCGAATTAGCGCCTATTCTTATAGAGTTTATGCTAACGAGCAGATTATTTGGTCTAATTTAAACCGTACAGCCTTGAAAGTTAAGAAGGTTCTCATATCCCAGCCGCAGCCTACGACAGGCAAGTCTCCCTATTTTGACCTGGCTGAGAAATATGGCGTTGAGTTCGTTTTCAAACCCTTCATCCGCGTTGATCCGCTCAGTGCCAAGGAGTTCAGACAGCAGCATGTCAACATACTTGACCACACCGCTGTAGTATTCACATCACGTCACGCCGTTGACCATTTCTTCCAGCTTTGCGCCGAGATGAGAGTAAACATCCCGGAGGACATGAAGTATTTCTGCATCACCGAGACAGTATCTCTCTACATCCAGAAGTATGTCCAGTACCGCAAGCGTAAGGTATTCTTCGGCAACACCGGTAAGGTAGACAGCCTCATGGCTCCTATCCTCAAGCACAAGACCGAGAAATATTTCATCCCGATGTCAAACGTTCATACCGGTGAACTCAAGGAACTGCTGGATGCCAACAAGATTGCCCATACCGAGGCTATCATGTACCGCACCGTAAGCAACGAGTTTGCAGCAGGTGAGCTTGACGATTACGATATGCTGGTGTTCTTCAGCCCGGCCGGTATCGAATCTCTCAAGCAGAACGCTCCTGACTTTGTTCAGGGTGAGAAGATCATAGGCTGCTTTGGCGGTACCACTGCAAAGGCTATCCGCGATGCAGGTCTGCGTCTTGACATTGAGGCTCCGGTACCCGGAATCACCTCCATGTCTGCCGCTATCGATGCATGGTTCGCAGCCAACCAGAAGAAGTAAAAAACATCCTATACAGACGGGTTCCCTACATTGAGGCATTATGCCCCGGACGGAACCCGTTTTTTATTCTATGTTGTCAGGTTCAAACACATTCAGCAAACAGGAGCGTCTTTGCAGCAGTACGCTGATAGACCGTCTCTTCAGTGAGGGAAACCGTCAGATATCGGTGTTTCCCGTACGCTTGGTTTGGCTTTTGGCCGATGACATAGAAGGGGTGCAGGTACTCATAAGTGCACCCAAACGCAATTTTCATCACGCGGTGGACCGTAACCGGATAAAGCGTCAGATCCGTGAGTTCTACCGCACCGGATCCTCTTCACTCAAGGAAACCGTAGCACAGAAAGGTAAAGGTATGGCATTGGCATTCCTTTTCAATGACAATAAGCTATGGGAGTCCGATAAGCTTGACCAGCGCCTTCAGCAGGCAATGGAAAAACTGGTTGAAACAGTGTCTGAGAAGTGAGGAAATTGTTGAATATTTTTACCAAATCATTGGGGTGGTTGCTGATGCTTCCCATACGCTTTTACCGTAAATTCATTTCACCCCTTACCCCTCCTACCTGCAGGTTCACCCCCACCTGTTCCGAGTATGCTATTGAGGCAATAACAAAGCACGGACCGTTTAAGGGAACGTGGCTGGCGATAAGACGTGTGCTCCGTTGCCGGCCGGGCGGCGGGTCCGGATATGACCCCGTTCCTTAAATTGAAAATTGAAAATTGAGAATTGAAAATTCTTGATATACATACTCATGTTTTGCCGGAGGAACCGGGGGCTGCATTGGTCTGCATAGGGTGCGGACCGTTGCCTCGGGAGGAGGGACACTGGTTCTGTGCGGGACTTCATCCCTGGGATGTTACCGAAGGCTTTGACAATCAGTTGTATGTGTTGGAAAAGCTGCTTGCGAATCCCCTGGTTCCGGCAGTAGGCGAGTGTGGCTTCGACGCTCTCAAGGGTCCGTCGCACGAACTTCAGGAGAAGGCTTTCATTTGTCAGATAGAGCTCTCCGAGCGTTTCCGTAAACCAATGATACTCCATGTGGTACGCGATTTTGACAGTGTAATCCGCCTACGCAAACAACTGAAACCTACCCAACCCTGGCTCATCCACGGCTTCCGCGGAGGTCCCGAGCAGATGAACCAGCTCTACGCTCAAGGCATCCTGGTCTCATTCGGCCTCAAACACAACCCCGAATCACTGAAAGCAGTCCCATCCGAACGTCTCTTCCTGGAAACAGACGGCGTGGGCCCCATATCTCAAGTCATTTCTGATGCTGCAACTCTTCGCGTTACCTCGCCCGAAACAATACAATACCAAATCACTCAAAACACCACTCAACTGCTATCTCCCAGATAGTGCCATACTTGCAGAAAATGTGCCCCACAAGCCCTAAGGTAACAAGTATGGCTCCAAAAATGCCCCAAAACCCGTTTTTTGCTGCCATACTTGCAAAAAATCCCCCTCACAAGGCTTCTGAAATTAGTTATGGCCAGATTCGCGTCGCTTCCCCTTTGCAGGAGCAGGACATCCGTTTTGGGGACCATCAGTGTAGAGGCGTTAAGCGTAGGGTGTTGGAGGATCCCGTTAAGAACGGCGCATGTTTGACGAACGTTAGGCCCCGAAGGGGACTATAAGGAGGAGTTCGACGTTTAGGGTCCGGAAATGCCCGAAGTAGCCTCGGAGCGTTGGTCCCTAAAATGGATGGCCTGCGGAGTTAAAAGAAACCGTGCGTGTTGCGACTTTGATTAAAGAGTTGTATATTTGCGCGCTTTTGTACAAAATCTAAGAACATATATATGACTAATTTTGTTGAAGAACTAACCTGGAGAGGCATGATTCACCAGATGATGCCCGGTACCGACGAACTCCTGAGCAAGGAGCAGGTTACAGCTTATGTGGGCTTTGACCCCACCGCAGATTCTCTTCACATAGGACATCTGTGCAGTATCATGATACTTCGCCATTTCCAGCGCTGCGGCCACAAACCCCTGGCACTGATTGGAGGCGCCACCGGAATGATTGGTGACCCCAGCGGAAAATCACAGGAGCGTAACCTCTTGAATGAGGAAACCCTCAAGCATAATGTGGAGTGTATCCGCAAGCAGTTGGCCAAGTTCCTGGACTTTGACAGCGACGCCTCGAACAAGGCAGAACTTGTAAATAATTATGACTGGCTCAAGGACGTAACTTTCCTTGATTTTTCACGCGATATCGGTAAGCATATAACCGTCAATTACATGATGGCCAAGGACTCCGTAAAGAAGCGTCTTAACGGTGAGGCTCGTGACGGTCTTTCATTCACTGAGTTTACATACCAGCTCCTTCAGGGTTATGATTTCCTCTACCTGAACGAGCACAAGAACTGCAAACTCCAGATGGGAGGTGCAGACCAGTGGGGTAACATCACTACCGGTGCAGAACTCATCCGCCGTATCAACGGAACCGAGTGCTTTGCCCTTACCTGCCCGCTCATTACCAAGTCTGACGGCACCAAGTTCGGAAAGACCGAAGGCGGCAACGTATGGCTCAACCCCGAGTACACTTCACCCTACAAGTTCTACCAGTTCTGGCTCAATGTAAGCGACGAGGATGCCAAGCGCTACATCAAGATTTTCACCAACATTGAGAAGGAAGAGTGCGAGGCCCTGATTGCCGAGCACGATGCAGCACCCCATCTGCGTCTGGTTCAGAAGCGTCTGGCCAAGGATGTAACCTGCATGGTACACAGTGAAGCTGATTACAAGGCAGCTGCCGAGGCATCGGACATACTGTTCGGAAACTCTGCAAGTGCCGATGACCTGAAGAACATCGATGAGTCAATGCTTCTCTCGGTGTTTGACGGTGTTCCCCAGTTCCGTTTCAACCGCGAGGTACTGAAGCAGGAGGTAAAGGCATCTGATTTCCTGACAGACATCTGCCCGGTATTCTTCAGCAAGAGCGAGGCCCGCAAGATGATGCAGGGAGGAGGCGTATCGGTCAACAAGGAGAAAACCTATGACCATTCACGCATCTTCACTGAGAATGATCTGGTTGACGGCCGATACATAGTGCTTCAGAGAGGCAAGAAAAACTACTATCTCCTGATAGCCGAATAAGGGAAAAACCCTATATTTGCACGCCCTTTGCAACACCGGAAAGGGGCTTAGGCGATTGTCGTATGGTGTAATGGTAGCACAACAGGTTTTGGTTCTGTTTGTCCTGGTTCGAATCCGGGTACGACAGCTTTTTTAGCAATTTTTTCACTAGTCGGAACAAATCTTAACGTCAATGGCACGTTTCTGGAATGCAAAGCCGGGAACGTGCCATATCTTTGTGGCGTAAGTTTTCATGCACATATTTGGTTAGTAATTGACTTTCGTGATGTCCTGACTCTGGTCTGAGAAGATGTGGATAGGGACCTAAAAAAGGGGCCGCCGTGTTGCGGCTTCTTTTTTTTGGGGTTTTTTTCAAAAAAATTGGAACAAATCTGCATTGAAACCCAAAAAAGAGTTAACTTTGGCCGCTAACTGAATTTTTTAGATAATAATATATTAACCAAAGAAACTTATGAAGAAGCGTTATCTTTTTCCCGCTGATTACATGGCTGACCCCTCAGTTCACGTATTCAACGGCAGAGTTTACATCTATCCTTCACACGACTGGGAATGCGAAAACGTAGAGAATGACAACGGTGACCAGTACGTCATGAAAGATTATCACGTCCTTTCCACTGATGACATTATGAACGGTCAGGTAGTTGACCACGGCAAGGTGATAGGCCTGGAAGATATTCCATGGGCCGGCCGCCAGCTTTGGGACTGCGACGTTCAGGAGTATGAAATTGAAGTTCCTACCAACGCTGAGGAACAGTCACAGGGAATGGGCTACAGCAAGAAAGTCAAGCGTTATATCATGTACTTCCCGATGAAGGACCGCAACGACGTGTTCCACTGGGGTACAGCAATAGCACAGCGTCCCGAGGGTCCGTTCATCCCCAATCCCGCTCCCGTAGCCGGCAGTTACAGCATCGACATGTGCGCTTTCCGCGATGATGCTGACGGTGAGGTTTACGTATACTTTGGCGGTCTGTGGGGCGGACAGCTTCAGCGCTACAAGGACAATATTCACCTTGAGACCCCGTATCTCCCCGAGGGTAAGGAAGATGCACTTCCCAGCCGCTGCGTACGTCTGACCAAGGACGGTCTGAACTTTGCAGAGGCTCCGCGTCCCATTCTGGTTGTAGACGAGAAGGGTAATCCTCTCAAGGCCGATGATCCCCATCGCTTCTTCGAGGCATCATGGATGCACAAATACAAAGGCAAATATTATTTCTCATACTCAACCGGTGACAGCCATCTGCTGTGCTATGCAACCGGTGACAACCCTTACGGCCCCTTCACTTATCAGGGTGTAATCCTTACTCCCGTTGTGGGCTGGACAACTCATCATTCCATCATCGAGTATAAGGGCAAGTGGTATCTGTTCCATCACGACAGTGTTCCTTCAGGCGGCAAGTCCTGGCTGCGCAGCCTCAAGGTTTGCGAGATCGAATATGATGCTCAGGGTCATATCAAGACCATCGAGGGTATTGACAAGGAATGATTTTCGTCACGTCTAATATTTAAACAATTCATATAATGAAAAGAAAATCTCTAACAAACCGTTCCAGAGTGTTCGGAGTTATTCTGGCTGTCCTGGCAACCGCTTTCGGCATCTCTTCATGCCGTCCGGATTTTGACCTGGACAAGAGAATGCCTGAATGGCTGGGTACCAGTATTTATCAGACCCTTCAGGAGGGTTTCAGAAATGACAGTACCGGCGAGTTCTACTCATTCAAAACGTTCGTGAGACTTATTGAGGATCTGAATCAGGTAGACATCCTGGCCAAGACCGGCAGTAAGACCCTGTTCGTAGCCGATGACAGCGCATTCGTAGTTTTCTTCAAGAACTGTCCGTTCGTTGATGCAAACGGCAACAAGATTACCAGTTATGACCAGTTGAGCAAGGCTCAGAAGTCTATGATCCTTAACGGTTCAATGCTGAATAACGTTTATCAGGTTGCCATGCTTTCAAACAGCCCCGGTGGAGACAACAATCCTCCTATCCTGGGTAACTGTATGCGTAGAATCTCGGCTGCCGATATTCTTGACACAATCCCCGTTGTAAAGGCAAGTTCTCTGCCCACAAACAACCCGTATTGGACCCGTCTGCGCAACAAGAATGAGGGCAAGAGCCTCGTATTGCTTCAGGATGGAACCGAGAGACCTATCATCTTCATGGTTAACAAGTTCCTCCAGTCAAACAAGATTGACAATGACGACTATGACTTCCTGTTCCGTCTGGGTAAATACAGTAAGGTGGGCAAGCCTGCTCACAAGCCCGGTGACGCCAGTGTGAACGGTGTTGCTATAGAATGGCCCAACAAGAAGTGCTTCAACGGCTTCCTTCATGTTATGTCTGACGTAATCTACCTGTTGCCCAACATGGCCGATTACATTTCAACACGTGAGGATACCAAGATATTCAACGCTATTCTGGACCGCTTCTCAGTTCCTTATTATGATAAAGGTGCAACTAAGAACCGCGACATGAACATCAGATACCTGATTGACCACGGACTTATCAAGAGCGAGGCTCTGGATCAGGCCATGAAGGCTAACGGTGACTCTGTATACGTTAAGAAGTATCTTTCACAGCGTGCAAGAGTACAGACCCAGACCCAGAGTTCCAAGATCGATACCAACCTTGATGATCTTGAGCCCGCAACAGCATCTGAGCTTCTCAAGTTCGATCCGGGATGGAATACATTCATTTCATCAACCGTAACCGGTAACTCAGACGTAGCTCTCCAGCAGGATATGGGTCTTATGTTCGTTCCTCTGGATGAGTCATTCATGACATGGTGGCTTGACGAGAGTCAAGTAGGTGCCCGTCTGAGAGAGAGATACGGTCTTGACAAGTACAAGGGCCGTAACGACCTTACTGTTGACGAGGTTATCGAGGATATGAGCAACATCGAGCTCAAGACCATCCTTAAGCTTGTCAACGTTAATATGCAGTCTTCACTTGTAGGTTCTGTACCCAGCAAGTTCTCAAGCGTGCTCAATGACGCTCAGGATCCTTTCTTTGACAAGATGAGCAGAACTGAGGCTGAGAACACCATCGCTGACGTAGCTATGTGCTGCAACGGTGCAATCTACTTCACCAATACCGTATTCGTTCCCACTTCTTACAGATCAGTTGCATATCCTGTTCTCGTAAACGAGAGACTTAAGATCATCGACTGGGCTATCAATGAAGATGAGGAGTTGGCATTCAGCGCTTACCTGAATTCAATGGTTGCCGAGTACAGCTTCTTCGTACCTCTTATTGATACCATCAACGGCAGTGAGTTTGAGAACAAGCTCGTCTGGATAGACCCGGCTTCATTCTACCTCAAGAAGATGGGTACTGCCGGTGAGTCATCAATCAAGGCTCTGGCTTTCAGTTACGGAAAGAACTCCAAGAACGTTTCAACCGTAATTGCCGATGTATATGATTTTGATGAGACAACCGGTCTGCTGACCGCTACCGGAATGCGTATCGTTCCTGAGAGAAGACTTAAGAGCGGAAGTACGACTGATTATGAGGATACCGAGGAGGCAAAGTTCATCCGTAACCGTATCCTTGACCTCATGGACTACCACATTATAATAGGTGATGTAGAAGCACCTACCGTAGCTGACTCTTTAGGTTACTCATACTTCAGAACCAAGGGCCGCGGTACCATCAAGTTCAAGGGTGTTGCTGATCCCGCAAGCGACTACGGCAACATGATTGTTGAGGGTGGCTGGCAGATTGAGAACGAGGGACAGCCTGATGCTGTTCAGCGTCCTGTCAAGGTTATCCAGCGTAATGACCTCTCCAAGAACAATCCTATCACCAAGGGTAACGGACGCACATATGTGCTTGACCGTCCGCTCCTGCCTTCAAGAAGATCTGTATATGATGTTGTTTCAGATACAATCCATTATCCCGAGTTCAAGTCATTCTTCAAGCTGATGGAGAGAACCGGCATATTCACTGCAACATCAAATACAAACCAGATTGCATCACAGTATTGCATATCAACATTCAATACGTATCACTACACAGTTTACATTCCCAAGAGCTCAACAGTTGACGCTCTGTTGGCCAGCAAGGTTCTCATGCTTCCGGATGAGCTGCAGGCTCTTGACACCAGATTTGTCGCCATCAGGACATTCCTGGAGCAGAAGACCACTTACACCGATCCCGCACAGAAGGACAGCGCATTCAAGCGTGACTTCAGGGATTCTCTCATCAACCTGTCTTACAGACTGTTCGGTGTAAACGATACTGCAATGGCTACTAAGGCTGTTACCTCAGGCGGTTCAAAATACATGACCGATATCAAGCGTAACCAGCTCAAGAACTTTGTGAAGTATCATATCCAGGATAACTCAGTTTATATCGGCGCTGAATTCAACGCAGGTATTGACGAGAGCGGCCAGCCCGCAACTGAGGCTGAGTATGAGACTGCTTACATGAATGCAAACCAGCAGTTCATGAAGTTGCATGTAAAGGGTGGTACAGACATCACAATCAAGGATAATGCCTATACGATGGTGAATGGCAAGAAGGTATCAACTCCTAACACACGCAAGGTTCTCAAGATCTATAATGCTGATGACAAACCGTACTTCAACATTATGTGTCGTGAATATGAGGTTAAGCCTTATACCGGATCTTTGAGTGAAAATACTTATAATTATTTCTCTATCGAGACTTCATCTTATGCTGTTGTTCATCTGATTGATGAGCCGTTGTGCAATGGTGATGTAAATTTCTAACAAGCAAACATACTGAAAATGAAATATTCTAACAGATTTTTGAGAGGGGCTTTGGCCATGGTTTTGGCTGCAATGCCCGGTTTGCTTCTGGCACAGAAGGCCGGTGATGTCATCAGTGGTGTCATTGAGGACAATGAAGGCCCGATGATGATGGTAAACGTAACTGAAAGAGACGCCGCTGACCGTATCGTTGCGCATGACGTAACCGATATGGAGGGTAACTTCTCTTTCCGTCTGGTGAACCCTAACGACCATCTTCAGATTACCTACGTAGGTTATGAGACAGTTGATATTCATATCGACAAGACCTACTTTGAGATTAAGATGAAAGAGGCCGGTGAGCTTCCTGTAGTAGAAATCACCGCAGAACGCGTATTGGAGACCAACGGTCTTCAGATTCCTCTGCGTGAGGCATCAAGCGTAGTACAGACCATTAACATGGATGACTATGCTGACCTTGGTATTACCACAGTCGATGAGGCCCTTCAGGGACAGGTTGCAGGTTTGGATATCGTGTTTGACTCTGGTGACCTTGGCGCACGTTCTTCAATGCGTCTGCGTGGTCAGTCAACACTTACCGGTGACGGTAACCCCCTTATCGTAGTTGACGGTAATATCCTGTCAATCGATGCCAACACCAAGAACCAGTTCGCAAGCGGTCTGAATGATTATCTGAACAGTTCTCTTGAAGATCAGTACGCCGAGGATCGTCTGGCTGAGCTCTTGAGTATCAACCCGCAGGATATTCAGTCAATATCATTCCTGAAGGATGCATCTGCAACAGCCCTTTACGGTATGCAGGGTGCCAACGGTGTTATGGAAATCAAGACCAAGCGCGGACAGCGCGGTGCAACTCGTGTATCTTACACATACCGTCTGAATGCCAACTTCCAGCCTGAAGGTTACAAGTACCTGAACGGTGACCAGTACACCATGTTCGTTAAGGAGGCCCTGTTCAACCCGCATCTTAACGATCAGATTACAAACGATATCTGGGAGATCAACTACGTTCAGTCCAAGCCGGATTATGAAATGTGGAATGACAACACCGATTGGGTATCGGCTGTAAAGAAGGTAGGTCTGACACACAACCACTCCGTTTCAGTATCAGGTGGTGGTGACAAGGCCAACTTCCGTGTATCTGCCGGTTTTGACGATGAGACAGGTACCGTTATCGGTCAGAAGATGAACCGTTTCACAACACGTGTAGCATTTGACTACTTCATCTCTGAGCGTATCAAGGTATCTACCAACTTCTCAATGACATACTCCAACAACCGCCGTAGCGGTAACACCGCTGTAAGCAGTGCACAGGAGATGATGCCTAACCTGGCTATCTATTATGAGGATCCTCTTACCGGTGTTCCCACCAGTGAGTATTACCTCATGCCCAATGACGCTTCAGACAGACTGCCCGGACAGAGCAACCCCGTTCTTGAGGCTGAACAGAAGAAGAACAACAGCATAAGTCTGAGCGTTGATCCTAACTTCCATATCACTTACAACCTGTTGGGACTTGAGAACAACCAGACCCGTCTGACATATGAGGGAATGGTTTCATTCGGTGTATCCAACAACACATCTGAGACCTATACTCCTCAGACTCTGTCACGTAAGGGTTGGGATACCGGTAACCAGAACAGCACCAGAAGCAGTGCCGACAAGAGTTCATCAATCACCACTCAGCACACGCTTCAGTTCCAGCCCCATCTCAAGAACCGCAACCACAGCATCGGTGCTATGGTAAGACTTGAGGTAAGGAACTCTAACAGCAAGAACATGAGCACCACACTTGAAGGACTTCCTTCAGGTTCATTCGAGTCAGTAGGTCTGCCCGGTATCATCAACGATATGGGTACAGGTGCCGGTCGTAACCGCAGTGTAGGTATCTCTACTCAGGTTCACTATTCTTACAAGAGTAAGTATAACGTAACATTCACAACACGTTCTGACGGTACAACCCGTACAGGTAACGCCAAGAAGTGGGGTACATTCCCCGGTGCCGGTGTACGTTGGAACATCTCAGATGAAAAGTGGTTTGACGGTATCCGTGAAAGCGGACTGCTCACCATGGCCGGTCTTAACGTAACTTGGGGTTACACCGGTAACGCTCCCGGTGGTGACGATATGTTCCGTAGCCGCTATTCATCAGGTAGCTCATATGACGGTACATCTACAATTTATCCTGCCAACATCCGACTCAGCGATTTCCAGTGGGAGGAGTCAACCTCATGGAACTATGGTCTGAACCTGGGTCTGTTCAATGATAAACTGGATGCCACCATCAACTTCTACCATACTACTAACGACAAGCTGATCAATAACAGCTATCCTATTCCTTCATCATCAGGTTATACCTCACTTGCCGCTGTTAACGACGGTAAGATGATGAATGAGGGTTGGGAGTTGACCATCAATGCCCGCAGCATCTACTCAACAAAGCTGATGGGTCAGGACTTCAGAATTGGCGGTAGCGTTAACTTTGGTGACAATACCAACCAGGTTCTTGAGATGAATGACGTCATCCTGAGAACATGGCAGCAGGACTTTGACCTGAGTAACCCGCATAAGAAGTATCTTTCATATGTGGCTCTTAAGAACTCATACGGTTCAATTTACGGATTCAAGTACAAAGGCGTATACCAGTACAGTGACTGGGGTGGCTTTGAGTACGATGATGCCGGTAACATTATCGGTGAGAAGGAGATTCCCGGTGTAGCCGGTTCAAACGCTCCTGTAGTAAGAGACGCTGACGGCAATGTAATCCTGAACTCTAAGGGCAAACCAAAACCAATGATGTTCGGTTACGGTGAGGATAACTTCACAGCCTATGAGTTTGTAGGCGGTGACGTAGCCTATGAGGATATCAACCATGACGGTAACATCAACGAACTTGATATCGTTTATCTGGGTAGTTCACTTCCTAAGATCAACGGTGGTGCCCGTCTCACAGTATCATGGGGACGTCTGTCATGGAACAACAGCTTCAACTTCCGTTGGGGTAACAAGATCGTGAACATGTCACGTCTGGGTGCTGAGGCTCCCCGTGAGCTTCGTAACGTGATGGCTGCCATTAACTGGCGCTGGCGTGTTGAGGGTGATGTAACTGAGGTTCCGCGTGCTCTGTACAACTGGGGTTACAATGACCTTGGTTCAGACCGCTACGTTGAGGATGGCTCATTCATGCGTTGGTCAAATTCATCACTCAGTTATCAGGTTGATCCCAAGTTCGTCAAGAAGCTTCATCTCAGCAGCTTGAGCTTGAGCTGCAGTTTGAGCAACCTTGCAACATGGACCAAGTATACAGGTCTTGATCCCGAGGTTAGTTCCGGTCGTGGTCAGGTGGCACAGGATAACAGCCGTACACCGCGCTCACGCAGACTTACATTCGGTGTAACTGTCAATTTCTAACTCTTTAGACGTAGGATGTTATGAAAAATATCAAATCTTTAATCACAATAGTACTCTTAGGAGGGGCATTGACATCATGCAATGATTTCCTCAATCTGGAACCTCTTAACGATATCGTTCTGGAGAACTTCTGGACTGACAAGTCTGACGTTGAGAGCGTACTCTTAGGTGCTTACAGTGCATTGCAGTCTGAAGATTGCATTATGAGAATGTCAATCTGGGGCGAAATGCGTTCAGACAACATTGTTGAGGGTAACAATGCTCCCGATGCTATTCGTCAGATATGCAGCGAGAACCTGCTTATCACCAACGCGTACTGCAAGTACAATTCATTTTATGATGTAATCAACCGTGCCAATACGGTACTGCACTTTGCACCCATAGTAGCTGAGAAGGATCCTAACTACGTACTTGATGAGCAGCTTGCACATCAGTCAGAGGCCATAGCATTGCGCTGCCTCAGTTACTGGTATCTTATCCGCTCATTCCGCGATGTACCTTATGTTACCGAGCCTTCAATTGATGACGAGGGCGGTTACATGAAATTCTATGTACCCCAGAGTCCTTTTGAGACTGTTCTGGATTCTATCATATCAGATCTGGAATATGCCAAGAAGGGTGCCATGAACAAGTATGCCACCGATGAGGAGTCAAGAACCCGCATCACCAAGCCGGCTATCTGCGCTATGCTTGCAGATATGTATCTGTGGCGCGGCCGTGCTGATGACTGGCAGAAATGTATCGATGTATGTGAGGAGGTCACTGCATACAAGATGCAGGAGTATAATAAGTTAAAGAGCAAGCAGGGTAAGAACTGCGAGCTGGCTCTCTTTAACGGCTATCCTCTTATTTCAGATGCTCCCGGCGGCGCTCTTTCAGCAGGAAACTCTTACAATGAGATTTTTGGTAACAAGTGCTCTTTTGAGTCATTGTTTGAGTTGCCTTTTGACTATAACGTACAGAACAACTTTGTAAATAACTACTATCAGAGTCAGGACAATGAACAACAGAAGAGTGTAGGTACCATAAAGGCTTACGAGCCCATAGGAAATGCTCCCAGTACCACTCATGATGTTTTCAACCAGTCCAATGACGTACGTTATTACACAAGCATTAAGCAGCGCAGCACTTCATTCGCCATTTCAAAGTACGGATACAGCACTGTAAGTCTTACCATCAACGGAGGAAAGGTTGAACCCAGTTCAGCTACCAGTTACGGTTCATTCAGAAGCAAGAGATCTTCAGACCAGGCTAACTGGATCATTTACCGTTACTCAGAGGTGCTTCTGTTTGAGGCCGAGGCATATATCATGATGGCTAAAGGCATGAAGCCTGCCGGTGCAGACAGTCTGGCTACAGTAGGCGAGCAGAATGCTCTGAAGGACAAGGCCTTCAAGCTGATTGATGCAGTTAATGCCCGTTCAGTAGTTCTTGATAACGATCAGGTTTCAAACACCAATGACCTGGCCAAGGTTACCAACTACAAGGTGAACGAGACAGCTGTTTCAAAGGTTGAGGAGATCCTCTTCCAGGAGCGTCGTCGTGAACTCCTGTTCGAGGGCAAGCGCTGGTATGACCTGGTTCGTATGGCAAGACGTGCCGGCAACCAGAAGGAACTGATCACCTTCATTAAGAAGAAACACACTGCTGCAAACAGCAGCAAGGTTGATATCCAGCTTAAGAACCCGTATGCCATGTACTTCCCGATGTACAGGGACGAGGTTCGCAACAGTAAGGGTGTCCTTAAGCAGAATCCTGCTTATAAGGATGACGAAAAGACAGAACAGGCTCATTGATTATGCTTAAGATCAAGGAGACATATAAACTGGTATTGAAGGTCTTCATGGCACTCGCTCCGATTGCCATGACAGTATCCTGCTGGGACGAGGTTCACCCGGGAACGTACTATACGTTTACCGGGCAGACCCTTGCCGATTATCTTGAGCAGGATTCAGCCCAGCGCTTCAGTTCTTTCATTCAGATACTGAAGAGAACGCAAAGATGGGGCGAACTTGAGACCTACGGTACCTTTACATGTTTTGCTCCTACTGATCTGGCATTCAGCAAATATCTTGAGTCCAGAAATATCAGCTGTCTTGATTCCCTTACCTGGGATCAGTGTGACACAATAGCAAGGACACACCTCATAAATACGGTTCTTTACCTTTCTGAACAGTCAGAGGGAGGATTGCCTTCAGTCAATCAGTTGAACCGTTTCCTTGTCCTGGGATATGTGGCTGATACTCTTGATAACGGAATAATCAAGCCCCGTGCAACCATTAACAGAAATTCTGTGGTTCTTAAGGGTGACGATACTGTACAGAATGGAGTAGTTCATGTAGTTGACAATGTTATCAGGGTTTCGGGTGACTATATTTATGATATAGTAAAGGCAGATCCCAAGGTAAGTCTTTTCTTTGAGGCAATGCATCTGGTATGCCTTGAGGATTCGCTTCAGAAGTGGCATGACAAGAGTTATTCATTGACAGATTATGATTCTGTAACTGCCGGCCTGACCAAACAGGGAGGTGGATCAGACTACACCATCAGATATCTGCCGGAACGCGACTACGGTTTCACAGTATTTGCCGAGCCGAATGAAGTCTATGCAAGTAGGGGTATCCATACACTTGATGACCTGATTGATTATGCCAATACGGTTTATCATGAGGCATATCAGGCAGAATATGATACCCTTGGCAACAGGTATGATACAATTTGGTCTGACCAGCGTTGTCCGCTCAGGCGTTTTGTGCAATACCACATACTGCCCTTCAGCATACCTTCTGCCATTAACTTCAATTGTCGTGAGGATATCATCAACGCCAAGGTTGAGACATCCGTAATAGACGCTGAAGATTATTTTGAAGCCTATCTGCCGCACTCCATCATGCGTATATCAAGAGTTTTGGCCAGCGGACCTCACAGCGGTGTATTCATCAACCGTCGTGGTATAGGTCCTGACGGAAAGGGAGAACTGGGACGCAGTTTCTACCGTGGAGTCAAGATCCTTGACGTAGATGAGGGAACTCTCAACGAAGGCTGCAACGGTTACATGTTCTACATAGACGACATTCTTGAGTATTCTGATTTTGTCAGAAACAGTGTTCTGGACCGTCGTCTTAGAATAGACTGCTGCACTCTTTCTCCGGATTTCCTGACTTCAGGTGCCCGTCAGAAAAAGACAGACAACAATTATGAGGGTATAGGGTTCTTACAGCCCACCAACTTCCATTCTTACAATCAGAATTACTGCATGTGGGTACGCAGCGCTTTCGTAGCCAACATAAGCTATCAGGGTGACGGTCTGGACCTGCAGGGTAACTATGACATTCTGCTTAAGTTGCCTCCTGTGCCGCATGACGGTACATGGGAACTGCGTCTGTCATACAGAGGCTCGGCAGGTTGTGGCGTCGTTCAGAACTTTGTAGGCGATGATCCGCTTAGGCTTTCACCCTGCGGAATACCCACAGACCTCAGATATTCTGCCTATGACAACCCCAATATCCGTTGGAAATCCGATGAGGATTTTGAAGGCGATTCCATAGCAATTGATGCTTATGACAAAGCCATGCATAACCGCGGTTATATGAAGGGTCCCGATTCACATTGGACATCCGATAAGGCCGAGAAGTTCCGTGATTACAGTCTGATTGCCCGTAGAATAATCACCACTGATTACTTCAAGGCAAACAAGAACTATTATCTGAGGATGCGCCTGGTTCTGGAGAATCCCAATGCCGAAATGAACTTTGACTATATGGAATGGTGTCCCAAAAGTATTTTCAGTAATAATGAAGACAAACATTGATGAGATAGAATATTAATTAATTAAAAACCAATATGAACAAACTATTCAAATTATCAACGAGATCCGTTCTGCTGATTGCAGGTCTGATTGTCTTGGGTTCATGTAAGGATACATGGAACGAGCATTACAGTTTCAAGGAGACGGAAAGCAAGTATCCCGTTGCCAAACTGGCGGAGACACTTGGTGGTATCTCTGAGTTCAGCAATTTCTGCAAGGCTCTGGAGAACACCCTTATGTGTGACAAGCACGGAAGACCTATTGAAGACATGACTTACATGAAACTTCTGTCCGATGACCAGTTCCTGACTGTATGGGCACCTTCAAACTCTGCTTTGACTGATGCAGAATGGGAGCCTTACATCAAGAAGAATAAGACTGATGCTGAGAATCTGGAGGTAGGTCAGAAGTTCATTGAGAACCATATCGCAAGATTCAGACACACCGTAGGTGACACTGTTGAGTCAAAGGTGTATATGCTTAACGGCAAGGCCATCAGGTCACATTCCGCTGAAATTGCCGGCAATCCCTATCATGGCAGTGACAAGAACATCCGTTGCAGCAACGGTGTGCTTCATGGTATAGACGGATATATCAAGTTCCTTCCCACACTGTACGAATACGTAACCAAGTCATCTGATTACAGAGGCCTGTTCGGTGAATGGTTTGAGAGTTACACCGTAACTGAACTTGACCTTTCACGCAGTGTATCACTGGGTCAGAAGAATGAGAACGATGAGATCATTTACGTGGATTCAGTAATGATGGAGTCAAACATCCTTCTTAACCGCTTTGGCCGTATCCAGTCTGAGGACAGTCTGTACTATATGGTAATTCCCACACCACAGTTGTGGAGTGAGCAGTTCGACAGAATCAGCAAGTACTTCAAGTACGGAGAGAAGGAGTTGAACAATGACTCACTCATGCTGTATTACACACGTACAACAATGATTACTGACATGTTCTTCAACATGAACCCCTCGGTTCAGCACTACTGGCCGGATTCAGTAATCTCTACAAGATACAGTCTGATTGAAAACCGTACTGATGACAGACCCTATCACGTATTCGGTGCTCCTACTGACAAGACCAACGGTATCTTTGGAAGCGCTGTTGACTCAGTAGAGTGCAGTAACGGTATGATTTACATTGTTGACAAATGGCCGTTCGTTGATACCCTGACATTCCTGCGTCATATCAAGTATGAGGCCGAGGACGTTACACTGAAAGACTTCCTGCAGCCTTTGCAGTCTGTAAACAAGATTGGCAACAAGACTCTTGACAAGACCGCTCAGGTTAGAAGATTCTCAAGAGAAGGTCGTTCTGACTGGGATGCCAAGTTCTATATCGGCAACAACCTGCGTGGCAAATACGCCATCAAGATCGTTTTGGCTCCCGACCTGGATCACAAGAGACCCAACTTCCTGCATCCTATCGTAAAATATGATTCACCTACATATCCTGATTCAACCCTTATTGACTCAATCTCTCTTGAGGTTGTTGACTTTGACGGCTGGGAATTCGAGATGGAGGTACCGTATTACATGATTAATGACACATCCAAGATTGACACCATGCTTGTAGGTATTGTTGATCTTCCCTCTTGCAAGTACGATATGACCAATGAGGCACTGCGTCTCACACTGCAGAGCGGTGTGATTGATGACAACGCCCACATGTACTCAAGCGAGATGTGGCTGGATTGCATCATTCTGGAACCTGTTGTTGAATAAAATAAGTTTATATAGATATGAAGTTTTTTGACAAGAAAAGGCTTTTGCCTTTGGGGCTGACAAGCTTAATGCTGCTGTTCATGGCTCCGGTATCATCCCAGACCCGTACCGATGACCTGGTAGTGGTGACCGGTTATGTGACCGACGCCGCACTTAGCACTCCTATGGCAGGTGTCAAGGTTCAGGCTTATAACATCTCACGTTATTCAGCCATGACCAAGGAGGATGGTTCTTTTACAATCAGAATTCCTGATTATGTTTCATCCCTTACCTTCTCACTTGACGGTTGCAACACTGTAGTTTGCGCTCTCAGGGGTCGTACAGAGGGAGTGAATGTCAAGATGTTTGATGAGAATTTCTCTGAAATCTATCAGACCAAGACAACTGCAGGTTCTGTTTCTGAAGCAGGCATTTCTGACGTAAGTGCAGATCTGATTGTTGACGGACAGATTCAGCAGTCACTTCAGGGTAATGTTCTGTCAATAATGCGTTCAGGTCAGCTGGGAATAGGCTCCCTGATGCAGATTGACGGTATCAATTCACTTAATATCAACACTCTGCCCCTGGTTATCCTGGATGGTATCATTCTGGATATGGGTTATGACGTTAAGACCATGCATGACGGTTACTTTAACAATCTTCTGGCCAATATCCCGGTTGAGGACATTGAGTCAGTACAGATTCTCAAGAACGGCTATGGTATCTACGGACCCAAGGGATCAAACGGTGTTATCATAATCAACACCAAGCGACTCAAGTCAATGGCCACCAAAATTGACGTGAACATATCAGGCAATTATCAGACAATGCCCAAGTTCCCGTTGGTTATGAATGAGAACCAGTATCGCGGTTACGCATCTGAGTTACTGGGTTCAACCGGTGTCAAACTCCCGTCATACACATTCCTGGATTCAAATCCGGATAATACCTATTATTACTGGTATCACGAGAATGAGACAGACTGGACCAAGATCTCTTATCAGGATGCATTCGTTCAGAATTACAACGTAAGTGTACAAGGTGGTGACGAGGTTGCCAACTACAGCCTCTCTGTAGGATATGCTACCGGTGACGCCACACTTACAGAAAGTGATTTCTCACGTTTCAGCCTCCGTCTGAACTCTGACATCTCTTTGGCAGACCGTCTTTCAGTCCGCTTTGATGCATCATACAGCGACGTAACACGTGACCTGCGTGACGATGGTGCTCCCGATGACATTGACAACACAATGATAAACGCTCCCGGTTTCCTGGCTTTGGTTAAGTCTCCGTTCCTTTCACCCTATTCAGTAAAGTACGGTGGAGGTCTGACCAACTTCATTGCCACAGAGGACAACTATCTTGACAAGGCTGTTCCGTCTGATGTCAATGCATCACTTGCCAACCCGCTTTCGATACTCGTGAACGGTGACGGTGTGAACAAGAACTATCTGGGCAGCCGTTTCATTTCTCTGTCTGCAACACCAAAATGGGAGATCAAGCGTAACCGCCTGAGTTTGTACGAGCAGTTCAGCTATACTCTTGCCAACGCAGATGAGAACTATTTCATTCCTCTGAACGGTACTCCTCTGTTCATCATTGACGGTGTAGGAACCGTTGACAACAAGGTTTCGGCCATGTCAGCCAAGCAGCAGGGATTCATGAGCAACACCTATCTGGAATATACCAGAAGATTCGGTGCCAGTGCCCTTGATGTAAATGCAGGTTTCCGTTATGTGAACAACTCAATGTTCCAGACATCTGTTGCCGGTTATAACTCAGGTAACGATAAGAAGCCTAACATGGATAAGAACCTTGATTATAAGGAAACCAACGGTACAGAGTATCAGGATATCTCTCTGACCTGGTGGGGACAGGCTGATTACAGCTACAAGGAGAAGTATTATCTGACCGCCAGCATGGGTCTTACCGCATCATCAAGATTCGGTAGTGAGGTTGATGCCGGAGTCAGAATGTTCGGTGTGCCATGGGGATTCTTCCCGTCAGTGACCGGTGCCTGGGTTGCTTCTGCAGAGCCCTGGTTCCAGATTGACGCTGTAAACTTCCTTAAGTTCAAGGTCGGTTTTGACCTGACCGGTAATGACGGTTATGATGCATCGGCTTCACAGACATACCTCTATCCTGTAAAGGTTCTGGGTAAGACCGGTGTGGCAATTGCCAATATCGGTAACGGTTCACTCAGATGGGAGACAACCCGTAAGCTTACAGCAGGCGTTGACATGAACCTGTTTGACAACCGCCTTTCAATTTCTGCCAATGTATTCAGTTCCGCTACAGACAATCTGCTTTCTGTAGGTTCTCTGTCATATGTAGCCGGTCTTGAAGATACATGGGGCAACGGAGGTTCACTCTCAAACAAGGGCTTTGATGCATCTTTCATACTGAAACTTATCAATTCAGGTAATTTCAGATGGGAGGTTGGAGCCGGTATAGGTCATTACAAGAATGAAGTTACCAAGCTTCCCGCCAAGGGATATGAAACCCAGGTTTACGGTGCTACCATCAGAACTGAGGTTGGCAATCCTGTAGGAGTATTCTACGGTTATGAGACTGACGGTGTATTCTCTACTACTCAGGATGCAGGTGCTGCCGGTCTTTCATTCCGTTCCAAGACAGGTGCCATCACTCCTTTCGTAGCCGGTGACATGCACTTTGTTGACCAGAACAACGACAAGATAATAGACGCTAATGATATGGTACAGATAGGAGATCCCAATCCTGATTTCTATGGCCGCATCCAGACCAAGATGGGATATAAGAATCTCTCTCTGAGTGCCACATTCACCTATTCTGTAGGCGGCGATGTATATAACTACCAGCGCATGCTTCTGGAAAGCGGTTCACGTTTCATGAACCAGACAGTAGCTATGACAAACCACTGGATGGTTGAGGGTCAGCAGACTGACGTTCCGCGCATTGAGTTCGGTGATACACATCAGAACGCCCGTTTCTCAGACCGTTGGATTGAGGACGGCTCATATATGCGTCTTAAGAACGTGACCTTGAGCTACAAGATTCCTGTTCACAGCACATATCTGCAGGGTCTTACCATTTGGGGCTCAGCCAACAACCTGTTCACTCTGACAAATTATCTGGGTTCTGATCCGGAGTTTGTATGTGGTAACAGTCCTTTCATGCGTGGTATAGACCGTGGTCTTGCTCCGCAGTCAACCAATTTCTCATTAGGATTGAAGATTAACCTTTAATGTAAGGTATTATGAAATTGAAAAGTATAATTACAATAGCTCTCGCCACTGTATTCATGGTGGGAGTAACATCATGCGAGGATATGCTCAAAGTTGATTCCAAGACTTTGATGCTTGAAAAGGACGTCCGTTGGGACTCTCCTGTTGATACGGTATATCCCGTGTTGGGTGTAATCAAGAAGTTGCAGCAGGTTGCTGACCGTACCATCGTTCTGGGTGAGATCCGCGGCGACCTGGTTGCCTTGGGTGACAAGAAACATGTAGAAGAGGATCTTCAGGACCTTTACCGTTATGATTTCAAATCCCTCAAGTCAGGTAACAAGTATGATAATCCTCTTGATTACTATGCTATCATAACCAACTGCAATCTTTACAAGGCAAAGGTTGATACTACTGTGGTCCGCAGTGAGAAAAAGGTAATGAAGGGTGAGTACATTAACATCCTTAATTACAGGGCATGGGCATATCTGCAGCTTGCGCAGATTTATGGTACAGTCCTTTACTATGACGAGCCCATTACTGTAGATAAGGTTTCAGATGGTGTTCCCATGAATATCAAGGAACTGGCACAGACTCTTTTGCTTGACTACAATGATGAGTTCATCACATATTATGACAAGTACCCCACTAACTACGGTGAGTTCACAGTACAGGGAACCAAGCACCAGACAAAGAGGTTCTTCATTCCTATCCGTTTGATCCTGGGTGACCTGAACCTTTGGGCCGAGAACTATGCCAAGGCAGCCCTCTATTATCATGACTACCTTGTAAACCAGGCAGGTTATACCACCGGTACCAACAGCGTACACTGGGAGACATATGATTTCCTGTATCTGGGAAATGATACATATTACTCTCTCTTCTCAGGAAACGATGCACAGATCTGCTATATCCCTATGGAGTATGAGGAGACAGACGGCGGTACCGTAAGTGAAATCAATAACATTTTCAGTTCCACCACTGACAACAACAACTGGTACCAGCTTACAAGATCAGCAGCCGCTACCTCTATCAGCGTACGTCAGAACTTCTGCTATCACAAGAGAACTGACCCCAGCGTAAGAAAAGAGTGGGCTACATATCTGCCGGACAAGAATGCAGAAAGTGTTGTACTGCGTCGCGGAGACCTGCGTATGCAGTCTATTCTTGAAACAGACTATCTGGTAGAATCTGATGATGCCATAGGTACTCAGTCTGACCAGGGAACCGAAATCCAAACGTTAAATAAATTTAATTCCGAAAAAATTTGTTTATATCGTAAAGACGTAGTATTTTTGAGGCTTGCAGAGGCACTGAATAGGTGTGGACTACCTCAGACGGCATTTACCATACTTAAGACGGGTCTTTGCGCAGCGTCCATTGACAGCATCAGTCAGGCAGAAAAAGACAGGGCCAGAAATGTGGATGGTGTAGATATGCATGAAGTTTATGACTTCCCGGTTGCCAAGTACACACAGGCTGCGCCCAGTTGGACTTTTGTAAGCCGTTCACAGTCTCAGGGAGGCGGTCAGGTTTACTCCTTCCGTTGGGGCACAGGTAACACAATAGGTATCCACTCACGTGGATCCGGTGATGCCAATTTTGATCCCAACTACAGGATTCCGGTTGATACCGTCCGCATCAAGACTCTCACCCCGGAGCAGGCTCTTAAGGATTCTATCCGTGCGGTTGAGGAGTTGCTCATAGACGAGATGGCTCTTGAGACATGCTTTGAGGGATACCGCTTTGGTGACCTTATGAGAATAGCCCAGCACCGTGGTGCTGATATAGGCGGTCAGTATGAGAACGAGTTCCTTGCCAAGCGTGTAGCTATCCGTGAGAAGGCTGTTCTTGATGACAACGTAGACCGTTATCAGGAGATGGACATGGAGCTTTACAATAAGTTGCTTGGCGACGGCAAGAGCCAAAACCCCAACTGGTTCCTGGTTCTCCCGGACGCAACGCCTGACGCTGATTGATATGAACTGTTACCTGGATCTGTGCGGAATTTCCGCACAGGTACAGGTTATAGATAGTTGAGAGAAAACGAGTTATTTAACCTATTTATTAATTAACAATTATTTTATGATTAAACGAGACTTATTATTTGCAGGATTACTCCTTATGGGAGTTACCGCATTTGCTCAGCAAAAGCCAACGTTTGACGAGAAACTGGATGCTAAACAGATTTTCTTCCAGAATTTCGAGGCAGGTTGGGATGAGTGGAGTACAACTGCGATTGACTCTATCACAGTGCTTGAGTATTACGATCATCAGGGTACTGACAACGGTACTTCTTTCAAACCTTGGTCAGATCCTGAGAACTGGAAGAAAGGTATCATCAGGACTGACTCTACAATGATTCTTTACAACGGTATCAAGCCTACCGATAATCCTAATGAGATGCCTGACAAGAACAACAACTTCCCCAACGAAGTTTACGGAACTGTTAAGGATATCGATGCAGCCAGAACAGAAGCTATGTCAAACTTCGGTGAGGCTGATAAGGGTGGCGAATACGTCCTGAGCTATACCTCAGATACTTGCACATTGGCTGCAAATACATGGGGTACCTACAAGGGCGGTTACACCGCTAACTATCGTCGTAACCTGTTTGTACGTGGTCTTCCGATTGAGGATTCAACCTCATATCGTCTGACATTCTATGTTAAGGCCAACCGTGTTGCAGGTCACAACAGATCAGAGTCTAAGCCCCGTCTGAGTGCAGGTGTTTTCCGTGGCTACTACCACGCTGAGAAGCCTTTCTCAATGGGTATTGAGAATGACAATGACCACAACAAGTACAATGCTCAGTTTGAGTACACCAAGGACGAGTTCACCGGTGAGTGGGAGAAGATCAACCTTATGACCTACTACATCAATGACTCAATCGCCAACAACTTTGTATTCGTTGACGGTTACTGGTGGGCAAACGGTGATTGGACATGGAAGGCAAGTAGCACAGGTACAAGCAACCCCAAGGACTACGACCTGAACTACATCGTTCAGCCTGACAAGTTCTTTGTACGTCTGGGCTTTGTTTCTGACTACACTGAGTTCAAGGTTGATAACCTGTCACTGACCAAGTCATGGATCGCAGGTTGCGAGTATGATAAGGATAAGATGCGTGTTGACTTTGGTTACAAGACCAACCTTGGTGCACTTGCAAAGGCTGCTTATGAAAAGAACAAGATCGACGCTGTTGAGGTTGTAAACACCAACAACAAGTACGTTGACGTTTGGGGCCAGAAGGATGATAACTCATGGGAAAGAGTTCCTATCAACTCAATTGAGTATCACGGTGACGGCTACATGTATCTGTTTACTCCTTCAAGAGTCGTTAACGGCCAGACCGTTAAGGTTCAGTTCAAGTCATACAAGCAGGTACTTGTAACATTCCGTAACCCTGTTGACCAGCCTGAACTTGCTCTTAAGTACACAGGTAAGGGTAACAGCGCTACCGAGGGATTCCCTATGGGTACAGATACCGCTTGGATCAAAGCCGGTAAGGTTGTTCCCAACTTCTACAATGAGTTGGCTACTCCTAACCCCAACATCTTTGATGGCGTTTACTCAATGAAGGAACTTCCTCCTGTAATGCAGGAGTCTGAGTTTGAGGATGGTTCATTCGGTCTTGATCCTTCAAAAAGAACACTTTGGTTCAAGTTCTCACGTCAGGTTGAAATGGATAACCTTGGTGAGGATTCACCGAAGCTTATCGCTTACGTAGGTACAGAGGTTTGGACTCCGTCATGGGATGCTGAGAACAGCCGTGTTGTTCTTACCCGTCCTGAAGGTAAGACTGCTCCTCTGGCCGGTGATGTTAAGATTGAGTTGGTTAAGATCTACGGTATTGGTACTGCCAAGGCTGATGACGTAACTGTTAATTTCCACTTCGGTGCTTTTGAGCGTAAGCCTTCTGTATTCAGTAAGACAACTGACTGGAAGAGTCAGGTAACCGGTACAAGTCGTCCTTATCCTACCAGTGTATATGTACACAGTGGTACAGATCCCTTCAAGAAGGGTGACGGTGCCAACTCACCTGGTAAGTGCGGTCTGTACAACATGAACGGTGACGGTCAGTACAATGCAGGTTTCTATCTGTCTAGCAGAACCGATGGTGCTACAGGTAACTTGTACTCAATCGAGACCCTTACCGCTGGTGACTATACCATCTCATTCAGAGCTCTCGGTTGGGGTGCCAAGAACAAGGCTCTTACCGTTAAGATTTTTGCTAAGCCTGAGGGTGAGATTGTTGACGGTGATGCAAACGGATTTGCTTTACTTAACGGTGTTCAGAATAAGACTGTTATCGGTACACAGGCTACATGGGATGCTAGTATTTCTTCTGCCGGTGACTGGAAGGAGGGATATAAGGATTTGAGCTATAGCTTCACCGTACCAGCTAATGGTGATTATGTAATTGAGTTCTTCACATCGGGAAGTGGCAACTATGAGGGTGTAATCTTCAGTAACTATGCTATCAAGTCATATGCTGGTCTGCCCGGTCTTTGCACAGTTCCTCTGAATGAGTCTGTTGACGCTGCTAAGGCTCGCATCGCTCTTGCTAAGGGTGAGAATGACGCTGACCTGGCTGTTAACGGTGGTTCAATCTATGACGCTCTCGTTGCTAAGGTTGCCTTCTACGACTACAATCCTGAGGGTGGCTTCAAGGCTAACGGTGCTTATCCTACTGATCCTACTTCTTGGAAGAACGCTAAGAAGGATCTGGACGATGCAACCAACCTGTTGAAGCTCCGTATGGATACCGTTAAGGCATTCACTGATAAGAGAGCTGCCGTTGCTGCCAAGTTGGAGGCTAACGCAACTGTTGCTGACCTTTCAACCTACAAGCTCCTGCAGGCTAAGGCTGATACAGCTAATGCATATCCTGTAACTACCAAGGGTGGTAAGGAGATTTATGCATTCAACGACAGAATGCAGAAGGCTATCGATGCTCTTGATGCACGTCTTGCTCTGAACAAGAAATTGTCAGATGAGCTCACCAAGGCTAAGAACCTGATTGAGGATACTGAAGCTAAGAAGGACTTTGAGGAGTATACTGAACTTCAGGCTGCTTACAATGCTAATAAGGACTGCGACCTTATAAATTCTCTTGATGACGCAATCAATGCTACTTATGATGCAGTACATTCAGCTATTTATGATTACCAGTTCAGAGTTCTGCGTCTGCAGTATGCAACTGTACGTATGCATAAGCTTGATTCTATAGCTGCTAAGTTAGGCTCAGATATCGTTGATAACGAGACTGTAAAGGCTGGTCTTGCTGCAATTGAAGAGGATGATCCTGCTCTTGCTGCAATCTACATTTCAGCTATCAAGATCGCTCTCTATGAGAAGCTTGACACAGACGATGCTATCTACGATGAGGACAGCCTCGACATCACTCCGTTCATCAGCAACTACAATCTGTATCAGACTCCTAAGATTCTGGAGAAGATGGATCTGCAGATGCCTAAGAACAGCGGTGATATGGCTGTTATTGGTCCTAAGGGCGAGAATATGCTCCATACCAGACACCAGTACAATGAGAACGGTAACATGCCTATTTGGGTAATTGTTCCTGAGCAGGATATCACTGATCTCTATCCCGGATGGACAGTACGTGCATTCAGAACTGGTAACACCATGGTAACCGGTGATAAGAGCTACAACAATTACAAGAACGATGTTCCTGTATTTGACGGCGAAATCGGTATGGACTGGAACTGTAAGGCTGAACTGAAGCAGGATCTTGCTAATCTGCCTGTAGGTCTCTATACTCTGGGCGTTGAGCTTCCTGAGATCAAGAATAACGGTTCTGATAAGGTTATCACTCTTAAGGGTAATGACAAGTCTGCTGTTATGAATGATAAGAACGCTACAGTTGGTGCTCTGACAATTGACAGCATTGCTGTAACTGATTCTCTTAAGATTGACTTGGTAGTAATGTCAGAGAACGGTTGGTCACGCGCTGATAACTTCACTCTGGCATTCCGTCCCGACAAGTCATTCGAGTATGGTGATGCAATTGCCGCTGAGCAGGCTAATCTGACTGAGCTTCTGACAATCGTAAATTCAGCTAAGGCTGTTGCCGCTAATGTTGAGTACTTCACTCTTGGTGGTGTTCAGGTTGCAGCTCCTAAGGCTGGTCAGATCCTGATCCGCAAGACTACCAATGCTAATGGCAAGGTTGTTACTGACAAGGTTCTTCTTAAGTAATTAAGGAATAACTGATCTATAATGAATCGGCGGAGAGCGCAAGGCTTCCCGCCGATTCTCTTTTTATCACTTTTTTGCGGTGTGTGTTATGCGGTTTGCCCAAAAGAGGGTATCTTTATACTCGCTTACCAAATATGTATATTATTAACCTCTTTATAATCAACAGATGAAAGCAAGATTTTCACTCCTGGCCGCTCTGATGTTGGCCGGCATTGCCGCTCAGGCACAGAACCCCATTATCCGTGACCAGTTCTCGGCCGACCCTTCGGCTCTTGTAGTTGGTGACCGCGTATATGTATTCCCCTCACATGATATTAAAGCTCCGGCAGAGTATGCCCGTAAGGACTGGTTCTGCATGGCTGATTATCATGTATTCTCAAGTGATAACCTTACCGATTGGACAGACCATGGTATGATTGTTGACCAGTGGAGTGCTCCCTGGGTAAATGAGAAAGGTTATTCAATGTGGGCTCCTGACTGCAAGCAGAATCCCACCAACGGCAAGTACTATTTCTTCTTCCCGGCAGGTTCAAAACCCATGCCAAGCGCTAACGGACGCCGTAGTTTCGGAGGTAACCGTGTAGGTATCTGCACAGCCGATTATCCCGAGGGTCCGTATACTCCTGAGGCAACTCCTATTGAGGGCGTAAGCGGTATTGACCCCTGTATCTTTGTTGATGATGACGGTACCGGTTATCTTGTAATGCCTGGTATTACCATTACCAAGCTGGCTCCGGACTGGAAGTCTGTTTCAACTGATCCTGCTGACCGCCATCGTGTAGAGGGCGTTCCCACCAAGGGTCTTGTTGAGGGTCCGTATCTTTACAAACACGGAGGTAAGTATTACATGACATTCCCCTGGGCCCGTGACGTAGAGGAGGTCCTGGCTTACTGCGTTGCCGACAATATCTTCGGCCCCTATGAGTTTAAGGGCGTATTCTTTGAGGAGCATGCCAACAAGTGCTGGACCAACCACCACTCAATCATTGAGTTCAAGGGCCAGACCTATCTGTTCTATCACCACAATGAGTTCTCACCTGAGTTTGACAAGAACCGTTCAGTCTGCGCCGACAGTATCTTCTTTGATGACGAGAAGGGTGAGATCAAGATGGTTAAGCCTACCCTGCGCGGTATCGGTGTAACCCAGTCAAACACTCAGATTCAGTTGGACCGTTATACTGCACTTAGCCAGAGTGGTGACTCAATTGCATATTTGGAGCCCAGCAACTATTTTGCCGGTTGGAAGACCGTTTTCTTTGAGAAGGGTGCATGGGCTCAGTATAATACCGTAAACTTTGCCAAGGCTCCCAAGAAGGTAACTGTTAAGGTTGTTGCTCCTTCAGCAGGTAAACTTGAGATTCTTCAGGATGACAAGG
>JAEEGJ010006209.1_pt1 | contig 36198 bp, 31 predicted proteins | sample 8958761 | NCBI WGS metagenome assembly JAEEGJ01 (sample SAMN16246546, study PRJNA631951) | gut metagenome | biome: gut microbiome; feature: rumen; material: RS-attached | host: Bos | place: Iran: Karaj | collected 2018-10
AGGACTGCACGTCACAGAAGCGCATGGAAACTTAACATGCCGGGTCTCGTTGAATGTCCCCAGTGTCATGCTAAGATGCTTCGCCGCACGGTCTGCAAGAACTGCGGTTACCTGGACGGAAAACAGGTTATCAAAGTCGACGAAGATATCTGAGATATATAAGAAGTATTACTTAACGAGGCAGTGTTATGGAATTAAGGCACTGCCTCTTATTTTTGCAAAGGAAGGGCGTAAGATCGCATGAGCAAACCGGTCGTGGCAATAGTGGGAAGACCTAATGTCGGTAAATCCTCATTGTTTAACACCATCTATGGAGAGCGTATCTCCATAGTTCATGACACCCCGGGCGTCACCCGTGACCGTATCTATGCCGAGACTTCCTGGTGCGGAAGAGATTTCATAATGATCGATACGGGCGGTATAGAACCCGATACCGGAGATGACATTATCCTCCAGCAGATGCGGATCCAGGCTGAGATCGCTATAGAGACAGCAGATGTCATCCTGTTTATGTGCGATCTTAAGAGCGGTCTTACGGCAGCTGATGAAGAGATCGCCATTATGCTCAGAAAAGCAGCCAGACCTGTAGTCGTCTGTGTAAATAAGTCCGACTACGTCGGAGATCCTCCGCCGGAATTCTACGAGTTCTATAATCTTGGTCTGGAAGACGTGTGCGCTATCTCGGCAGCTCATAAGCTTGGTCTTGGCGAGATGCTCGATATGGTCGTATCCAAGTTTCCCCCGGCTGATGAGACGGGCGAAAAGGATGAGACCATAAGAGTTGCCATCATCGGAAGGCCTAATGCCGGAAAATCATCATTATCCAATAAACTCTCAGGTTCAGAGCGCAGTATCGTATCTGATATAGCCGGTACCACTCGTGATACTATCGACTCCCTGATCGAGAACGAATATGGCTCATTTACCATTGTAGATACTGCCGGAATGCGTAAGAAGGGTAAGATCGAAGACGTTATCGAACGTTATTCGATGGTAAGGGCCCTTGCAGCCGTTGACAGGGCTGATGTATGCGTGATCCTGATAGATGCCGAAGCAGGTGTCACAGAACAGGATGCGAGGATCGCAGGACTTGCTCACGATAACGGCAAAGCTTCCGTGATCGTTATTAACAAGTGGGATCTTATCGAGAAAGAGACCGGAACGTTGGAGGAGATGACCAAGATAGTAAAACAACGTCTCCCGTTTATGGATTATGCGCCTGTCCTGTTCATTTCAGCAAAGACCGGGCAGCGTGTGGATAAGCTTTTTGCATTGATCAAGACGGTTTATGAGAATTCCAAAAAGCGCCTTACTACAAGCGTCCTTAACCGCATGATCTCTGAGGCTGTAACTCAGGTTCCGACACCTCAGGATAAGGGAAGACATCTGCGCATCTATTACGGTACCCAGGTTTCCGTCCAGCCCCCCACGTTCGCGCTCTTTGTAAATGACAAGGAATTGTCTCATTTTTCCTATGAACGATATCTCGAGAACCAGCTTCGAAGAAACTTCGGATTCGAAGGCGTTCCTCTGCGTCTCCTTTTGCGTAATAAGAATGGCGAAGAAGACTGATATTTTGTGAAATATCACAGTGACAAATAAGGCTTATTCAGTAGCAAAATATTACTCGGTTTAATTATATATAGGCGTATCATCTTCAGATTCGGATCTGGACTTTTTTTCGGAGAATTCATTTATGGCAGTTACAACTATCGAGAACTTAAGAAACATCGCAATAATCGCTCACGTAGACCACGGTAAGACAACTATCGTTGACTCCATGCTCAAGCAGGCAGGAGTTTATCGTGAGAATGAGACAGTCGTTGAACAGGTAATGGATAGCAACGATCTTGAGCGCGAAAGAGGCATCACGATCCTTGCAAAAAATACGGCTATCGATTACAAGGGCATACGCATTAACGTTGTTGACACTCCCGGTCACGCTGATTTCGGCGGTGAGGTAGAGCGTGTCCTTAAGATGGTCGACTCAGTCCTTCTCGTAGTTGATGCTTTTGACGGCCCTATGCCCCAGACAAGATTCGTTCTCCACAAGGCTTTGGAATTAGGTCTTAAGCCTATTGTATGCATCAATAAGATCGACCGTCCCGATGCCAGACCTCTTGAAGTCGTAGACATGGTCCTTGATCTTTTCATCGAGCTCGGCGCAGATGATGACCAGCTTGAATTCCCTGTTGTATATACTTCCGGTAAGACTTGCATCGCTACTCTTGACCTCAAGGAATATGAGGAGGGTAAGGAACTCGACTTCACGCCTCTCCTTGATACTGTTGTTAAATATACACCCTGTCCCGTAGGTGATCCTGAGGGCACGATGCAGCTCCTCGTATCCAATATCGATTCAGATCCTTATATAGGAAGGATCGGTGTAGGAAGAGTCGAGAGAGGCACGATCAAGCAGGGAGAGAATGTTGCTCTCGTAACATACGGAGAGGACGGCAAGAGAAACGCACGAGTCGTTAAGCTCATGAGATTCCACAACCTCGGCCGTGAAGAAATTGAATCCGCATCCATCGGTGAGATCGTATGTGTTGCCGGCATCGCTGATATCAACATCGGAGATACTCTTTGTGATGCGCTCAATCCCGAGCCGCTTCCGTTCGTTAAGATCGATGAGCCTACCATTGCCATGACCTTCTCAGTCAATGACAGTCCCTTTGCAGGACAGGAAGGTAAATATGTAACTTCACGTCACCTGAGAGACAGGCTCTTCAAGGAAATCGAGACAAACGTTTCCATGAGAGTGGAAGAGACTGATACTACTGAAGCATTCATCGTAAAGGGAAGAGGAGAACTCCACCTCTCAGTCCTTATCGAGACAATGCGCCGCGAAGGATATGAATTCCAGGTAAGCAAGCCGAAGGTCATTATGAAGGAGATCGACGGCGTGCTTTCAGAACCTGTGGAAGAACTCGTTATCGATGTTCCCGAGGACTTCGTAGGTCCTGTCATGGAGAAGATCGGTAAGCGTAAGGGTGAGCTCCTCAATATGCTTCCTCCGACCAAGGGATATACGCGTCTTGAGTTCAAGATCCCGTCCAGAGGACTCCTCGGATACCGCACCGAGTTTTTGACCGACACTAAGGGCAATGGTATAATGAACTCCGTTATCTCGGGCTTTGAACCCTTTGCAGGAGAGATCGAGACCAGAGGTCAGGGAGTGCTCGTAGCATTCGAGACCGGCACGGCAGTGACCTACGGATTGTTCAATGCCCAGGACAGAGGTGCACTCTTCATAGGAGCAGGCACACCGGTATATGAGGGCATGATCGTAGGCATTAATCCTAAGCCTGATGATATTACCGTAAATGTCTGCAAGAAGAAGCATGTAACCAACATGCGTTCTGCAGGAGCTGACGATGCCATGCGTCTTACACCGCCCCTGTCATTCTCCCTTGAACAGTGCCTGGAATTTGTCGAAGATGATGAGCTTTGTGAGGTAACTCCCCAGAGCATCAGACTTCGCAAGAAGATACTTAATAACGATCTGCGTGCCAAGACGATCGCTAAGCAGAAGAAGGACGCTTGATCATAAATCTGAACCGGGGGTGATCGTCTACTGATGTTATCGGGCAAAGTCAGAGTCGCTCTCAGGATATTGTTGGTTATCGTACTGTTATTCGGTTTTGCCGTAGGCGGCGTTTACGTCGGCTATAACTATGTCATCTCCCAGGATAAGAGATTTAACAGTCTCAAGACCAATATTGATTCAGGAAAATATAACATTAAGTCTGATACCGAAGGCGCTGTTACCATAGTTATCAAAAGCGGTGACTCCACTTCCGATATTGCGGATAAACTTTATGATGAAGGACTTATTACCAATAAGTTCCTTTTCTCGATCATCAGTAAGCTTAACGGCTTTGACGGAGCTTATGTAGCTGGAACCCACTATCTTTTAAGAGGCTTTTCTTATGATGAGCTGATGTATTTCCTTACGCTCGAACCTGAAGCCGTCAAGGTAACGATCCCTGAAGGCTCGACGTATTATGAGATAAAGAAGATCCTTCACGATGCAGGTCTTAACTTCGATGATGAGGAATTTGACAGATGCATGAATTCTCCGAATCTTTTTACTGACTATGAATTCGTTTCGCAGATAGAGATAAAGGAAGGCAGAGACTTCATTCTTTCCGGATACCTTTATCCTGATACCTATTACTTCGACGTAAATGCGAGCCCGGAATCGATCATTAGAAGATTTCTTAACAACACACAGAGTAAGCTCTATGATGAATATTACGTCAGGGCAAAGCGTTTAGGTTATTCGATGGATGAGATAATAACCCTGGCTTCAGTCATCCAGATGGAGACAGGTAAGCCTGCCGACATGATGCTCATATCTGCAGTTTTCCATAACAGACTGGATTCTGATGATGAAGACATGAGATTTCTCGGTTCATCTGCCACGATCAATTATCTTGTCGAGATCAACGGAGGAAAGGCATCGATCCTTCATACTGATGCCGAACTTAATATCGACAGTCCTTACAATACATATACGCATCAGGGACTGCCTCCGGGACCTATCTGCATGCCGGGTCTTGATGCTATTTCTGCGGCCCTTTATCCCGAGCCCGGTTGTAACTATATGTATTTCTGCGCTACCGGAATTGACGGCGGTACGGCTTTTGCTACAACACTTTCGCAGCATGAGGATAATATCGAGAAATACAGTGAAAACTGGACAAGATCTGATGAGACAGAGCCTGCTGATACTGAGCCGACCGAAACCGAGGGCGGACTCGAGATAATACCGGATACATAACCGACAGTTTGTTTACCGGTTGTTTGCAAAGGATGTAAGATGGGTTACGAACGTTCACGTTTTGAGATATTAAGCCCTGCCGGTAACCCGGACAAGCTTCGCGCCGCCATAGCATACGGAGCTGATGCAGTATATCTTTCGGGAACCAGTTACGGACTTCGTGCTTTTTCGGATAATTTCACTGAAGATGAGATGAAGGCGGGTATAGCCTATGCTCATGATCACGGTGTAAAGTGCTATGTTACATTGAATGTCATGCCCACTGAAGAAGATCTTTCCGGGTTGGAGCATGCGATAAGGTTTGTCGGCAACGAGAGCGGTGCTGACGCGGTGCTTATCTCAGATCCGGGTGTTTTTACCATGGCAAGGACTTTGTGTCCTGACCTTGAGATACATATTTCGACACAGGCAAGCGTTACCAACAGTGCGGCATGCAATTTCTGGGCCTCCCAGGGCGCGAAAAGGATCGTTCTGGCACGTGAAGTATCTCTTGAACAGATAAAGAAGATACGCCGTGCGATCCCATCTGACGTCGAGCTCGAATGTTTTGTTCACGGAGCAATGTGCGTTTCATATTCCGGGAGATGTCTTTTATCTAATTATTTTACCGGCAGGCGTTCAAACGGCGGAGCTTGTGCCCAGCCTTGCAGATGGGGTTATGCCGTCGTTGAAGAAAAACGTCCCGATATCCCTCTTCCAGTTGAGGAAGACAGAAGAGGAACTTATATCTTCGGCAGCCGTGACATATGCATGATCGACCATATCCCCGAGCTTCTCGAAGCAGGCATTAATTCATTTAAGATCGAGGGAAGGATCAAAGGCGCATATTATGCTGCTGCCGTAACAAAAGTCTACAGGGAAGCAGTGGATCTGTGCTGCAAAGATCCCGGTAACTACAAAGTCAATCCGAGATGGAAAGTGATCCTGGATAAAGTCGTCCACAGAGATTACGATACCGGATTCTTTTTTGACAGCCCTGCCGACGATGCGAAGATCGATCCTGATAAGTCTTATAACAAGCCGGCTTTTATCGTCGGCGTAACAGACAGCTTTGACCGTGAAACGGGTCTTATTAAGGTTACTCAGAAGAACAAACTTTACAAAGGCGATACGCTTAATGTGCTCATGCCTGAAGGATATATGGATCCGGTCATAGTATCTGAACTATATGATGCAAAGATGAATCCGATAAATGATTGTCCTCATCCCGAGATGACATTCTTCATGAAGGCGGTATCTTCAGCTGACGGAAACCCGGTCGATCTTCCTGCTATGACGTTCTTATCGCGCGACGGCGATAAGGATTTCGGGATACCGGCTCCTAATTAATAGCGGAACAAACCGGTTATGATGATAGCCTGATGTCAGAAATCGTTCACCATTTTGTAACACTTTCTGACCTTTGTTATGTTATACTGAAATTACCTAAGAAAGAACTACACAGTTTTTAAGGAGGTGAGACCAATGGGAAGTGAAACACATACAAGCAGACGGTTGGTCTTGCTTGATTCACAAGTTTCCTCCAGGTAAGTTTTAAACTTAGTTTTGAGTTTTTCTCAAGAATGAATCAATAGATCAATCGGAACTTGGAATACATTTTAATAAGTCAAAATATAACAGGGTTGTCTTAAATGGCAACCCTTTATTATTTGATTCGTGCGGATTTTGCCTGATTTGGATATCTGGGAATCTGACAGATGAATTCTATTTTTTTAACTGATATAATACGCGCATGGAAAAATATAAAGAACGTTTCAATAAATATGAGAAAAACAGATGGATGGGGCTGACGATATCCCTTTGTGTCGTTGTCGTTTTCTATATGCTGTTGTCCCATATAGGTAACATGAAGGATTTCTTTAATTCCTTCTTCGCGATCACTTCCACTGTTATTATCGGAGCTGTTATAGCTTATACGGCAAATCCTTTAGCCAGCCTGATCTACAGGAATATCGAGAAAAAATTTAAGGAGACTCATAAGAACAGAGCCTGGGTATTATCCGCGGTCATATCTTTGACGGCGATACTTTTGATCCTTGTTGGACTCATTATTCTTATTACACCAAAACTCGTTGAAAATATCACGGCTTTTGCCAGAGGGCTTACAGGATATATAAACAGTTTTAAGCAGCTTGTTCAGGATTCTGAATTAGATGAAAAATATAAGCTCAGCATTCTGGGATTTGTCGATGAGCAGACGGATCTGACAACGCTTGTCAACAAAGTGTTTGGCGGAAATGAGATTACGCCCGGATGGTTCATTAGCTTTTCCGCAGGCACGGTTTCCAAAGCGTTCGGATTTATGATCGGCGTTATTCTTGCATTTTATTTCCTTTGTGCAAAGAAGAAACTCAGTGATACGTTGGGTGAGTTCTTCTATCTTGTTATTCCGTCAGCACACTATACGGATTGGAAAAATATCTGCAACAGACTTAATGCCATCTTCTCAAGATTTATCGTCTGTGAACTGGTGGATGCACTTCTCGTAGGTATTGTTAATGCCGTTTTCATGTTTGCTACCGGAATGCCATATGCGGTGTTCTGTTCTGTCGTTGTGGCACTGACAAACCTTGCGCCGACATTTGGTCCGTTTGTGGGCGCATTTATCGGCGCGGTCATCCTCCTTCTTGCGAAGCCGGATTCAGTAATTATCTGGCTCATCTTTACACTTGCTCTGCAGCTTATCGACGGATACGTAATCAAACCGAGACTCTTTGGTTCTGCGCTTAATGTTCCGCCGTTCCTCGTTCTTGTTTTTCTCGTTGTTGGCGGAAAGATCTGGGGCGTCCCCGGAGTCCTTTTGGCAATTCCGCTTGCAGCTATCCTGACTTACATTTACAACGAGATAGTCTTGCCTTGGCTTAAGGAACGGAAAATCGTTAAAGATGAAGCTAAAGAAAAAGAACGGATAAAGAAGGAAACAAGCAGAATCCGTAAAGACGGTAAAACTGAATAATCAAAAAATAATAATTCTACGGATAAGGGAGATTATCTATGGCGTTTTGTACTAATTGCGGTGCACAGAATGATGAAGGTGCAAAGTTTTGCAACAGCTGCGGTTCTCCGTTACAGTTCGGACAACCTGTTCAGCCACAGGCTCAACCCGCTCAGCCGGAATATCAGCAACCGGTATATCAACAGCCGGTAAATCAACCACCGGTTTATCAACAACCGCAGGCACAACCTGTTCAGCCGGTGTATGTGCAACCAATGGCTTCAAATGAACCTTCAGTAAAGAATAACGGTTTTTGCACAGCCGGTTTTGTATTATCACTCATCGGTATTTTCCTTATAGGAACGACCAGTATATTCGGACTTATCTTTTCGATCGTGGGATTGATTTCCGCAAACAAAAAGAACCAGGGCGGTAAAGGAAAGGCTATCGCTGGAATTGTAATGTCCTGTCTTATGATAATTACGGTAATTCTGGTTTATGTATTCAGCCTTTCAAATGCTTTTGGGAAATATTATGACTTAGCTACTGATTCTACAAGGTCAACCAAATCTACAAGAACCACTACTGAAACAACAGTTGATGATGATACTCCGGATTATGAGAAGATGATCTCAAAGTATAATTGGATCACGACCGGTGACGGATCTTACATGGTCTTCAACAGAAAAAACAAGACCTTCACATACTATCTGACTTATCTTGATACTTCAGACAATTATTATTCCGGGCATTATACGATCTATTACGGCAAAGATGCGTTTAATTACATTACTAAAGATCTTAGCGATCTCGGAATAACCAAGGATGAACTCCGTCAGATCATCAGGAACAATGATATGTATGAAGAAGATAATCTGATCCTGATCTGTTGTGATCACGAAGAGAAGATAACTGATGGAACCAGTCAGGATGTTGATCCGTGGACGATCCATTATTGCGGATTCTATCTGCAGTCTGAACAAAACGGTAAAAAAATAGATGTTCTTGATCTTACCAATATGGAGGCTGCTTCATATATCACTTTCGTAAGGGAAGACCAATATTCTAATTATACTGATATTCTTCCCACGACTGATACGTCTGCAACATATACGACAGAACTGACAGAACAAACAGAACAGACAATAAACACTACTTCTGCAGACGAGAATATAGTAGGTGACAGTCTTTCCGGTACGATAACCCTTACTCAAGGTACATGGGATTATTGGCATGAGGCAGATGGCATGGATGATTATTATGATTCCAGACATCAGAGGTACAACCGTGATACCCAGACGATCTTATGTGTTTCTGTTTTAGCAGGAAACTATGATTCCGGTTCTGCTAAAGCATATGCCGAGGCGTATAAGACTGGCATGGAAAGCGACAGCTTTTTTAACATTACAATGGAACAGACAAGAATTGGCGGATATTCAGCATATACGGTTACCGGACAATATCAGGATGGTATGTATCTGACGATATGGTATTTTGTCGATAATAACAACCGTCTGCATTACATATCAGTCGAGTATTTTGAAAGTGACATAGTCTCGTATGAGATGGTAAGAGATACTTACAGGCTGGTGTGATACTTATTGCAAAATACAGTTGACTTTTTAAGCATTAAGTATTATTTTTGTTACAACAATCAAACCGTTGATGCGGAGATAAAGATAGTAAAAGGCCCTACAGAGAGCTTCCGATGCTGAGAGTGAAGCGGGAACCGGATTATCAAATGGACCGCGGAGGGTGCATTAAATGTGCAACGTCAGACTCGCGTAAGAAGTCCGGGATATGTTGGTATCCTTAGAGTGTGCGTCTCACAAACGCAAAGCCAGGGTGGCACCGCGGATTAGTTTTAATTCGTCCCCGGCAGGAACACTTAATTCCTGCTGGGGATTTTTATTTCCGGCAGAACAACAAACCGGAAGGAGAAAGAAAATGATTAAGACGGCAATTGAGAAGATCGTAAACAAGGAAGATCTCACTTACGAAGAGGCTTACGAGACGATGAATGAGATCATGGGAGGCATGTCGACCTCTACACAGAATGCAGCCTTCCTTGCTGCATTATCAACAAAGAGCGCAGGATTTGAGACCATCGATGAGATCACTGGCTGTGCAGCAGCAATGCGTGACCATGCTACAAAGGTCGATAAAGGCGACATGGAAGTGCTTGAGATCGTCGGCACAGGCGGAGACAGGGCACAAAGCTTTAATATCTCCACAACGTCCGCATTTGTCATTGCTTCTGCAGGAATAAAGGTCGCAAAGCACGGAAACCGCGCAGCTTCCTCCAAGTCCGGTACGGCAGACTGTCTCGAGGCTTTGGGTGCTAACATCAATATAGATCCTGAGAAGTGTGTTGAACTGCTTAAAAGCGCAGGCTTTTGTTTCTTCTTCGCACAGAAGTATCACACATCAATGAAGTATGTCGGACCGATCCGTAAAGAACTCGGATTCAGAACGGTATTCAACATCCTTGGACCTTTGACTAATCCTGCACAGCCTGATTTCTATCTTCTCGGCGTTTACGACCAGTATCTTGCTGAGCCCGTAGCACATGTTCTGAAGTCATTAGGTGCAAAGCATGCGCTTGTTGTATATGGTGAAGACAAGCTCGATGAGATCTCCGGTTCAAGCGAGACCTTCGTTGCTGAGTTAAGACCTGACGGTTCCATTACTACATATGAGATCAAGCCTGAGAATTTCGGTTTCGAAAGAGGAACCAAGGAAGATATCGTAGGCGGTACACCTGCAGAAAACGCTGAGATCACGAGAGGCATTCTTGAAGGCAAGATCACTGGTCCCAAGAGAAATGTGGTATTGATGAACGCTGGCGCTGCAATCTATGCTGCAGGCAAAGCTAAGACAATCGAAGAAGGCGTAGGACAGGCAAAGTATCTTATTGACAGCGGAAAAGCTTTGGAAACACTCAACAAGTTTGTTGAAGAATCGAATAAGTAAAAGATAAAGGAATTCCCATGGCTGATATTCTCGAACAGATAGCAGAACATAACAGAGTGATATATCTCAATAAAAAGCTTGAGGTATCGCTTTCGGAAGTAAAGGATATGGCTTATGCCGCTCCTTCGACTAAGTTTGTTTTTGAGAATAAGCTGAAAGAAGAGGGAATGAGCTTTATCTGCGAGTGCAAGAAAGCTTCTCCTTCAAAAGGCATTATCTCCGAAGATTTCCCTTATCTTGAAATTGCCAGAGCTTACGAACAGGCAGGAGCTTCATGCATATCGTGTCTTACCGAGCCCAAGTGGTTTATGGGTTCTCTCGATTATCTCGAAGAAATAGCTTCGGAGGTCAGTATTCCCGTGCTCCGCAAGGATTTTACCATAGATGAATATATGATCTATGAAGCGCGTGCGCGAAAAGCATCAGCAGTTCTTCTTATCTGCTCGATACTGGATTCACAGACACTCGGCAAATACATCAGGATCTGTGATGAGCTTGAACTTACCGCTTTGGTAGAAGCACATGATAAGAACGAGTGTGACATGGCTTTGGGTGAGGGCGCAAGAGTCATCGGAGTAAATAACCGTAATCTGCGGGATTTCACTGTCGATCCGGCTAACTGCTTAAGACTTAGAGAGTATGTTGACGACAAGACGATCTTTGTGGCAGAGAGCGGAGTGAAATACAGGGATGAAGTAGCGGTTTTGGAAGAGGCAAAAGTTGATGCGGTCCTCATCGGTGAATCCATGATGAGAGCGGAAGATAAGACGGCTTTTCTTAAATCTTTGAAAGGATTGGCATGATGTTTGGCACTGAACTTAAGATATGCGGATTATCCCGTTTGGAAGACATAATCGCTGTCAACAGACACGGTGCTGATTATGCGGGTTTTGTCTTTTTCCAAAAATCGAAAAGATACGTGGATCCTTACAAAGCAAACGAATTGATCGAACTGCTGAGAGCGGATATTAAGCCAGTTGGTGTCTTTATGGATGAACCGCTTGACAATGTCATCCGCGCCTCAAGGATCAGCGGTGTCGAGATGGTCCAGCTCCACGGACACGAGTCAGAAGAGTACGTCGAGTATGTAAAGAGGACTCTTGAACGCCCTGTAATAAAGGCTTTCAGGGCTTCCGAAGAAGGCGCTCTTGAGAAGGCTGCAAGCAGTAATGCCGATTATGTCATGATCGATTCCGGAGCAGGTTCCGGCAAGAAGTTTGACTGGAACATCCTGAAGAACTTTAAAAGGGATTATTTCCTGGCAGGAGGACTTGATCCTGAATCAGTTGGAGAAGCGATCAGATTACTTGAACCTTTTGCCGTAGATGTCAGTTCAGGCGTTGAAACAGACGGAGTCAAGGACGAAGAAAAAATAGCACAATTTATAAAAGCAGTTAAGTATGGAGGTAATTATGCCTGATTCAAAAGGAAGATTCGGAATACACGGCGGACAGTATATCCCCGAGACTCTGATGAATGCTGTAATCGAGCTTGAAGAGGCTTATAACCATTATAAAAACGATCCTGAGTTTAATAAGGAACTCACGGAGTTGTTGAATGAATATGCAGGACGTCCGTCAAATCTCTACTATGCAGAGAAGATGACCAAAGACTTGAGCGGTGCGAAAATCTACCTTAAGAGGGAAGATTTAAACCACACAGGCTCCCACAAGATCAACAATGTTCTCGGTCAGGCACTTCTTGCCAAGAAAATGGGCAAGACCAGACTTATCGCAGAGACAGGTGCAGGCCAGCACGGTGTTGCCACAGCCACGGCAGCTGCACTTTTCGGCATGGAATGCGTTGTCTTTATGGGTAAGGTCGACTGCGAGCGCCAGGCGCTTAACGTGTACAGAATGAAGCTCCTCGGTGCTGACGTAGTGCCGGTAACTTCCGGTACAGCAACTCTTAAGGATGCCGTATCCGAGTGCATGCGCGAGTGGACAACAAGAATTGACGATACGCATTACTGCTTAGGTTCTGTCATGGGTCCTCATCCGTTCCCGACGATCGTAAGAGATTTCCAGGCGGTTATCTCCAGAGAATCCAAGTCGCAGATGCTCGAAAAGGAAGGCCGCCTTCCTGATTATGTGCTTGCATGCTGCGGCGGTGGTTCCAATGCCATCGGTTCTTTCTATCACTACATTGAGGATAAGGAAGTTAATCTAATCGGATGTGAAGCAGCGGGCAGAGGCATCGACACATTTGAGACTGCTGCAACGATCAATACGGGCAAACTCGGTATCTTTCACGGCATGAAATCATACTTCTGTCAGGATGAGTACGGCCAGATCGCACCCGTTTATTCAATCTCTGCAGGCCTTGATTATCCGGGCATCGGTCCTGAACATGCTAATCTTCACGATACAGGCAGAGCTCAATATGTTGCAGTTACGGATGAAGAGGCAGTAAATGCATTCGAATACCTTTCCAGAACCGAAGGAATAATCCCGGCTATCGAATCAGCACACGCAGTTGCTTACGCAATGAAGCTTGCGCCTACGCTCCCTAAAGATAAGATCATGGTCATCACGATCTCCGGCAGAGGTGACAAGGACTGTGCTGCGATTGCTCGTTACAGGGGGGAGAATATCAATGAGTAATATTTCTAAAGCATTTGAGAACGGCAAAGCGTTCATTCCTTTTATCACCTGCGGTGATCCTGATCTTGAGACAACGGCAAAGTGCGTTGTCGAGATGCAGAAAGCAGGAGCTTCTCTTATCGAACTTGGCATTCCTTTCTCTGATCCTACGGCTGAAGGCCCGGTCATCATGGAGGCGAGTCTCAGGGCTCTCGAAGGCGGATGTACAACGGATAAGGTTTTCGATATGGTAAAAAATCTGCGCACCGAAATGGGTGTTACGGTACCAATGGTCTTCATGACATATGCGAATGTCGTTTTTTCCTATGGCATTGAGAGATTTTGCCAGAAGGCATCAGAATTCGGTATAGACGGTATGATCCTTCCCGATGTCCCTTATGAAGAGAAGGAAGAATTTGACGGAATCTGCAAAAGATTCGGCCTCGACCTTATTTCGCTGATCGCCCCGACATCGGAAGAACGGATTGCCATGATCGCAAAAGAAGCAACAGGGTTCATTTATATCGTATCAAGCCTTGGCGTAACGGGCGTAAGATCCGAGATCAAGACTGATATTCCTTCACTCTGCGCGGCAGTCAAGGCAGCAACGGACGTTCCCTGTGCTATCGGCTTCGGGATCTCTACTCCCGAGCAGGCCTCAAAGATGGCTGTGAGCGCAGACGGCGTTATCGTCGGATCGGCCATTGTTAAGATCGTTGCCCGGTATGGGAAAGATGCTCCTGAGCATGTCGGAGAGTATGTAAAGTCCATGGTTGACGCAATTAAGTGAACAATCATTAAATCTTTTGAATTTAACTAAGAATAGGGGGGCATTTCGGTTGAAATGCCCCCTTTGCTTTTATATAATTACTACTCGGAAACTTTATTCAATTCCACCAAGTAATTCCTTGTAAGGAAAGGAGAAATAGACATGATTTATTCAACAGAGATCAAGAACATGTGCTCTGTTCATCAGGGTGCTAAGCACGGTGCCGCACCGATCCCTGAGGAAGCAAAGTGGGTAAGCGCTAAGGAAGTAAAGGATATTTCCGGCTATACACATGGTATCGGCTGGTGCGCTCCTCAGCAGGGCTGCTGCAAGCTTTCCCTCAACGTTAAGGACGGTATCATCCAGGAGGCGTTGGTTGAGACTCTCGGCTGCTCCGGTATGACACACTCCGCTGCTATGGCATCTGAGATCCTTCCCGGTCTCACGATCCTTGAGGCACTCAACACAGACCTCGTATGCGATGCTATCAACACAGCAATGAGAGAGCTCTTCCTCCAGATCGTTTACGGTAGAACACAGAGTGCTTTCTCTGAGGACGGTCTCCAGATCGGTGCAGGTCTTGAGGACCTCGGTAAGGGAACACGTTCCATGATCGGTACTACATACGGCACACTCGCTAAGGGTCCCCGTTACCTCGAGCTTACAGACGGCTATATCACAGACCTCGCTCTCGACGAGAACGACGAGATCATCGGATACAAGTACGTTAACTTCGGTAAGATGATGGACTTCATCAAGAAGGGTGACGAGCCTGCTGAAGCACTCAAGAAGGCTTCCGGTAAGTATGGACGTGTTGACGATGCTGTTAAGTTCATCGATCCGCGCAAGGAATAAAGGAGGAATGACAAATGGCAGAGTTATTTGAATCATACGAGAGAAGATTACCCCAGATCAACGCTAAGCTCGCTGAGTACGGTATTGCTTCCATTGAAGAAGCTGAGAAGATCACAAAGGACGCAGGTCTTGATGTTTATCACCTCATCGAAGGCATTCAGCCTATCTGCTTCGAGAACGCTAAGTGGGCTTACACAGTAGGCGCTGCTATCGCAATCAAGAAGAACTGCAGAAGAGCTGCTGACGCTGCTGCTGCAATCGGTGAAGGTCTCCAGGCTTTCTGCATTCCCGGTTCTGTTGCTGACAGACGTAAGGTAGGTCTTGGCCACGGTAACCTCGGTAAGATGCTCCTCGAAGAGGACACAGAGTGCTTCGCATTCCTCGCAGGTCACGAGTCATTCGCAGCTGCAGAGGGCGCTATCGGTATCGCTGAGAAGGCTAACAGAGTTCGTCAGAAGCCCCTCAGAGTTATCCTTGACGGTCTTGGAAAGGACGCTGCAAAGATCATCTCCAGAATCAACGGCTTCACATATGTTGAGACAGAGTATGACTATAAGACAGGCGAGCTCAAGGAGCTCTCCAGAACATGCTATTCAAAGGATCCTGCATCCCCGAGAGCAAAGGTTAACTGCTATGGTGCAGATGACGTTCAGGAAGGTGTAGCTATTCTTTGGAAGGAGAACGTTGACGTTTCCATCACAGGTAACTCAACAAATCCTACAAGATTCCAGCACCCTGTTGCAGGTACATATAAGAAGGAGCGCCTCGAAGCAGGCAAGAAGTACTTCTCAGTTGCATCCGGTGGTGGTACAGGTAGAACACTTCACCCTGATAACATGGCTGCAGGTCCTGCATCTTATGGTATGACAGATACTATGGGCCGTATGCACTCTGACGCTCAGTTTGCTGGTTCTTCTTCAGTTCCTGCACACGTTGAGATGATGGGTCTTATCGGTGCCGGTAACAACCCGATGGTTGGTATGACAGTATCTACAGCAGTATCTGTTGAGGAAGCTGCTAAGGCAGGCAAGTTCTAATAGAACTGATCATCTGTTGAATAATTTAGCCCCCTGAAACTTCAGGGGGCTATTATTTTGCACTTTGACTACTCGGAATGCCTTATTTTATTGCTTTTGCGGTTTGAGGAGCATTAAGCACGGTGCTATTATGAATTGGAATCAAGCTTTTCGGAGGGTAATATGGAAGCTGAATTTATTCCCGTTCTGTACAACACTATGTGGGCACTCCTGCCGCCTGTAGTGGCAATTGTTCTTGCTCTGATCACCAAAGAAGTTTACAGCTCGCTTTTCATTGGAATTACGGTCGGCGGACTTCTATATACTGCTGTTGAGATCGGACCTCATCTGTATTTGTTTAATCTGGTTGGGGCATTAGAACATATTTTTCAAGATGGCATAATTGCATCGCTTTCCGATTCATATAATGTCGGAATTCTTGTGTTCCTTGTTTTCCTTGGGGTTATAGTTGCCCTGATGAATAAGGCTGGAGGATCTGCTGCTTTTGGTCAGTGGGCTACCAAACATGTCCATTCAAGAGTTACTTCCCAGCTGGCTACGATTGCACTGGGTATGCTTATCTTTATTGATGACTATTTTAACTGTCTTACTGTTGGTTCAGTTATGAGACCAGTTACTGACAGACAGAAGATCTCAAGAGCCAAGCTTGCTTATCTTATTGATGCAACAGCTGCTCCCATCTGTATCATTGCTCCTGTTTCTTCATGGGCTGCTGCAGTATCTGGATTTGCACCTGAAGGGACTAACGGTCTGATGCTGTTTATCAACGCAATACCGTATAACTACTACGCGATCCTTACGATCCTTATGATGGTTCTTATGGCAGTATTCAAGCTTGAGTACGGTCCAATGGCACGCCATGAGATCAATGCCAAGAATGGTGACCTGTTTACTGTTGCAGCGCCGGTTGCAAAAGAAGATGATGAGAATGTCGAGAAGAAGGGTAAGGTTATAGATCTTGTGCTTCCGGTCGCAATTCTTATTGTCTGCTGTGTTATCGGAATGATCTATACAGGTGGTTTTTTTGATGGTGAGACATTCGTAAATGCATTTGCTAACAGTGATGCATCAGTAGGCCTCGCTTACGGTTCGTTCGGAGGCATCGTTTTTACTATAATTCTCTATCTCGTTAGAAGAGTTCTTAAGTTTAAGGAGTGCATGGCTTGTCTTGAAGAAGGATTCAAGGCTATGGTTGCGCCTATTTCAATCCTTACCCTGGCATGGACTCTGAAGGCAATGACTGATTCTCTGGGTGCAGCCGAATTTGTTGCAGGAGTCGTTGATTCCACAAAGGGTTCGTTTATTAATGTCTTGCCGGCAGTAATTTTCTTTATTGCATGTGTTCTCTCGTTTGCTACCGGAACTTCTTGGGGAACATTCGGTATTCTTATCCCTATCACACTGAAAGCATTCCCGCTTGACGGTTCATCACCGCTGGCAATCATCTGCGTATCTGCTTGCATGGCCGGTGCTGTATGTGGAGACCATTGTTCACCGATCTCTGATACAACGATCATGAGCTCTGCGGGTGCACAGTGCAATCACATAGCACATGTTTCAACCCAGCTCCCGTATGCTCTTACGGCAGCTATAGTATCGTTTATTACTTACTTTATTGCCGGTTTTGTAACTAATCCGTTTATATGTCTTGTTATCGGAATCGGTCTTATGGTAGGAACAGTTCTCGTCCTTAAGAAGGTTTTACCTGCTCCGGATTCTGCTTCTTTGCAGAAAGAGATTCAGACACCTGCGAAATAATGATCGCAGAGAACATGATGAGGCATCCTGCCAATTCGTTTGGTGACAGGGACTCGTTAAGGATTATCGCAGCTGCGATGACTGCAAAAACGGATTCTAGGCACATCAGCAATGAAGCGACAACAGGACTTGCGTTTTTCTGTCCTACAATCTGAAGAGTGTATGCAATGCCGCAGCTCATAATGCCCGAATACATAAGGGCAGGGGCTGCGGTTTTGATTTCAGCAATAACAGGTTTCTCGAAGATAAACATTGCTACCAGAGATATGATCGCGGCAACGAAGAATTCCATAAATGACAGCTGAACACCGCTGGTGCTTTTATCTTCAAGGAATTTATCAATGAGCATTATCTGAACTGCGTAGAATACTGCGCATATGAGTGCCAGGATATCGCCTATGTTAATGTTTGTAAGATCTGAAGGGTTGATGCAGAGGAAGAAGAGGCCTGCGAGTCCCATAAGAATTGAGAGCCACGTGAGAATGGCTATCTTTTTCCTGAGGAAGATAACTGAAAACAGCGGAACGAAGAACATGTAAAAAGCAGTTATGAAGGCGATTTTGCCTGAAGTTGAATAGTAGAATGCAAACTGTTGGAAGTTCTGTGCAATCGAGAAAACAATTCCCAGAATAAGGCCTTTCTTAAGCGTTTTGCCCCTGAAGTCAAATCCCTTGTTGATTATCAGGGATATGGGAAGGAGGAACAGCATTCCCAGTGTTGTCCTGATTCCTGTGAAAGTAAATGCGTCGACGCTCTCCATACCGATCGACTGGGCAACGAAAGATGATCCCCAGATGATTGCGGTGATTAGAAGAATTATGATTCCTTTTAGTGTGGTACGGCGCATTATTTAGTTATTATTTTCTTTTCCAATATCAGATAACCGGCTGTAAGTAAAATTCCGATAGCTGATATAGTTAATGATAAGTTTAGATTAGGTGTGCAATAGGTCATTTCAATATTGTGTGTTCCAGCCGAGATCGGAATAGCCATAAATGCTATATTTGCATTGATTATGCTGACTTCATTACCGTCAACTTCAGCTGTCCATCCTTCAGAATAAGGAATAGCTATATACAAAAATCTGTCATGATCTGTTGTAGTGGTGATATTGAGATGATTTCCAGAATAATCATATGTGATATTATCAAGATCCGCGTGATCATAAAAAGCATTAAGAGTGTTGTCCATATTTTCATACGGTCTGGATAAAACCTGTATGCTATCTAAATTGTATTCTCCGGAATTAAAAAACAGCAGACAGATCTTTTCAACTTTTTCATCTATTGATTCAAAGGAAAATACTAAATCATCATTACCATAATAATATTTATATGTTGTTGGGAATTGCGCAGAATAATCCATAACGATAGGGTTGTTATCGGAATCAAGAAGGGCAACTGCATTACGGTAATACCAATCGTTCTGATTAGAACTACTGAATCCTGATAAATATATGCTGATCTGTCCGGAAGCTATTTCATCGGGAATGAGAGTTATTTTTCCTATTCCGTCATTAACTGTAATAGTTTTCCCGTCGATTGAAACATTATCACCTGCTTCTATTTCAAAAGGAACTGATATAAAATCAGAAATTAAATCGTTTTCGGATTTTTCCGGAGAATCGACAACCATTGAATACATCAGGTTGGTTTCACGCATCGGAGGATTCATTTTCAAAAAAGTTTCAGTTGATATAACGTCATCATAATAATATACCAGGGATACACCTCTGCCTGATTTATACAGACTGTAATCTCCGTTTGTTTTTTCATAATCATACGAATAGGGAGCCCTGATACAGGTGTCCGTTTCTTCGGAGTAGGTTATATAGTTGCATGCATTTAATATTTCAAGATAACAGCGTCCTCTGAAACCTGTAAGAGAAAACTCCATTGGATTGCCAAGAACATCTAATGTTGTATAGTAGTCTTCCATAAGCTGGCTTTGAACACTGGAATAACTATCAAATCCGTTTACGCCTGCAGCCATTGATGAGTTCATGACTGTGGTTGAAAAATCAGCACTGATGGAGTCTGTTCTGTAATTCGGATCATCTACTGCTTTCCTGAGAGGGATGCTGCTGTTTGTAAAAACCATGTTATATACAGAACCCTGCTCAAGCATTGATGGACTAAGTGACATGTGACAGCATGAATAACCGATAATTATGCATGAGACTAAAATAACCCCGACATATAATTCCTTGTAAATTTTGCTTAGCTTTTGATTAAAGCGGTTGATGATACCTACTAATGTTACTGTAATCAGCAAGGAAACAGCGGATATTACGGCGTAGTAGTCTATAAACAAATAACAAAAAATGCCATAAAGCATTGAGATTACAAGACATATAACCCATATCTTGCCCTTAAGTAATAGAACTGAATCGAATGCTGCCGTTACCAGATATGCAATACAAATAATAAGTGAAAAGATATATCTGTAAGAAGCATAATTAAACCCGTTTAATGCCGATCCTATAATAGGAAATGCAAATGAAATCAAACACAGAGATAAACACCACTTTATTGTGGATTCCTTTTTGCGGGAAACAAACAGGCATACAATTGCAACAAAAGCAAAGGATGAAGCACCAATCAATGAATCTCCGTCTGCCTGAACGTAAGAGAATCCATAAGAGATCAATCTCTTAATCACTTCAAAATCAAAAATGTCGATAGCATAATGCGTTTTTATCCTGCTAAGTTTAGACACACTTTTCAGAGTAGACAGGTTCAATGCGAAGGCGGTAATAACTGATAAAAGTGTAGGAACAATAAAATGGCCGAGTAAAGAAAAGAATTTTTTGAGTGAACGTTCATCTTCACAAAAGAAACGTATCAGACAATAGACAAACAGCAGAATGATCATCATGTATGTATAGTAGTAAGTTAAAAATGCGCTATATGTCAGAATAGCAATATATATATAACTACTCTTTTTATTCCAAATCCTATTTGTTCCGAGCAAGAGAAGAGGGAATAGGATATAAGTAGAAGAAAAGGTTACCTGCTGAAAGATAACAAAAACTGTAGCTGAGAAGACATAAACTAAAGAACCAGCTATGGCATTGGTGTTTTTATAGCCTTTTTCGTTTGCAAATAAAAGAAACGTAATTCCTGCAATATATAACTGAAGAAGAGCGTAGAAATTAAAAGCATATTCGCTGAATTCGACGGGAACCAAAGCTGATAAAAGACATTGAAAAGGTGTTGCTATAAGGCTGTTAATAATCTGACAGTCACTACCCATGCCAATCGTGCTATCCCACATAGGCAATTCGAAAGTATGATTGAGAAATAAATTGCCGAACATGTCGCGAACGGTTCTGCCGATATAAACAAACCTTGTATAGCGCAGCTGAAGACCGTCATTTATATCTATCATTGACTTGTTGTCTAGTAAAAAGAAAAAGATTACGCAGAAAAACGAAAAAATCAGGAAATAGACCGAGTACTTTGCTATAGAGTATGAAATCTTGTTCTTTTCGTTACCGTTCATAAATGTGATTGCTGGTTGTAGAAATAACTAACTCTATAGATAATTATTTACAAAGTAAGAAGCACGCCTCCATAATTTGTTTGAATTATATCACGTTATTGTATTTCTATCATAATATAAAAGAAGTTGACAAATACCCCTATGGGGTATATTGTTGTGTATGAAAAGATATACCCCTATGGGGTATGAGATCCGGAGGTGACATCATGGCTGAGAAGAAGTGTCCTCATTGCAGAACCAAAGAAAGATCAGAAGAAGAGATCAAGGATCTTATTACCAGACTAAACCGTATTGAGGGACAGATCAGAGGCATCAGGAAGATGGTTGAAGAGGATGCCTACTGTGTTGATGTATTAACCCAGGTAAGTGCAGCCAAGTGTTCGCTGAACAGCTTCTCGAAGGTGCTTTTGGGAAGTCACATCAGGACCTGTGTTGCCGAAGACATCAGGAACGGTTCGGATGAGAAAACGGAGGAGTTGGTTGAGCTCCTTCAGAAACTAATGAAATAATCTTCAAGCTTAGAATGCGTAATCCAGATGGATAACAATAACGTTAAAACAGATAAGTATTTAGTTACAGGCATGAGCTGCGCAGCATGCCTGTCACACGTTGAGAAAGCGGTGAATGGTGTTGAAGGCGTAGCCTGTTGTAATGTATCGCTCCTCACCAATTCCATGAGTGTTACCGGATCTGCTAACCCTGAAGCAGTCATCAAAGCGGTCAAGGATGCTGGATATGGTGCTGCGCTTGAATCGAAAACGGCTTCTTCCAAAGGGAATGTATTTGACAGTATGGAAGAACAGCTCAAGGACCACGAGAAGCCCGTGCTGATCAGGAGACTGATCAGTTCGATGATTTTCCTTCTTATACTTATGTATTTTTCGATGGGCGTATCCATGTGGGGATGGCCGGCTCCTTCGTTCCTGGAGCATAACATGGTTGGCATAGGTATCATTGAGATGCTTCTCTCCGGTATCGTGATGGTCATCAACAAAAAGTTCTTTGTTAACGGTTTCAGAGCGCTTCTTCATAAGGGTACCAATATGGATACTTTGGTTGCCATGGGTTCCGGAATATCCTTTATATATAGTGTTGTAACATTGTTAAGTATGACAAATGCCGGATCCCATGAAGCTCAGATGGCGCTGATGGATGAACTCTATTTCGAGTCCGCTGCCATGATCTTAACTCTCATTACGATCGGTAAACTTCTTGAGGCAATCTCGAAAGGCAGAACCACAAATGCACTCAGAGGACTCCTCAATCTGCAGCCAAAAACAGCAGTCCTCCTAAGAGATGGTCAGGAAGTGACGGTGCCTGTTGCGGAAGTATCTGTCGGTGATTTATATGTTGTCAGACCTGGCGGAGCAATACCTGTGGATGGAGTTATTACCGAAGGTGATTGCGCTGTTGATGAAGCTGCGCTCACCGGAGAATCTGTTCCCGTGGATAAGACGGCTGGAGATAATGTGTCAGCCGGTACAATAAACCGTTCAGGATACATCAAATGCCGTGCCACAAAGGTCGGCGAAGATACAACACTGGCACAGATCATCAAAATGGTTAGTGACAGTGCAGGATCTAAGGCGCCGATAGCAAGAATAGCCGATAAGGTTTCAGGTATTTTCGTTCCAGCAGTATTGGTTATATCGGCTATCGTCTTTGTTATCTGGATCGCTGTCAGTTCAGATGTAGGACTCTCGCTTACAAGAGCAATCTCCGTTTTGGTAGTAAGCTGCCCATGTGCATTAGGTCTTGCAACTCCCGTAGCCATAATGGTAGGAAACGGTGTTGCTGCCAAGCACGGAATACTGTTTAAGACATCTGCTTCGTTGGAGCAGACAGGTAAGGCTGAGATAATCGTTCTTGATAAGACGGGAACTATTACGAACGGAATCCCTGTTGTAACGGACATAATTCCTTCTGACGGTATTAGTGAGGATGAATTACTTAAGTATGCTTATTCATTGGAATTCGGCAGTGAGCATCCTCTCGGAAAAGCAGTAACGGACTATTGCGGTGCTAACGGCGTTGAACTCATTAAAGCAGAGGATTTCAGAGTCAGTACCGGAAACGGATTGGAAGCTTCGATCAATGGTAAATCCATAAGGGGAGGAAACACCAGATTCATTAAATCTGCTGATGGAGTTCTCAAAGCTAAGGCTGAAGAACTCGCAGTGCAGGGCAAAACACCGCTGTTCTTTGAAGCTGACGGCAAAGTCATCGGCATTATCGCTGTTGCAGATACCATCAGGGAAGATTCAGCCAGGGCTGTTGAAGAATTCAGGAATATGGGCCTTTATACTGTAATGCTTACGGGTGATAACGGCAGAACTGCTGAAAGTATCGGACAGGCAGCAGGAGTTGACCTTACGATCGCCGAGGTGCTGCCGGGTGATAAGGAAGCCTATGTAAAGAAACTCCAGCAATACGGCAGGGTGATAATGGTAGGTGACGGTATCAATGATACACCGGCCCTGACAGCAGCAGATATCGGTATCGCAATTGGTGCAGGAACTGATATTGCAATCGATGCAGCAGATGTGGTGCTCATGAAGTCAAGTCTTAAGGATGCTGCAGCTGCAATCAGGATATCCAGAAGAACGATCACGAATATTCACGAGAACCTGTTTTGGGCGTTCATATACAATGTTGCGCTTATACCGGTAGCCGCAGGTGCATATGCTGCTTTGGGAGTAGCCATGTCTCCGATGTTAGGTGCAGCAGCGATGAGCATATCGAGCTTTACGGTCTGCATGAATGCGTTAAGGCTTAACCTGGTTAAGCCGTATGACACAAAACGTGACAGGGCAAAAAGCGATATCAGGAACAAGCTTGCCGGCCTTGGAAAAGAATTTGAAAAAGATACTAAAAAAGAAAAGGAGAATATTAACATGGAAAAGATCATTACTATTGAGGGTATGATGTGTGGACACTGCGAGGCTTCCGTTAAGAAGGCTTTGGAAGCATTAGAAGGTGTTATTTCAGCTGACGTATCTCATGAGAAGGGAACAGCTGTTGTAGCTCTCAGCTCTGATGTAGCTGATGACATCCTCACGAAGGCTGTAGAAGACAAGGATTTTAAGGTTATATCTGTCAAGTAATTCTGATTTAGCCAAGATGTCCCTCATAATGTATAATTAGTATGTTTTGGGGGACAATATGATACACATACTTATAGTTGAAGACGAAAAACCGATATCCAATCTTATCCGTATGAGCCTTACCAAGGCGGGATATAACTGCACTTGCGCATTTGACGGCGAGGAGGCGTGGAATCTTATTTCCGCTAATCCGTACGACCTGATCCTGCTTGATGTAATGATTCCTAAGATTGACGGTTTTACTTTGATGCAATACATCCGTCCGATGAAGGTTCCGGTAATCTTCCTTACTGCCAAGAACATGGTTCAGGACAAGGTAAGAGGACTTGAACTGGGCGCTGAAGATTACCTGCCTAAGCCTTTCGAGATTATCGAATTGCTCGCAAGGGTAAATGTTGTATTGCGCCGTTATAACAAGACAGATACTGAGATCAACATTGCTGGTCTCACTATTGATACGAAGGCAATGATCGTGTACAAGGACGGATTCCAGATTCCGCTCACACCCAAGGAGTATGAACTGCTTCTGCTGTTCTGCAGGAATCCCGGTATTGCCATGTACCGTGAGACGATCTATGAGCGTGTCTGGAACGAGCCTTTCCCGTATGGAAGCAAGACGGTCGATCTGCATGTTCAGAGACTTCGTAAAAAACTCGGCTGGGAGGAAGTAATCCACGCCGTGCCTAAGGTCGGATACAGACTGGAGGCTTAATAAATGAGTTTCCGACAGAAACTGGTTCTTGTAATGGTCTGGCTTCTCACGCTCAGTTACGGCTTGGGAGGTGTTCTTCTCATACGCCAGAATTTCCAGAGTACAATGAATCAGGTCGAGTCGAATATCGAAGAATCCTACGAGATGATCCTCAAGTCGGTCCAGCTCGTAAACTTCGTTGACATCCAGCAGGATTTCTCCAGTATCAGCAGTGCACTCGAGAGAATGAATACCGCTGAGAGCGTTGTCGGAATGAGCCTTAAAAGAGGCGATGCTGTTTTATATCAGTCCGGTGAAACAATTGAGAAGTACGAAGAGGGGGAAGCAGAGTTTTCTTCTCTCCTTTTCTCGAGAGATACCAGACATCTCTATCAGATAAGCGGCGAGCTCAAGACCAACGGAAAGCCGCTTAAGCTCGTAGTCTTATATGATATTTCATCGGTATACACGGCTAGAGACGAGCAGATAAGAACTTATCATCAGGTCTTTTTTATCCTGATTGTTGTCGGAGGTGTAACAGCCTGGCTTACGGCATTCCTCATGACAAAGCCGTTGGTAAAGGTATCCAAGACAGCACGTGCTTTGTCCTCAGGTAACTACGAAGCAAGAGTTAACCCCAAGACTCATGATGAGATCGGCCAGTTAGGTTCTGACTTCGACAACATGGCTGAGAAGCTGTCAGAGAATATCAACGAACTTAAGATGTCGATGGAGCATCAGGAAATGTTCATGGGAAGCTTTGCACACGAATTGAAGACTCCTATGACATCCATTATCGGTTATGCCGACCTGCTCCGAAGTGATGCGCTGAGTCCTGAAGAATCCCAGGAAGCTGCTAATTATATTTTCTCCGAAGGTAAAAGACTTGAAGCTTTGTCTTTTAAGCTTCTTGATCTGCTCATGATGAGAAACCAGAATCTCAACATGGTTCCTACAGACATGAAGCATATGATCGAGAATCTAACTTTCCATTTAAGACCCGTATACAAAAAGAAAAACATCGATCTGCAGTGCCGCTGCGAACCTTCGATGTGCATGGTTGAACCCGACCTCTTCAGTTCCGTTATTGCAAACCTTGTTGACAATTCGCGAAAGGCAATGGATAACGGCGGTAATATCATGATCATGGGTGAGAGCGTAAACGGTGAATACCGCATCCGTGTTATCGATAACGGAAGAGGTATGCCAGAAGAAGCAATCAGACATATTACTGAGGCTTTCTACCGTGTTGATAAATCACGATCAAGAGCACAGGGCGGTGCCGGATTGGGTCTCACACTTTGTAAGGAAATAATCGGACTCCATCAGGGTAAGATCAAGTTTGCTTCAAGAGAAGGAAACGGCACCTGTGTTACGGTTACGATAAAGGAGATCGCAGGATGAGAAGAGTAGGAGGAATTCTTGTTGCTACGGTCTTCGTATTGCTCGCAGCAATACTTGGTTGGTATCTGCCCATGGCGGTGTTTAGTTTTGACGATACTCTTAACGAGAGAAAGCAGATGGAGCTTGATATCGAGCGAATCAATCTTACATACAGAGATGACTTGTCTATTGCTCAGAAGATAGATATTACGAATTTCGAGAGCATGTACGAAGATTACATCGAGTTGGAAAAAGGCATCTTCATTCAGGAAGACGATGTTAAAACGATAGTCAGTGATTTCCTTGCTGATTTTACCGGATTCAGATTCAATTTCACCCCGAATGATTTCTATGCTGTTCCGCAGCTGGTAAATCTGTCAAACAATAAGGGTACGATCGTTATATGGACAGTTACCTGCTGGACAGAACCGGGTTGGACATTCGTATTCGGAATAGATGATAAGACCGGAGCGATTTTAAGATTTGGCATGAGCGGAAGTCCTGACAGCTGGGATAGTGTATTCGCTGACTTTTACAGGTTGAATGATCCCTACGAAGACATTGTCGAGAGATACCGTAATGCCATTTATAATCACTATTCAGACAGGATCGATGCGAAGTTCATAACAATGCATCAGGTTCAGGAATGGAGTGAGGCGGACACCATGGGTTACCGTCTTGTATTCAGGGACAACAGGGACGATACATTTGAGCTTACAGTAAACATTTCTCTCTCTGAAGGTTATATAGACACATTCTGATTTGTTTACAATTGATGCCGTTTAGCCCGATGATTTACACTTATCTTTACTGAATCTCACGAAAGCCTTGTGTTATAAGGGTTTTGCGGTGTTTTGCTTAATCAGTGTTTCTGCATAAATCTACGCAAATTCACTCATAACTACATCGGTTTGTCGTAAGCTTTGTCGTAAGAATTGATTCATTTGTTTTCTGTATTAATCAATTCTTTCGAGTAAGGAGATTTCCTGTCTTTTGAAGGACTGCGAAGCATCAGTGTAAGTATCAAGAGTTATGTTGACCTTGGTATGACCCATAATGTCAGCAGTAGCCTTAATATCTGCACCTGCTTCTCTCATCCTTGTTGCAAAAGTATGCCTTAGCATATGACTGTGAAAATCAGGGAAAGACTTTATGTTTGTGTTTTCGTTATTGCTCTGAAGTTCTTTGTTAATCTCTTTGGATATTTTCTTCAGATAATAATTCAGACTGATGTGATAGAAAACTTTGCCGTCTTTATCCAGAAAAACAAATCCGGATAAACCATCAATGCTGTAATCTGTTGAATTATAATTCTGAAGTAATAATCTCTGCCTTTTCAAGGCTTCTATAACTTTGGAACCTATCGGTATGAACCGATCGCTTGTCCTGGTTTTTGGTGGATGAAGTGCAAACTTCTTACCCTGTCCATCATTCTTCCCAAAGAATACCAAAGTATGATTAACATGGATTTCTTTTTTATTGAAATCAATATCATCCCATCTTAATCCACAAACTTCACCAGCACGCATTCCGGTGTATAACATGACGGTTATTAATGGCTGCAACCAATGATAAGGTCCTGGATTGTTCAGATATTTTTCCAGATAATCTTGTTCGTCCCTGGTTAACGCTTTAACTTCTTTGACTTGTCCGGAACATTCTCTGTTGAATCCTCTTATTGCACCATTACAGGGATTGGTTCTTAATACTCCATCCTTAACAGCTACATCGAGAACCATTCTGAGAACTATGTTGACATTACTGACAGACTGCTTGCTTAATCCGTGTTTTTCGACAAGATCCTTATAGAATAAAATGATCTTACTGTAAGTTATATCTTTTAGCTTAGTTAATCCGAATTCTGGTTCAATGTGACACTTGTAGTTAAGACAATACTGCGCAAAAGTTGTGTCTCTTATCCCGCATTTGATTTTCTTCCATATCTCAAAATATGAGTTGATGGTGCAGTTTAGACTAATACTGTTTATTCCGTCGAGAATATCTTTTAAGATAGCATCTTCTTTAATCCGCAATTCCGGAATTGTTTTGGCATATACAGAGTGTCGCGAACCGTATCTGTCAGTCCATTTGTATTCGAATGTACCGTTGGGCCTAATATATTCTCCTTTCTTAAGTTTGATTCTTCCTTTTGCAAATCTTGTATTGGGCATTTGATCATCCTCCTAAATGCAAAAGGAAGCCCAAGCAAATTATAGCCTGAGCTTCCTTGTTGAACAATTCGATTAATAGGTCAGATTGAATACTGCCTATATAAGAATTCTTCGAATGTTTTCCGCTTTATTAAGCGCCTGTTACCACTCCATAAGACATACGGACAGTTCTCATCGTTTGTCATTATCCGTATCTTATTGACTCCAATGTTGAAATACTCAGCAGCTTCTTCTGCGGTGAGCAGAGATTTCTCTGCGATTGATAATGTGTTCTTCATAACGAAGCCTCCTTTAGAATTATTTACCCTGTGGGTATGTAAATGCGTCACTGGGAGGGAAGTGACGCAGGAGGTCTTGTTCTTTAGCTTAGCTAAGAGGATCCATAACCACCTTTTCTCGGCCTGAAGGTTTGATACAGAAAGCTGACTGACCCGAAAACCTCTTTGATACATCTGTCCAGTTCAAGCGGGTGAGCTATCCCCAAAATTTCTAACTTGTACAGCAGATGATTCAGATTGGTACCGACCCGTTTGATCTCTTTAATCAACATATAGAAATCTGCCGGCGGAGCTTCCATGATGATTTCCTGATCAACTGATTCTCTGACAAATTCACTGATGCTTAAGCCTGCTTTGGTTGCTTTCTTTTTTATTGATTCGTACTCTTCTGGAGTTAGTCGGACAAGAAGCTGAACCGATCTGTTGTTCTTTTTGACTGCCATTTTCTATTTTCTCCTTTGTATAGCAGAATTAATGTCCCGTGTTGTAGCAAGCATCGTATTTGTATATACACAAATACAAAAACTTGTCAGGGAGATCCCTGAGACCCCGTTCGTCTTCGACGAAAACGCTTCCAGATCGGAAGCGTAAATGGATTTCATGGTTTACCCTGAAAAGCTGTTTTGTGTTTGTTACTTCACAGGACATGTAATGCGAAAGTAACTGACGGTTACTTAATAATCGAAAAAGACCTTCAATAAATACGTAGGGAAAAACAGAAAAATCAGAACACCTTTTCAAAAGTTGTCGGATATGAGATACAGGAAACCCGAAATCTGACAAAAGACTACATTAATACACGTTCTTCTACTATTAAGGAATGGGAGAAGGCAAAAAGATGGGTTAAAACCGAAAGAAGTCTGGAAATTGATATAAAAGCAATAGAAACAACATGTGCTTTTTATAATATTCCATCGTGGTAAAATTATATGTAACATAATATTTTATTGATATATCTTCAGGTGATAAAAATGAAAAAGAAGATAGTTATTATTTCGTCCATTGTAGCTGGCGTAATAGTTTTATGTATTTGCATTGGGTTTATTGTTTCAAATAACAATAACCCACATGTGACTGTATCCTCTGTAGAAACAGCCGTTACGATTCCTTCTGTTGATGTAACAGAAACATCTTTGAAGAACACACCCACACCTGCAACAGGTGGTAGTACAACAGCAAAAAATGTTACCAATACTCCTTCTCCGGCAGCATCTGATCCAGTCAGTGGAACAACTTCCGGTAATGAAGAAAATCAGAATTCAGACCCCGAACAGAATGCCGGTGGTAGTAATGAGAATGCATCTCAAACATCTGAAAATAGTAATGAGCCAACTGAAGCTACTCAGTCTTCAAATGGAACGGCAGAACCGACTTCTGCTTCTACTGAATCAGAAACCCAGGAAACAGAGACAACAGTTTCAGAAACAACTGTTGAAGAAACTGTTACAGAGACGACTGTCGAGGAAACTGAGCCTGAACCTACAGAGCCTGAGCCTCAGACAGAGTATAAGACAGTTACAGTTGTATGGAGTGCTACAGACTTTGATAACAACACTTACAATGGTTCTATTTCTGGAGTAGGTGTACATAGAGATCCTGGTTCCTCTTGGAGATATGACAATAAGTCTGATGTAGTTTCAAGAGTAGAAGCTGACATTGCAGCTACAATTCCTGGTGGTTGGGATGAGTGTGCAGGATATGCTTATAACTTCTAAAATCTAAATTAAATAAAAATAAGAGGTGGTGTAAAAGCCACCTTTTATTTTGCCTTCATAAAGAACATTATGAATTGAACCCCTATAATATAGGTGAACCCCTTGCCGAACTGAACCCCTTGGGAGCATCCTATGAAAAGAACGACCGGAATCGCTGAAAATGATTATGCACGTCTTCGAAGGAAGGCATGAAGGAGTATGATGACTACTATATTTATGTCGATCCGTCAAACCGCTTCCTGATCATCACTCAGTGTATAGACTACGATTTGATAAACGAATTCTTTAACCCGGCATAGATAGGTAAATATAACTGACCATCATATAAAAAAATTATTCTTTCATATAAAAACGACTGGTTTTTCCAGTCGTTTTTGTTGGGCTTCCTTTTGCGTATTTTAATAATTGTCGTAAGTTTGTCGTAAATTAGCTGTTAGCTAAGGCTTTCTTTTCAGATTGACAGAAACCATAAATGCAGTAAAGATAAGGCTTCCGGTCTGTTTTTAAGAGCAAACCTCCCAAAAACAGGGCATTTGTTTACAATTGATGCCGTTTTGATGCCGATTTAGTACTTTTTTGATTTTTCCCTTTGCAATAATATGCTCAGAAGTTAAGCAAAGGAGGAAAGATCATGTTTCCGGATTTAGCAATTAGATTTAAGAATTATGCCGCAGATATGGGGAGCGGATTTGTTGTGATTGCGGGCTTTTTGCTCGCAATCACAATGGTGTTTGTTATGGTTTTTGCACGTTGGACCGGAGTTAAAAACAGTTCTTCCGTTTACGTTAATACCGATAAACCGCATGTGGAATCATCTGTAGAAGATACAGGATATGTATCTTTGGTTCTGCCTGAGATGGATTAATGAACAGGATTCATTAATCCTCACCTACGAAAACATTCCAGGATGCAATCTCTGAATTATTTATGGTCTTCATGACGAGTTTTGCATTATCGAGAAGATAGTCGCTGTGGCCCGAAGACCAACCGCGACCGACCAGTTCCTTGATAACCAGACCGCTTATTTCTTCAATCAGATCGATCTTGTCTGAACTCACCTCTTCGCTCATTTGACAGAGCTTCATAAGCGGTTCGACAGCACTACTCAAGGTGGTAAAATCTTTCATCGCTCTGAAACGCCATTTGTAATATGGCATATATCGGCCATTTAGAAGGAACAATGCCGCGGAAATCTTATATATGAATTCCGTCACACAATAATAAGCAGCGCCGATATCACCACGCTTGATAGAGCGATCGTAATTAAATTGCCCGGTTTTACCCGCCATGGCAAGGTCTGCAGCGACTTTCTTCTTTAATATGTCTTCAGGATAAAATCCTTTCCAAGTATTTCTAATAGCAGTAAATTCACCCGAAGGGTCACGGAATACTTTTCCGTTGACTGCTTCGGCTAAATGCATTTGCGGAGTGGCGAGCCAGTCTTCCGTTGTAACGGGAGCGTGCGTCATTCCCGTATGTTCATAGTAGAATTCTTCAATACTGTGAACGCCTACACGGTGACTTCTGGCGCCGGTCATTATGCGGCTCGGTTCAGCCATTCCGACATCAGTTCTGTGGTTTAATATGAATTCGTGAACGGGGAGAGCATCGTAAGCCTGCTGGAGTCTGTCTCCGATCTCCTTTTTCAGTTCTTCCGGCAGCCATAAACAGAAGCCGGGGGCGTAATCGTGATCTCTGGAGATATAGTCATCATATCCGAAACACTCGGATGTCTGACCTGCCAGTCCTGCTGCTATCTGATCCTTATATTCAGGGAAATCTCTTTCGAGCATGGGCAGACCATACTCTTCAAAAAACACTTCTGATATCTTAAGCCCGTTCCACATAACCTAATTCCTTTACATACAGTAAATTAAAAAGAAGCGCTGACATTCAACGCTTCTTTTATTCTACATCAATTGTAGTGATTTCTTATTTGGATGCTGCCATCTGCTGAGCCTGAACTGCTGTGATGCAGATAACGCCTGCAAGTTCATCTACGCTGCAGCCTCTGGACAGATCGTTAACCGGTGCAGCCAATCCCTGAAGGAAGCTGTAAGCTTCAGCCTTACCGATTCTCTGGATGAGCTTGTATCCGATGTTTCCGGCCTCAAGGTTAGGGAAGATGAGGACGTTAGCCTGACCTGCAACGGGTGAGCCGGGAGCCTTGGAAGCGCCAATCTCGGGAACGATAGCTGCATCGAGCTGTAATTCACCGTCCAGGAGGATGTCAGGATACTTCTCTTTTGCGATCTTAACTGCTTCAACTACCTTATCAACGAACGGGTGATCAGCTGATCCCTTTGTTGAGTGGCAGAGGAATGCGACCTTTGCCTTTTTGCCGATGAGAGCTTCGAAAGATGCTGCAGATTCAGCACCGATCTCAGCGAGTTCCTCAGGATTTGGATCCTGCATCAATGCGCAGTCAGCGCAGAGGATGATACCGTCTTCGCCGAATTCGCAGTCGGGAATATCAAACATGAAAGCGATGGATGCAATCTTTCTCTCAGGTGCTGTCTTAATGATCTGAAGGGCAGGTCTTAACATGTCTGCGGATGTATGGCAAGCGCCGGATACGAGTCCGTCAGCATCGCCTGACTTGACCATCATAATGCCGAATGTGAGCTTGTCACCGGATATGAGTTCTTTTGCCTTCTCGAAAGTCATGCCTTTCTTTGCTCTGATTTCTGCGAGAAGAGTTGCATACTTGTCGATCTCGGTTGACTTTGTGTGATCAAGGATCTGCACACCTGTGAGATCAGCTCCAAGTCTTGCTGCGGAACCCATGACTTCTTCTTCGGTTCCGATAATGATGGGAGCAGCTGTTCCTTCAGCGAGGACCTTTGCTGCTGCGAGTATTGTTCTGTCGTCTTCTGATTCGGGAAGAACGATAGTCTTAACGTCACTTCTTGCTCTCTGCTTGATTGTCTCGATAAAACTCATATGTATATCTCCTTAAAGAAAATCGAATCCTTCAAATCTCGGCTTGCCGGGATATGTCTTTGCCTGTTCGTCACCTCTTAATACTCTTAATGCAGCAGCTCTCATTGCCTCGTGCTCAAGTTCACCGGGGTAGGAGGCAATAGGTGCGATCCAGCCGCAAGCTTCAGTAATACCGTCCAATACATCCTGGAAACGCATGAGACCGCCTGTCAGAACGATGCCGTCAACTTCTCCGTGAAGAACGCATGCCATGGAACCGATCCACTTTGTGATCTGATAGATCATTGCATCCCAGATAAGCTTTGCCTTGGGATCACCGGATTCTACCATCTCGTGGATTGTATCTGAATTGGATGTGCCGAACCAGGAGGAGAGACCGCCTGTAGCAAGGCAGAGGCTTCTTATCTCATCCTTAGGTCTGTCATATAACTTTGTGAGAACATCAGTAACAGCCATTGTTCCCATTCTGGTAGGTGTCATCGGGCCGTCTCCGCCGCTTCCGTCGTTAGCGTCGATCATTCTGCCGTGCTTATGGGCTGTGATCGTGATACCGCCGTCGATATGGCATACGATGAGGTTCATCTCGTTATACTTTTTGCCTACGCTCTTTGCATATTTGTGAGCAGTAGCACGCAGATTGAGAGCATGAGTGGCTGATGTTCTGTATATGCCCTTAACACCTGTGATTCTTGCGACATCCTGATACTCGTCAACAACAATCGGATCTACCATGAGAAGTCTTCCGCCGAATTCATCGTGAAGTCTCTTGGCCATCTGTACGCCGAGCATGCTTGAGTGATATACGCCGCCCTTTGCTTCACGGACGTCGTTTATGAGTCTGTCGTCTACTTCGTATGTGCCGCCTTCGATCGGATAGCATGCGCCGCCTCTGCCGACGATCGCATCAACGCCTGTTAGATCGATGTTGTTATCTTTTAGCCACTTCATTACATATTCCATACGGTAATCCAGCTGGTCGTTAATGGTGGGGAAATTCTTTAGAATTGCTGAATCGTGGAATACATTGCCTTCGAGGATGCTTTTTTCATTCTCGAAAAACTCGACTTTGGTTGACGTGCTTCCGGGATTTACTACGAATATCCTGAATACTTTTGAATCTGACATAAAGATTTCCCTCTTTTCTTAAAGATAACTACGACAGTATACACACTTTTTGCTGAAAAAAATATAAAATCATTTGTTTTATACTATATAATTGTTTTGGAATATGATCCGGCCCGGTTTGTGATATGTTTTGGCACCGGATTAACGGAGGATAGTATGGAGGACAAGACTTTACGCAAAGGCTTATCTGTTACTGCGATAGTGCTGATCGTAATATCTGCATTTGTTCTGAGTCTCAATAATACGAATGTGATATTGTACGGTTCTGAAGCTGCATTTTACGGTATTCCTTTTATAGCCGCTTTTGCGGTTCCGCTTCTGATGATTCTTATTCTGCTTACGCGCTTATATCAAAGCACGGATACCATGGAAGAGATGATCGCGGCAATTGCAGTCAGATATGCTGTATTCGGCTGGTTTTTCATATTTGTGATCGTATTTGTTTCCGCGCTGTTCAGGGCTCTTTTCAATGATTTTTATACGGAACACTTTTCCACGGTCTATCTTCTGATGAATTCATTCAATGTATGTGCCGTCGGCACGGTTGTTCTTTCAGTCGCACTCCGCAAACTGCCGGCTGTTAAGATCGAGAAGAAAAAGATGAAGTTTAAACAGCTGTTCCTTCTTATCATGATGATGTACGGACTTACACAGGTCGGATCGCTGATGGGAACACCGATCGATACTATACTGACGCTTCCGTCCACGTTCGGTATGGGTACTGATGAATTTATGAAAGAACTTCAGGATAATGTGGTCTTTTCCGCCAATATCTATATCAGGATTATCTGCGTAGGTATCCTTCCGGCAATTTTCGAAGAGCTGTTATTCAGAAAGTTCATGATAGACCGTACTATCAGATATGGCGAATTTATAAGCTGCGCCATGTCCGGGATCATGTTCGGTTTGTGGCACGGTAATTTCCAGCAATTTTTCTTTGCATTCTTTGTGGGCGTAATGTTTGCTTTTGTATATATCCGCACAGGCAATATCATATATACCATGATCCTTCACGGAAGCATGAATCTTGTTACTTCCACCGTTACTGTGGAACTGGTTATAGGACTTCTTAAGCGTATGGGGATCGATATCGGAAGCGGAACGGTCCGTGATATTGATCTCAATACAATGATGAGATCCGTATTGCCGTTTATGCTGCTTCTTCTGTTATGGCTCTTTGTCCTTATGGGATTCCAGATCGCGGGATTCGTTCTCCTGATCGTTAAGCGCAGGAACTTTAAACTTGCTGTAATGGAAGGGGAACCTGCAAGAAAAGTGATACTGCATAAAATGACTCACAGCGTTGAGATGTGGGTATTCTTTACGTTTGCCATACTCCTGTTTATTTATTCATATCTGCCCGATAATCTGGCGGTGTTGTTCCGGTAATTGAAGACCGGAAATAAAAAGAGGTTGTCCAACGGACAACCTCTGATTAGCATAATCAAAAAGTATAAGATTACTTCTTGCACTTCTTAGAAGGCTTTGTGTTAACCTTATCCTTGAGTGCCTTACCAGCCTTGAACTTAGGAGCTGTGCAAGCCTTGATCTTTGTAGCAGCGCCTGTCTGAGGGTTGCGGCCTGTTCTA
>JAEEGJ010006211.1_pt1 | contig 36185 bp, 26 predicted proteins | sample 8958761 | NCBI WGS metagenome assembly JAEEGJ01 (sample SAMN16246546, study PRJNA631951) | gut metagenome | biome: gut microbiome; feature: rumen; material: RS-attached | host: Bos | place: Iran: Karaj | collected 2018-10
ACGCAGCGATACTTCGAGCGCCTCACCAACCAGGCCGACGGCACACTGACGGGTATGCGCAAATGGCAAACCCGCAAGCCCGTCACCATCGACGGCAAGGAGCAACACACCGATTGGGAGGACGTGGAACTGAGCGGCACGTTCACAGGGACGTGGCAGCTGAGATACTGGAGTCCCGAGGGCAACAGCGGCGAGAAGCGCAACTGCCTGCAACTGACCGCCACATACGACGATGCCGGGCGCGACTACATGGCCTACTCCTGCGCCCTCACCTTCGCCTACGCCGACGCCACCACCCTCCGCATCCAAGGCTATTACGTCAAAGACCCCGACGGCTGGGTCAACTACCAGCACGGCGCGGCTGAACCCGGGTTCTGAAAACATTATCAAAATTCGCTCGATAGCGTAAACCACTCAGCCCTATTCGTCACAATGACGTGTGGGGCTGAATATTAAAGACGGGTATACGTTCTATTCCCAGTTAATATCAAAAGATCAAATAATCTTGTCTGTTTGAATAAATGAAAATAAAAAAACATAAAACTATCTATTTTCTTTCGTTTATTGAAGTTTTTGTTTATCTTTGCAGATAAAATGCGAAGAAGAAAAAGTGATGCACTAAATTTGTCATTCAATGTTTACGTTGAAAAGAGAACATTTAGATTGGTAATCAATAATGTTAGAGACCCATAATCAATTTGAAAATAATGAAACATAAGATCGTAAAACAAAAGGACGTTCCTGTTTATCATGTAGTACAGCAATTCTTAAATGCTCGACAAGACAAGAAAGAATGTGCTAGAACAGCTGCTTTGATGAAATACAAAGTCACAGGCCCTATTCTTTCACAATCTTTGGAATCATTATTTAAGGTTTCTTCTCATTACAAAAGTCTACTTTGGGGTAACTTGTTTCCCAAAGACATTGATGAACTTGGAGAAGGTAACAGCTATTTCTTTCGCTCGGAGAATATTCTCGGAGACTTTAATTGGCTGTATATTCTTGTTAGCAAACATCATAATGTTTTATCTGAATATGTTTCAATAAGAGACCAAATTGAGAAATCTGTAATTAGTGGATATTATGACGAAGCCCTTTCTATTCTCGAAAAAGCTAAGCATAGGTTTGGGGTAAGTATATGGTATTACGAAACTAAGCTGCTAATTTATAGCTATTCTGGAAACGAACAAAAAAGCCTTGAACTTTTGACCGAGGTAAATAAAGCAAAAAAAGATGCAAAGCATGGGTTTGTGACCTTTTTGTTGTCATATCTATATAAAAGATGTTCTAAATCCTATTCAGCTTTTGCGTATGATTCAGAGCTTGAGAACAAATTCAAACTAAACAGAACCATTTTTCAAGAGGATCGCTATAGTTATTATCTTTTTAGACTAAATTTCTATAAGACATTTGAATCGCAAGATTTGTCGCCAGTTCTAATAATGGAGGCAACAAACTCTTTGATAGATCGATATAACATCTTTACTTATTTGATTAAAGCATACTTTGCCAAGAGTGAAGATTTGCTTGGTAAACATCTTGCATCTGCATTGGCTATTAAATTTTATAGGAAAACTAACGACCGACTATTATCTTCTTTGGTGGCATATACTAATGCCAAATACCTGTCTGTAGATTACTTTAATCGTGATTATGTAGAAATATTGGATTTTTACTACAAAGGAGAATATCTTACCTGTAGTGAGAAATGCAAATCGTTTGTGATCAATGACAATTCACATTTTGATATTCTAAAAATCTATTGTAGGTCTATGATTTCCTTAGGTAAAAGATACACTCCGATTTGTTCTAATAATGATTCTATACTGAACCAAATCACACATCTTTTATATGATGCAATGACAAGTTCTGAGAATGAAGACATTCTAAATTCTTTGTATCAGATAGACAAAAACATTTATGGTCTTGGAATAGCATGTGGCTTAGACTATTATCTTTCAGGTGAGTATGAAACTGCGAATAAAAATCTGAAATACCTTTCGCTTACCTGCTTTGACCCAATGTATTGTGGAATATATGATGATGCGAAGAAAAAAGACGACTATATAGATTCAGGATTGTCGAAAGTTGGATTCTATTCAGCACTTGATTATCAAAAGAAGAGAAATTCTGATGATGTTTCTGATTCACATGAAATTGCAAAATATATTGTAGATGTAGATTCTGCAAAAATCGCATTCAAAAATGAAGATTATGAATCTGCATTGAATTTATGGCAGACTGTATTGATTGAGAATAACAAAGTTCTTCCAATCGTACAATGTGCCATAAATTATATTTTTAGATGCTTTGTCAAATTGAATAAAAAGCAAGATGCCATAACATTCTATGTAGATTACTATCTGAAAGGGAAAGCATATGTCAGCCAGATTATGACATCAGACTTGATTAATTCTATGTATCATGAGAAGTATAAGAAAGGTGTGAAAAATGGATTGGATCTTCAGCTCTTTGTTTTCTTAAATGCAACAGAAGATGAAAAGAAGAGTGCTCTACTTGAGAGATTTTGTAACTATAAAGATGTAGAACTGGTATCTGACTTGATACCAGAATTAGATACAGAAATGAAAAATAGTCCAGAAAAAGTTGAGCTGTATTTATTCCTTCTTGCCTCTGAAGACATTTTGAGACATATGCTATATATTACCAGCACAAAGAAGATGTTGGAAGAACAGCAGAAGATATCTCAATATCTCACGACACTAAACACTTCTCCTCGGATAGATGATTATAAAGCTCTCAATCAGGAAATAGTGGACACAATGATAGTATACCAAAACATTAGGAAAATAGACGAAAGCAAAATATATGTAAATCAGGCGGCTCTCATGAAATATGAGTTTGCTGAACACGAAGGTCTATATAATCAATTTCGGAATCAGTTTGCCAATTCTGGTCAAACCAATTCATATTATATTGTTAACACTATTTCTGACTGGACAGACATAAATAAAGATAGAGCACTTATCAGGACGAAGGTAAAGTTCACAAGTAAAGCCTTTATAGATTCTGCTTGCCAAGTATTTACCGTGATTCGCGATAAGTTCCTATTTAGTAAGTTTGGCCTAAAGACATACTTAAGCACTCGAATTCGTCATGGGGTTTTGGAGGGAGTGTTAAGATCTGGATATGATGGATTGCATCTATTGTTGACCACAGTCAATAATAAGTACATTCCAACAAATTACTGGGTGAAAAAATATGGATTAACTCAAACGGAGCATCTTGACCTCACTAAGATGCTTGAGAAATTCTCCATTGGAGTTAACCATGCTATTGATTCATTTAAAGAGAATGCGCTTCAAATTAAAATCGAAGATACTGATAAGGGCATGTTCGATTATAGACTAACTCCTGATGACATGTGCTATGCAACAGTTTACTCAAATACAAAAACAGAAGATTATAACCATTTTTGTATGGTCCTTATGGAATATATGCTAAAAATGGCTAATAGTAGTCTCATAAATATACGAAAGGAGATAAATGACAATTTGAAAAATACACTTAATAAACTTGTGGACAATTTATCTCAGGACATTCAAGTATTTGCAGAGCGTCATTTTTTTGATGAACTAAATAGAGCTGTGATAAATGCGAGGACCGAAACGATTCAGAAAATAGCTCACATAGAAAAATGGTTTTATCTACAAGATGCAAAGTTTGAAAATTTTTCCCTTGTTAAGCAAATGCAGGCAGTTTGGCAAATAACATCAAAAATGTATCCGAACATTATAGAAGACTTATCATTTGAAGGATTCGAAAATGATATTGTCATAAAATCAGAATATGTGATTCATATATCAGATATGCTTACCATTTTCTACAATAATATGTTTAGTTACAGTAAAGTAGAAAGCCCAAGGCCATTCCGAATCTCTCTTGTTCGAGAAGGAAACAATGTAATACTAACATTTGAAAATAATATAAGCGAACATGAAGATTCTCTGAATGCCAAGTTTAAAGAAATGCTACAACTTGAAAGTCGGCTCCAAATGGAGGGAAGAAGCGGGTTGGTTAAAGTAAATAAAATAATTAAAGCAGAGCTTGGTTGTGAAAGAAATTTGCTAGAAATAAAAGCAGAGAATGGTAAATGTATTGCGTCTGTAGTATTGAACTTAAAGGAAATATGCATATGAAAAAGTTGCTCTTGGTGGAAGATTTACCAGAAAAAGCAGATGAAATAAAGAAGGAAATATTAAAAGAGTTTCCTACAATGGTGATTGTTGAGAAATCGTCATACCATTCTGCCATTGAAGAAATATATAGGCATTATAATGATTATTTTCTCATTCTCTTAGATATATCTATGTCGACATTTGACGTCAACATAGAAGAAAATGGAGGCGTTCCAGAAACCTTGGCTGGAAAGAGAATATTAGAAGGTATGTACCTACGTGATATTCCTACAAAAGTGAAAGTTGTCACTATGTTTGAAAATTTTGATGGTAAAAGTATCAGCCAGCTTGATAAAGAACTGAAAGATGATAATCCTGATAGTTATGATGGTTTTATCTTCTTTTCTTTCAAAAAAAGTGATTGGAAGAAACAATTAACTAATTATATTCATTCGATAATATGATAAAAATACTGATTCTCGACGATTCTGACAGAAAAATCGACAAAATTAAACAGGTACTTGTTGAGGGATGTGACCTTCATGAAAATGATATTGAGGTCGCAAAGAGTGTTGCCAATGGAAGAAAGGCGATATCAAAGGATTATTTCGATCTTGTTCTGCTGGATCTTGTTCTTCCTTTATTTGAAAACGAAGAACCACAAGAAGAGGGAGGATTGAGTTTCATTCGTGAAATAATGTCAGCAGACGGAAGAGTGAAAGTTCCAGCTCAGATAATTGGATTGACAGAAAAGGCAAACGCCTATAATAAAGAAAAAGAAGAATTTCAGTCTCTTCTCTTCAATGTCATCCAATGCAAACAAGGTGATGCAGAATGGATAAATCAACTTAAATATGCTGTTAATTATTCCATTAGGTGTAAAGATTCAATAGAGAGTAGACTTCAAAACAGGAACAAATATGATATAGCTGTAATATGCGCTCTTTCTGAAGAATTTAAGCAAATGATTGAGGCTTTTGGCGGTGAAAACAAATGGCAAAGAATTCACGTGGAGGAAGATGTGCCATTTCAATTCAAGAGCACTGTAGTCACCACGGCAAACAATAATGATATACGTGTTGTAGCTGCGATGGCAGGTCGTCCAGGTGTTATCCCCACTTCAGTATTGACGACTCTAATGTACACACTCTTTCATGTAGATACCGTATTTATGACAGGATTTTCTGCGGGCTTCCCTTCAAATCAATTGAAGCTTGGAGATATACTTGTAGCATCGTCTATTCAGGACTATGCATCAGGCAAGTTAAAAGATATAGATGGCACTGTACAACTAATAAAAGAGATTCACCAAATAGAAGCATCGACAAGGCTGTCTCTTCCTATGCAGGAATTAATAGAAGATGATGATACACAATCGGCCATTATGTCAAAGATAAAGAAGGCAAATTTACTTGTTGATGAGAGAGATTCGTATCAAGTCCAATGGTCTGCAACATGTTGTGGACCTTATGTGGTAACTTCTCCAGAAGTTGTTAAGGAGTTGCAAGAAAGTGATCGTAAGTTAGAGGGATTAGATATGGAAGGATTTGGATTATACCTTACCTCAAAATTATTATCAGGTAAAACTCAAAAAAATGCTCTTTGGATAAAAGGTGTTGGCGGTTTTGCAAATCCAAACAAAGCAAATGGATATCATAAGACCTGTTCATTTGGAAGTGCTGTGTTATTGTATCGCTTTATAAAAGAAAAATTGTAATTATCTGCTAAATAAGAATAACCATCGCAACAAAGTCAAAATGAAGATTATTTGAAAGACCAACTTATTAAGCCTTCATCTTTCATTTCCAGAGTCTCCATACTCATGGAATTCCTATTTATGCTACAATGGTGACATTCATATACCATATCTGCGATAGCCCAACAAAAGTTAAATACGTTAAATCTATGCTTTCATTTCGTACAATCCATAGTCTCCAATCCACTTTTCTACCATTTAAAGCGTAAGTAATTGATTATCAATATTTAATATATTCGCTGGTTGTACAAGCTTGACTTCCTTAGTCATCCCTAATGGTGTGAAGAGTTTTGGCCAATCTGCTTTCCAAGGTTGTAAAGGCCTAACCTCCATCATTATTCCTAATAGTGTGACGAGTATAGGCATTTACGCTTTTAAGGAATGCACAGGCTTAAAGTCTATAGTCATTGGTAGTGGGGCAAACGATATTAAGGGGCTAGCTTTTGCTAATTGTTCCAATATTGAACATGTGTATTGTTTAGCAGTGAACGTACCGAAGACAGGAGCAGATGCTTTTGAAGGAGCATATCCAAATTATACTACTCTCCACGTACCAGAAGCCTCGATCGCAGCCTACGAAGCAGCTACACCATGGAAAGACTTTAAGTCTATAATAGCTCTGACAGACACAGACCCAATTTCGCTGAAGTGTGCCACCCCCACCATCAAGATCAATGGTGGTGAGGTGACCTTTGAGTGTGAGACAGAGGGTGTGACGTTTAATGCTGGCTATAGCTACAATAGTGGCAGTGGCAATGTCGTTGGAAACAAGATGATTCTTGCTGGTGCCACCAACTGCCACGTCACCGTATATGCCACCAAGGAGGGTTATCAGGACTCTGACGTGGCCACCACAGACGTAGAGCTGCAGGTGGGCAAGCGTGGCGACGTCAACCTTGATGGCGTGGTCAGCATCACCGATGCCGTCACCGTGGTGAATATCATCCTGAACAATGGCGAAGCCACAGCCCCAGCATTGCAGGACGAAGAAGAGATAATAGAACCAGAATAAATCACACAGAGGGTCAGACCCTTTGTGTGCACGCTGTGAGGTTATACATCACGAACTATGGAAAAGGATGCTGCTTTCGGGCCTTTCCGATGTCACTTTCGACCCGAAGGTACGGCACTTTACGACCGTTTCGATAATCCTTTAGGGGGGTAAAGTGCCGTCGGAACACTTCGTAGATGACGTTGTTTCGCCCCGAAAACATCATCGGAACAACCCTAAAGTGATCTCTCTTTGGATGACAGTATGACATGACACTAAAAAATACAGATGATACAGATGATAACAAAAAGTATAAACTTTACGCGTACCGCGCATACGCGTGCGGTACGCGAAGAGTTTCAGAAAACTTGCTGTAACATCTGTATCCGTATCGCTTTTTTGCGACCTTGCGCTTGTCAATTAAAAGCTTTACCCTATAGCCTCTTTTTATCATACTGCAAAGATACAAAATTTTTAAGGCAAATCCAAATTTTTCGAAGAAAAAATGCTGTTCCACCTCATACATAATTGATATATGTCAAGAAATAAGAGGGGAATGAACTAAACCGGAATATGAGCAGATTCCTGTATGTTTTTTTCTTGTTACTTTTGCATAATAATTATTTATAGCAAAAACAAGAATTATGAAACAGGAATCAATTAGAATCGTGGTTTCCACAATGCTGATGTTAATGGCAGTACTAAGCCCAGCTGTGGCAACAACCTACAAATTAGTAAAAGTAACGTCAGTGGAAGCTGGCAAAATGTATGTGTTCGAACAGAGTGGGAGAGTCATGAATAATGAAATTGATAGTAAAGAACATGTACTGAAAACGGTCTCTTCGTATTCTTCGACAGGTCTCACTGGAAATGAAACCTATGTATGGACTTTAGAAAATGGTACTAGTGGCTATAAGTTGAAAAATATGCAGAATAACCAATATCTTAATTATAGTGGATCAAGCACTTATCTTACATTGGTTCAAAACTCTAAAGATGCAAATTCTTGGACTTTTACTTATACAGAAGAGTCTAATGTAAAATTCTTTCTCATTGAGCTCGTCGCATCTACTACCAGATTTTTGGGATATATTGATACTGCGACATATAAATATAGAGCATATACGTGGAATAGCAATCATGAATATGATTTACGTACTCCTTACTTCATCACCGTCTACCAACTTGTTGAGGAGACCTCTGACTCTGAGGATGTGACGCTGTCTGCTGCAGGGATGGCCACGTATGTAAGTACTCACGACCTGGACTATAGCAGCGTAGAGGGTCTGAAAGCCTATAGAGCCAAGTTCGACGGATATGCAATCACCTTTACCTCTGTGACGCAGGTGCCAGCCAATGAGGGCGTGCTGCTGAAGGCGACAGAAGATCTGGCTGCCAGCACTAACTACACTGTCCCCTTTGCTGCTGAAGCCGTGACGGCATGGGCTGACGACTATAACGACTTCATCTGTGGAACAGGTGCCAATGTACCTACAGAGGCAGACGGACACTATAACTACATCCTGAATAAGGTCGGTGAGGTCGTGGGCTTCTACAAGGCCAACAACAAAAAGGTGGCTGCCAACAGGGCCTATCTCAGTACAACGACACCTCCTCCCTCATCGTCAGCAGCCATAGGCCTGGCCTTTGAGGATGAGACGACAGGAATGAGGAACCTCACCCCAACCCTCTCCGAAGGCGAGGGAGCCGTGTACAACCTGAATGGCCAGCGTGTGAATTCTGCAACGAAAGGACTCTATATCATCAATGGTAAAAAGGTCGTAATTAAATAGATTTTTGTAAGATTTTGAGCAAAGCGACCCATAAAAAATAAGAATTATGAACAAGAAACAATACAACACTCCAACACTGGAGGTCATACATGTAGAAGCCCATTGCCTGCTGCAAGACTCATATAAAACGTACATCATCCTGACAGATGCAGAAGGGGAGGGGATGTGAGTGTGATGTACAACGAAAAAACAATAGCAGCTGCAGTCGGATGGGATTGCAGCTGCTATTACTATAATATATAGGTATTACTACCTGTAGTATGTCGGATGATTACAGTCTGACCTTCACGACCTTGTCAGCGACGCGGATGACGTAGAGGGCATCGGGCTTGAGGGTGATGTCGGTGCTGGTGCCTGTGAGGCGCTGAGAGCGGACGAGGCGTCCGTCGATGGTATAGACGGAGACCTGGTCACCGGGGTTGGCATTGGTGACATGGATGCCCTCGGCGCTGCCCAGGATGCGTGCTGCAGAGGGTGTGGCAGGCGTGGCCTGGATGGCTGTGGCAGGCGTGCTCTTCTCGAAGGTGGCGATGAGTCGTGAGTACTGCGTGCTGATGGCAGGGGTAGTGACGGTGTTGTCGCTGGCCACGGTGAGCTCAGAGCCATTGAAGGTGACGCTGTGGATCTTCCAGCCCTCAGCGGCCTCGAGGAAGTAGGTGTACTGCTGTCCCATCTCGACGCGCTGCCAGATGCTGCCACCATCGGAGGTCTGCAGGGCGATGTAGTTGCCATTGACGGGCTCGTCGCCACCAGGAGTGACGGGATCGACTGTGGCGTCGTCGCTGCAGTCGTCGCCATCGACCCAGAGGCAGGAGAAGATGCAACGGTTCTGGATCTCTGCTACGCGAGTGGCCTCACCGGTGGTGATGTCGACCTCGTAGAGGCAGGTGTCGTACTTCTTGTTGGTCTTCCACTCCTTGTCGGGGAGGCTGCCCCATGAGCCCCATTCGTTGTAGCCTTTGCCACTGTTGTAGTAGCCTACCCAGTACATCTTGTTGGGATTGGACTTGGCGAAGCAGGCTGCCTGGCGCTTATACTGTGAGCTGAAGCCTGTGGCTCCCACGAGGGGCTCGTAGTCGGTATAGGTCTCGCCAGTCTCGGCATCGGTCTTCTCGACGGCGTTGGTCTTGATGAGACCTGTGGTGAGGTCGAACTCCCACAGCTGGGCACCCACGAGGTTGCCATTGATGTCGCGCTGCTTGCCATCGTCACCGTAAGGGGCTGCGCTGCCACCACTGGTGAGTGCAAAGGCACGGCCCTCGCTGTTGATGGCGAAGGTGATGAAGTTATAGTAGTAGAGTCCTCTGGTAACGGGAGTGACTGTCATGGTGCTGAGGTCAACGGTGCAGAGGCAGTAGCCTGCGTCGCCATCGGTGAGGTCGTCGTCCTGATCCTGGAAGTAGTCGGGATCGCTGGTGATCTCAGAGGGCAGCTGCTGGCCAGTGAGGTAGAAGAGGCCATAGACCTTGCCATCCTTGGGGTTGTAGGACATGCCTGCAGACTCGAGGTGGTCGCTCTTGGGACGGATCTCGCTGGAGAGCAGGTTGCCTGTCTCGGCGTCCCACTTGCGGACAGCAAAGAGCTCCTCGTCAGTGGTTGACTGTTCGTCGCGTGACATGACGGTGACGAGTTTGCCATTGACGTAGGCAGCGCCTGAGTTGCCATACATCAGATTGAAGTTGGTGGCCCAGAGGGCGCGTTCCTTGTCAGTGATCTGACCATTGGAGTAGAACTCGGCAGGGGCGACGACGGGGTCTTTCTCGGGGGTGAGTACTGAGCCACCGGTGCTCATTCTGTAGATGCCCTGGTCGACGACGAAGATGGCTTTGCCTTCACTGTAGCCTACGTACGTGGACTTCATCTGCTCGCCATCGTCGTAGCGATTGTTGTGGAGGATACCGTAAAGGGTTTGGGCACTGAGCTGCATGCAGCTGGCGAGTGCCAGGAGGGTTACGAATAATGTTTTTTTCATTTGTTTGTTGTTTGTTATTGTTTTTGTCTTTAACACTTTCGTGAGTTTTAGAAGAACAGCTCGGGGGCACTGAACTCGCCATCGTGCTCCTCGGTAGAGGGGATGATGGTCTGGTTGTTGCTGTTGGGGTCGAATACCGACTGAGCCAGCATGCCGTGGGTCTCTATTCTGTATTCCTCCAATGTTGGAGTGATGTATTGTTTCTTGTCCATCATATTAATTTACAATTTTACTATTTACGATTTACAATTTATTGAGCAATTTCTTGATTTAACAAAAACATTAAAAACCCCTCTTCTGATGTTTCAGCTCTTCGAGCCTCTGTGCTGATGGTATGGCTGTGTGCCTAAGAGCAAGCTCTTGCACCAGCCCTCCCATCATCACTCGTTGCCTTGCAACTGAAAACATCATCCGAGGAAAAACCTCGCTCGCTACGCTCACTAAAAAACAATGGCTGCGCACTGAAAATGGTTTTCTTTGTTTTTGTTTTCATTATCACTTAATCACGATCTTGAGCTTCGCTCGAGCTCGTTTCCGCTTGGAAGAACTCGAGCTAGCTCAGTTTTTCTCTCACTTAATCACGACCTTACGACCATTGACGATATAGAGGCCCTTCGTTGCAGAATTCACACGCTGACCATTGAGGTTGTATGCCTTTCCGTCCATATCCAGCTCATCAGCCTGCTTCACGATAGTGATACCTGTTGTGGTATCTTCGAAGCTGATGCTCGGAGCAGCAGCACCGGCAGGCAGGTCGAAGTAAGCACGGAAGCCCTTGATAGAGGCACTCGCGCCAGCCTTCTTAATATAACCATCAGAGGTCACACCATAGATGATGTCAGTATCAGCATTCTTTGTCCACTCGCCAGCAGCGACAGGAGCATAGGTGCCGCGGAAGTAGGCTGCATTGTTACTGCTATCAGTCTTACGTGTGTTCCAAGCGGATGCATCGTTAGAGGCAATTGTGATATTCGTCAGTTCAATGTTCTCAGTGATAGCAGTAGGAGCGTATACCACGTACGGATAGCTAGCAGTTAGCGTGCTGACAGTAGAGAAGCTAAGAGCTCCCTCGTCAGTGTAGCCAGAGAATTCATATGCCTTAGCACCAGCTCCGAAGAATCCTTCTACGTTGCTGATGGTGAATGGCAGGCAAACGGTGTTCCAGCCAGCATTGAACTTACGTTTCAGGGTTACCTTGTCGTAAGTGCCAGCAACAACAGCATCAGAAGAAGTCTCGTCGAGAGTGAGGTTAGTGATGGCTGCGACATAGCGCGTTACAGTCTCTGTGGTCATCTTAGTACCTGCCCATTCCACCTCGATGTGCATCTCAGCACCTTCTGGAGCAGCAACAGTAGGCGTGCAGGTGATGGTCAGCGTTTCAGTGCCATTAGCAGCTACAGAGCCAGTCTTAGTACCAATTACCTCTTCACCCATGTACAGCTTAGCAGTCAGTTCCTCTGCTACACCGCGCTGTTCCTTCACAGTGACGGTAGCGTCGAAGCTTTGGCCTTCCTTCATTGTGACAGAATATGAAGAGGAGGCAGGAATAGTATATTCTGTAATGGATGCCATGTGATCTGGCAAGTTCAGCACGAAGCCCTCGAAGTTGTCGAGGTTGTAGTCGTCGTTTTTGAAGCGGAACTGGTAGTTGCCTGGCTCAAAGCCTGTGAGGATTGCAGTGCCTGCCGTACCATTAGCCATATAAGTAGGAATGGCAGGTGTTGCAGCACAAGTTTCCCAAGCACCGCCGTCTTTTGACATCTGAATGGTTATTGATACATTTCCTGCTGTAGTAACATAGTCAAAAGTAAGTTCATCTGTCGTAGCACTTACTGTCAGAGGAGCGGTTGTCAGGTAGGATGCCGTGCTTGACCAAGTTCCCTTGGCCACACCGTCAGCAATCGTCCAGTTAGTACCAGCATCCCAACCTGTGGGCAGGGTGTTGCTAGCGAAGTCTTCGCTCCAGATATTCGGATCCTTGGCCTTACCAGTGACAGTGATAACCTGTGCAGCTGTAGTGTCGTATGTGGGAGTAACAGTGACGTTACCATTCTTGACACCATAAGGAGTGCCATACTTGAAGGTGATGTCGAAGGTCTTCGACTCACCAGCACCAATCTCAGTCAACTGAGCAGCAGAAACCTCAAAGGCTGCATTGTCAGAAGCAATGTCCACTGTCATGGAGCCTGTGCCATTGTTGGTTACAGTAACAGTCTCGACAGCATCAGCAGTCACCTTACCAAAGTCGATGGCGTTGGTAGAAACAGCCAGCTCAGGAGCATTGGCAGCCTTGTCAGTACCTGTGACGTTGATGACGAAGGCGCCTTCAGAAGTGGTAACTGTAACGACAGCAGCCTGAGCAGTAGTGCGCTCTGCATTGTAAGAACGAGTAATCGTGAGGTCGAAGGGGGCAGCTACGCTTGTGGTCCAGTTGGTAGAGTAGGCTGCAGCACCATCGCCAGTGATAGCCACGTTGGTGATATTGATGGTTCCTGCACCAGCATTCGCGAAGTTATAGGTAACAGTGGCATCAGCAGCACACTCGCCAAAGTCGTAGTTGGCAGGAGTAGCAACATTTGTAGCAGGCTCGCCAGTAGTGACGGAGAGGGCTGCAGCATAGTTAATACCCTGAATCTCATCGATATATCCATAATAGCCAACAAATTGCAGTTTCTCTACAGTAGCAGGTACATCGCTCAGAAGAGTAGCTGTGAAATCAGTATTATTGAAAACATCGTTAGTCAACTTCCTGCTATAAACTTCCTCACTGTTTGAGTTCAGACCTTTGACAGTCACGTAATATGAGGAACTGTTATATTCAATCTTACCTTTGATGACGAACATGTCACCAGCATTAACTACAATTTTCGGAGTGGTCATGACGTACGCAGGACTATGGTATGCGGCATATGCAGCACCATTGCTGAAAGTCCAACCTGTATTTTCCCAACGTGCAGGCAGCTGGTTATCATTGAAGTCAATCACAGAGAGACCTGTAGGCATTACTGTGCCAGTCACAGTAAATTTAACAGCATCATCACCCGTGTAGCCAGTAGCACTTACAGTAATTTCAGAAGACAGATTGCCAACAGTCGCAGTTGCCATTGTAATAGTAACCTCTTGGCTTTCACCAGCTGCCAGCGTTGCCGGAGCATTGCTAATGGTGAAGGCTGCATTACCAGAAGTAACGTTAATACCCTCCAGAGTGGCAAGACCAGTATTAGCAATAGTGAATGTCTTTGTCGGGGCTGTAGCGTCTTTGTCTGCTGCTCCGAATGCCAGAGTGGTGGGCTGAGTAACTACCATCTTAGGCTCAATTGGCAGAGAACCACCGTAGAACATACGAATGTCTGCCTGGGAAGCATTGATTGCAATATAGTAATTTCCTGCAGGTACACCAGTAAACTCAAACGTATTCCAATTTGATGGGTCTAATGCAGGTTCTGAGCCAAAGTTCATCCATGTAGTTCCATCAGCAGAATACTGCATCTGAAGATGCTGATAACTTGTGTTGCTCGTGCTATAGCCCTTGGCTTCAACAAAGAACTTCTCCCCTTCAGCAATTGTAAGTTTAGGAGTTATCAGACGAGCATTACTTGAAAGATACCAAACTGTTGTATATGCACCATTAGCTTCGGAATAATACCATGTTCCGTTTGTCGTCCAGTCTTCTGGAAGAGCTGTAAAACCACTTTCATAAACCTTATTCGGGTCGCGAACAGTTCCGCTAGCGTTGATAACAAAGTCATCAATGCCTGTTGTAGTAGAAGAAATGGTAATATCACTGCTGCCCGTAGCATCTGGCATAGTGATGGTCAGTGTTGCTTCACCACCAGCGGCGATAGATGTTGCTGACAATGTTGCACCAAAGCTGCCTGTCTTAGAAACAGAAAGTCCCTCAACAGCAGCTGTACCTGGGTTGCTTAGCGTAAACGTCTTTGTTGTTCCTGCTGTGGCAAGTCCGAAGTTATAATCATAAGGCGATGTAACCTTCGTACTACCATCCTTAACAGTGAGAGCAGGACCGTCAGCCTGCACATAAGGGGTGTATGTCATGTTGTCCAAATGAGCATGGTTAATGACAATTGCCAATCGAGTTGCACTTGTTAATGTGTAAGTTTTTTCAGCAAAAGTAGTAGAAGAAGAGCTAAAAGATTGAAGTTTGTCTCCTACAGTTGTACCATCATCAGAAAGAGTATAAAGTGTAACATAGCCCGTTTTGTTAGATGCATATGATCTAATCCAAAATGTAACAGTTCCTGTTAATTTTGTCGTTTTAATATAATTTCCCCGATTTGTCTCCCAACTTTGATTAGAGGAATTTCCAATACTATAGGATCCTGTTTTAGGCCGCTCATAATATGTCATAGTTCCTACGGTTTCCCAGCCTTCGGGGAGACTGTTTTCAAAGTCTGCATTCTCCGCCCACGTCGGGCTGGTGCCTCCCAGCAACATGGCGAGGAGGAGGAAGAGTGATTTGACACTCTTGGTTTTTAAGTTAAAATGTTTCATTCGCTTAATTGTTTTTGTTATTACTATTTTTTTTGTTGTTTATTGTCACACAGATCTCACAGATCTCACAGAAATTTTATTTTTCAACATGTAATTCTCACAAATTAACCATCAATTTATTACAGCCCCTGTATTCAGAACAAAAACCTTCAAAACCCCTCGCGAAAGTTTTGGCACTTGGTGCCTTCGGTCCGTTGTCGTCTGGCATCTGGCTGTAAGCAAGCTTACGCCATCTCCCTGCCAACAACTGCCCATGTCCTGTGGGACATCCAACCTTTCGTGAGGAAAAACCCCGCTCTGCTTTGCATCGCTTAAAAACCAAGGAAATGCTAACTCTCCATTTACAAGGAAGTATGATGGCGCCAGCCGGTTTTCTTGGTTTTTGTTTTATCATTGTCATGCCTTTTGTCGCTGATTGCTTACTGTTTGTTTTGTTTTGGCAGGGTGGGGGTGTCAAATCGCAAGGATATGGGTGCCAATTCCTGCCGTTTTGCTAAAGCGACGCAAAAGTACATGAATTAATCGTAATACCTTAATATAATATAGGGGGCTTTGTGCTGATTTACAAATTTGGACGAAAATACATACTATTTGTCACACAGTAATTGACTTTTGGGAGTTAAACAGGAAGTTAAATATGGAGTTACGCCAGCAAGCTGGCTGGACGATAGTTGCCCCCAAAAGGCCTGAAATGGCAAAGAGGGGGCTAAACGGCTGATTATCATGCCTGTTTCGAGTTGTTCCCTTGGGAGAAACAGGTTGTTTCCTTGGGAGAAACAAGTTGTTTCCAGCACGGAAACAACTTGAAACTGCCATCGGAACGGATGTGAATGGGCACTCTTCAGTGACTAAAAGAGGATGCCCATGGGACTGAGGGAGGGGAGGCCGAGGTCGGGGGCTCCGAACTCTGTTCCCGGTGGCAGGGGATCGTCCGTAGGAACGACGTCGGGGGTGTCACTGGTGGGGTCGAGGGCTGATGCTGCCAGCATGCCCTGCATCTGTATGCGATACTCCTCTATACTGGGAGTGATGTATTGTTTCTTGTTCATCATATTGATTTACAATTTTACTATTTACGATTTACAATTTATTTTGCAATTTCTTGATTTAACATATAATGACCATATAATTGACCATTAATTTTTCATTCCTTGATTGTTAACAAAAACCTTGAAAACCCCTCTTCTGATGTTTTGGCTCTTCGAGCCTCTGTGCTGATGGTATGGCTGTGTGCCTAAGAGCAAGCTCTTGCACCAGCCATCCCATCATCACTCGTTGCGTTGCAACTATAAGCATCATCCGAGGCAAAAACCACGCTATCACTTAATCACGACCTTGCGGCCATTCACGATATACAGGCCCTTGGCACTGGGCTGCTGAGTGAGTTTTCGTCCGCTCAGGTCATACACCTCCCCTCCATATAGGGAGGGGCTGGGGGTGGGTCTGAGTCCCGTCGTCTCGCCCTCGATGCTGATGGTGGGAGCTGTAGCACCATCAGGGAGCTCGAAGTAGGCGCGGAAGCCCTTCATGGTTGTGGTGGCATCGCCCTTGACAATCTTGCCTGTAGCAGGGATGACACCATACTTGCCTGTCAGCGTGCCTGCTGCCATGGGCGTGTAGGTGCCCTGGAAGATAGCGCCGTTCTTGGTGATTCTGGTATTCTCGTCACCAATATGATAGCTGAAGATGGAGATGTCTGTGAGCTTGAAGCTGATGGTGGCAGCCTTTGTTGAGTAAACCAGATAAGGTGTGGCAGCATTGATCATCGTTGTCTCTTTCGAGAACTTCAGCGCACCACCTTCATAGCCGGTGAAGGAGAAGAAGGTGAGTCCATCGCTGTCGAAGTCGCTCAGATTGAAATAGGCAGGCAGACAGATGGAGTTCCAGCCCTGAGCCAGTGTGTACTGGATGACGAGGGCGGGGTAGACGCCAGCTGTGACCTCGTTGGTCTCGGTGTCCTTCCAGACGGTGGCAGCATTGATGACGACATCCGTCTCTGTACTGGTCACATTGATACCTGTGCCAGTGATGGTGAAGTAAGCCTTGCCAGAGACAGCCTCTTCCGGTGTGAAGGTCACGGTGATGGTCTCGGAGGCATTGGCAGCGACACTCTTCACAACGCTCTCGCCATACTGTGTTGTACCGATAAAGAACTTAACAGTGAGCTCTTCAGCCTTGCCAGTCATCTCTTTGACAGTAACGGAGGTCTTGTACTCAGCATACTGGTAGCCTGTGGCCGGAATGCTCTGGGCTGTGATGGCTACGTCGTGGTCCAGAGGAGCAGGCTTGAAGCCCAGGAAATTGTCGACAGACGTATATCTGCCTTGGAAACTCAGGAAGTAGTAACCTGTGGCAGGAGCTGTGAAGCTTTGTCTGCCTTCAGTCTTGAACTCATCAATCAGTGTCCAGTCACTGTCTGCTGCATCACGGCTTGAAGCCCATTTCACAGTCAGGAAGTCTGTGCCGTCGACACCAGCTACATCAAACTCCAGCACCTGGTCTTTCTCGGCATAGAGTCTTGGACTATACATGGTGTTATCGCTGGTGAGTGCAGCCAACATATACGTTCCGTTGTTCTTGTAGTTGTTCTTGGTAACCACCCAGCTGTTTACAACCCATCCTTCAGGAACCTTACCTTCCTCGAAGTCCTCTTCCCAGATGTTCGGGTCCTTGGTGGTTGCCTTAGCCTTGATGACGACGTCGGAGAGACCATCGTTGGTGGGATGGATGGTGATGTCTGCTTCCTTGTCACCATAGTTGGTGTCGAAAACCAGAGCAACGTCGAAGGTCATGCTCTCGTCCTTGGCGAGGCTGAAGGAAGACTTGGAGACAGTGAACTGTGTGGGATCAGACGAGGTGATGGTACCTGTCAGGGTGCCAGTACCGATGTTGTAGATGGTGTACGTCATTGCCTCTGGCTGAGCCTTCACCTTGTTGCCAAAGTCAGCATCGGTGGTGGGAGTGACAGTCATCTCTGGCGCATCCTCGTTGAGGGTAAAGCCACTGACGCCATCTAACTGGATATGATAGCCTTGCAACTTCAGCTTGTAGCTGCCTGGTGCCAGTCCTTCGATATAAATAACAGAATAGCCATCCTGAGTAATGGCAGAGGCCATATTCTTGCTCTTGTCGCTCCATGTGAATCCTCTGTTGGGGGAGGTCCAGTAGTAGAGTTCCGGATTAGAACCCGTGGCTTTGGCCACAATGGCGAACTTCTCACCTGCTGCAACAGTGAAGGTGGGAAGCGTCATCTGGGTGTCAATACCTGAAACGGCTTTTCCGTCGGAGAATGTCCAACCAGTGTTGTCGCTCCAGCTTTCTGGCAGTTTGTTGTCGTCGAAAGTAGCATAATACTTGCTGGCATCAGCCACAAAGCCACTGACAGCAATATCCTGTGAGGTGGCACCGACAGCGTTGAAGGTCAGTGCCACATTGCCTGAGAAGGCTCCTGCTGTTGCAGTATTCAGGCTGATGGCAAACGACTCTGTGGTGCCAGCAGCAACAGTCAGGCTGGCTGTCGATGACGTGAAGCCTGTGGGAGGTGCTATGGTAATGGTCATGTCAGCACTGCCACTGTTGGTGACCTTGAAAGTCTTGCCAGCAACTGTGGCACCCTGTACTGCGAAACCAAAGTCGGCACTGGTGTCGTCGATGGCAAAACGGGCTCCATAAGCCTTCACATCGACAGAGGCTGTGGTTTCAAACACCTTGTCGGCAAAGTTGTCTTTGACCTTGAAGGTGACAGTCTGATCGGTGGTGGCTGTGCCCTGATAGTTCAGAACCACATTCTCTGTGGCATCCTTGGCAATGGCAATAGGATCGGATGTGGCCAATACGGTGCTCCCTGTAGCATCCATCAGACTGACAGTGACATTGTCGCTGGCAGTGATGGCCTCAGTTCCGGCATTCATCACGCTAACAGTGAAGGAAGCGTCATACTTGTTCTGGCTGTTGGCAGAAACACTGGCCGTAGTCGTCGTAAAGTCTGTAATACTTGTTGCCTTACCTGCTGCAGCAGCATATTCTGTGTAGGTAACGCTTTGAAGCTTAGGATTTTTGGAAGTGCCAACCAGACAAAAAGCCACGTAAGTCGGTGCACTGCCAACATCAAAAGTATAAGTTTTGGCTGTTGATGTCCTTGAAGGTACTGAATACGATTGTGCTGTGCCTGTTACTTCATAGGAGTCGCCCGAAACTACCGCCTTTGATGCGTAAATGGTAAATGCACTACTTGAATTGCCATTCGTGGCAGTAAAAGTCACAGTTCCTGTCACCTGCTTTTTCAGGACTAGCCAAACGCCCTTGGTGTAGTTGCTGGCGGAATTTCCTGCAACATAGTGTTCACCATACTCATTATAGTGGATGTAATCCTTGTTGGATCCAAATGATGCCCAGGAACCATCTGTCCCCGGAATGATGACCCAGTTGTCGCCCAGCGTCGTACCACTGCTAGTTGTGGTGTAACCTGAGAAGTCATCGGTTACTGTTTCCGCATTCGCTGTCATGGTGCCTGCGAAGAGTGTCACCATGAAAGCCGTGAGTAGTCGTCTGCTACTCTTTTTTAAGTTGAATTGTTTCATAGTCTTATTGTATATGTTTATTGTGCAAAAGTAATTATTATTCCATAAATACATTAATAATATACGTGTGCGCGCGTTCAAATTTAAAAATATGAACGAAAGGAGAGACTATTTGCCCATGGCTGCGCGGAGATATTCGGAGGGTGTAAGTCCTATCTCACGCTTGAAGGCATTGATGAATGCCGTGCGCGACTTGAAGCCTACGCTGGTGGCGATGGCCTCGATGGTGATCTGGCTGTAACGCTCGTTCTCGTCGCTGATGCGTCGACAGGCCTCCTTGATGCGACAGCCTGCCAGCACATTGCTGAAGGCCATGCCATATTTCTCGTTGATGACCTGCGAGACGTAGGTGGTATTCGAGTCGACGAGCTTTGCCAGTTTTCCCAGCGTGAAATCCTGCTGGCAGATGGTGTTGGCGTCGTCGAGGATCTCCTCGATGTGGAAGACGAGTTTTGAGCGTTGTTCATCGCTCAGGTTGCTGCGACTGTATTTCTCTTCCTTCTTCGTTTCTTCCTTCTCTGACTTTTGGTCAGAGTATGGCGAAGCGAACTCATTCTGCGTTTGCTTGCGCAGCTCCTGTGCTTCGTGCTCGACCTGCAGCAGTTGTCTGTTTTTCTCGTAGAGACTCTTGTTACGACTACGTAGCTGTCGATTCTTATGCCAGAGCAGGATGGCGGAGCCCAATACGACCAGGAGGACGATACAACCTGTGATGAGCAGCATCTGCTGGCGCTCCTTGCTCTCTGCCAGTTCGTTGGCACGCTCCTGTTCCTGTTTCAGCTGGTGGATATAGTTCAGCTCGCCGATATTCGCCAGCTTGTTGAACTGTGCCTCTTCCTTCTTTTCGAGATAGAGCAGACGATAGTGCTGCTGCATGGACGTGTTGCCCTGTTGCTGGTAGCTGTCAGCCAGCAGACTGCAGATGCCTGCTGCCTGGTCGCCCACATTACTGCTATTGGCCAGCTGGAAGGCCTTCTCTAAGAAATCGGTCTCGCTCTTGTAGTTGCCCTCCATGCGATAGGTGTGGGCAATGCTCATATAGGTGGCCAGCGTGTCGCGCTCTGGTTCCCAGCGTGCACAGACAGCAGAAAGCTGTTGCTGGAAATAGTCGCGGGCCTTGGCGTACTGTCCCTGCTGGACGCTTTCCAGTCCACGGTATTGCAGACGGATATACTGCAGGTCACGTGTGCTGTCGGGGATGGCCTTGTCGAAGATGCCCTTGTATTTCTCCAGCTTCAGCGTATAGTTCTGGTTGGCGAGGTTGAAGAAGGCCGTGGTCATGAGTTCCCAGTTCTTGGTGTCGACAGCCTGTTGCATACACTGTTCGAAGATGTCCTGAGCCTGTTGCGACAATGCCTGCGAGTTATAGCTGATGCCATAGTCGTTGAGAAGGTCGCCCAGATTGACCATGATGACAGGCAGGAAGTCGTCGTAATGTGCCTGCTTGCACAGGTCGTAGGCCTGCGTAAAATACTCGTAGGCCTGTGCATAGTCGAAATAGAAATACTTGTAGACACAGGCGCAATTGTTTAGTGCGCGGATGCTGAGTAGGATATCCTCTTCGTCGTTGCTCTGCTTATAGCGTTCGCTGACGATGAGGAAGCGTGCCAGGGCCTTTCCTGCCTCACGCTGTCCGAAATAGTCGCGTCCGCTGTCCATGAGTTGCTGCGAGGAGAGTCTCGCCAGCGAGTTGTAGTCGTCGCCAGCGTCCTTGGCTGTCGCAGAGAGACAGCAGATGGTGAGGAATATGGTTAACAGTTGCTTTCTCATCGTTCAACGGCATTCTGTTTCAGGGCTTCCACGTAGTCGCTGATTTTCTTGAGTTCCCGTGGGATGCGGATGCTCTGCGGACAATGGGGTTCGCACTGGCCGCACTGGATGCAGTGGTCAGCCTGACGCATGCGGGGTACGGCACGGTCGAGTCCTATGAGGTAGCGACGACGCAGCTTCCAGTATTCGTCGTCCATCTTCAGACGGGGCAGGGTGCCGTCGTTCTTACATTTATTATAATGTACGAAGATGGCAGGAATATCGATGCCATAGGGACAGGGCATGCAGTATTTGCAGTCGTTGCAGGGAATGTTCTCCAGTCCTACGATGCGTTCTGCGACATCCTTGTCGAGGAAGCGCTGTTCGGTCTCGGTGAGTGGCACGAGGGGACAGTAGCTGAGCAGGTTGTCCTTCAGGTGTTCCATATAGGTCATGCCGGAGAGTACGGTGAGCACACCCTTGGGTGTTCCGGCATAGCGGAAGGCCCATGACGCCACGCTCCGCTCGGGATTGCGCTGTTTCAGTTCTGTGGCCATATACTGTGGCAGGTTTGCCAGACGTCCACCCAACAGAGGTTCCATGATGACTGCTGGGATGCCTTTCTTCTCCAACTCGTTATAAAGATAGCTGGCATCGACATTGCGATCGTTGATTTCGTTGGCATAGTCCCAGTCGAGGTAGTTAAGCTCTATCTGTACGAAGTCCCAGTGGTACTTGTCGTGCATGGCGAGCACCTCGTCGAAGACGGTTTTCTGGCCATGGAACGAAAAGCCGAGGTTACGGATGCGGCCTGCCTCGCGCTCTTTCAGGAGAAAATCCATCATGCCGTTGTCGACATAGCGAGCATTGAACTCGTCCATGCCACCACCAATGGCGTGCAGCAGGTAGTAGTCTATGTAGTCGACTTTCAGGTCCTGCATCGATTTCTTGTACATGGCCATGCTGGCCTCGTGACTTTGTGTGCTGGGGTGGAAGTTGGAGAGCTTGGTGGCCACGAGATAGTCGGAGCGCTTGTGGCGACTGAGGGCGATGCCTGTGCAGGCCTCCGACTTTCCCTGACAGTAGACAGGGCTGGTGTCGAAGTAGTTGACGCCATGTTCGATGGCGTAGTCCACCTGCCGATTGATCATGTCCTGGTCGTAGTCGTCCTGGTTCTCGGTCTTCGAAGGCAGGCGCATCATGCCATAGCCCAAGATGGACACCTTGTCGCCTGTCTTGGGATTGGTGCGATAGGTCATTTTTCCAATGGGGGGCTCCACCTGCTTCTTGTATTCATCGACGGCCTTGGTCTCCGTCTTCGATTTACAGCCCGTCATCACTGCAGCAGTGGTCAGGGCACCGCCACCGAAGAGCTTGAGGAAATTTCTTCTTGTTATATCGTGCTTCATTTTTCTTTCGGGATTTCGTTATTACGGGATTTCGACCCTCTCAATTTCTAATTTCTAATTCCTAATTTCTAATTTTCCTTGTGCACTTCGTGCCCCTCGACGTAGATGGCGGAGAAGGGGCGTGCCGGACACAGGTATTCGCAGGCACCACAGCCGATGCAGCGGGACTCGTTGACAGCAGGAACGTAGGGACTCTCCTCGTCGTCGGGATTGCTGGGCACCATCTCGATGGCACCAGTAGGACAATGGCGTGCGCAATTGCCACACTCTACACCATCCGTCAGCGGAACGCAGTTCTTCTTGATCCATACGGCATGACCTATCTGTGTGGAGGCCTTCACCTCTTTCTCGATGGGTTTGATGGCTCCTGCCGGACAAACCTGTGAACAGCGATTACACTCTGGACGACAGTAGCCACGCTCGTAGGACATGACAGGCTGCAAGAGGTGCAGCAGGTCGCTGCTGGGACGCAGCACCTGATTGGGACACTCCGAGATGCAGAGCTGACAACCCGTGCAGCGTTTCTCAAGGTTTGCCAATGAGAGAGAGCCCGGGGGTACGAGTGGCGTCTGACGCTCTGGTGCCACCTTGTCTTCGATGTCAGCCAGTCCTCCGTCCATGATTTTGTCTTTCTGTTGCGCCAAGGCCGCTGTTGCCAGCAGGCCAGAGCCGATGAGGAAGGAACGGCGAGCCTCCCCAAGCCCCTCCGAAGGAGGGGTTGTCTCTTTGCCCTTTGGCTCCCTCTCCCCTCGGAGAGGGCGGGGGGTGAGGCCTAGCGCACCAAACTTACAGCTCTTGATGCAGTCGCCACAGACCACACAGCGTGAGGCATCAACGGTATGTGTCTTGTAGTCGATGCAGGCTGCCTTGCAGTTTTTCGAACAGAGCGAGCAGTTCTTACACTTATCCTTGTCGAAAGTAATGCGCAGCAGTGAGAAACGGCTCAGGAACGACAGGATAGTGCCCACAGGACAGATGGTGTTACAGAATGTACGTCCGTTGCGCCATGCCAGTACTGCCAGGATAATCAGCATGACTATGGCGATGACGAGTGACGCTACGGAGCGCATCCAGATGTCGGAATGGTAGAAGGCATAGCTGTCGAAATGCTCTGCGATAGCTGCCAGCACGTTGTTGCCAGCCACATAAATGGGCTGCAGCAGGTTGGTGGCAATAAGTCCGAAGGTGGAGTAGGGGGCCAGCAGTTGTACGATAACAGCCAAACCAGCTATGTGTGCAGCGATGAATAGTACGAGCACGGGATAGCGTAACCATTTCATCTCTTTGGAGTAGCTGTAGCGATTCTTCTTGGCCTTCTTTCCGAACCATGCAAAGATGTCCTGCATGATACCCAGCGGACAGATAATGCTGCAGTAGATGCGTCCGCACAACAAGGTGAGTACCGTCAGGAACACGATGACGAAGATGCTACCTGCAAAGATGGCCTCTAACAGTTGTAGCTTCGGCATCCAACTGAACCAATGATGGGCTGTGCCAGTGAAGTCCATAAACAGCCATGTAATGCCTATCATCATCACAGTGGCCAACGTTATTCTAATTGTTCGTAACATATTGTATTTGTTTTCGTTTAGTCATTTTTACAATCCAGATGCTAAGTTCATACAGCAGGTAGATGGGCAGCGCCACTACAAAGAGCGTAAACACATCCGTCGTAGGCGTGATGATGGCTGCCACGATGAGGATGGCAATAATGGCATGTCGCCGATATTGGCTCATCACCCGGTCTGTCAGCAGTCCCATGCGTCCCATCAGTCCGCAGACTACAGGGAGTTCAAAGACCACACCCATCACCAGACTCATTCCCAGCAATGTGTCGATATACGACTGCAGCGTCAGCATGTTGGCGACATCAGGCGATACCTGATAGGTCCCCAAGAACCTGACTGTCAGCGGGAATACCACAAAGTAGTTGACCAACGTCCCCACCAGGAACATAACATAGGCAGCTCCCACTATCCATACGGCATAGCGTCGCTCGTCATCATAGAGTCCAGGACTGACGAAGCGGAACAGCTCATAGAGGATGTATGGTGAAGCCACCAGCAGTCCGGCATACATCGCCGTGCGGACGTGAATCATGAACTGCTCTGTCAGTCCGGTATTCATCAGATGCAGGCTGAAAGGCTCGACACCCAGCAGCTGGTAGCTGATGAAGTCGCTTGACCTCGGTGCCAGCACCACGCTGAAGAGCAGGTCCTTCATGACAAAGGCTACCACGCCGCAGACCACGATGGCCACTGCCATGCGAATCAGCGCTGAGCGCAGCACGTCGAGGTGGTCCCAGAAGGTCAGGACCTCCCCCGACCCCTCCAAAGGAGGGGAGGGCCTGCGAGACTCCTTCATATTACTGCTCTTTGCCTTTCTCCCCTCCTTCGGAGGGGTTGGGGGATGGGGGGACTTTCTCCCCTCCTTCGGAGGGGTTGGGGGAGGCCTCATCTATTTCCTTCATGCCTTCCTTGAAACTTTTGACGCCCTTTCCCAGGCCCTTCATGAGCTCGGGAATCTTCTTGCCACCGAACAGCAGCAATACGATGAGTGCTATGACGAGCACTTCCTGCATACCTAATCCAAACATTTTTTCTTCTGTTTTAAGTTATATTTGTTGCAAAGATACAAAAAAAACATTATCTTTGCAGCCAAATAAACAACATTTAACTATGGATTACGAATTTATTCTACGTATTTTTGTGGCAGCCATGTTGGGCGGATTCATCGGCTTGGAGCGTGAATGGCGTGCCAAAGAGGCTGGTTTGCGCACTCATTTTCTGGTGGCGCTGGGTTCGGCATTGTTCATGATCGTGTCAGCTTACGGCTTCAGCGATGTCCAGATGGACGGAATGACGTCCCGCTGGGATGTCAGTCGTGTGGCAGCCCAGGTGGTCAGTGGTATCGGTTTCATAGGTGCTGGTACTATTATTTTCCGTAAGGCTGAGAATATCGTCAGTGGTCTGACGACGGCAGCAGGCCTGTGGGTGACAGCAGCCATCGGACTGGCCTGCGGAGGTGGCTTGTATGTGCTGGCTATTGCAAGCACACTCCTGGTATTAGTGGGTTTGGAAGCCTTTAACTTCTTCCTCCGCAGAATAGACAAACACCGTAAGGCCTAAATATATTAGAAATTAGAAATTAGAAATTGTGATATGATTAGAGGCGGCTTTTTGTTATTGTTTTTAAGAACGGTATAACAATAGGCTTGCACAGTAATCCTAATTTCTAATTCCTAATTCATTAACATTGCTTGAAATTCAGCGCAGCCCCGATAGCTGTGCAGAATTCCGCATATTTCGGTATGTGGAAATGTACGCCGTAAAGTTTCTCGAGCATGGGATAGATGTCCTTGCACTGTGGCAGCAGCGTCAGGTTGCCAATGAGCACAAAATCCTTGATGCCAGAGTTCAGCGATGACAGGATGGCTGCTGAACCAATGGTCTGCAGCACCATGACGATGAGTCCCAGGGCAATATCCTCCTTTGGCGCATCATACTGAGCCTTGGAGAATAGCGATGCCGTGGCATCCATAGGCAGTCCGGGCAGCGGATGTGTGGAGATGTCGCCGATGCTCAAGTTGATGTTGCGGATGTCACCCTTCATGGCTAGACTCTGAATCTGTTTCCAGTCGCGGGTGTTCAGCATGACACGCGAGAGTCCCTGTAACGTGCCTCCGCCAATGCCGATGCCACCGATGTGGCGGATGTCGTCGCCGTCGCATTGTACGAAACTCGTTCCCGTACCCATCGATACCACAATGGCCTTCGACAGGCCAGACTCGAAACGTGCTCCCAAGCCATCGGCCATGAATTCATCGACCTTCTTGGTGGGGATGCCATAGAGCGACTCGTCGACATAGCCTGCACCAACGCCTGTCAGCATAACCTGTTCTATATCCTGCAACGCTATCTTGTTGTCATGCAGATATTTACCGAATGCTCCGTAGAGCGATGTTACCTGGTCGGCTGCTGTAATACGGATAGGTGACAGCACGCGGCCATTGCGCAGTCCTACAATCTTAGTGGTCGAAATGCCCACATCTATTCCAATGATAATACCCATATTAATTCATAATTAATTATTCATAAATGAGAAATGAGAAATGAGTAATGAGAAATGTAAATGAAGAAATGAGAAAATGATGGTGGTGGCAGCATAATTCTCAGTTCTCAACCATCTTCGGATATTTCCGCGTCCATCCGTCCCAGCGCAGACGCATGACACCGAAGAAGGCCTCACCAAAGATGCCACCCGACATCTTGCTCACACCCTCGCGGCGATTGACGAAGATGACTGGTACCTCCTTGATCTTAAAACCGATTTTATAGGCCGTGAACTTCATCTCAATCTGGAAGCCATAGCCCTTGAAGCGGATTTTGTCGAGCTCGATGGTCTTCAGCACGCGACGCTTGTAGCACTTGAAGCCTGCTGTGGTGTCGTGAACCTTGAAGCCAGTGACGAAACGGACGTATTTCGAGGCGAAATAAGACATCAGCACACGACCAATGGGCCAGTTGACGACGTTGACACCACTGACATAGCGCGAGCCGATGGCAACATCGAATCCCTCGTCAGCACAGGCTGCATAGAGGCGTGGCAGGTCGTTGGGGTCGTGGCTGAAGTCAGCATCCATCTCGAAGATGTAGCCGTAGTCACGCTCCAGTGCCCACTTGAATCCCGCTATGTAGGCAGTGCCAAGACCCAGTTTTCCGCTGCGTTCTACGATGAAGAGACGGTCGCTGAACTCCTCCTGTGCCATCATTCCCTTCACGATGGCTGCTGTCCCATCAGGTGAGCCGTCGTCGATAACCAGGATGTGGAAACATTTTTCCAGCCCGAATACGGCCCGGATAATCTTCTCGATGTTCTCCTTCTCGTTATAAGTAGGTATAATAACAATACTATCGCTTGCGTGCACCATTATGATTTATAATTTGACAATTTAAATGTACTATTTACGATTTGACGATGTGTAATATTCAATTCTGATGCAAAGTTACAAATTAATTGAGAAAAGACCATTGATAATTGATATTTTTTAGTAATTTTGCACTCGAATTCTTTGACCGCGGTCAAAGTGTGGCGTTGAAATCGTATGAATATACAAGATTTGCTGCAATTGTATGCCAAATCTTCCCAAGTGGGAGCGGTGGCAGACTTGTTGGGGAAAAAGTCGGTAAAGACCGTTTTCCTCGAGGGACTAATGTGTTCTTCTGCTCCGATGGCTTTTGCTTCGTTGAAAACCACCACCCACCACCCATCACCTAACACCTTTCTCTTCATCCTTCAGGATGCCGATGAGGCAGGCTATTTCTATCATGATCTGGTGCAGCTGTTGGGCGACAAGCAGGTGCTGTTCTTTCCCAGCAGCTATCGGCGTGCCATCAAGTATGGCCAGCGCGATGCAGCTAACGAAATCCTACGCACGGAAGTACTGTCACGTCTTACTGCCACCACCCAACACCCATCACCCACCACCCTTTATATCGTCACGTATCCTGAGGCCGTTGCTGAACTGGTGATTTCAAAGCGTCAACTGGACGAGCGCATGCTGATGTTGCAACAGGGTGAGACGGTGGATGTCGACAAGACTGCTGAGAACCTGCGTGAACTGGGATTCCACGAGGTGGACTACGTCTATGAGCCAGGACAGTTTGCCCTGCGTGGCAGCATTCTCGATGTCTACAGCTTCAGCAGCGAATTGCCTTTCCGTATCGACTTCTTTGGTGACGATATCGACTCGATACGTACTTTTGAGGTTGATACGCAGCTGTCGAAGGACAAGCTTGAACGGGTGGAGATTGTTCCTGAACTGAACATGGCCGAGGAGAAGGTGTCGTTTCTCTCGTTCCTGCCAAAGGATGCCGTGCTCGTGGCTAAAGACTTCCTGTATGTTCATGACTCAATAGACCGTACTTATCAGGACGGTTTTTCGCAGCAGGCCATGAAGGAACGCATGGAGGGTGCCACGGAACAGGAACAACACGCCATCATGCAGGAGATGAGTACGGAGTCACAGCTGCTGACAGCCTCACGCTTCACACATGATATAGCTGATTTCCGACGTATCGAGATCGGGCATCGTCCAACAGGCGTTCCTGATGCCACCATTGCTTTCCATATTGCCCCACAGCCACAGTTCCATAAGAATTTCGAACTGTTGCAGGAGTCGTTGGCGCAATATATTGCTGATGGCTATCGGCTGTGTATCCTTGCTGACAGTGTCAAGCAGCTCAATCGTCTGCGTGATATCTTTGCTGAACAGAGCAAGGTGCTTTTCGATCCTGTCGAGAAGACTTTGCATGCAGGTTTTGCTGACAGCGACCTGAAGTTGTGCGTGTTTACTGACCACCAGATTTTCGACCGCTTCCATAAATATAACCTGCGCTCTGACAAGGCACGTAATGGTAAGGTAGCCCTGACACTGAAGGAGATTCAGCAGTTTGAGATTGGCGACTATGTGGTACATATCGACCACGGCATCGGAAAGTTTGCCGGATTGGTCAGAATGCCACTCACCACCACCCATCACCCATCACCCACCACCCAGCAATACCAGGAGATGATTAAGATACAGTACGATGGTGGTGGCACCATCTATGTCTCCATCCATTCCCTTTATAAGGTGTCGAAATACAAGGCACAGGATGGTGGCGAGGCTCCCCGACTGTCACATCTTGGAACAGGACAGTGGGAGCGTATGAAGGAGCGTACCAAACAGAAACTGAAGGATATTGCACGTGACCTGATTAAGCTCTATGCAACCCGTCGCCGGCAGAAGGGCTTTGCCTTCAGTGCCGATAGCTTTATGCAACAGGAATTGGAGGCGTCGTTCCTCTATGAGGATACGCCCGACCAGCTGAAGGCGACGAACGATGTGAAGGCTGATATGGAAAAGGCACAACCCATGGACCGACTGGTGTGTGGTGATGTGGGCTTCGGCAAGACGGAGGTGGCCGTACGTGCTGCCTTTAAGGCTGCCTGCGACTCGAAGCAGGTGGCTGTTTTGGTGCCTACAACGGTATTGGCTTATCAGCACTATCAGACTTTTTCGTCTCGTCTGAAGGATCTGCCTGTTCGTGTGGAGTATCTCTCGCGAGCCCGTAGTGCCAAGCAGACGACGGCTATCCTAAAGGACTTGGCAGATGGTAAGATAGATATACTGATAGGTACGCACAAACTGATTGGTAAGTCGGTGAAATTCAAGGATTTGGGGCTGCTTATTATAGATGAGGAGCAGAAGTTTGGCGTATCAACGAAAGAAAAGCTTCGCCAAATGAAGACCAGTGTCGATACACTCACCATGTCAGCGACACCCATTCCGCGAACCCTGCAATTCTCGCTGGTCGGAGCCCGTGACCTGAGTATCATCCAGACACCACCGCCCAATCGCTATCCCATACAAACAGAGATTCATACCTTTGGGGCTGAAATCATTGCTGATGCCATCAACTTCGAGATGTCACGCAACGGACAGGTGTACTTCGTCAGCCCACGCATCAATGACCTGCAACGAATTAAGGAAATGGTGCAGAAATATGTGCCCGATGCACGCATTGCCGTGGGACACGGACAGATGAAACCCGAGGAGCTGGAGAAGATTATCTTCGACTTTATCAACTATGACTTCGACGTGCTCCTCTCAACAACCATTATCGAGAATGGCATCGATATTCCCAATGCCAATACGATTATCATCAATGGTGCCCACCACTTCGGACTGTCCGACCTGCACCAGATGCGTGGTCGTGTGGGACGTGGCAACAGAAAGGCCTTCTGCTATCTGCTGGCTCCGCCGTTGGCTGCCCTCCCCGTTGAGAGCCGTCGCCGTTTAGAGGCATTGGAGCAGTTCAGCGACTTGGGTTCTGGTATTCACATTGCCATGCAAGACCTCGACATCCGTGGTGCTGGCAATTTGCTGGGTGCCGAACAGTCGGGCTTCATAGCCGATCTGGGTTATGAGACCTATGTGAAGATACTGCAGCAGGCGGTGGTGGAACTCAATAATGAAATGTCGAGTGATGAATGTGGAATGATGAATGGTCGCTCCCAGCGAGGTTCAATGAAAAATGACGAATTCTCAATTCCTCATTCAGACATCGCCAAAGGCGATAATTCAACATTCATCACTCCTCACTCTTCATTCGTCGCTGACTGTTCCCTCGACAGTGACCTGGAGATGTATTTCCCTGACCAATATGTGCCTTCTGATTCTGAGCGTATGCTACTCTATCGTGAACTCGACGGCCTGCAGACTGATGAGCAGGTGGCAGCCTATCGTACGAGACTGATAGATCGTTTCGGTACTGTGCCTCATGAGGGTGAAGAACTGATGCAAGTCGTAGCTTTGCGCCGACTCGGAAAGAGTCTCGGATGCGAGAAAATCATGCTGAAACAAGGGCGCATGTCGCTCTTCTTTGTATCGCAGCAGGATAGCCCTTACTATCAGAGCGAGACATTTGGACGTATATTGGATTATGTTGCACGGAATCCCCGTCGTTGCCAGTTCCGTGAACAGAACGGACGTCGTTCGATGGCGATTGCCGATATCTCTACTGTCAAGGATGCCGTTAGTCTGCTCGCAAGTATGTAAGTTCATCGATTATTCGTACCTTATTCGTACCTTTCACTCGAAAAAACTATAATATATTTGTTTTTTTGCTCGTTTATTCGTACCTTTGCACCCCAAAATAATAATATAGGTATGTTTGAAAATCTAAGTGACAGACTTGAACGATCGTTCAAGATACTGAAAGGTGAAGGAAAAATCACCGAAATCAATGTGGCAGAGACGCTGAAGGATGTGCGCAAGGCACTTTTGGATGCTGATGTGAATTATAAAGTAGCCAAAACCTTTACTGATACCGTGAAGCAGAAGGCGCTGGGCATGAATGTTTTAACAGCCATTAAACCAGGTCAGTTGATGGTGAAGCTTGTGCATGATGAACTGGCAGAGCTGATGGGTGGCAAGGCTGTGGAGCTGAAGCTGGAAGGACGTCCGGCTATCGTGCTGATGTCGGGTCTTCAGGGTTCTGGTAAGACGACGTTCTCAGGAAAATTGGCAAAAATGCTGAAAGAGCGCCAGCACAAGAATCCGTTGCTGGTGGCCTGTGACGTATACCGTCCGGCTGCCATCCAACAATTACATGTTGTAGGTGAGAGTGTAGGTGTACCCGTCTACTCTGAGCCCGAGAACAAGAATGTGGTGGAAATAGCCAACAATGCCATCCGTGAGGCTAAACAGAAGAATTATAACGTAGTCATCATCGATACCGCCGGCCGTCTGGCTATTGATGAGGAGATGATGAACGAGATTGCCACGCTGAAGGAGGCTGTACAGCCTGACGAGACACTGTTTGTGGTGGACTCGATGACTGGTCAGGATGCCGTGAACACTGCGAAGGAGTTTAATGACCGTCTGGATTTCGATGGTGTCGTGCTGACGAAGCTGGATGGTGACACTCGTGGTGGTGCTGCCCTCTCTATCCGTACCGTGGTGACGAAGCCCATCAAATTTGTGGGTACAGGCGAGAAGATGGAAGCCATCGACGTGTTCCATCCGGAGCGCATGGCCGACCGCATCCTGGGCATGGGCGACGTGGTGTCACTCGTGGAGCGTGCACAGATGCAATTTGACGAAGAGGAAGCAAAGCGTCTGGAGAAAAAAATCAGGAAGAACAAGTTTGACTTTGACGACTTCATGGGGCAGATTCAGCAAATCAAGAAGATGGGTAACATCAAGGACTTGGCATCAATGATTCCGGGAGTTGGCAAGGCCATTCGTGACGTGGATATCGACGACAATGCCTTTAAGAGTATTGAGGCCATTATTCAGTCGATGACACCCAAGGAACGTCAGAATCCGGACATTATCAACCAGAGCCGTAAGCTGCGTATTGCGAAGGGTTCCGGAACGAAGATTGAGGACGTGAACCGTCTGCTGAAGCAGTTTGACCAGACACGCAAGGTAATGCGTATGGTCACTGGTGCAGGGAATTCGAAAATGGCACAGATGGCAGCGGCGATGAAGATGAGAGGAAACAAACCATTCTAAGAGATATGCAGTTAATTGACGGAAAGGGTACTGCCACTACCATTAAGGCAGAAATCAAACAAGAAGTAGAAAGCATCGTTGCAGCAGGTGGCAAGCAGCCACATCTGGCTGCTGTGCTAGTAGGTCACGACGGTGGTTCGGAAACGTATGTCAAAAACAAAGTTTTGGCATGTGAAGCCTGTGGGTTTAAGTCGACACTCATCCGCTATGAGGATGACGTGACAGAGGAGGAACTGTTGGACTGTGTGGACCGACTGAACCGCAATGGTGACGTGGATGGTTTTATTATCCAGCTGCCACTGCCGAAGCATATCGACGAACAGAAGATTATCGAGGCTATCGACTATCGCAAGGATGTGGATGGCTTCCATCCCATCAACGTGGGACGCATGGCCATCGGACTGCCATGCTTTATTTCAGCGACGCCACTGGGAATCCTAACACTGCTGCAGCGTTATGGCATAGAGACAAGTGGAAAGAAGTGCGTCATTCTGGGACGCTCGAACATAGTAGGCAAGCCTATGGCTCAGCTGATGATGCAGAAGCAGTATGGCGATGCCACGGTGACGGTATGTCATTCGCGCTCAAAGACGCTGAAGAAGGAGTGCCAGGAGGCTGACATCATCATCGCTGCTATAGGCAGTCCGGAGTTTGTGACTGCAGACATGGTGAAGGAGGGTGCTGTGGTCATCGACGTAGGTACCACACGCGTTCCAGATGCTACAAGAAAGAGTGGTTTCCGCCTTTGTGGCGACGTGAAGTTCGACGAGGTGGCTCCTAAGTGTTCGTATATCTCGCCTGTGCCGGGTGGGGTGGGACCTATGACAATCTGTTCGCTGATGAAAAATACCCTCGCTGCAGGCAAGAAAGAGTATTACAAATGACCTCTGAAGAGTACTATCAGAAAGGCAATGAATACAGAAAGCAGTCGAAGTGGCATGAAGCCATTAACTGCTATATCCAGGCTATTGAACTGGATCCTGACAGTCCGGCTGTAGAGGCCAAACGAATGCTTGACGACATCATGGCGTTCTACTGTAAAGATATGTACAATCCCTGATTAATTCAAGAATTTGTCTCTAACTATAACTAACAACTTATTATGAAGAAATTATTAATGCCTCTTTTGTTGTTGGTGGCAGTATCTGCACACGCAACAGAAAATCCAGTGTTAACCATCGAAGGTGGTCAGGTTCAGGGCGTTATAGCTGACGATCATCCTGACGTGTTTGTGTATCGTGGTATCCCCTATGCTGCCCCTCCTGTCAAGGAAAACCGTTGGAAGGCTCCACAGCCCGTGGTGCCTTGGAAGGGCGTGAAAATTTGCGATACCTTTGGACGTCCCAGCTATCAGGCCATTCAATATACTGGTGGCTATTATACGGAGTGGGGGTATGGAAAAGAGGCTGCCTTCAGTGAGGACTGCCTGTATCTGAACGTATGGACGAAGGCTCCTGGCAATGCCAGCAAAAAATTGCCGGTGGCCCTGTGGATTCATGGTGGAGGCTATCGTGAGGGCTTTGGCTCAGAGCCAGAGTTCGACGGACAGGAGTGGGGTGCCAAGGATGTGGTGCTCGTTACCATCAACTATCGTCTGGGTGTGTTTGGATTCCTCGTACACCCGGCGTTGGCTGAGGAGAGTCCCAACCATGTGTCTGGTAATTACGGCATTCTTGATCAGATAGAAGCACTGAAATGGATTAAGAAGAACATAGAGCAGTTTGGTGGCGACCCAAACAATGTCACCATCTTTGGTCAGAGTGCAGGTGGTGGCAGTGTTCGCACACTCTGCGAGAGTCCGCTGGCGCGTGGTCTGTTTCATAAGGCGGTGATAATGAGTGCACAGGGACTGAGTATTCCCGATAAGAACGGTAATATGATGGGTGGCCGATATAGTGGCGGTTCCATCGAGGATGCTATGGCCAAGGCCAAGAAGATGTTTGACTGGGCCGGCCTGACCGATTTGCAGAAGATGCGCGCAGCAAGCACAGAGACTGTTTTTGCCCTCAATACCATATACCATCAGATTAATAACGATGGACAACCCACCAGCGGATTTGCTGCTATGTTCAGGGGGCTGCCCTTTATGCCGATGATTGATGGCTATGTCAGTGAGAAGAGTTTTGACGATGCCACACGCGAGGGTACGCTTGCCGATGTGCCATATATGATTGGTTTTACGCTGAATGATATGGGCAACATGGCACCCAATATTGCTGAGTTCTGCAAGGTTCGTGAGCAGAAAGGTGGTAAGGCCTGGGCCTACCAGTTCGCACGTCCATTGCCCGATGATGGTAGTCATCCTGAGGTAACGGTTCGCCTGAAGGGGGCTTTTCATTCTTCTGACCTCTGGTTTGTCTTTAAGTCTTTAAAACATTGCTGGCGTCCCTGGACCAAAGGTGACTGGGATTTGAGCGAAAAAATGCTGACGGCCTGGACTAACTTTGCCAAATACAGCAATCCTAATGGTCCACTAGGTGGTGTATGGGCTCCCTGTACTGAAAAGACACCGAAGTTCATGGTTTTTAAACTTGATGACAAGGATGTTGAAGCATCATTCTTCGGAAATCCAGAGGTCGCTTCAAAAATACCCAAATAAATTTGGTGTTTTGTTCGCTAATTTGTACCTTTGCACCCGATTTTCGAAAATTATCATATTAAATATAGTATATGGCTAAAATGAAAGGCGCCATTGTGGTGGACACTGAACGGTGCAAGGGATGCCAATTGTGCATCATTGCTTGTCCGCAGAAAGTTATCGCCCTGGCCAACAAAGTGAATCTGCACGGCTATCCTTATGTGGAGGCTGTCAATGAGGAGGCCTGTGTGGGCTGTGCTTCGTGTGGCATCGTCTGTCCGGACGGCTGCATAACTGTTTATCGTAAAAAAATGGAGGGGTAAGCTATGGCAGAAGAAAGAGAAGTTGTATTGATGAAAGGCAATGAGGCGATTGCCCATGCTGCTATTCGTTGCGGATGCGACGGCTATTTCGGCTATCCTATTACTCCGCAGAGTGAAGTCATTGAGACACTGGCAGAGCTGAAACCTTGGGAGACCACTGGTATGAAGGTGGTTCAGGCTGAGAGTGAGCTGGCGTCGATTTACATGGTCTATGGCGCTGCCGGTGCTGGTAAGCGTGCGATGACCTCATCGTCGAGTCCAGGTATCGCCCTCATGCAGGAAGGTATCACTTATATGGCTGGCGCCGAGGTGCCAGGTGT
>JAEEGJ010006212.1_pt1 | contig 36182 bp, 32 predicted proteins | sample 8958761 | NCBI WGS metagenome assembly JAEEGJ01 (sample SAMN16246546, study PRJNA631951) | gut metagenome | biome: gut microbiome; feature: rumen; material: RS-attached | host: Bos | place: Iran: Karaj | collected 2018-10
AACACGGCGGCTGTGCAGGCAAGAGTGGTGGCTGTAAGCTTTGCGAACTCGCTTCTCCGCTTAACCAAGAAACGATGTGCTCCAATGCAATTGTTCAGTGCCAGGTGGGTAACCTCACGGACTGCGCTTTGATTGACCATTCTCCGATCGGCTGCAGCGGCGAAAATTCCAAATTCAACCTTTCTATGCATGTGGGCCTTAAGCGTCGCGGCAAGCCGTTGCAGAATACTTTGAACATCAGCACCAACCTTAAAGAACAGGACATGGTGTTCGGTGCTTCTGAAAAGCTCCGCCAAACGATTCGTGATGCAAAGGAACGCTACAATCCCAAGGCGATTTTCATTGGCATGGCTTGCGCTACCGCTATTATCGGTGAAGACATCGACTCCATCGCCGAAGAAATGGAACCTGAAGTTGGCGTGCCTATAATTCCGCTGCACTGCGAAGGCTTCCGTTCTAAGCATTGGTCCACGGGCTTCGACATTGCATTCCATGGCGTTCTCCGTCAAATCGTGAATCGCCATCCGACCAAAAAACAAAATGACTTGCTCAATATTGTTGCTCTTTGGGGAACGGACTATTTCTCTGAAATGCTTGCTCCGCTTGGCCTCCGCGTCAACTATCTCTTGGATACAGCTTCTTTCGATGAAATCCGCCAAGCTTCTGAAGCTGTTGCAACCGCTACTTTCTGCGATACTTTGGGTGGCTATATGGCCACCGCACTTGAAGAATCCTTCGGTGTTCCGCAAATTGATGCTCCGCAGCCTTACGGCATCAAGGGTACTGACGAATGGCTCCGCGCTATTGCAAAAGTGGTGGGCAAGGAAAAAGAAGCCGAAGAATACATCGAAAGCGAACATAAGCGTATCGCTCCGAAGCTTGCTGAACTTCGCGAATTTTTCAAGGGCAAGAATGGCATCGTGATGACAGGTTCTGCTTATGCGCACGGCCTTATCAGTGTTCTTTCGGAGCTGGGAATTGGCCACGATGCAGCCCTCGTGTTCCACCATGACCCCATTTACGATGGTGCTGGAAAGCATCAGGACACCTTGAAGGAACTTGTGGAAACTTACGGCGATATTCCGCACTATACTGTAAGTAAGACTCGCGCCTTCCAGCTTCCGCAGCTTTTGAAGCGTGCCAAGACGGACTTCTTGCTCATTCGCCATCCGGGCCTTGCTTCTGTTGCTGGCCACCTTGGATTCCCGACTCTCACCATGGGCGACGAACATATTCCGGTGGGCTATCAAGGTATCCTCCGCATTGGCGAAATGCTCAAGGGTGTTCTTTCACGTACAAAGTTTAACCAAGTTCTCAAGCGTAATGTAAAGCTCCCGTATTCTGATTGGTGGCTTGCTCAGGACGATCCGTTCTACCTGACGCATCACCCAGAAGCACTTAACGACCTTCCTGAACCGAGAAATCTCAAGTTCAGCAAAGATAAAGAATCCAATTCAGAAAACGCATAATAAGGGAGATTTCGAAAATGTCAGAAGAACTTAAAACAAAGAAAAAGAGCAATTCTATTTCGGACCCCCGCTATTCTTGCGCAGTTGGTGCGTCCAATACGGTTGTCGGCATCAAGGGTGCAGTTCCTATAGCAAACTGCTCTCCGGGTTGCCAGCTTAAGCAAACCGCGTTCCTCACTTTTGAAAACGGTTTCCAGGGCAGCATTTTTGCGGGTGCCGGTAACATGCCGAGTGCAAACTCCACCGAAAATGACATCGTGTTCGGCGGCATCAAGACTTTGGATCAGTTGATTAAATCGACGCTCAAAGTTTTCAATGGCGACCTCTATGTTGTTCTTACGGGTTGTGTGGGCGGCCTCATTGGTGATGACGTCCCGAGCTTGGTGAATGAATATCGCGATTTGGGCTATCCGATTGTTGCTGTGGATACCGCAGGCTTCAAGGGCAATAACCTTTTCGGTCACGAAGAAGTGGTAAACGCCATTGTCGATCAGTTCGTGGGTGATTATAAGGGCGAACGCAAGAAGGGCCTTGTCAACCTTTGGTTTGAAGTTCCGTATTACAACCAGAACTGGCGTGGTGATTATCAGGAACTTGCCCGTATTCTCCGTGGCGCAGGCTTTGAGGTGAATGTGCTCTTTGGACCTGAAAATAACGGTGTCAAGGATTGGTTGCGCATTCCGGAAGCTCAGTTCAATCTGGTGGTTTCTCCGTGGGTTGGCGTGAGAAACGCTGAACACCTTGAGAAAAAATACGGTCAGCCGTTCCTCCACATTCCTGAAATTCCAATCGGTGCTGAAGCAACTGCTGCATTTATCCGCAAAGTTGTTGATTTCGCCGGAATCGATAAGGAACAGAGCGAAAAGTTCATTGAACAAGAAAATGGTATCTATTACTACTATCTGGAACACTTCTCTGAATTCTTCGCTGAATACTGGTACGGTATGCCGAGTGAATTTGCCATCACGGCCGATTCTGCTTACACGCTTGCCTACACCAAGTTCCTCGCCGACCAAATCGGCCTTATTCCGCGCAAGGCGATTATCACGGACGATCCTCCGCAGAAGTTCCGCAAGACCATCGAAGATGCGTTCCATAACATCAGCGAAGGCGTCGATGTTGAAGTGGAATTTGAGGAAGACGGCTATTTGATTGAAAAGGCTATCAAGGAAGTGGATTTCTCTTCTGGAAAGCCATTGATTCTTGCTTCTTCTTGGGAAATCAATCTTGCTAACGATAAGGGCGCTTTGTTCTTCGAAATTACACCTCCGTCTAGCGAAACTTTGATTATCAATCGTAGTTTTGTTGGGTATAAGGGAGCGCTTAATTTGCTTGAAAAAATCTATAGTGCATCCGTTGGCGGAAAGTAATTTCAAAGTTTCTTCACCAACATCAACAAAAGTGCCGACTGATTCATCAGCCGGCATTTTTTATTGAAATACGCCCTATCTTGCAAGATTCAAAAAGTACTGGTGAATACTTGTATCGCTATTGAGTTCCGGATGGAACGACAGTGCAATTTGATTTTTGTATTTTACGGCAACAATTTGCTTGGAGGCGTTCGTGGCGTTTGCGTCAATGTTACTACTCGCTGTTCTTGAAAGAACTTCGACACCGTTACCAACAGATTCAAAGAACGGTGCGCGAATAAATGTTTGCGGAACTTTTCCAATATGCGCAACTTCGTTTTCGGTAAAGAAACTACCAAGTTGCCGTCCATAAGCGTTGCGACGGATGACAGCCGGAAGTGTCGCGAAGTGCGCCTTGTTTTCGCCTGCAATGTGTTCGGCAAGGAGAATTGCCCCTGCGCATGTCGCAAGCACGGGAAGCCCGTTTACAATTTTTTGACGCAATGGTTCGAATAGCCCCAAGTCGCGAAGGAGCTTGCCTTGTACGGTGCTTTCACCTCCGGGGAGTACAAGACCGTCTAAATGACGGTCGAGATCACGCAATTGCCTAATTTCAAAGACTTCGACGCCAAGCGATTCAAGAATGCGTTCATGTTCGATGAACGCCCCCTGCACCGCAAGCACGCCTATCTGCGGTTTTGCGTTGGACATTATTTCCCCCTTTCTGCCATAAGCAATGCGATTTCTTGTTCGTTGATACCGACCATGGCTTCGCCCAAGTCTTCGGAAAGTTTGGCGATAAGTTTTGCATCGGTGTAGTTCGTAACGGCTTGAACAATTGCGGCGGCACGCTTTGCGGGATTGCCCGACTTGAAAATGCCGGATCCCACGAATACGCCTTCTGCGCCAAGTTGCATCATGAGGGCAGCATCGGCGGGAGTGGCAACACCCCCAGCCGCAAAGTTCACGACCGGAAGTTTCTTGTGGTCGTGAACATAGCGCACCAGGTCGTACGACACTTGAAGTTCCTTGGCCCGGTTGAAAAGTTCGTCTTCACGCAAACTGGAAATGCGGGCGATTTCCTGATTCATCAGACGCATGTGTCGTACAGCTTGGACGATGTCGCCCGTGCCCGGCTCTCCCTTGGTACGAATCATGGACGCACCCTCTTCGATTCGACGTAACGCCTCGCCCAAATCTTTTGCGCCGCACACAAAGGGAACATTAAATTCACGCTTGTTGATGTGAAAAACATCATCGGCTGGAGAAAGCACTTCGCTTTCGTCAATGTAGTCGATTTCGATGGCCTGTAAAATCTGTGCTTCTGCAAAGTGCCCGATGCGGCATTTGGCCATCACAGGGATGGAAACGGCGTCCTGAATACCCTTGATCATCTTTGGATCACTCATTCTTGATACACCGCCAGCTGCGCGAATGTCGGCAGGAATGCGCTCTAATGCCATTACGGCAGCAGCACCTGCATCTTCTGCGATTTTGGCCTGTTCCGGTGTCGTTACATCCATGATGACGCCACCCTTGAGCATTTGGGCAAGATTCTTATTGAGTTCGTAACGGTTCTGTTCTGGCATGGTTGTCTCCTTTATTGTGAAAGGTTTTGTTTTTTCAAGGGGGAATTTAAAACATTCATTGGACTTGTTCAATATTCAGTTTTTTATTATTTTTATAAGGTCAGTTAAATGTCAGATTTGCATATTTAATAAGGTCAGGTTTATGTTTACTTACGATATGTCCAAGGCAGGTTCCAATAGCCTTTATCATTATCTTTACCAATGCATCAAAAAAGATATCGTAAGCGGGAAAATTTTAGCAGATGAACAGATTCCTTCCAAAAGAAGTCTTGCGCAAAATCTCGGCATTAGCGTGGTGACCATTGAAAATGCTTACGCACAACTTTTGGCCGAAGGCTTTATTTATTCTCTTCCGAAAAAAGGATTCTTTGTCGTTGATATAAATGCGAAAGCAACATCGCAAGTCCAATCGCGTCAAAAGACTTATCACTCACGCAGGCTTCGAGCCGAACTCCCCGAAGAATCTGAGCATACCAATCCAAAGTACATTGCCGATTTTGCAAGCAATGGTGCTGATATAGATGCTTTCCCTTTTTCGACTTGGGCCAAGATAACCCGAGAAGTTCTTTGCGAAAGGCAAAAGGACTTGTTGCAAGTCTCTCCTGGCATTGGCACATTAGAGCTTCGCCGCGCTATTGTGCGCATGCTCCGTGAATTCAGGAATATTCAGGTGACGCCTGAACAAATTGTTATCGGGGCGGGAACGGATTATCTCTATGGCTTGCTTGTTCAGCTGTTGGGATTTGACAAGTGCTATGCTGTCGAAGATCCTGGCTGGAGCAAGATTTCAAAAATCTACAGTCAATATGGCGTCAAGGTGAACCATGTCCCTGTTGAAGGCGACAACTTTGTAGATGCATTAAAGAAATCAAATGCCGATATCGTGCATATTTCTCCGGCGCATCATTTTCCAACCGGGAAGGTGATGCCTGTTGGTGAGCGTTATCGTTTGCTCAGCTGGGCGGCAGAATCGCCCAAGCGCTACATTGTCGAAGATGACTACGATAGCGAATTTCGCATGACCGGAAAACCGATTCCCGCATTGCAAAATATTGATGTAACTGAAAAGGTTGTCTATTTAAATACATTCTCCAAGACGATGACATCTGCCATTAGGCTCAGTTATATGGTTCTCCCTCCGCACCTTGCCGAAAAATTTCACAACGAACTTTCGTTTTATTCTTGTACTGTATCGACTCTTGACCAATATGTGATGGCTAAATTTATTGACCTCGGATATTACGAAACACACATCAACCGTATGCGCAATTTGTACAGAAGTAAACGAGATTCATTGCTTACGGCGATTGATAAAAGCAAGCTTTCAAAAGTAGCGCGTGTTTACGAAGAAAATGCCGGTTTGCACTTTATTCTTGAGGTGAATATAAATTGTTCTGATGCAGAATTCTGTAAACGCTTGCGTCAAAAAGGCATCAATGTCAAGGCTCTTTCGGAATACCATTTTGAGGCTCCGCCATCGGAACATAAATTTGTTATCAACTATTCTTCTGTTGAAAGAAATAAGGTGAAGAAAGCCGTGCAAATCATTGCCGACCTTTTCCCTCTCTAATCAAATATCAAGGCTATTCATAGTCTTTCGCTATTTGCGCATGATATTTATAAAAATATCTTATACGTAGAGTTTTCCCTTATATCAAGTGATAAAAATAAAGTATTTTACAAAGCGTTTTTTGTTTTCTAACTTAGGCATCGCAATCGAGAACGCAATGTTCCGACACATGAACAATTCAACACGAGGATACCTATATGTGTTGTAGCTGTAAATTCTTCAGTAAATAAGCCAACACCTTTTTGAAGGCTAATTGGCGATTCCAATTGCACGCAGAATGATGCTCTGCGTGGTTACTCAACTCATACAAAATTAGGAGATTTTCCATGAATTTCAACATTAAAAAAACTATAACTCAAGTTATCCTTTTGTCTTCATTTACTGCTTTTGCCGCAGAACCCATTGCGGTTATCACGAAATCTGGCGTAAGCGCAACGCTCTACGGTTTTGCATCTTTGAATGCAGCCTACGAAGACTCCAAAAGCAATAACGGCAACTTTGCGAACTTCGTAACCGCATCGGACTTAACAAATAAAAATGATGCAGGTTGGCATTTTACGCCGAACCTGACGCGAATCGGCCTCAATCTTTCGAGCGGTAACGATTCTACGTTCTTCAAGGCGAACGGCAAGATCGAAGTGGATTTCTATGGTGGCGGTTCCGGCAATGCTCCCACTCCGCGCCTCCGCCATGGTTACGGCGAAATAACTTTTGGCAAATCGGGTTTCTCCATTTTGGGTGGCCAAACTTGGGATTTGATTTCTCCGCTAGTGACTCCGACGCTCAACGCAGGCGTTCTCAACAACTCTGGCGATGCGGGCCTTCGCAGGGCACAGCTTAGAATTACCGAAAAAGTCCCCGTTGGCGAAGGATCCTTGGATTTTGCCGTAGCCCTTGTCCGCACTATCGGCGAGAACCAACCTTACAACACCTCTTCTGCCTCAGAGACCGGTGTCGATGCAAATATTCCCACATTCCAAGGACGCATCGGCATTTCGGTTCCTCTGTGGGTAGAAGGTAAAAAGTTCGGTTTGGGCATTTCCGGTCACTACGGCCAGGAAGAAATTGACTTGGACGCCACCGGCGATACCAAGGAAATCCCCACATGGTCCTTCAATGTGGATTTGACTCTCCCCATTACAAGCAACTTTACCTTTTTAGGCGAATACTTTATTGGTGCCAATCTTGATACATACGCAGCCGGCATTGGACGCGGACTTGCTGCAAATACTGAAAATCCAGAAAGCGTAAGAAGCATTGGCGCTTATGGTGGCTGGCTCGCTTTGCAGGCCAAGTTTATCAAAAAATTGGCATTCAATGTGGGTGCCGGGCTTGACAAGTTGAAACGCAAAGATATCAGAAAAGTCGGTGGGCGCGAACAGAACTTCTCGTTCTTTGCAAACACGACCTACAATTTGACAGATGCATTCTCGCTTGGATTTGAATACCTCCACATCCAAACAGATTACTTGACCGCAAATACGGTAAAAGAAGCCGACTTGAATCGCTACCAGCTTTCTGCAACTTACGCATTCTAACAAAGGAGAACTACATCATGACACAGAATAAATTGCATATTCGAATTGCATCAGCAATCCTGTTCGCCCTCGCCTGCGTGACATCCGCCGTGGCCACAGACAAAATATCCATCGGCTACCTTTCTTCTACCGGTCAGGGAAAATTCTTCATTGCAAAGGATGCGGGTATTTTCGAGAAGAACGGACTCGACGTGACGTTGGTGGAATTCTCGAATTCCGGAGATGGCATTGCCGCAGTCCGAGCCGGGAAACTCGATGCAGGAGCATTTGGCTCTCTCGCTCCGCTCATCCATATTGCACAAGGCGCTGACATCCGCGTCATCGGAGGCATCATGGGTGGCGATCAAGCGGTTATCACTCGCAAAGAAAATGCCGGTTCCGTCAAAAAGTTGAGCGACCTCAAAGGCAAGAAAATCGCAACAATTCGATTGGGAACAGCCGACGCCATTGTTCGCGGTGGCCTAAAGAAAGAGGGTATCGATTGGCGTAAGGACGTTTCTATTGTGGAACTCAAGAATCCGCCTGCTGTCATCGAAGCTGTAAAGAACGGAAGCGTTTATGCAGGCGTTACTTGGGGTCCGCACGACCTCCGCGCCGAAGAAGCGGGTCTCTCCGTAGTACTTCGCAGCAAGGACATCAACCCAGGCCACATCTGCTGCCGCCTCATCGCATCGCTCCGCAAACTCGAAGGCCGCGATGATGTTTACAAACGTTTGGTCAAGTCGCTTTTGGAAGCCGAAGAACTTGTACAGAACGATCACAAAAAGAGCGTAGAAATCATCGCCAAGTGGATCAAACTTGATACCGCTCTCGTCAACAAGGCATTCTATAGCGGCCATGTCACGCAAGATACCGACCCCAACGTGAAAGGCGTCGAATTCTTCTGGGATTTCTTGAAGGATGCTGAATTCATCAAGTCCGATAAGAAAGTCTCTGAATACGTTGTCACGGACTACTATCGCAACGCGCTTGCCGAACTTCGCAAGCAACAACCCAAATCTGAATTCTACGCCAAGGCCGAAACAATATTCAAATCTAGAAACTAGGATAAAATCAACATGAATCAAAAGCAAAGTGGTTTTGAAGCAACAAATCTCGGTTTTTCATACGATGGCAAGCCCATCTTGAAAGACATCAACTTGAAAATAAACCAAGGAGAATTTGTTTGTTTACTGGGCGAAAGCGGCAGTGGCAAGACCACTTTGCTGAACCTTCTCGCCGGCCTAACAAAGCCAACCGAGGGGCGTATTTATTGGAACGGGAAGGAAATTGAAAAACCTTCTTCGGAAAGGAGCGTAGTCTTTCAAGACTACTCTCTTTTTCCTTGGCTCACCCTTCTCCAAAACGTTTCCCTCGCCATCAAAAAGACTCGAAAAGCCAAGGGAAATTATGCTAAAAAGTTGGCAGAAGATTATCTCAACTTGGTCGGGCTTTCGGGGAGTCTTCACAAATACCCCTTTGAACTTTCGGGTGGAATGCGTCAACGCGGCGCCATTGCAAGAGCGTTGAGCGTTGGCGCTGACGCCCTTCTTTTAGATGAGCCCTTCGGTGCACTCGATCCCGTAAACCGCGCGAGTCTCCAGGATTTAATCCTTGAACTTTGCCGCGGATCCAAAGACAGGCCTATTACAACTTTATTTGTCACGCATGACATTCGCGAAGCCGTTTATCTTGCAAGCCGCATTATTGTATTGGGCTCGACACCGGGCCGCATCATTGCCGATATACCGCTAAATTTTTCAGCAAAGAAAAATCGCGATGAATGGTTCCGCAATGAACAAGTTCAAGAAACCATCAAATCCATTGAAGAAGCGTACCACAAAGATGTCCTCGAAAAACTGGGACATCTCGTACAAGGAGGTGCAAGCATATGAGAATTTTTATAAAGTATCTGTCTAAGTTTTCGGGAATTTTATTCCTGCTGTTTTTGCTCGGCATTTGGACATTTATCAGTAGCGGCCCAGAATGGAGCAGTCAATATTTGTTCCCGTCGCCCAAAGCGATTGCAAACGCGCTCTTCAATTCACGCGAAGAACTTTTGCGAAGCGCCGGTGCATCGCTTCTGAAGCTTATTCCCGCTTACTTTGCGGCAGCCGTTGTCGGAATTTCTGTTGGAATTGTTTCCGGATCTGTTCCTTGGGTAGGCAATATGCTCAAACCCATTTCGCGGTTCGCAGCCCCCATCCCGCCCAACGTTTACATTCCCTATGCGATTGCAATTCTGCCGACCTTTTACTTGTCTTCTACGTTCATCATCTTCATTGCTGCATTCTGGCCCATTTATTTGAACACCGCCGCAGGCGCCGCAGAAATCCCTGAAAAATACAAGCGAAACGCAGCCATCATCGGAATTGGACGCTTTGAATACCTGTGGAGAATCGCTCTTATCGCAAGCCTCCCGTCCATATTCTCGGGGCTTTCCGTAGGCATGGGACTTTCGTTCATCATGCTCACCGTAGCAGAACTTTTCGGCGAAAATACAGGGCTCGGACATTTCGTGCAATTTTACGCGGACTACTCCGATTATCCCAATATGGTCGCCGGAATCCTTTGGACAGGCATTGTCGTTCTCGCAATTATGGAACTATTTGAATTTGTAAAGCGCAAGGTTTTGTTCTGGACAAAAGGGAATTGATTGATAAAAAGCGATTATACGCTTGCCTCCCCTCGCTGTATTTTGTATATTCCTCAATAGTTAAGCTATAGTGGCAGGACAAGCCTGCGACAAGCCGTGTTACTTTTATCAGAAAGGATACGTTTTTTTTTGTTATAAGGAGTCAAAAATGGCGCCAAAGGAATCAAATGAACTAAAATGAGGATTTTCGCATCTTTAATGTTCCGTGTCTGGTGAAAATGGACAATTTTTAATACACTGTATTGCTCTCGACACTCCCAACGACGAGACCATCGCCGCCATGGCCGAAGCAAACGAAATTGCCAGCGGCAAACGCAAGGCAAAATCTTACAAGAATGCAAACGCAATGATTAAGGACATTCTAAACGAATGATGGAAATCAAGACCACTTCAAAGTTCAGGAAGGATCTTAAGCAGATCAAAAGCGTAAAAGAAAACATTGCCTAAATAAGAAAGGCCCTTGGAATGCGATTCTTTTTTTAATTTTTGCTACAAAAAAGCCCCTGATGCATCAAAACATCAGGGGCCTTTTTTCTCGAATCAACCGTTAAACCAAATTTTATCTATTCATACAAACCCTTGCTAAAATAGCGGTCACCGCGGTCTGGCGCCACAAAGACGATGTTCCCGCGTGCACCCGAAGCAATCAGCTTTTGAGCCGCCGCGAATGCAGCTCCCGTCGAAGAACCTGCAAAAATTCCCTCCTTTTGAGCAAGTTCACGGGAGCCGCCAAAGGCGTCATCATCGTTAATTTTGATAACGCGATCCACAAGCGACATGTCCATAGTATCTGCGATAAAATCGTTTCCGATACCTTCGATGTTGTAGTCGCCATGTTCGCCGCCACCCATCGTTGAGCCTATAGGATCGGCAAGCACGCCTTGGATTTTCGGGTTGCGTTCCTTGAGAGCCTTGAGAATGCCGCTGTATGTGCCGCCACTCCCTGCGCCTGCCACCACGTAATCTACGTGACCATCGAGGTCGTCATAAATTTCCGGTCCCGTTGTTTCGTAATGAGCACGCGGATTTGCCATGTTGTGGAATTGCCTGAGCGATATGGAATTCGGAATCTGCTTGAGCAACTCCTCGGCTTTCTTTTCGGCGCCAAGCATCCCTTCTTCACGGGGGGTGTTGATGAGTTCTGCACCGAGGGCACGCAGGAGCGTTTGCTTTTCTTGCGAGAACTTGGTCGGCACCACGAATATCACATGCACGCCACGGTTTAGCGCTGCAAAAGCTATTCCAAGCCCGGTATTACCCGCGGTCGCTTCGATAATCGTTCCACCTGGTTTGAGCGTCCCTTTGGCGAAAGCGTCTTCGACCATGTAAAGCCCGGCGCGATCTTTTACGCTACCCGAAGGGTTCCAAAGTTCAAGTTTTACAAACAAGTTTACACCTTCGGGAACTCCGACATGAGTAAGCTTAACAAGCGGTGTTTTTCCAATCAAAGTTTTCATGGATTCATAGTAATGCATATTAAGCCTCCTTGGCAACGTCAATGGCCGCGTTCAAATCCGAAATAATGTCTTCCACTTTTTCGATGCCTACAGACAAGCGAATCAGTCCGTCAGTAATGCCGACTTTCTCGCGAATATCCTTTGGAATAGACGCATGCGTCATCGTGGCCGGGTGGCATACAAGGCTTTCGACACCGCCCAAGCTTTCGGCAAGCGACACAAGCGTCAATGCCTTGAAGAATTTCTTGATGTCATAATTTTCGCGGAGTTCAAACGAAATCATCGCGCCGCCATTTTTGGCTTGTTTCTTGTTGATTTCGTAACCTTGAGCCGTCGGGAGTCCCGGATAATAAACGTGTTTTACCGCTTCATGCTTTTCGAGATAACGAGCGATATTTTCGGCATTTTCGGTATGGCGATCCAAACGCACGCCAAGCGTCTTGATGCCGCGAATCAAGAGGAACGAATCAAACGGTCCAAGTACCGCACCGGTTGCATTCTGCGTAAATGCGAGGCGTTCGGCAAGTTCCTTGGAATTGACTACGGCAAGGCCCGCCACCAAGTCGCTGTGACCGCCAAGATACTTTGTCGCACTGTGCACCACGATATCGGCGCCAAGTTCCAGCGGACGCTGCAAATATGGCGTCATGAACGTGTTATCGACAATCGTCAAAATATTATGCTTCTTTGCAACTGATGCAACGCCGGCCAAGTCCGTCACGGTAAGGAGCGGATTTGCAGGGCTTTCGACAAAGAATGCTTTCACATCGGGTGTAATTTTCGATTCGAGTGTTTTTAAATCCGTAGTATCTTCAATGGAGTAAGTAATGCCAAGATTCTTGAACACTTTGTCTAAAACGCGGAAGGTGCCGCCATAGACATTGCTCGAAATGATAATGCGGTCTCCCTGCTTAAAAAGCGAAAGGACTGTTGATGTTGCAGCCATGCCCGAAGCGAACGCAAAACCAGCAACGCCGCCTTCGAGCTCCGCAATCAGCGATTCAAGCGCCGCACGCGTGGGGTTACCCGTACGGGAATATTCCCAGCCCGTATTTTCGCCAAGGCCATTCTGCTTGTAAGTGGAAGTCTGGTAAATGGGAACGTTGACAGCTCCTGTTACCTTGTCGCCATCGATGCCGCCGTGAATGAGTTTTGTTTCGATATAATTGGAATTTGACATAAGATAAAAATCTCCTATGACGCTATTAAGAGCTAGCGCCTTTGTAGTTTAAAATTTGTTTGAATAAAAAATCCCGCTGCGGAACATAAAACCGAGCGGGAATCTGTTTAAAAGTATAGCCTAAAAACTAGATGCCCGTCCGACATCGACAACAACACATAAGATTCAAATTATTGAAAAGAAAATTCATTTTTATTTCCTATCGTTTTCGTAGGCTTAATTTAGATAATACGATTCGCTTTGGCAAGAGATTCATTTATACTATTTTTCTGGGACTGGCAATAAAGATTTTCTATAATCACCTTACCGCTGCAACTAAGCGCACAGAATCAAAAGCGTTGAGGCGACCCTTCATAAAATAACGCTGCTGCAACGCCTTTTCGCCGAGAAATTCATCGACCTTGAAACCGTTGCGCTCAAGCACATCAAAAACTTCACGGTCGCGATAACCATCCGCCATCGTCTCGCCGCAATCGGCAACGATTTTTTTCAACTGCAAAACAGAATCCGAGAACGCCTCTTTTTGCAAGTAATCAAAGACTATCGAAATTCCTGTCGCCGCAATTTCCGAGAACTGACGAATCGTCTCAGCAAATACAGTCAATGGCAGATAATACGAAACACCCAATATGCTGACAACAGTCGGCTTTTTACGGTCAAAACCGTTTTCAACAAGCGTATCTACAATGCGATCCTTGCTGAAATCTACCGCAACAAAATGGACGTTCTTCGAAACATTCCACTGGAGTTCTCGAATGCGTTTTTTCTTGTAGCTTTGTGTCGGCAGCAAATCTAGTTCGAAAACTTCGACATTCGGATTTTTATTGCGGAACGAGAACGTATCGACACCCGCTCCGCAAATCACGTATTGAATTTTCCCTGACTGCGCTTGAAGTTTCACGCGATCTTCCGCAAAGCGGCTTCGCGAAAGTACAATCGGGAGGAAATATTTTCGATTGAAAAACTCCACCGAATTTTCCGATTCCTGCGGAAAACGCTTTAAGATAAAGTTTGAGACTTTATCGTATTCTTCTCGCCCCATAAAGTCCAACGCCAAAAAGTCATTGAAAACAGTATGGTCTGGTTGTGATGAATGCCAGGCACGAGCAAATGCGCACAATTTTGCCGTTAAACTTTCCATTATTTTATTCCCTAAAAATTTTGAGTTGTGGGCAAAAGCCCATAAAAAAGCCCGTGCAGGATATCCTTACACGGGCGAGAAAATTATTCAATACCGCAATAAGCGCCCGTCAACATCGGTCGCTCGAACAACAAAATCTGGCAAATTGAATACTCATTTAATTTCCTATCAAATTGGTAGGTATAAATATAAAACCAAAAATTTCTTCCGTCAAGTTGTTTTTCAATTTTTTTTTGAAAAAATCTTTATAACGTTTTATTCTGCGATCCTTTGATCCTTGAAAGGCGCTCGGCTAATTTTTTTCGATATAAATTTATCTTGGCGATGGCTTCATCGATGGGGAGCGCGATATCAAAAGCACGCACGTTGAAGCGTGCCAACGATTGAATCGCCTGCGGTCCAAGCTGTTGACAAAGGACGTAATCCAAATCAGCAAGATTTTTTGCAGCGGCAAACATCGACGAATGTTCAACTTCTTGTCGCCCGCACGCTCCATCTCCACACGAGCCGTCGCAATGTTCCGGCTTCACGCGGACTTCAACCTTTTCAAATTTTCCGCTCACGTCATCGACTTCGTAAATGTCAAAAGCCGCCGCATGCCCAAAATGGACATTGACATTCACGCCATCGTTCGTGGCAACTGCTACTTTGTATTTAGCCATGAGAAAAAGTCTCCTTTACACGGATGCGATCCATGTAGATTTGTGCACCGACATCATAAACGCCAGGGACACCAACAGCGTCGGCACGGCAATGGGCGCAATGTTTAAAAACGTTGATAAAAACGCCGGCCTGTTCCTGGGCAATCGCAAGCGCCTTCGGACTTGGAGCCGGAATATCCTTGAATCCGTTCTGCGGAATCAAAGGTATAATGTTGTATATAATTGCACCCGCTTCGCGAACAGTCGCAGCGACATCTTCGATATGCTTATCATTGATACCGGGGCAAAGAACCGTATTCACCTTGATAAGTGTTCCGCTCTTTGCCACTTTGCGAATGCCTTCAAGCTGGTTGTGAATCAAGATTTCAGCGGCTTCGACGCCTGTATAAGTCTTGCCGTGGTAAAAAATCCTCGCGTTAATCATCGCCTCGATTTCAGGGTCAACGGCATTCACCGTAACTGTCAACGTATCGATACCCACATCAATGACTTCGTCCGCCCTGTCATTCAGCAAAAGCCCATTCGTGCTCATGCAACGAATCAACTGCGGAAATTCCTTTTTGACAAGTCGGAAAGTGTCTAGTGCAAAAGGCGTCGCGAGCGTGTCGCCAGGGCCCGCAATCCCTACCGTAGTAAGTTCCGGCACAAATTCCAACGCCTTACGAATGTAACCGCACGCTTCTTCCGGTTTAATGACTTTACTTGTATTTCCTGGGACTTGTGCGTCTTCGTTAATACGACGGTCGCAAAAACGGCACTCAATGTTACAACCCGGAGCAACAGGCAAATGGATACGCCCTTTTCGATTTTTACACGCACCGAAACAAGGATGCTCTCTAAAAACGTTTTCTTGATTGATTGCCATAAAACCTCACAAGACAAAAGAATCGATAAACCGCGTAGAAAAAATCCCACGAGGCTAAACTCCCGGCGCACCGGGTTAGTTTATATAAAAGAAAGATGAACGGTTACCTAGCGTTCTGTAGTGTGTTTAATTCATTGACTTCTCTGTTGAAGAAGTACGGGCAAAATTTAAAAAGCGTCATAGAGAAAAACAATATGAAAGCAGGTGTGAAAATCAAAAAAATTGTTTTTTCTACGTGAGCAATAGATTCGCACTGAACAGTGCTATAAAAAGTATTTATAGCAGCATGTGAAAAAGAAAAAATAAGTCGAAATGGGCTTAAAAAGTATTGGAAAGAGTTGACTCAAATTCTAAACTTGTTCTCGCCAACTATCTCTTAGAAAAAAAATCCTACCCAATGGGGTGGGATTTTTCTTTTTTACAAAAAATAGTAGGCCAAATCTCCGAAAAAAGCGTGTTAAGAATATGGAAGGCTCAAAAGCTTCTAAAAAACGTAACACTATATTGACGGATATAAAATTATATCCTAAATTCAAAGTAGATATAAATGCTGACATTGCTTAAATAATATGCATAAAAGAGACATCGAAAGCGCTGAACTCGTGAAGGGCGGAATTTTGCTTACGGCAAAGGACGGGCGTACAGCCCTTTTGAAATTCCGTGACTCGGAACGACTTCGTTCTGCTAGTGCGGAACAACGTGCCGCTTTCAGATTGTCTTTTGGTGGCTTGCGCTGGGATGAAATAGACGAAGATCTCTCTTACGATAGCATTTTTGAACCGCAGGCACATCTGTTACATGGTACGGCGAAATTTAAATCGCTTAATATGTCCGAGGTGGCAAGGCGGCTAGGAATACAGCAATCGTTGATGGCGGCGTACATGAACGGCTCCAAAAAGCCGTCTGCTGAACGGGAAAAGCTTATTCGTGAAGAAATTCGTAAAATCGGGCAAGAACTTTTGGAAATTTGATTCCTTTACTTCCCGATTATCGCACTGGCGACCACGCCTTTGTCTGCATAGAGCACGAGTACTTGCCCTGGAGCCGATGCAAATTGCGGTTCGTCAAAACGCACGCTGATGGTACCGGCAGCAGTGTCGAGTTCCGTAATCCTTGCTATTGCACCTTTATGCCCGAGGCGGATGTGAGCCGTGAGCGGTTGTTGCAAAAGCAGAGAAGTTTCCGAAACCATCAAGTTCAAATCAACAGCGGAAACCTCCGTGCAGCTCAATGCGCTTCGCGGTCCAAGAATCACCTGATTGTGGTGCGCATCAATCGCCACAACGTAAAGCGGTTCCGCTTGCCCGCCGATGTTCAGACCTTTGCGCTGCCCGATCGTATAATGTACAATGCCCTTGTGCTTTCCGAGAATTTTACCGTTCACATCGACGAAATCTCCGGGAACGTTGTCGCTTTCGTCAAACAGCACGGAGTAATCGCCGCACTCGATAAAATCCTGGCTTTCGCGCTTTGTTGCAAAATCGTCCCAGCCGATTTCCTTAGCAAGCGCTTTCACGTCTGCCTTCTGCATTCCGCCCAGCGGAAAAATTACAGTGGAAAGTTGCTCTGCCGAAAGTCTCGATAAAAAGTATGTCTGGTCTTTATGCTCGTCTAGCGCTTCGTACAAGAACGGAACATCCGGATTTTTGAAATCGAGTCGCGCATAGTGCCCCGTCGCAAAGTAATCGAAGTCAATCCCGAGTTTGCGAGCAGCATGTTGCAAAGCTCCGAACTTGATGCTTTGATTGCAGCGGACGCACGGATTCGGCGTTCGCCCTGCACGGTATTCTGCACGGAAATAGTCAAGAACTTCCCGCTTGTAATCTTCGGCGACTGGAACAACATAATGCGGAATCCCGAGACGCTCAGCAACGAGCTTTGCTTCTTCGATATTCTTGTCTTCGCTCGGGCCATAGCAACCTTCGCGACCTTCGACCGCAGGCATTTTCACGGAGCCGTCCCACGTCGCCATCGTCATGCCGACAACTTCGTAACCTTGCTTTTTCAGTAAATACGCCGAAAGGGCGGAATCCACACCGCCCGACAATCCAACAGCGACACGCTTTTTCTGTGACATTTTTAAACCGTTCTTTTTATAATTGGCGATCCCGGCACAGGGCCGAGATGACAATGCATCGTATAAAACACAAACAAACGCTAGGAAGGCGAATGGAACCTTCTAGCGTTTTTCACTCAATAATGTGTCATCTCAATGTTTTTTCGATTTCTACTGCGCGGCGAATGGAACCGCGAAGCACTTACCGAACAAATTTTATCTAATCGCTTAGTCAGCGAAGAGCGGAGTGGAGAGGTAACGGTCGCCGCTATCCGGGAGGAGCGCGACAATCGTCTTGCCCTTGTTTTCCGGACGCTTAGCAATTTCAACCGCAGCATGCAAAGCAGCACCAGAAGAGATACCGACGAGGATACCTTCAGCCTTGGCAATTGCCTTGCCAGCGGCGAATGCGTCTTCGTTCTTAACCGGGAGCACTTCGTCATAGACGGAGGTGTTCAAGGTATCCGGAACAAAGCCTGCGCCAATACCCTGGATCTTGTGCGGACCTGCAACGCCCTTGGAGAGCACCGGAGAAGATTCCGGTTCGACAGCGACAACCTTCACGTTAGGATTCTTAGACTTGAGGAATTCGCCAACACCTGTGACCGTTCCACCAGTACCGACACCTGCGACGAAAATATCGACCTTACCATCCGTATCTTCCCAGATTTCCGGACCCGTCGTAGCCTTGTGAGCAGCCGGGTTTGCCGGGTTCACGAACTGTCCCGGAATGAAGCTGTCCTTGATTTCGGCGGCGAGTTCGTTAGCGCGGGCGATTGCACCTTTCATGCCCTTGGCACCTTCGGTGAGAACGATTTCTGCACCGTAGGCCTTGATGAGTTGGCGACGTTCGACACTCATGGTTTCCGGCATCACGATGATGATGCGGTAGCCGCGAGCGGCAGCGACAGAAGCAAGACCGATACCCGTGTTACCAGAAGTCGGTTCGATAATCACGGAACCCGGTTTGAGCTTGCCAGCAGCTTCGGCTTCGTCAATCATGGCCTTGGCGATACGATCCTTCACAGAACCGGCAGGGTTGAAATATTCGAGCTTTGCCACAATCTTAGCCTGGAGATTGTTTTCCTTTTCGATGTGGGAAAGTTCGAGGAGCGGGGTATGACCGATAAGCTGGTCAGCAGATGCATAAATTTTTGACATGGTAGAATCCTTTTGTTATTTATAATTAAATCTGATCAAGAGCCTGTGCGAGGTCGTTGATGATATCTTCGTAGTGTTCCGTACCGATGGAGAGACGGATCGTTGCCGGAGAGATGCCTGCTGCGGCGAGTTCTTCCGGAGTGAGTTCCGAGTGAGTCGTGGTGTACGGGTGAACAACGAGGCTCTTCACGTCGGCGACGTTAGCGAGCAGGCTGAAAATCTTGAGGCTGTCGATGAACTTGAAGGCTTCTGCCTGGCCACCCTTCACATCGAACGTGAAGATGGAACCGCCACCGTTCGGGAAGTACTTGGTGTAAAGTTCATGCTGCGGATGATCCTTGAAACTCGGGTGGTTGACCTTTGCAACCTTCGGGTGCTTCGAGAGAAATTCGAGAACCTTCTTGGTGTTTTCAATATGGCGATCGAGGCGGAGCGAAAGCGTTTCAGTACCCTGCAAGAGGAGGAATGCATTGAACGGAGAAATTGCTGCACCTTCGTCGCGGAGAAGAATAGCGCGGATGTAAACGATGTAAGCTGCTGCGCCAGCTGCTGCCGTGAAAGGCACGCCGTAGCTCGGGTTCACTTCGGTGAACTGCGGGAACTTGCCAGATGCAGCCCAGTCGAACTTGCCGCCGTCAACAATCACGCCGCCGAGAGTCGTACCGTGACCGCCGATGAACTTCGTTGCGGAGTGAACGACGATGTCGGCACCGTGTTCAATCGGACGAATCAGATACGGCGTACCGAAGGTATTGTCGATCACGACCGGAATCTTGTTCTTGTGAGCGAGTTCAGAGATGGCTTCGATATCCGGGATGTCGGAGTTCGGGTTGCCGAGCGTTTCAATAAAGACGAGCTTTGTGTTGTCCTTGATAGCGCCTTCGACTTCCTTGAGGTTGTGAACGTCGACGAAAGTCGTTTCAATGCCGAACTTGCTGAGCGTATGTTCCAAAAGGTTGTATGTACCGCCGTAGATGGAACGCTGAGCGACCACATGGTCCCCCTTGCGGGCGAGAGCCGTGATGGCGTAAGTAAGAGCTGCTGCACCGGAAGCGACTGCGAGACCTGCGATACCGCCTTCGAGAGCGGCGATGCGCTTTTCAAAAACGTCCTGTGTGGTGTTGGTAAGGCGGCCGTAAATGTTGCCTGCATCCTTCAGGTGGAAACGGTCAGAGGCGTGCTGGGCGTTGTGGAACACGTAAGAGGTAGTCTGGTATATAGGAACTGCGCGGGAATCGGTTGCCGGGTCAGCAGTCTCCTGACCAACGTGGAGCTGAAGAGTTTCGAAATGGAGCTTGTTCTGAGTCGTCATATTATTAGAATCCTTTTTTGCGCTTGGCGCGAAGTTTCGCGATCGCCCGATCGTTTTGTAACTGTTGGCGATGGGCGTCGCGAGAGTTATCGTTTGCTAGGCGTTTGCCTCAGCGAATTTTGTGGCGGTTTTAGGCCCGCCCGCCTTTGACTTGGTTACACATTCGACATTTCATAGAGAAATCCTCCAGGCTTTTCCCTTGCGGGTCGCCTCGTTCGTTTGATGTGCATAATTTAAAAACAAAACCCTACAAGTCCAATAGGAAAGTAGGGTGAATTATAAAAATTTTCTAGAAAAGTTGCTTATCTATAAATAAAAGCTATAACAAGACCGTAATTTTGGTAATAACGAGGGGATTTTCCTTACTTTTCGTACTTTTCCACCAGCTTTTTTGCCGTTTCCAGTATCATCTGCCTCAACTTTTTCGGCTGTTCAACCGTCGCGATGTTCCCATAATACATAATCCACTGCTTGAGCAGCTCGTTCACCTCGACCTTCATCGTTACGCGGATCTCGTCGCCTGGCGCGTCTTCCATTTCCATGGAACGGTGGTACGGACGTTCCTTCAAAAAGTTCTTGGCGTATTTCGGGAAGTAAATGACGACCTTTTCTTCTTGCGGATTCTGGTCGCCTAAAAGCAAAGATCCCTTGCGGATGCGCTTGCGCAGTGATTCAACAACCTTCGGGTCTTCTTCAAAAGTTTCCTTCAGCAATTTTACCGACTCGATGCGCTGCAATTTTAACGCGTAAGTTTTATCGGGGTGGTGCTGCGAAACGCAACCGATATAAATGTCTCCATGACTTATGGCAATCATCAGCGGAACGCGTGGCTTATCCGATGGCGTTCCCCAGTTGTCTGTATATTTTATCTGTACTTTCCGTTTTTGACGAATCGCGTTAAGAATGGTCGGCAGGTGCTTGCTCACGTCTTCGTCGTAATTGGGCGGAGTCCCCATAAAGAGAATGCGCCCGCTCAATTCTTTTGAATAGCTCTTCAAAACATCTTGCTGCTTCGCGGGCAAATCCTGCGTGATTCTTCTGGTAAGGTCATCGATAAGGCTAGCTGTTGCCGGGTATAAGTTTGCAATGCGCTGCAAAAAGACAAAATGCAAAACCATATCGCCAAACTCCGGAAATACGAGCTTGTTTGCACGTTCGAGCGCCGCCTGGTAATAAGTCTTGCCGCTGTCGGTAATGCGTTGGATGTAACGGCTTTCGAGATTTGTCAATGCCTGCATATCGCGCTGCACGCTTCGCAATTCGCTTGCGGGAATATCCAAATGCTGCATGATATCCGTAACACTATAACGATTGTTATAGTGTGCCATCAGATACACAAAAATTCGCACCATGCGTTCGCCGCGACCCGGATTTTCCATAAGACCTCCGTCCTTGTCATGCCGGACACTGTTCCGGCATCGCCATCTTGTATTTTCAATATATATAAATCCGACGACATTTATTGTCGCCCGACAATACTATATTTCTTTCTATGTCCACGTTTACCAAGTACATCCAAAACGAAGAACACTATTCCGAAGTGATTTCCCGTATCGCGACAGTCCGTGAAACACTCTGGATCGGCACCGCCGATATCAAGGACGTTTACGTGAAACAGAACGGCGAATCAATTCCGCTGCTCGGACAACTCGCAGGACTCCTCAAGCGCGGCGTGGGCGTGCGTCTCATTCACGCCAAGGAACCCGGCCCGAACTTCCGAGAAGATTTCGACCGCTATAAGATTCTTGCGACCGACCTTGAACGCGTCATGTGCCCGCGAGTACACTTCAAGATGATGATTTTCGACTTGGAAACCGCCTACATCGGCTCTGCAAACTTGACAGGAGCCGGCATCGGCATGAAAAGTTCCCTGCGCCGTAATTTCGAAGCAGGAATCCTCACGAACGACCCGCAAATCGTTGAACCCGCCATCGAACAATTCGACACGCTTTGGATGGGCGCACACTGCGAAAAATGCGGCCGACAAGAGTTCTGCAGCGATAGAATCAAGTAATCTAAGCGACATTAATTGTCGCATCGTCATTCTATATTCATGGTGTTCCCCTACAAAAAGGAGTACGTCATGGATAAAAACGAAAAACTTGAAATTGCAAACGTCATCAGCGACTTTAGAACGGCCCTCGAAACGTTGGACCGGTACGACCATCAACAACTTGAAATCCCCAAGGCTGGCGACTACGCCGAAACGAAAGGTACCATAACATACGAACTCGCCATGGACGCTATCGCTGTGCTCAAGGAAAAGTTCTGCGACAGCGGCATCTTCGGCGTCGAAAAAGATGCCTCTTTCAAAAGTTCTCTCGGACAAATTTACCAGACCTTCGACGGCAAAGACCTTTATCCGACTGTACAGCTAAAAGCTGCAACGCTCCACTATCTGCTCGTCAAGAACCATTCCTTTATCGATGGCAACAAGCGCATCGCCGCATTCATTTTCTTGTGGTACATGTCCCGCAACGAAATCCTCTACCGCGTGGACGGCACCAAAATTTTGAGCGATGGCGCCCTCGTCGCACTCACGCTACTCATCGCCGAAAGCAAACCCGAAGAAAAAGAAACCATGGTAAAACTCGTGACGAACTTGTTGGGGATGTGATTTTTTGTCGTCCAGAGCGAAGTCGAAGGATCTGTTTTGAGGGCTTCGTCAATGACGCAGTCTATCGCGGGTTGAATATTTGTGAAACCGTCCGCGTTGAAAGGTAAAAACTATAGCTATTTTTCAAAATTTTGCGAAAACTGCCATATTTTGCTCAAAATCAAAAATTTGATTAGCTAAAATAGCGAAAAAAGGCTGAATTTTAGCAAAAGCGCACTTTTGCACGCTCACCTTGTAAAAATTTGATTATATTGAGCAAAAAGAGGTTTTTATAAGGCAATCGCGTTTTTGACATAAGTTTGAGCTTTGCTCTTGGCTTTCATTCAGAATCGGCAAAATTTTGTTTCACGGAAGACTAAGATGCATTGGTTCACGCCACTTGGCGTGGGTTTTTGCATTTATTCCGTGATGGTTTTGCCGAACCTTGAATGAGTAATAGCACTAACTCCACGCTTTTTTTAAAGTTTCCCCCCAAAAAAAAGCCGAAAACAGACGACACTATTTGTCATCCTCTGTATGTATATTCTAAAGCACGGCAAAACTAACGGAAAATGTAAGAACCTGTAAAATTGGAGATTTTCATAAACCAAGGAAAAAAATGTCTGAAGTATTTCATGTATTACATATTGCAAAAGAATTAGTTGAAGTCATTGACAGAGAGGCTGATGGTATGTTGCCTCAAAAAATAGCTTCTACTGTAAAAGCCTGTTCTAAAGGTGCTGCGGTAGCTTCTGTGGCGGCAGGAGTTCTTCCTGGTGTAGGAGGTATTGCTGCAGTGACGGCTTCTGCGGGCTTTATTTGGGGGATGTATGTAAAAATAAATAGTGATATTGGTTTGTCAATATCATCAAATATTTTGAAAACATTGGCTTCAGGAATTGCGACAAATCTTGTTATGTATGCAACGGGTTGCCTTGCTGGTGTTGCGCTTGCATCAGTAGCGTCTTTTATTCCTGTTGTTGGGACAGCCGTTTCTTGTGCAACTATGGGCCTGTTATGCTATGTGTTAACATTAGCCTCCGGTTATGTTTATCTGAAGCTCCTTGTCCATTTATTTAGAGCTGGAAAAGATATAAACAAAATGAGTGCCGATGAGTTAAAAAGCGTTGCTAAGGATGTATGCAGTAAGGACGAAATAAAAAATGTTATGAAAGAAGCCAAAGCTGAGTACAAAATAGGCGAAAAGAACGGTGAATTTAAACAAGCTGAATAAAATCGTAGGGGGTTGAAAAAGAATGGAAAAAACAGTTTCTTTAAGAACATTTTTTACTAATCATATGGGGAGCGTTTAATGATTTCATGTATTATTTTTTTATTTGCTTTACTTTGTTTCCTTGGAAACCCTTGGGATGATTTTCTTTTTATCCTTGTAATTTTTGGTTTTAATGTTGGTATATATTTCTTTAATATGATCAACCCTAAGGGAGGTTTGGTGAATACTGCAGCTATTGCTTTATGGACTATGGGAGCATCAGTTGTATCTACCATTGCTTGCTGGATTATCGGTTTTTTGCTTTATTTTACTCGTGTTTGGGAACTTATTGTCAGAGGATGCTATAAAATATTATCTGGTGAATCCCTGCCTATTGGTATCTTCTATAGTGGTGAGTCAGCGAATGGTTTTCACATTTTTTGGGGTATACTGTATTTAATATGGTTTATAAGAAATATCTATTTAATTATCAAACTCCATATGTGGAAATATGAAATTTGATAATTAAACAAGAAAAGTAACGAATGAGGATTAAATATGGAAACAACAACTGAAGAAAAAAATGATCAGTCTCAAAGTGTGATTGTCAAGGCTGTCGATAAAATTTACGAAGGTGTTGTCGATGGCTCTATTCCCGGCACGGATTCTGCGACAGAACTTGCCGAAAAATATTTGGCGGATTATAAAAATCCGTTAGATGCGGCAAATGCACTTGTTCGTTGGCAAAATACAAAAGCTGCTGTTGACGGTGCCATTACAAGCTTGGGCGGGTTTATGACTATGCTTGCAACTTTACCCGTAAATGTGGCTAGCGTTATGTTTATTCAAATTCGAATGGTGGCGGCTATTGCTTATATTGGTGGAGTTCGTGAATTTAAAGATGATAAACTCCAAACAATGGTAAAATGTTGCTTATTGGGAGAAAGCGTCTCTAGTGTTGCTAAAAAAGCAGGCATAGAGATAGCTCAAAAGGTTGCCGTGAAAAAAATTATGCCATTAATCACGGGAAAAATGCTAACCAAAATCAATCAAGCTGTAGGCTTCCGATTATTTACAAAGTATGGCACAAAAGGGGTAATTAACATTGGCAAGGGCATACCTCTTTTAGGTGCTGTTGTCGGGGCCATTTTTGATGGAGTTGCCACAAATATCGTTGGCAATGCGGCCATAGAAACTTTTATTGAAGATAAGAATTTGGATTGATATTTTTGTTAGATCAATAGATTATTATGTCCCAAAAATTCTACTGTAAATATTGCGGAATCTCGTTCCCGTCTGTTTTTGCTCTTGTGCATGCTCGATGCACTAAGCAAACGGGCGGAGCGAATCATGTGCTGTACGAAGGGAGCGATAAGTCAAAGTACACTTGTAAGTATTGTGGGCTCCAGTTTCCAACGATATTCGCTATGGTGAATGCTCGATGCGTCAAGAGTCCCGCTAAAGGCGGGCACGAACCGGCACTATAAAAATGGGTATATTCTGTTAGTTATATTTTTTAATAATGAAGGAGTAAATATGATTTGTTCATCATGTAATGCAGAAATTGCTGATAGTTCTAAATTCTGTCCTGAATGCGGAGCGAAATTAAATTCCGCAACCGTATGTTCTAATTGTGGTTTTCAAAATGGTTCTGTTTTCAAATTCTGCCCTGAATGCGGAACAAAACAAGAAGAAAAAAGTCCAGAAGTTGTGGCACGATTGCAAGAACTCGAAAAACTGACTCCTCATTTAGAAGCGTTAGTTTCTGCTATTCTTAACGGAAAAACGGACAAGGATGATTCTGCAAATTCTATTTTCCCATTTATGGCTAAGTGTTTCAGAAATTTATACACTGCATATAATGCGAATGCTTACAATGACATTAATTTTTTTCGATGGTCTAGTCGTTTCACTATATTAAAAGAAGAATCTTTTGCGGATTTTTCATTAACATCAGATGAACTTATTGAGAATTTAAAACAACAACTTTTAAAGGCTGCTCCACAGCCATTTGAAGAAGAAAATTTGATTGCGAAATCATTGCAAGATAAATATGGGATAGATTGTTCTGATATTTTATACGATGAACATGGATGCGATGAATCGTGTTTGGAATATTTAGATGAAGAATTAAACTCCCTTTTTCAACAAATTAGATGCCAAGCTGCGTATTATCCAGAATTAAAACAGGCTATTGACGATTTGGATAATTACACGCCTAAGGAGTCAAAACCAAAAGAAAATCAATCATCTTCAATAAAAAAACATTTTTCGTTAGAAAATATTCTTGAAGCTGGGCGCATTGCTGCTGGATTATATTTTGGACATGCAGCTCCCGTTCTAAAAGGAGTTCATAACCTTGCTTCTAATATAGAGGTTGAAAATCAAAATGAAATTGAAGAAGATGATGACTGCGATAACGAATACAATCAATTACTTGAAAATTATAAAAACATTTGTTTGCAGATTATGAATATTGCGGAAGATGGTGTTAATGCAGCAACACAATTTGAAATTGCGTTTAGTCAATGGCTAACATCATCAATCAAAGATATAAAAGATTTTGCCAAAAATGAATACTCAGTTTGCTACAGACTTCTTGAAAAAGGATTCTCTATAGCGCAAATCGCGGAAAGCATTGATGAAAGAACGAAAAAATGGAATTGTTTCCAGAAAATGGGTGACCTGTTTAATACAGATGACGATGATGATGAAAAATTTATGTATTTAGAAATATATGATAATGCTCTTGATGCTCTTGCTGAAAAAGACGACGTTAAAGCAAGTAATATGTGGTATATTTGGACCAATTTCTATCGTATAGCAGTGATTTCAGATTTGTTTATGTATGGAACATTAAATAATGACTATTCTGATTTTGAATACTTGACGGAAGAAATGAAAAAAATGTTAAAAATTCTGGAATCCCATAAGGTAGATGAGGAGCAAGAAAAACAAATTCTTTCTATTGCAAATATGTATTTTGAAAATTCGTCAACCGTTTATGTTTATCCTGATCTTGATGATGAAGAAGAAAAAGTTGATATGTTTTCCATAAATGAGTATTTTGATTTAGAAACGTTGGAAAAAATGAGGGATGCAATCGCTAAAGATCTTTGGTTGGAAGAAATATCTTTTAGCATATATGATCGTGATTCAAATGTTGGCATTATAGCAGCTCAAGATACATTGTATATAAAAGCATTAGATCAATCATGGTCTTTGAAATACAGTCAAATCAACAATGTTAATTTTTACAAAACATCAAGTGAATTCTCTGAAAATTACTGTTTAAGAGTAAACCAATATGGTTTCCAATTTACGTCTGTTATGGAGGCGGATTTAAGAACATTTTGTGATTTTATAAACAACTCAAAAAACAGTCTTCTATAAAAATGTCCTCGCGTTACGATTCTGCTCTCCTCGCCCTCCCTTTCTACGCTACTCACCCCTACATGCTTCCTTTTGTAGGGCGTGATTACGATTCCCCGAAACATAAAAAACTTTTGCTAGTCGGCGAAAGTCATTACATGCCGGAAGGTTCCATGGTTCATCACGATGCAAATGCGTGGTACAACGGAACTCCCGTGCTGAATCAAGAAGAACAGGATTGGTGTAATACTCGCGGCACTCGCGAATGGAAAAGCGGTCGCTTCGGGAAAGAGATTGATCGATGCTTGAATCTTGTGTTGCCCACTGGTGAAAATGGTTGGCAGCAGGTGGCTTCGCTCAATTACTTCTTGCATCCGGCAGATGACCGCCAGAGCATTGAAGACTTATGGAATTCTTATGGTGGCAAGGATTTAGACCGAGAATATGCCATCAAAAATTTCATTCGAGTGCTCGAAATCTTGAAGCCGGATTTGATTGTATTCCTGAGTTCAAAAGCATGCGCCAGCGCCGAAGGCGAAGATTTCCCGAAGTATTTCGGTGGCAATCTTTGGGACTGGACAAAATCTCACGGAATAGAGGATTACATCTACACGATGCATCCGTCAAGTCCGCATTGGAACAAGTCCATGCCTGCCAAGTACGGCAAGGCAAACGGTCTCACATCTTGCGAATTTTTCTGCAAATGGCTTAAGGAAAACTGGGTGGGCTAAAATGCTCAAGGCGGGATTTGAACCCCGCCATTTTTATTATTGGTTAGAGTTTGCGTTCCGTTTCTGTGGCGAGTTCTGCCTTTAGCTGATTAATTTTATCTTCAGTGTAATTGAATCGGCGCATCACAACTTTGTCGGGAACGTTGTCCAAAATTAATCCTTGGGCGATTTCCTTAATTTTTTCGGCAAGCTCTTCTTCTTCCACTTCAGCAATGGACTTGTAGCCGTATACTTCGCTGCATTTCTTGAAATCCATCTTGAATTGCTCCTGTGCTTCGCCTTTGAACCAATACTTTAAATATATAAAAGTTTGAGTGAGAAAGTCTTCCGCTTCGTCTTTTGGCAGAGCCTTAAGTCCTGCGATGGCTGGCTTCAGATACTTTTTAAGTTTATCTCCAAAAAAACGTATTTCAACGCAACTAGCGCAAGTGCGATTTTGGGCGAGATTTTAGAAATCTCATCTTCGCTAAAAACATCGCTGATATCCACAACTTCCAAAATAAACGGAAGTCCGATTCTATGATAATATTCAGAATAATTGGGAAACATGACCTGTTTTTCAATTTTCCAGGGATCCTTCCCATTGTACAGAACGATGGCGATGGTCGGAATATTTTTCTGGTTTCTGACCATGATCTCGTACCAGTATTTTACTAGCTGGGGGATGATCGAGTAGTCGGGATAGCTCTTGTGTTCTTCAAGAATGCCAACAAGAAGTTCAGCTTGCTTGGACTCATCACATTCAACTTTTACGGTAAAAGCCAAGTCCCCGTAGCTAAAGGAAATCGTGTCGCTGTATGCTCCAGGAATTTCTTGCAATGTATCAAGATTCACGGTTGCGAGGAATTGCGCGAGGTTAGAATTCTTGCGTGCAGCAAGCCGCAATAGTTCTGCGGTGCGAACAGGATCCTTAAGCACCGAACGAACATACGGATCGTGAACAAATTTATTTGCCATAGTGTGTTCTCCATTTATTTTAGGAGAACCAATATACAAGCAAAATCTTTTGAAAAGTAAAACTTGTGAAATTTTGCAAACAACTGTAAGCCGAGAGTCGCAGCGATCGAGCTTGCTCGAATCGCTATGACCGAGGCGATTGTTTGTTCTGCAATCAGCCGTTGACAAAATTCTTTATTTTGCAAACGATGGTTTGCTATGAAAGCGACGATTATGCTCAAAGCAAACCCAAAGAAAAAGAAATGATAGTGAAACTTGTGATGAATTTCTTGGTGCCGTGATTTTTTGAATGAGAATACTTAAGACCTCTCTAAACCCAAATAAGATTGACCTATTGAAAGAAGAAGATCTTTCAATTCTTCGGCAAATATGATGCGAACACCTTTCTCATTTTTTATTAATGATGCATTAGCTTCTTTAGGAGCCTTGGTGATTATCAATATTTTTTCTATAACCTTTGCATTTTCATTATTCCACTTATAATAATCATCAACTTTTGAAATTTGTTCAAGAGGACTATTGCTGACTAATCCAGTGTAGTCTTTAACTTGAATTGCTATATAATATTGATAACCGAGAAGCCCTGGTAATTTTACTAGAATGTCTGTTCCATGATTTTTTTCAGCAATGCCGCCGGTTCGTTCAACAGAGCATGGCTCGGGGAAATATTTACGAAGTCCCTCAACAAGAGCAAATTCCCATTCTTCATTTGAAAATTTGCTGTTCATTTTTTCATAGAGTTCATCTTTAAATTTTGTTTGATTGAAAGCAGAATGAAAAGAGTCGGCGACAGCGTTACTAAACGAGTCCTCAAAATCCTCAACAGTTTTTAATTGAGAATTCTCTATTTCCAAAAGTTTGTCAATATCAGCTTGACAATGGTTTATGTTCCAAAATCTAGATACATTTTTTAATGTAGCACGTATTTTTCCACTGACTGCAGCATTTTTCCTTCGAAAGGATTTCAATAATTTTGCTGGGAAAATATGACCATAGTCGTGATATTCTTCTGATATTTCAAAACGGTATGCGGTGGAAAAATCATCTAGAGCTTCAACAATGGCTACTTCTTCCCAACTAGGAAGCCTTGGAACTAATAAAATATCCCCTTTCTTTACCTTATTGAGTATTGGAAGATTTTTTCTAGCACCTTCATCAACGGATAAAAACTTCAAATTTTGACCTTCATTATATCCCCATCCTTGTCGCAATCGGTTGCATTCTAGTTCTCGTCTAAAAAAATCAATATTATTTGTGTCGATGCGGTAGCCCCAATAGTTATTGCTCATTTTACAACCTCAAAACTGTTGTTACACCTACTGATAATCAAAATTAAATGTATATAAATTTGAAGAACTATTGCAAAAAAAACATCAATTTTTTGCACGTCATTAGTTGTCGTGCGGTGTTTTTATATATGGGCGTAACGAGAGGTTACGCCCATGAGTCTACATTCAGTAAATACTAAAGAAAATTACTTTGCGAAAAAAGTCGAATCGCTTGCAAAAGAATCCGCCGCTCCGATTGCTCGTAATGAACGAATGTCTTTTATAGACTTGAAAATTATGGAATTTTGGAGCCGCTTTATGCGGTATTATCCAGATGGGGATTGCAGAGTCTTTTGCGACAAGTATATGACGGATGAATGCGTTGCGGTTTTTTTGGATAGAGTGTATGAAGCCCGTGAATGCATTGAACTTCCTACTGGAATTACGACGGAGATTGAGGATAAGTGGTACAAGTCGAAGGACCTTCTCGAAGAATTCCATAAAAGCCGAAGAATCATTTTTGCTAGGCATTTCCTGGACTTTGTTGCTCATTGGGGCGATGGTGATGCTTATACACGTCAGTTACTTTCTCGGTCAATTCAAGAGTGTTCCGCAAACTGGCTTGCTGGTGGATCCGATGAAAGCGATGTGTCGATGCAGAGGGCTTTTGAATTGAAGCGTCTTTTCCATCTTTCGGATGAAGCCTTGGATCTTGTGCTGTACTTGTGGCTTCGCGATCATCATAACATGTTTTTTAAGGTTGAAAAAATCTCAAAGATGTTCGATTACTTTGACTCGTCCGAACGGGGATCGTTTAGGCGAATTTCTTTGATTGCGGGGCTAGAGCCGGTGACATTGCATGAACTCTGTTCAAAGGAGAGCGCGCTTATCAAGTTTCAGCTGGTGCGTATGGAGGAGACGAATCGAAATGCAGATTTGAAAATCAAGCGGCGTGAACTGTATTTGGCGAGCGAGGTGAGCGATTTTCTGTATGGATTTTCGGATATGTCAAGGATTATGGATTTAAAGACTGCGCCAACGCCTTGTGTTGATTATGCTCAGATTTCCAAGACGAATCCGCAGGCGTCCTTTGTTTTGCAGATGCTGAAGACTCATCAGAAGGGGTCGCCACTCAATATCCTTTTTTACGGTCGTGAAGGAACTGGAAAAACGGAACTTGCGAAAGCGCTTGCTCAGGAGTTGAATGTCCCTTTGCTTGCTGTGGGCATGGGCGATGAATCTATGGATAAGGAATCCCTTTTGCAAGCTCGTCTGCGTTCTATGTTGCTTGCTGATTGGGAATGTGAGCGGAGTGGTGGCGTAATCCTGATGGACGAGGCTGATTTGGTTTTGAATCAGGCAGAGAAAGGTTTGCTGAATATCATTTTTGAAAATCTGAAAACGCCTGTCATTTGGATAACGAATAATATTGCGTGTATTGAAAATAGTACTCGTCGCCGGTTTGACTATTCGCTGGAATTTTTCACGTTCGGTAATAAGGAACGCGTTGCGATTTGGCAGTCTGTTCTTAAAGCGCAACAGGCGGAATCGATTTTGTGTAATGACGAAATAGAGAATATTGCCAAGGAAATTCCCGTGATGGCGGGGAGCATAACTTTGGCGGTTCGTCAAGCGCAGCGGATGCAGGCGGTGGATTTTTCCCCGTTGAATGTGGTTCGTGAAATTGCGACGTCTCATGCCAAACTTTTGGGCATATCGATGGGCTCGCAAAAGACGAAAGAATTTGAATACAATATGGAATGCGTCCGCATTTCTAGCGGGGATATAAAGAATATTGACTATGTCGTTCCGATGCTCAAAAATTTCGATGCGCAATGGCGAACTTCGAAATTGAATGGTCGTAGAGAAAACTTGAATATCTTTTTGTACGGCCCTCCAGGAACAGGAAAGTCGGCTTATGCAAAACATATTGCTCAAGATATTCTTGGTCGTGATTTGCTTGTGAAGCGTGCAAGCGATATCCTTGGCGGAATTGTGGGCGATACGGAACGCAACATTCGTGAAATGTTCAGAGAGGCTGAACAGAGCGATGCTATTCTCTTCATTGACGAAGCTGATAGCTTTTTTGAAAATCGTGGCAATGCAAAAAATCATTGGGAAGTGACTTTGGTAAATGAGTTTATATGCCAAATGGATTCGTTCAACGGAATGCTTATTGCAGCCACGAATTACGAGAACGTTTTGGATTGGGCGATCCGTCGGCGTTTTCAGCTGAAGCTGGCGTTTGACTATATGGAATCTAAGCAGGTTTCGAAAACATGGACATCGTTCTTTGGGGATAAATGCCCAAGAGAAGTTCTTGCTTGCGATAATGTGTCCATTAGCGATTTCCAAAATGTTCGTCGTAAACTTGTCTACGTTCCCGCTGACTTGCGAACGCGAGAACTGATTTTGCAGAACATGCTCGAAGAAATTGCCAATAAAGATGACCATCAAGGACGCAGACTGGGGCTGTAGATTTATTTTACAGTAAAGTTACAAAACGTCGCTTGCCACTATATTCAAATATTGATACATTAATGCATGACCCTTGAAAAGGCCCCAGGCATCCGAAAAAATCGGATGCTTTTTCTTTTTCAAAACTAGGAGGCTAAATGAGTCAAGAAAAAATATGCTCGCGTGACCACGATGGATTCTTCCGCTATGTGTATAGCATTCCCAAGAATGCCAAGGCGCTGTTGAACATCTGCAGTAAAAACAATAGCGATCTTGATAGGATTCTTGCAGGTGTAAACTTGGATACGCTTGTGCGTCTGCCGGACACCTACAGCGAAGTTGGCGAACGCGGCGAGGCGGACATTGCGTTCAAGGCGCATCTTTCGGGAGGCGGTGAAATTAATGTCGGCATTCTTTTGGAACATAAGTCCAAACAGGAGAAGAGCGTGCTTAATCAGGTTGGGCGTTACGCTCTTCGAGTCATCTTGAATCACGAAGACGAAGTGTTCAGCTGGATTCCGACGAAGGCGATTATCATTTATAATGGTCCTACTGGGTGGGATCCTTTGGCAGAATTTCGCAAAAAGGCGCGTGCTAAATTCCAGGGGAACGAGCTTCCTTTTGAGTGCGTGCTTGTGAACCTTGCTGCAGCTGATGATATTGCCTGTGTTGAATCGGATTCCCCTGCGGCGGCTGTCGGGGTAATGGCGATGAAATACGCGTTCAGTCCTGAAGGCTTTAAGGCTGCTATCCCGAATGTTGAAACTATTCTTCGTAAAATGTCTAGCGCTGAGCAGGCTACCCTTGTTGAGAAAATCATACTATATTTAGGAGAGTATATTGACGAAAGTACCGTGGAGGAACTTCAGATGGCATGGAAAAGTATCGGACAGAGGATGGGCTTTGTAAGCGCCGGGGATGCCCGCCGTGCCGCTGAAAAAGCTGGTGTTGAAAAGGGTTTTGACAAAGCCTTGGATGTTATGCGCAAACTTGGAATTCCTGAAGAAAAAATCCAGGAAGCCAAAGCGATGCAGGAAAAGGCGTCAAATAAGTGATGCGTAGAAGATGCCCTTTATAGGGCATCTTCATCAAAAATTTAAGGGGATTTTGCGGGCGACATTAATTGTCGTCCGTTGAATCTACATTCTTGATAGTCTCAAAAAAAGAGGATTTATGACTATCAAAGAATTTTTAAAAGCAAAAGACCTGTTTTGCGTTGTGCAAGGTAAGGACCTTAGTGAGCGAATTGTTGCCGCTCTCGGTAATTGCCCTATGTGGGAAGATGTCGATGTGTTCAAGGACGAGGTTGGCGAAGAATGGGATGATTTCGCTGCTACGGAACATTGCCGGCTGCTTGTAAACAGTTGCAAAAAGGATTCTCCGTATATTGTTCTTTATTGCGACGTGGCTGAATATCGCTGCGAAGACACGGAATCTCCTGTAACGGTCGCCAAGCTCCGCGAATTTCTTAGTTGCTTTACGTGTTCTGAATGGGATTCGACTTCTTGGATTTCGAAGTACCCTGATTTTTACTCAGAAAAAACGGTAAAAGCTTTTACCAATGGTGTTGTGGAATTCTCTGCAAAAGAAACGAACGAAAGTCCGAAACACTTTATGCTAATCCCGCAAAACGTCTGGAATGAAAATAATTATATGTAAATTTTATAGCCCTTTCAGATACTTTTCTACATTCAAATAATTAATATCGCCAAAGCGGTCTTTTGCTCCGCGGTAGATGACGTTCTTGCTTAAAATTTTCCCGTAGCGGAATTCCGTCTCGGCACATTTCTTGGGGTCAAGCAAATGGCGACATTGCTCTTTGGCAATTTTGTCGCTGTGCTTGATTTCGTAAATTTCGGAACATGCATTTTGTGGGTCGAATACCACCATGTCGAATTCACCGACGGCAAATTGCAACTGGAAAACCTGCTTTGCGGGGCTTGCAATTTTGGTTTCCAGGAGTACGATTTCTTCCATCATGCGTCCACGGATTTCATCGAGAATTCGTTTCTCGATTGCCATACGCTCTGTAATTGGAACTTGTTTGAACGTCTCGTCTAGCAAAAGGCTCTTGATGAGTGCTGATGCTTGGGCGTAACGGAGTCCTGGTTGCGAAAGAACTGTACGTGTACGGTGCTCGTTCAGGTTGGACATGTTGACAATATCGATGTTGCAAGTCAAATCGAGTAAGTCGAGATATTCCTTGATTTCTATGCGGTGTGGCTCGCTGATTTCTACAGATTGTTCAGCTTTGTCCTTGATGAGCAAGAGATGTTTTAATTGTTTTGTAAAAGCGTTGATATCGATGCGGTCGAGAATGTCGGTGGGCTTGTTTCTGTCGCGACGCAGATTCGATGCCGATATTCTTAAATCGTTTGACTTAAATTTTTTAGTCAGTACGTCTATGGTGAATCTGTGGTTGACGTCTTCGACGATGCGATTGATGGCGCTCGTTAATTCGCCAGCATTGTATAGATCTTGCAATGCGCGGAAATGCCCTTCGTGCTGGTAGCATTTGAGGGAATGTTGGATGTTGCGTGCGATGGCGGAATCCACGTAATCGTTTGCGCTTTTTTGTGTGGCAAAAGTAAACTTGCCTGTGTTGTAGTTGCTCCCGCCCATGCTCATCGTTCCACCGAATTCGATAAATTTATCGATGTCTGCAATTCCGAGAACGTTTTCAAATTCGCGATAGGGGATGAATGTCGTGTGCAATAAAATGCAACGGTCGTAAAGTTGCTCGTCTTCAGAAAAAACGAATCCCAAGGAATCGGTTCCCGACAGGACCACCTTCATCCCGCCTGCGGCGAAAATATCGGAGAATAATGCGGCACCTTCGATGAAATCGTTTAGCAATGTCACTTCGTCAATGAATACGTAACGAAAACCAAGCAATTCTAATTGTTTCAGGTCGTGGTTGACGTTGGCGAGCGAATGTCTAGAGCTCAGTTGGATAAACGCCGTTTTCTGTTGCATGTCGGCAGACATTTCGCCAATAAGTTGGCGGATGAGCGTCGTTTTGCCTGTGCGACGTAGCCCGTATAGGATGAGAACTCGGTCGTTGTTTTCTCCGTAAATGTAATCGTGGAGCGCGCCGAAACATTCGCGCTTTTTCCATTTCATGATGGGTTCAAAAAAACGGGTGAGTTGTGCTCCGATTTTTATGTCGGTTTTGAATTCGGGTTTTGCTGAATATGGAGCTATATTTTCAGCGACCATCAGTTGCTGAATGTTTTTTGACGAGTTTTTTTTCGCTTTTTCTGTTGCAATTTTTGCAGCGAGTTCCGCAAATTCATCATCCTTGACACGGCGACTGTGCTGCTTTCCGTTTTCGGTCCATTGATAGTAAGCGTAACGCTTGCCGTTGATGGTCTTAAATGTAATTCCGCCGATGCTCATGCTCTCTCCTTTTAACTTTAATTTAATTTATTAAGTTAAAAAAGTCAAGAGCGAGTTAAATCACTCAGCTTGCGTTAGCGCTTTCTGATAAATGTCGTTCATCACAAGACCTGCAATCATAAAGCCGAAAATGGCCGTGGCATGTGCCATGGTGCCGTTGATTTGAGCCTTGCTGCTACACCATTCGTGATCGACAAGTTCGGCG
>JAEEGJ010006213.1_pt1 | contig 36178 bp, 24 predicted proteins | sample 8958761 | NCBI WGS metagenome assembly JAEEGJ01 (sample SAMN16246546, study PRJNA631951) | gut metagenome | biome: gut microbiome; feature: rumen; material: RS-attached | host: Bos | place: Iran: Karaj | collected 2018-10
CACCGGTGAGGGCGAAAGGAATGGAGAACATGATGACGAAGGGGTAGGTGAAGGATTCGAACTGGGCAGCCATCACTACATATACCAACATGACTATCAGCAACATCAAGGTGATGATGTCTTTGAAAGCATCCTGTTGGTCTTCCCAAGTACCGGCAATCTTGTAGTCGAGGGTGTTGGGAACTTCCATCTGGTTCAACTCGTTCTGGGCCGCTGCCACAATGTCACTCAACACACCGTCCTTGCCCACCACGCACGATACCTTGACCATACGCTCACGGTCCTTACGCACGATAGTCGGAGGGGTGAAGCTTTCCACCACTTTTCCGACGTCACCCACACGGATACCTTTGCCTTGATTGTTGTATATCAGAATGTGCTCAATAGCGCGGGTGTCTTCTCGGAATTCGGGGGCATAACGCACACGGATGTTGTATTCGTCGCCATCCTCGCGGAAGTGGGAGGCAGTGTAGCCGTTGAAACGGTCGCGCACATACGTGGCGGCGGTGGTAGAGTTCAGTCCGTTTTCGGCCAGTTTGGTGCGGTCTAATAGTACTTGCAATTCGGGCGTGTATTCGTCACGACTGATGACCACTTCAGAACAACCCGGTACCTGCCTCATGCGTTCGGCAACTTTCAAGGCGAACTCGTCGGTGGTGTTGAAGTCATAACAGTATAATTCGATATCCACGGTAGATTGTCCACCCATGCCACCTTGACCGGTGTTTACCGAGTATGTGTTGATCTCAATATGTTTACGCATGATGTTACGGATGCCGTCAGCAATCTCGTTGATGGTTTTGTCGCGTTCGGTCTTCTTGACCAGACGGATGTTGAAAGAGAGCAGGTGTGTACCGTTGTCACGCATCAAGCTCCAGGTGTTGTCTTCATCGGGCTGTCCGACAGAGTAGTTGATACGTTTGATTTCGTTGGGATATTGTTCCATGATTTCTCTCACCAGATCATCAGCCAAGGCTTTGGTGGTCTCCACACGGGTACCCATAGGCAATTTGACGGTGGCACCCAAACGGGCGTTATCCATGGTCGGGAAGAATTCGGTGGGGATTACCAAAATAAGACTCAAGCTTCCTACGAAGATGAGCGTTGCAATTGTTACAACTGTTTTTCTATGGTTGACACACCAGTTTAACAGGCGTGCGTATGCGTTGTCCAGCCATGTCAGGAACCTCTCCACTGGGGCGTAGATGAAAGCGAACCATTTGCTTTTCTTGGGATTCTTCTTCAGCATCAGTGAACACAACATCGGTGTCAGGGACATGGCTGCTGCCAATGAAATAAGAATCACAATGGTGACAATCCAACCTAACTGTTTGAACAGCACACCCGACATACCGGTGATAAAGGTCAAAGGCAAGAATACTGCTACAATTACCAGGGTAGATGCAATGATGGACAGAGAGACCTCGCTGGTGGCGAAAATAGCGGCAGACTTTGGTTTTGAACCCCTTTCAATATGGGTGGTGATGTTTTCCAATACTACAATGGAGTCATCGACCACCATACCGATGGCGATACTCAAAGAGGACAAAGAAATGATATTCAGTGTATTACCTGTTAATAGCAGGTATATGAACGCACCAATCAAAGATACGGGTACCACAATGGCGATGATGACGGTGGCCCTCCATCGGCCTAAGAAGAAGAGCACCACGACAACTACCAGCAAGAGGATGATTAAGATGGTCTCTTCCAAACTGGCAATGGTGTTGGTAATGTTTTCAGAGTTATCCACCAGAATATCCAATTTGACATCCGCAGGCAGATTCTTCTTGATGTCGGGTAACTGCTCCTTAACTTTTTTAGCGATTTGTACGGTGTTGGCATCGGTTTGTTTCTGGATGACGATCATGGCACCGCGGGAACCGTTAGTATAGACCTCCTGCATACGTTCCTGCAGAGTGTCCTTGACGGTAGCCACATCACGCAGATAGATGTTTTTATTGGCATAGCTACCCACTACCACATCTTCCATTTCGTAGGCATCCTCAAATTCGCCATCCACACGTAAAGTATAGGTTTTGGAACCCACATCCATGATGCCCAAAGACACATTCCTGTTTTCAGCTCCCAGAATGCTGGCAATTCCCTCAATGGTCATATTGTAGGCCTCCAATTTGTAGGGGTCGCAATACACCTGGATTTCACGTTGTGGGGCACCGGAGATGGACACTGCACCCACGCCGCTGATACGGCTCAATGGAGAAGCCACTTTGTCGTCGAGAATCTTGTACAAAGCCTGGGTGCTCTGGTCAGATTCAATGGATAACAGCATGATGGGCATGTCGTCGGCACTGAACTTAAACAAGAAGGGCTGGTTGGCACCGTCGGGCAGTGATGATGAAACCATGTCCAGCTTGTCTCGCACGTCATTGGTTTTTTCATCAATATCTACACCCCATTCAAATTCCAGATATACAATGGAATAGTTTTCTTTTGAATTGGAGGTGATATGCTTCATGTCGCTCAGCGTGTTCAGCACATTCTCCAAGGGCTTGGAAACATTGTCTTCTATGTCTTCGGCACTTGCTCCAGGATATACGGTGAACACCATAATGGTGTTGCTGTCCATGTGCGGAAACAAGTCCACCGGCAGTTTTGTCAGTGAGAAAATACCGATAATGATGACGGCCACATATATCAGACCGGTCATAATCGGACGGCTAACAGATTTTTGGTATAAACTCATTTTTATAGGTGTTAGGTGTTAGTTTTTAGGTTTTAGGGGAGTCTCACTTCGTTCGAGGGGAGTTTCGCTACGCTCAAGGGGAGTCTCGCACTTCGTTCTCGAGGGGAGTTTAAATTCCCCTTCTTGCAGAAGGGGTGGCCGAAGGCCGGGGTAGTGATTGAACTTTCAGTTTTCAGTTTTCAACTTTCAGCTTATTAAACCTTATTTTGCAATTTCGACTTCAAGGCTGTCTTTCAGTCGGGGGAGGCCGGAGGTGGCCACGAAGGCGCTGTCAGGGATATCCTCGTTCAGCAGTTCGTAGTAGGTGTCCAAATGGCGGCCCAATTGCACTTGTTTGAAGAAGACACGGCCGTTATCATATACATATACATAACGGTTGCCGGAACCCTGCTGTCTGAAAATTGCTTCGTCGGGCACTACAATATGGTTGTACATGCCGAAGTTGATGGTGACACGGGCGTACATACCGGGACGAACCTTGCTGTTGGCGTTGGGCAGCTGGATTTCCACCGGGAAAGTATGGGTGGTGCCGTCGATGGTGGGATAAATCAGGCTTATTTTGCCCTTGAAAACCTCACCATTATAAGCATCTATGGCAATGTCAACGGGCATGCCGACTTTCACCTTGGTGAAGAGCATTTCAGACACGTTGATGAGCATCTTCACCGGATTGATCTGCTGCACCTGCACCACGGGCAGTCCACCGAAGAGGTCGCCGCTGTCGTAGTTTCTGGCGGTCACCACACCGTTCAGCGGGCTGAGCAGCTGGGTGTTCTCTAACAGGTTCTCGTAAGAGGTGCGGGTCACATCCAAATTGGTCTTCATGGCATCCCAGTCTGATTTTGACACGCCGCCCACCTTGTACAGCTCGTCGATACGCTTGAAGCTGAGTTCGAGGTTGTCTAACTGGCTCTTGGTTTGTTTTAGGTTGGCTTCGTTCATCTGAACCAAAACCTGGCCTTTGTGAACGCGGTCGCCCACTTCCACGAAAATCTTGTCGATACGGCCGCCGGTCAGCGGGGCGATATTGTTGACCGCTTCGGCTTCAACAGTTGCCGTATATTCGTACAATTGCTCAACTTCCTGAGTGGAGACTTGCTGAACTTTGATTTTTAATTTTTCCTGGGTCTGTGTGGTTTCTTTTTCCTTTGAGGTACATGCGCTTACGATAAGCATGAGTCCCAGTAAAGTGTAAATGATGCTGTTGGTGTGTTTCATTGTGTATATTGTTTTGTTTAATTCGATTATTTAATGTTAAAAGGGGAGTTGGACTTCGTCCAAGGGGAGTCTCGAACTTCGTGCTCGAGGGGAGTTTCGCTTCGCTTAAGGGGAGTCTTTTATGTATATTGTATTTTCTAACCCCTAATCACTGACCACTGACCACTGATCACTGATCACTGTTTCCCCGTGAGGGCGTCGAGGGAGGCTTTGGCAGTGAGGTAGTTGAAGAGTGATTGGCAGTAGGTGAGGCGGGTGCTGGTCAACATCAGCTCGGCGGTGTTGAGGTCGAGCCAAGTGTTCATGCCCACTTCGTATTGCTTCTTGGCGATGTTGTAAGCTTCTTCGGCCTGCTGCATGGTCTCCTTGTCAGAAGCGAGGTTTTCAATAGCCTGTTGCATGTCGTTCAGGTAACTTTGTGCACCTAAACGCAGGTTGCGTTCAATGTCAACTCGCTGATCCTGCATGTTTTCGATGTTCAGGTCGGCTTGTTTCAGCTTGTATGAGGTACCTGCCCATGAAACGATGGGAACTGACAGTCCGAGTCCGATGACAGAGTAGGGGAAATTGTTGAAACTCCCGCCTGTGTCGCCCATGCCGTTGTACATCAGGCTACCGCTTAAGGCCAGACTGGGGCAAGAAGAACCTTTGATGATCTTCTTGGATTGTTGCAGTTGCTGTATGCCCATGTCTAACTGCTTTAATGAGGAATTCTCATCCAAGCTGATGTCGCTCAGTGTGGGAACTTTGGCATTCAGTACTTCGGTTTCATAATCGTCTAAGTGGCCGTCGAAAATCACAGGTTCGTTGATGTCGAGTCCCAAGATGATTTTCAGTCGCATGTATGCCAGATTGGCTGTTTTAGCAGCGGAAGTCACATCGGGACGCAGGTTTTGCAAGGACACATCCGAACGTAATTTTTCGAAGCTTGACACCAATCCCTGTTGGTATTGCTTGTTCACCAATTCATTGGATGCCTGTGTGTTGGCATAGCTCTGCTGGAGTACATCGTATGCTTGTTGGGCTACCAAGTAGGTGTAATACGCCTGCTTGATTTGATTTACCAGCTCCAGTTTAGAGGAACGGGCGTTTTCCATGGCGAGCTCGATATCCATCTGCGACAGCTTCAGACTCGACCACAGGGAGGGCACAATCAGCGGCAACGACAGGGTTGCTCCAACGGAATAGTTGTGGTCCTTACCCACCTTGATATTCATGTCCTGGCCGCCCATGCTCATAGCCATACTCTGCTTTAAGATGGTGTATTGGTATGAGCCACTGAGAGATACGTCGGGAAAGAGGGAGACAATCTGCTCTTTCTTATACTGCTGTTTGATTTGTATGTCACGGTCGGCAATACGCATTGAGGGACTCTCGCTAAGACCGATTTCAATGGCCTTTTTCAGGTCGATATGTACAGAATCCTTTTGTCCTTGTGCGAATCCGAAATATCCGGCGAATAACAAAATACTTGCTAATAAACCGGATTTGGTGAGTTTGCTCAGTAAACGAATCATGTTTTATTTTAAATTAGTGTATTTATCTTATTGATTATTAAATACTTGAGATTTTAAAATCTTTAAAATTCAAGTTTGCAAAAATAACTAAAATGTCTTAATTTTTCAGTGCAAAAAGATTAATTTCAACCAATGTGGGAAAAAAATCAACGAAAGCGTAAAATATCTCAATAAAAAAAGTCCATCGTATCTAAAAAATGAGTAATTTTGCTGATTAAATTTTTAACGTTATGGCTACTAAATATGTGTTCGTTTCTGGCGGTGTAGTTTCCGGTTTAGGAAAGGGTATTACCGCAGCATCTCTGGGTCGTTTGCTCAAATCGCGTGGGGTAAAAGTGACCATGCAAAAATTAGATCCTTATCTGAATGTTGACCCGGGTACGATGAACCCGTATCAGCATGGGGAAGTGTTTGTTACCGAAGATGGTGGCGAAACAGATTTGGATATTGGCCATTATGAACGTTTTATTGATGAGAGCCTGAACAAATACTGCAACGTAACAGCAGGAAAGGTTTATTATCAAGTTATTGAAAATGAGAGAAATGGTGTGTATGCGGGTTCCACCATCCAAATGATTCCGCATATTACCAATATGATTAAGGACAAAATCCGTCTGAATGCGGAAACCAATGAGGCGGAAGTGGCTATCGTTGAGATCGGTGGCACGGTGGGTGACTATGAAAGTTTGCCTTTCTTGGAAGCTATCCGTCAGTTTACCATCGAGGAAGGTTATGCCAACTGCATGTATATCCATGTGGCACTGATTCCTTTTATTACTCCGAGCAACGAGCTGAAAACCAAGCCCGCTCAGCATAGTGTCAAGGAATTGCTGAGCCTGGGTATCCAGCCAGATATCTTGGTATGCCGCTGCGACAGACCTTTGGGCAAGGAAATCAAGCAGAAATTGTCGTTGTTCTGCAATGTGAAGTTAGATTGTGTGATTGAGAACACCAATATGCCTTCACTTTACGAGGTGCCGCTGGCATTGGAAGAAGAAGGTCTGGCAGAACAGGTCATCAAACGTTTGAAAATCCAGTGCAAAGAGAAAGACATGCACGACTGGGAAGATATGGTACAGCGTAGCAAGAAGTTAAGCCATCGTACCCAGATTGCATTGGTAGGTAAATATATTGAGTTGCAAGACGCCTATATCAGCGTGGTGGAAGCCTTGAAACATGCTTCTATCTATAATGATACTAAATTGGAAATCAAATGGATAGACTCTGAAGATATCACAGAAAAGACTGCTGGAACCTTATTGAAAGGAGCGGATGGTATCATCATCCCCGGTGGTTTCGGTTCGCGTGGTATCGAAGGCAAAATCAACGCGGCCCGCTATGCCCGCGAGAATAAGGTGCCTTATCTTGGCCTTTGCCTGGGTATGCAGATTGCCATCATTGAGTTCGCACGCAACGTGTGTAAGCTGGATAAGGCCAACAGTAAGGAAATTGATGCGGCTACACCGTATCCGGTTATCGACTTCTTGCCTGGCCAGAACGAATACAGCATGTTGGGTGGAACCCTCCGTTTGGGTAAGTATCCTTGCAAACTGAAAGCAGGTACCAAGGCCTATGGTGTATATCAGGAAGAAATGATTTCCGAACGTCACCGTCATCGCTACGAGGTGAATAATGAATATCGTGAAGTGCTGTCACAAAATGGCATGATTTTCTGCGGTACCTCGCCGAATGACAGTATTGTGGAAATGATTGAGCTGCCTGACCATCCATGGTTTGTGGCTTGCCAGTTCCATCCCGAGTTCAAGTCACGCCCGAACCGTCCGCATCCGCTGTTCATGGGCTTTATGCATGCTGCCGTGGCACAGAAACGTTAAGACGTGGAGGCGTTAAGACGTTAAGGCGTGGAGACGAATTTAGTCTTAACGAATGCACGTAGTGCATGTCTTAACGCATAACCGAATAATCGTAGAAACGAATTGTAAATGAAAAAAGTTGTTATACAGAAGGGTAAGGAGAAGTCGCTACAGCGTTTTCATCCGTGGGTGTTCTCTGGTGCTATTGCCCGTAAGGACAGTCATATTGCTGAAGGGGAGATTGTGGAGGTCTATGACGCTTACGATAATTTCCTGGCGATGGGTCATTATCATACCAGCTCTATCAGCGTTCGTGTTTTCAGTTTCGAGAAGGTGAATCCAGATTATGCTTTCTGGAAAAAGAAAATAGAGCAAGCTATCAGTTATCGTAAATTGATTTATCTATTTGATAATGAAAATACTACGCTCTTTCGTCTGGTAAATGGCGAAGGCGACGGTATGCCGGGCCTTATTGCCGATTGGTACAATGGCCATTTGGTGCTGCAATTCCACTCGTATGGCATGTATCTGATGCGTGAGATGTTGACGGATGTTTTTAAGGATTTGCTGGCAGACCGTCTGAAATCCATTTACAATAAGAGTGCCACTACGCTTTCCGAAACCAATGCTTTTGTGCCTGCTAATGAGCTGTTATATGGACAGTTGGAGGATGAAATCTTAGTGCGTGAAAATGGGGTTCCATTTTATGTCGATATTCCACAGGGACAGAAAACAGGCTTCTTTATTGACCAGCGTGATAACCGCAAGATGGTTGGGGAGTTTTGTCGTGGCAAGAAGGTTTTGAATCTGTTTTGTTACACAGGCGGTTTTTCGGCGTATGCCCTGCAAGGTGGTGCCGAACTGGTGCATTCGGTGGATATTTCCAAACGTGCCATTGAGCAAACTGAGGCTAACATGGCTCTGTTGGGCAATTTGGCGGAACACCATGAGGCCTATGCCGCTAATGTCTTTGACTTTATCGAGGAGATGCCAGCGCATTTTTATGATGTGATCATCGTTGACCCGCCAGCTTTTGCCAAGCATCATAAGGTGAAAGAACAGGGCATTAAAGGTTATCGGAATATCAACCGCAAGGCCATGGAGAAACTGAAGCCAGGCGGAATGATTTTCACTTTTTCATGCTCTCAGGCCATATCCAAGGAGGATTTTCAGACGATAGTCTTCTCCGCGGCTGCCATGGAGCATAAAAATATTCGTATTGTTAAACATTTGCAACATGCACTCGACCATCCAGTCAGCATCTTCCATCCCGAAGGAAGCTATCTGAAGGGTATGGCGTTGTGTGTGGAGTAACTTTGAATTAAGAATTAAGAATTAAGAATGAAGTTTGCAAACCCGCTGTTTTTATATGCATTAGCAGCTATTTTAATACCTATCATCATCCATCTCTTCAATTTCAGAAGATATAAGACGGTATATTTCTCTAATGTGAAGATGCTGGAAGAGGTATTGCTGAAGACCAAGAAAGAATCTCGTCTGTTGCAATATTTGGTGCTGGCCCTGAGAATCTTGGCTATTGCCGCACTGGTATTCGCTTTTGCCCAGCCGTATATCCCCAAAAACAAAATCAATACCCGTAACGGCAATGTGGTTTCCATTTTTGTGGATAATTCCTTCTCCATGGATGCCAATGCTAAAGACGGCAATTTGTTGTATGACGCGGTGGATGCTGCCAAAAATGTGGTGAATGCTTTTTCGTATTCTGATGATTTTGTCCTGACAACGCATGATTTCTCTGCAAAACAGTCGCATATTCTGAACAAAGATGAGATTCTGTCTCTCTTGGATGATATAAATGTGTCACCTCATAGTCGTTCTATGTCCGAAATCAGGGCTTTTGCTCAAAATACGGCTTCCTATTCGCAGAAAAGTAACCATATTAATTATTATATCTCTGATTTCCAGAAGAATTCCTTCGATGGTGCCGCTTTCGGAAATGATACGGCACAGGTGAATTTCTTGATACCGATAGAGGTGAAGCATACTGATAATGTGTCGGTGGACAGTTGCTGGTTCCTTACGCCGGTGTTCAATGTGGGCCAGCAGGTGACGCTGACGGTCAGAATTCACAATTATGGTACTACGGATGTTAATAAACTTCCTGTGCGACTGTATGTTAACGATGAACAGAAAGCCATCGCCGCTGTGGATGTCAGAGCGGAAAGCTATGCGGATTATCAGTTGAATTATACCATTACGGAAGATGGAACCCAGTGCGGTGTCGTGCGGATTGAGGATTCACCGATAACCTTCGATGATGAGCTGTATTTTGTATACCAGGTGGCTACCAACAATAATATTGTGGTGGTCAAATCGAAAGATAATCGCTACTTGAAGGCCATGTATGGCATGGATTCGCTGTTTGTATATCAGGAAATGCCTGAAAAACAGGTGAATTATTCCCAATTCAAGCAGTGTAACCTTTTGGTTTTGGATCAGTTGAAGGAAGTCTCTTCCGGCTTGGCCTCGGAAATTGTGAAATATGTGAATGGCGGTGGTACGCTCTTGGTATTCCCTGGTGAGGAAACGAACCTGTCAGCGCTGAACTCTCTGTTAAATACGCTGGAGGCAGGGCGTTATAGTGAGCCTGTACAAGGCAATTTGAAAGTGGGTACCATCAATTATGAAAGTGTCTATTTCAGCGATGCGGTACAGAAAAACACTGAAAAGGTGACCATGCCGCAAGTTACTCGTTATTTCCCGATATTGTCACCGTCGGTAGCGACTGCCTCGGAGCAGGTGATGCAGTTGGAGAATGGCAGTCCTTTCCTGACTGTGTATTCCTGCGGACAGGGTAGGGTGATGCTGTCCGCTGTTCCCTTGGACGACAGTTTCGGCGATGCCCATCGGAATGCCCTTTTCTTTGTGCCCCTACACAATGTGGCCATCATGAATGTGAAACAAAGCCGTTTGTACAATACCATTGGTGTGGATGAATTTGCTTCGGTAAGCAATAAATCCACCTCGGCGGAAAAAGTATATACGCTGAGAGCCCAGGACAAGTCGTTAGACTTCATTCCGGAACAGCGGCCTGCTGGCAACGAGGTGATGTTGTATTTCCACTCGCAAGTTGACAAAGCTGGTCTGTACGATGTCTTTTTGGATGATGTGAAAATCACTTCTTTGGCATTCAATTATAACCGTAACGAGTCGGATTTGGATTATTATGATGCGGATGATTTGAAAGCATTAGGAGGTGATAAGGTGCAGATGATTGATGCCCAGACTAAAGACCTGACTAAGGATATCTCCGACAGCTTCAACGGCACCCCCTTGTGGCGTTATTTCGTACTCTTCGCTCTATTATGTATTATTGCTGAAATCTGCCTCCTCCGCTTCTGGAAAGTCAAAAGTAACTGAAAACTGAAACCTAACAACTCCTATGAACCAACTGATTTTCATGATTGTATTTCTGGTCGTGGTAAGCACATTGCTCTTACTTGACCTTGGTGTATTCCATAAGGATGACCATATCGTAACCTTCAAAGAAGCCGGCTTTTGGACCTGCATCTGGGTATCTCTGGCTGTTGCCTTCGGCATTTTTATTTTCTTCGGCGCAGAGCTGATCCATGGTGTGCATACACAGGAGCAGTTGATAGCCATTGACCAGCTTCACGGGCATAATTTGAAATTTGACTGGGATCAGGGCTGGGATTATAATATCAAGTTGTACCGGAAGGCCATGGCGATGGAGTACTTTACCGGTTATCTGGTGGAGGAATCGCTTTCGATTGATAATATTTTCGTGATGATCATGATTTTCATGAGTTTTGGAGTAGAGAAGAAATATTATCACAGAGTGTTGTTCTATGGCATTTTAGGAGCTATTATCTTACGTTTTACTTTCATCTTCGCCGCTGGTGCGTTGATTCAGCGTTTCCATTGGATTCTCTTTGTTTTCGGCGTGGTGCTGATATATACAGGTGTGAAAATGTTTGTGACGCGCAATAAAAAGGAAAGAATCGATGTGGCCCATCACCCTGTGGTGAAATTCCTTTCGAAGCGGAATATGTCCACATCTGAATTCCATGGGCACGATTTCTTCGTCAGGAGGGATGGTCGTTGGCTGTTGACTCCCTTGTTTGTGGTGCTGTTGATCATTGAGTTTTCAGATATTATCTTCGCTTTCGACTCCATACCTGCTATCTTCTCCATCACGCAGGACCAGTATATTGTCTTCTTCTCCAATATTTTCGCCATTTTAGGCTTGCGTTCATTGTTCTTTATGTTGGAGAGTGTGATGGACAAGTTTGCTTATTTGAAGATTGGCTTATCGGTATTGTTGACCTTTATCGGTGTGAAGATGCTTTTGCCCTTGGTCGGCGTTCAGGTCGGCACTTTCGCATCCATGATGGTGATTATCGGCATTTTGGCTTCCAGTGTGATTTTGTCGCTCTTGTTTCCTCCGAAACGGGTTGTGGAAAACTCTGAAATGGTTGATAATCAATAAGAAAAAAATATTGTTTATTTACCGAAGGTAAAGAAAAAAGTTGTATTTTTGCATCCGCATTTAAGCCCAGGTGGCGGAATTGGTAGACGCGTACGTTTCAGGTGCGTATATCGAAAGATGTGCAGGTTCGATTCCTGTTCTGGGCACAAAAAAAAAGAACTGCAATTTTGCAGTTCTTTTTTTTTGTGCTTCAATCAGTTCTTTATTTGAGAACGAATTTGGCACCAGCTTTGAATTTAGCGACTTTCTTAGCAGGAATCTTGATGGTTTTGTTGGTACGAGGATTGCGTCCTTTTCTTGCAGCACGTTCAGTAACTGAGAATGTGCCAAAACCAATCAAAGTCACTTTGTCACCTTTTTTCAAGGTGTCGATAGTGGTGTCCATCATGGCTTCCAATGCTTTGCCAGCGTCAACTTTTGTCAAACCGGCTTTTTCTGCGATAGCGCTAATTAATTCAGCTTTGTTCATAGTCTAAAATTTTTAATGGTTAAAAGAACTATAAATATGATGCAAAAATAATATTTTTTTGAATAATATCAATAGTTTTGAAAGAAAAAATGCAAAAAAAATGACTTATAATGCATTTTAACTTTAATTTATATTTTTAGACTATTGAATTTAACGAATTTTAATGCTTTACATTAGAATTCTTGGTATCCTTGCTTTGGCTGTGGTTACCTTGGCACTGACCATGATTATTACCGCTGCAGCCACTTTTTGAGCCGTGATCACAACAACCTGCAGCTTGTCCGGGTTTCTTATCTACTTGGCAGCAGGCTGGCAATTTGGCTCTCGCAGCGGGATCTGCCTTCACATTGTCGGCATTGTAGCCCAATTTGCTGATTTGCTGGCGCAACATGTCAGGATTGGTCTTTTTGCTGTCGTAAGTGATGGTCATTTTGGAAGTTTTCGGGTCGTAAGTGTAGTCTTTCACACCCTTGAAAAAAGGTACATTCTCTTTGAAAAGGGCTTCGCATTTAGAGCATACTCCGTTGGTCTGGATAACTACTTTCTGCATGGTGGAGGTTGTTGCAGTGGCCTGTTTGGCAGGAGCCGTGCTTAATGTTGGTTGCTTGCTGGCACTTTTTGAATCGGTGGTTTTGGTGTTCTGTGCGGCTGCGCTAAATCCTATCAGCGCTGCGAAAAATAAAATTGCTAATTTTTTCATGATAATTTGTTTTGATGAATATTAAATTGAATTTTGAATTATATTTATTACTACCCCGCCCTTCGGGCACCCCTTCTAAAAGAAGGGGAATTATCTGCCTCCTGTCCCCTGATTTCTGACCCCTGAATCCTGAATCCTATTTCATCGAATACCTGAAGCCAATATATCCCATGACTCCCGAAATCGGACTATGTATAATTGAGGCGTCAAAATATTCTCCGTAGGGCTGGTCAGCAGACAAAATGGGGTTGGCTTGCTTCTGGTTGGCCAAATTCTCGCCGCCAATGTAGAACTCCCATCCTTTGTATTTTTTGGTGATTTGGGCGTTCAGCATAAAATAGCCTTTGGAGGGTGTGGGCTGGTACTCCACGGGGTTGTCACTCATGTCGGGCAAACGCATCTTGCTGTGGTATTGCAAGCTGACATTGAATTTCCACTTGTCGTATTTGGTGGCGTAGCTTAAGCTTAGCAAAGCTTTGTGCGGACTGATCAGCGCCTTTTCTTGTAAGATTCTGTTGGTAGTCTGCATCACGTAGTTGAAACGGTAGGCCAAGATGATTTCAAAACCTTTCACAGGATTCATGATAAGTTCCGCCTGGGTGGAGTGAGAGTAGGCTTTGTTTTTATAGCCATTGAAACTTCCGTTAAGATTATATACATAAATACTATGTATGTCATAATCCATGTCGATGATGGTCTGGTTGATGAAATGGGTGTAATAGTAATCTACGCTGAAGGTGGATTTGCCACCGGGCATCTTGAAGCCTTGCACAAAGCTGATGCCCGTGTTATATGCTTCCTCGGGGCGAAGGCCCTGGTTCATGGGCATGGAGCCATTCGTGAAGACGTTGTCAGCGAAGACGAATTCACGGTTACTGATGAGTAGCGACTGATTCTCGGTGAGCACGTTGGAAACACGGTAGCCTTTGCCTGCCGAAATTCTGACAGAAGTGTTCTCCGCAGCCTGCCATTTGAGGTGGAGTCGGGGTGTCCAAAACAGTTGGTTGTAGGCGAAGTTATAGTCCAGACGCATACCGGCCATCACAATGAATTTTTCATCGATGGAGTAAGAGTATTCGGCAAAGATACCGGGTACTAGCTCTTTTCGGTGAATGTTGGTAGCGTATGGATTCGCGTCCAATAGGTGTGACCCTTGGAGTATATGATTACCCAGTTGCTCGTTTACAAAGTCCATCTGGAAACTGCCACCGGCGGTGAGTTTGCTGCGTTCTCTCGCACCAAATCGGTTGGAATACAGGATGTTGATGTATCCGCTGTACTGGCGGGCGTTGTATAAACGGTCGCCGTATTGCGATTGGTTGTCGTGGAAGGTGAAGGAGGCGATGGTTCCGATGCTTTCGTGCTCTCCGGGCAACAGAATGCCGTTTTTGGTGGTTACATCAAGTTTGTGCGTCTTGATACGCAAGCCCCAGATATTGAAACGGATAGTCTCATCAAAAGATTTCTTGGGATTGTATCTCATTTGGCCACCGATACGGTCCTCCCACAAATAGGAAATCCAGGTGCGGCCTTCCATTTTGTCGGGTACATCATAATCCCATCGGTTCATCAGGTTGATTTGATAGTTCTTGGGCACATCCAAAAAGCCGTCTTTGTTCATGTCCATCTTGGCAAACTGGCCTTCACCGTGCGCTAAAATCATGGATGAGGCATGTCCCGATTTGCCCACATCGAAGCGGCTGTTCAGGTTGAGTTCGGCTTTGCCCATCGTGCTGCCAAACAGGTTGATAAACAGACGTTCACGATTGGTTTCGGGCTTCTTGTATTCCACATCAATCTGGCCGGTGATGGCCTCGTAGCCGTTAGTCACAGAGGCAACGCCCTTCGAGACACTGATGCTTTCCATCCATGTCCCTGGCACAAATCCCAGTCCGAACTGGTTGGCAAGCAGACGGATATAAGGCACATTCTCTAACAGAATCTGTGAATAAACGCCTGCCAAGCCGAGCATGGAGATTTGCTTGGCTCCGGTGATGGCATCAGCGTATTCCACATCTACGGCTACTGTGTTTTCAAAGCTCTCTGCCAAGTTGCAGCAGGCCGCTTTGCGCAAGCCTTGTGTAGTGATGACGGTGGTGAGGATGGGCTTGATAGATACGTAAGAACCATCGTGGGCCGTAACATTCACCGCCTCCAGATTGTGGGCACTGGAAAGCAGAATGTTGAGTTCCGTCTGTGTTTTGGGCACTGTGATGGTGTCGTTGTCGTAGGCCTGATATACCACGATCAGGATGTCGGTTTTGGGACTGCGTGGCAGGGTGAAATGCCCTTCCGCATCGGACAAGGTGCCCACATCGGTACCTTGCCATTGCAAGATGGCCCCCACAACTGCGGTTTCTTCTCCGTTGTCGCCTATCTCCTTGACCGTGCCCGACAGCGACTGTGCGTTCGACATCATGATGATGCCGAAAAATATGATCAAGTTGATTATTTTTTTCATTGTAAATTTGATTTTATGGTTCATGTAATATAGGCGATTAGGCGTGCTGAAAACACGCTATCCTAACCCCATACAGTAAAACCGTATGAAGTCGATTACACATGAAAAAATCATAAAATCAATTGAGAAATGATGTCGAATATACATCGGTGTACTGCATGAAACAGACAATGGCAGTGCTTCACGCAGGGCGTTTGCATGTGTTTGACAATAATATTGTCGGTGAAAAAATCAAAGTCCAAGGAGAAATCGGTCAATGGCAGCACTTTTTTAATGCTGTGGTCACTGTCGTACTGGTCGGTAATCTTGAAAATGTACGTGTTCTCAGTGCAGTGACGATGGTCGTTGGCCTCATGGTGATGTTTATGGCAGCAATGATGAACGGTAATCTTCAATCCTGACGAGTAAATCAAAAACAGCGTCAGGGTCAAAAAATAGATGATATTTCTTACCGTTTGTTTCATCATTAATGCTTGTATGAATTTCTCTGCAAAAATATAAAAAATTTAGAATTGATAATAGAATCCTATCATCATTGCGTCATTTCTTTGTTTACTGATCAAGTGGTTGGTCACATTGTTGGGTACTCTCACCGGGACGATGGAATGGGTGTAGCGGAAGAAAATGCCGTAATGATCTTTGAATAAATAGTTTACGCCAGCAAAGAAGGCAACTTCGTACCAGCGGAACGGTTGCACATGCAGGTCGGCATCCCCGTCGAATTTTTCTCTGTGAAATACATTGATATTAAAGGAAGGACCCAACTCGAAAGTCAGTCCTTTGTAGCAGTTCCAACGAATAAATAAAGGTACTTCAACGTAATATAAGCTGAGCGAATAGGTCTGTTGGCCTTCTTGCAGTCCTTTGGGAAAATAAGTATGACTGCCTTTCATGTTGAAGTTGATTTCGGGCTGAATCATCCATTTCCAGTTCTGTGTCAGGGGAAAGGAGACATACAGACCGGCATAAGCTCCAAATTGATGATAGCCAGACAGGTTGTCACCGGAGATTTGCGAGGTGGTCAGGCCGATGCGGACACCGCCTCGCACGTTGCTGTGTAGTTTGGAGACTTTGCCGTTTTCCTGGGCGGTGGCGGCAAAGCACCAGAGCAGGAGAAGTATTATGGGGAACAGCTTTTTCATGATTTTTGTGTTTTATGGAGACGCATTGCTGTGCGTCTATGCTATTGATGGGTATTTTCGCTTGTGTAATGCTGCCTAATTTACTTTTTTATGGATATATAAGGCGATGCCGAAGTCCGAAATGCCTTCCAGCTTTTCCTCACGCATAGCTTGCTGCACTTTGAAAGTGTAGGTGCCACAGCGGGCAAAACGGATATTTGGCCTGAACAAGAACTGATTTTCTTTTAGGTAGCCATGACCTTTGCCAGTCCATTTACCGTACTTGTCGCACAGCACAAAGCCCAAGGTGTCCTGTGCCGAAACGCCGTTGGGAAATTCAGTGGTGAAAAACACATAGAAATTTTGCATGGCATAGTCGGTGGTGTTGCGGACAAACAGGTACATGTCGTAGTACTGGGTGGAATCGGTGATGTCGATACTGAAAGTGAGCAGGGTGTCCTGATGCCATCCGTTTTTGTCCACGGACAAGATTTCTTCATAGTAACGTTTCGGTCCGCAGGAGCAGAGCAGGGTGGCGGCCAATAGGAAAAACAGCAGCTTTTTCATTGTTATTTGTCCTCAATACGTTTTAGTTCATCCATGCTATAGTTGATGGAATCCTCCACTTTAGCCTGGTTGACGACGGCAAATTCTTCCAGTGTTTCAGGATATTTGCCTTCGGAATTCATTTTGATGATTTCATTGACTTTTTCCAAGGGGATAGCGAAAATTTTGCTATTGTCATCGGCATACGAATACCAGACGATTTTCTTGAAAATGTCGATTTTGTTATAGAAACACTTGCCTTTTTTGGTCTTCAGGTGCACGTTGGGAGCGGGGAAACCCTTCGATTCTTCGATGTAGGTCGATTGCTCGAAGTTGAGGCAGCATTTCAGCTTGCCGCACATGCCGGCCAGCTTCTGCGGGTTGAGCGACAGCTGCTGGGTACGGGCGGTGTTAGTAGATACGGACTGGAAGTTGGTGAGCCAAGCGGAGCAGCACAATTCGCGGCCGCAGGTGCCGATGCCACCCAAACGGGCCGCTTCCTGACGGACACCAATCTGGCGCATCTCAATACGGATGCGGAATTGCTCGGCCAGAATCTTAATCAGCTCGCGGAAATCCACACGCTCTTCGGCGGAGTAGTAGAAGATGGCCTTGGTGCCATCGCCTTGGTATTCCACATCGTTGACCTTCATCTTCAGGTCTAAATCCCATGCGATATAGCGGGACGACAGCATGGTGGTATGTTCCAAATCCACAGTGGAAATCCACTTGTCGATGTCGCTGACGCGGGCGGTGCGGTACAGCTTCTTGGTGACGTCTTCAGGTTTTAAACGCTTGTGTTCCAGTTGTTTCTTGACTGATAAGCCCAACATGGAGATGATGCCAATGTCGTGTCCGGGAGAAGCCTCTACGGCGACAATATCGCCCACATGGAACACACCCTCTTCGGGCAGAATGAAAAAGTCTTTGTGACTGTTTTTGAAGCGTACTTCAGCGATGTTGAAGTCCAGATAATCTGTGGCGATATCCATTTTCTCAATCCAGTCGTAGGTGGCTAATTTGCAGCAATTGTAGCGATATTCCCTACAGTGAGCGGTCTCAACATCAGGTTTTTCGTTCAGTCCGCGGGTCAGGAAGATGTTGGCAGCGATGGCATCCGCTTCGGGGTTGCTGCCCGTACGGATGTCCATATCCAGGTACTGGTCTAAGTTTTCCACCTGCGAGTGGTCTTTGTCGGAAAACTGCTCCTTGATTTTGGACTCTACCTTGCTGGTTTCGGCTTTTTCTTGCTCTTTCTCGCTTTGGGCTTGGGTTGTATCAGCCTCGATGTTTTCCGTTATTTCTGTCTCTTTCTTCTCGGTTTCCACCTTGTCTATTTCAGTTTTCCTTGCCTCCGCAGTCCTGGTTTCCTTTTTTCCCGCTTCCATCTTATCTGTCTCTGGCTTGTTCGTCTCCACAGTCCTGGTCTCCGCTTTCTTGGATTCCACTTTGTTTTCAGGATAAGAGTTTTGATTTACGCTGTTCTTGGGCTCAGTCTGAATTTTCTGACTGTTAGTGGTGTTTTCCCTCCTCTGTTTACTATCCCCTGACCCCTCATTCCTGTTCACTGGTTCCTGATCCCTGACTCCTGACCCCTGATCACTAGAGCTATTCCAGGGTCTTCTGTTATTTTTATGATGGAATTTGGGATTATTTCGTTTTTCTGTATTTCTTTCTTCAGCCATATAAATGTGATTGTCAGTTATTTATATAATATGAGTAAAATATGATTTAAACGGCAAAGATACGAAATTTTTCAATTCTTTTTCCAGCAGCTCCGCGATAATATCCGACGGGTGCCCGAAGGGCGGGGTAGTGATGCAAGTGTAAAAAAGATTGTTTATATCAAAAAAAATTGTATTCATAAAATTTACTGACAATTTCATTTTTTTTGATTTTTTTATATTTTGTATTGGAAATTTTTCTAATTTTGCAATGTGAAAAGCTTTTGGAGTGTAAGCGTATTGCATTGCAGAAGGCACAAAGAGTTAAATCTTTAAAGGGGTTCGCTCCCTTTTCCAAATAAGCTTTTTCTTGTTTATTACAGCTGTTCTTATGGGAATAGCTGTTTTTATTTCCCAAAACTTCTTGCTTTCAATGTAATTTAACCCAATAATGGCGGTATATGTGCTGCTTTCATCAATCACATTAGCAAGAAAATACGTTCCGTCTTTTGCCTCCCTAATCTCATTGTATCCGTTAATTACCACTCTGATGAAATCCAAGGCAGTGAACCCAAGTTTTTCAAGCTCTTTTTTATGTTTTCCGGCAACATGATCAATGTGTTTTTTATTGATTTTTATATCTGCTGATGGAATATGTGCCTCTTTGGCCCTTGTCATACTTATTGTGTAGGGACGCATCGCATGCGTCCGCATCGGCACGCACATCAAAGGGGTACATCATGTAGGGCTGTTGTATCACGGCAGCCGCAGGCATGCGTCCGTTGGTGTGCAATTGTAGGGACGTGACATCTGGGCGGAGTAAGGCCCGTAGGGCCGGAAAGACCATAGCCAGGGGCGAAACCCCTGGTACAGACAGGGGCGTAGCCCCTGGAACAGATAGGGACAAAACCCCTGGTACAAGAAGCCCCATGCCCCACCTCGCGGCACCCTGGGCACTTGCCCTGATGATGGGATGAGCCTGCCGCGAAAGTCACAACCGCACCATTAGCGCACCTTCGGCAGAATTCAAGCAAAGGGTAAGCAATTATACCTTTTCTGAGCGGTTTCTGTCATTTTTATATTGCTTTCTGCTATTTTCTTTGCACTTTTATGCTCTTTTTTGTATCTTTGCAGGTTAATTGAGTAAATGCCAAATTTTATCATGAAAGAAGACACCCTCCAAGGCTACGTCTATATTCTTACCAATCCTAGTTTCAAGGAAGATTGGGTTAAGATTGGAAAAAGTTCGCGACCAGTGAATGTGCGCTCCAAGGAGTTGGATAACACTGCGGTGCCGTTGCCGTTTGAGATTTATGCCACGATGCAAACTACCAAGTATGCAGAGGTGGAACGTATTATTCACAAACAGATTGATCGTTTGACTGACTTGCGGATTCGTCAGAACCGCGAGTTCTTCAATGTACATCCAGCACAAGCACTTGAAATCTTGACGGATTTAGCACGGGCCATTGAAGATGCAGTGGTGATGAAATATGAGGATGGCAAGCCTCATCAGTTGTATCCCGTTAATGAAGTGCCAAAGGAAAAGAAAGAAAAGAAAGTGATACGTGCTCCTTTTGATTTCAGCATGGTTGGCTTGAATATTGGCGACACCGTCATCTTTGATGCGTTGAATCTTCCTGTAAAGGTAGCCGACAAAAACAAGGTGGAATACGAAGGCCGCTTGTGGAGTCTCTCCGCTTTTTGTGGCACATATCTTCCTGAAGAAATGCACAACAGCAGCGAATCTTACCAAGGCCCGAAGTATTTCAGCTATCAAGGGAAGACTTTGTGGGAAATTAGATTGGAAAGGGAAAAATAATTAGATTGTAATTACTGTAAAATTATGGATAAGTTATTAGCAACATATTCGTTACTTGGATATCTAAAAGAGACATCTTCGTCTAAAGCTGCTATATCAGATTTATATATTCCTATAGTAAAGAAAGCTTTATCCGAATATGCTAAAGAACATGGACTTGTAGAATATAAGGGACGATCACTAACAGAAATCTCAAATAAAATATTTGAAGTATTTGAAATTTCCATTCCTTTGCCAATACTTGGCAAGATCTTAGAAAGTATTGAACAACAAATAAATGATAAAAACATTTTTGAACTATTTAATGATGGTTCATTCATTATTAAAAGTTATGTGTTTAGTGATATAGACGAGTTGTTCGAACAGGAAGGACAAAATATTAATCTTTTAAAAGATGATTATTGTGTTTATTGCCAAGAAAATGGTTATCAGTTTGATTTTGAAGAACTAAAAAAATTTATTCTTGCCCAAAATATGGAATTGTTTTCAGACAAACGTTCGGACTTGCTGGAATTAGATTTTTTTGTGCCAAAATATGTTTCTGAGCGGCTTAATAATCCCTCTATATTTGAATTGATGGGTAAGATTTATTTAGGTAGTATTATTGAGTCTTATTTGAAGCAAAATATCACTACAAAAGTTACGGATGCTGAATTATTATTAGACACCAACTTCTTTATTAGTTTAATTGACCTTAATACAGAAGATGCTTTTCATACTTGTAATCAAGTTTATGATTTATGTCGTCAATTAGGCTATAAATTTACAATGCTATATAGTACTTATGATCAAATTCATGTATTGCTTAGTAATCGCATCAATGATTTTGGGAATAAAGATTACATAGGAACTGTTAGATGTGCAGATGTGTTTAGTGCATGTATCCGAAGAAATATAGACAAGACTACACTGGAACGGATCAAAGATAGTGTTTTAAAAACAATTGAGAAGAAAGGTATAACTATCATTAAGGAAGCACAGATTAGAGAAATTGTTGATAAAGCGAGTAGGTCAAGAGAATATAAAGATTTGCTTCAAATCAGGCAAAACAATAAAGAAAGCGCACTTAATGATGTGGTGGCAAAATATTATGTTGAAAAGAAAAGAGGACAAAATATAAAAGAATTTGTTGACGCTAAATGCTGGTTCCTGCACAACTCGTATTCTCCGTATGATTATAGTTACGGAAGGAAGATACATGATAGGTATTTGATAAGTGCCAATGAATTATTGGTGTTATTATGGTTGTCAAATCCGGCACAAGGACAAAACATATCAATCAATGATATAACCAAGGGAGGGTTGGCTTCTTATGTGACAAAATATAGAAGGTCCAAAATGCCAACAAAAGAAACTTTGAAAATAATAAAGAAACGAGCTGATGATGCTTTGTCGATGGGTAGTATTACTGAAAGAGACAATTTTAATCTGTGCATTCGAATGGCTGAAGGCCATTTAACCCAGAAAGAAGTCGACGAATCACTGCTTGCAGATAATGTGACGGATGAACAGTTCGCTAAAAAGTTGAAAGATTATTCAGAGGAAGTAGTAAACAATCAGCAAAAGCAGAAACAAAATGCAAATGCTACGATAGAAGAGTTGAAGAAGAAAAATGTAGAAAAAGAGTCCAAAATAGAGGGGCTTAATAAACAATTGGAATTAGTCAAAGATCGATTGAAAAAACTTGAGAATGAAACGACACTAGAGAAAAAAAGAACGTTTGTTAATAAAGGTGTAAAAAAAGTGCGTATTCATAGAACTGTATATATTGGGATTGTATGTATCATTTGCATTCTGTGGTCTATTAATGAATTCTATAGCAGTACAATATCAACAATACTAGCAAGTGTGATATCATTTATATTGTTCTTGACAACAACTTTTTTAATCCCAATTATTGATCAAGCAACTATTAAAGAATTTTTCTGTAAAAAAACATTGATAACAAAGCTTGAAAAGGAATTTGACGATAGTCATAACACGAAAAACAATTAACAATGGCAATCAAAAAATCGCAATTATATAGTATGCTGTGGGAGGGCTGCGATGCACTCCGCGGTGGTATGGATGCAAGTCTATACAAGGATTATGTGCTGGTCATGCTGTTCTTGAAGTATATCAGCGACAAGAAAAAGGCTGGAGACGAGGATATGATGGAAGACTTGCCTGACGATTGCACCTTCGATGAGATTCGCAAGCTGAAGCATAAGAATGATATTGGTGAGCAGATCAATGTGAAACTGGCGAAAATCGCCAGTGCTTTCGGACTTGACAACGTGTTCGTCAATGCCGACTTCGACAATGAAGACAAGTTGGGCAAGGGGAAGGACAAGGTTGATACCATCACGGGTCTCGTTGAAGTTTTTGAAAACAAGAACCTCGACTTCGGTACCAACCGAGCTGGTGACGACGATTTGATAGGTGATGCATACGAATATCTGATGCGTAATTTTGCTTCACAGTCGGGAAAGTCCAAAGGACAGTTCTATACCCCTGCCGAGGTGAGTCGCTTAATGGCTCGCATTATTGGCATCAGCAAAGACCATCGTCCGCAAATAAACATATACGACCCTGCCTGCGGCTCGGGTTCGTTGTTGCTTCGTGCCAGAGATGAGGCTCCCAAAGAGGGTGTAAATGTAGGCATCTATGGTCAGGAGAAAGATCTTTCTACCATAAGCATGGCAAAGATGAACATGATTCTGCATGGCATGATGACGGCAGACCTGCAACAAGGTGATACGTTGAACACTCCATTGCATACTCATGGTGTCAAACTTGACCAGTTTGACTATGTGGTTGCCAATCCGCCGTTCTCCCTGAAGAAGTGGATGAAATCGGCGAAAGAAGATGACATTTATGGGCGGTGGAAAAAGGATATTGGTGTGCCGCCAACATCCAAAGGCGACTATGCATTCCTATTGCATATCATTGAGTCAATAAAACCAGACGGCATGGGTGCTTGCATCCTGCCTCATGGCGTGTTGTTCCGTGGTTCGGTAGAAAAGGGAGAAGCTGAAGCCAAAATCAGAAAGCACTTGATTGACAAAAAGGTGATACGTGGCATTATCGGACTTCCCTCAAACCTATTCTATGGCACGGGTATTCCTGCCTGCATCATCATTATTGACAAGAAATACGCGGCAACCTCAAAAGGCATCTTTATGATGGATGCTAAAGAGGGGTTCAAGAAAGACGGTGCAAAGAACAGACTTCGTGAGCAGGACATCCGACGTATCAGTGATGCGTGGGAAGCTGGAAAGAAGATAGAGCACTTTTGCCGTTTGGTGGAATGGGAAGAGATAGAACGCAACGAATACAATTTGAACATTCCACGTTACATCACTCCCCGTTCTACGGAGGAGGAGCAAAATCTCTATGCCCATATTCATGGTGGCTTGCCATTGGTTGATATTGATTCCTTGGAAACGCTGTGGAATGTGTGCCCGTCACTTCGTGACAAAATATTTGAGCCATACGAGAACGATGGTTATCTGCAATTGACTCAAAAAGCCGATAGTCATTTGGCTCAGCTTATAGAACAAGATGAGAGCTATAAACAACAAGCCGACAACTATAACAGTGCCTTTGAGACATGGCATCAGTTTATGTGCGAGGAATTGAGAACATTGGGTGTTGGCAGTGTGCCCCGCAAGGCCATCATCCGTTGGAGTGATGAAATACTGCGCATCTTCAAGTCCAGTCGTTCATTGGTTGATGCATACGCTGTCTATGATGAATTGATGACCTATTGGAATGAAGTGACGATGCAAGATGACTTGTATCTGATTAGTCGCGATGGTTGGAAGGTAACAGTGGAGTTGCCCACCAACAAGAAAGGTGAAGTAAAGAAAACATACAGCTATGAGGACTTGACCTGCGATCTTGTGCCTTCCTCAATCCTTGTCAATCGTTATTTCGCCAAGGAACAAGCCGATGTGACCAATACTCGGCAACTGATAGATGCAGAACAGGTGGCATTGGAGACCATTACAGAGGAATACGGTGATGCTTTTGAGGATATTGAGAGCGACAAGGTAAACGCCAAGTTTTGCAAAGCCGTTGGCGTTTTGTTGAAAGAAGGCAAGAAGCATCCTGCTGACAATGCAGATTATATCCCTGTTTGGGAGGACTTCTTGAAGCACTTCAAGGAGCAAGAGCAATTAAAGAAGGAATTGAAAGAAAAGGTGGCCCGACTCACTGCAAATGTCTTAAAGAAGTATAAAGTTTTGACGGAAGAAGAAATACGCACGATGGTGTTCAATGACAAGTGGATGCCCGACATGCAGAGCCGTTTGCAAGCTTTGATGACAGCCGAACATCAAAACATCATCACCACTATCACGGCTTTGAACGAACGATATAAGGTGACGCTACCAGAGATGGAAGCCGATGTAAACCGCTATCGCGATATAGTGAAAGGTTATCTAAAGGAAATGGGTGTTGAATTTTAAAGTAAATGGTAATGATTGAAACAAAATTCAAACAGACGGAGATAGGGTTAATTCCTGAAGACTGGGATTGTATACCTCTTGGGAAAGATGCAGAAATATTTAGAGGAGGTTCTCCTCGTCCAATCGAATTGTATCTTTCAAGAAATATAAATGGATTTAATTGGATAAAGATAGGTGATGTTGATAGAGATGCAAAATACATCAATAAAACGGCAGAGAAAATAATCCCTTTAGGAGCGGAGTTCTCACGGATGGTATATAAAGGAGACCTATTACTGTCTAATTCAATGAGTTTTGGCCGTCCATATCTTCTCAATATTGATGGTTGTATACATGATGGCTGGCTTGTTATTAAAAATTATCAGTCAGTATATGAAAGGGACTACCTATACTATGCATTGTCTTCCGCCTATGTTAATATCCAGTATCTAAATATGGCTGCCGGAAGTAGTGTGAAAAATCTAAATAAAGAAAAAGTCAAAGAAGTTCTACTTGCATGTCCGCTATCTAAAACGGAGCAAAAAAATATAGCAACCACACTATCAAGTATTGACCAACTGATTTCTTCCCTTTCAAAAATAAAAGAGAAGAAACGGTTGATAAAGCAAGGGGCTATGCAGCAACTACTGACTGGAAAGAAACGCTTGCCTGGATTTGATGGGGAATGGGTGGAGAGTGAATTAGGAACGATTGTCAATATCCAACGTGGAAGTATGTTGAAATCGTCAGAGTATCAATTTGGTAGCATACCTGTAATTGCAGGAGGAATAACCCCTGCTGGGTTCCATAATGTTGCTAATCGTAATGGTAGAACAATTACCATCAGTGCCTCTGGTGCAAATGCTGGATACATTTCATACTATAAAGAACCAATATTTGCGACAGATTGCTCAACAATATCGGAAGGCAATGATTACTTTATCGATTTTATATACTATGTTTTACTACTAAAACAAAATGATATCTTCCGGTTACAAACAGGAGGAGCTCAACCTCATATTCACCCCAAGGATATTGCTCCGTTAAAAATCAATATTCCTTGTTTATACGAAGAACAAGTAGCTATTGCCAACATCCTTTCCACAATGGATAACGAAATCGAATCTCTTGAAGAAGAGCGAGACAAATATATCCAACTGAAAGAAGGAATGATGCAAAAACTACTGACTGGGCAAATCAGATTGGTAGAAGCAGAAACGAAACAGCAAGACCTTCCGAAAGCAAAAGCGTCAAATGTGTATTTTAGGAGAAGCGTTTTGGCAGCAGAGATAGCCGACCGTCTTTGTGAGGAACCTACCTTCGGACATGTGAAGATGGAAAAACTAATATTCCTGACAGAGCATCTTTGCCACATCGACATAGACTCCCACTATCACAGGGATGCTGCTGGTCCATACGACAATAGAGCCCTTCGTTCTATTGATAGCCAGATGAAGAAACAAAAGTGGTTTGAGGCAAAGAAAGAGGATAAGGGATATAGGTATATACCCATGCAGAATAGAGGCGGACACAAGAAGTATTTCGAGAAATACTACGCTGCTGTTATGCCTATGTTTGAGAAGATAATCGACACTTTTAGATCCAGCACGACGGAGCAATGCGAGATTGTCGCGACCCTTTATAGTGCATGGGATGATTTATTGCAAAGCCATAAGTCATTTACGGATGACGATATACTGAACGAAGTCCTGAATAACTGGCATGAATCGAAGAAACGCATCAGCCGTAACCGCTGGCAAACTGAACTTGACTGGATGCGTGCCAATGGTTTTATGCCTCAAACCGAGAACAACTAAAACCCATTTGTTATGCCATACGACGACTATATAACCCAGAGTGAGCGTAGGACACAGGAGCATGTGTTAAGGCTTATCAAGGACAGACTACCCGACTATCAATATATCGGCAATCTGAAAGAAGAGGAGAATACCAATTTGCGGGAAGCGTCCTTGATGGCTTTTTTGACGCAGCGAAGTGAGCAGAAATTGGCATGTGAGCAGGCAAAGTCGGCTATCAGGAAACTGAAAGAGGAGATAGCGCAGTGTTCCAACTTCGAGACGCTGATGGAAACCAGCGAAAAGGTCTATGAACGGTTATGCTATGGCGTCAGTATCCACAGGGGATTGAACGAAACCGATTTGACCGTGCATCTGGTTGACTGGAAGAATCCGAAGAACAACATCTTTGAGATTGCCGAAGAAGTAACAGTTAGATGTGATGGTTTGACAGTGACAGAACATCGTCGTCCTGACATTGTGGTTTATATCAACGGCATCGCAATGGTTGTGCTTGAGTTGAAACGGCAAGGTGTTCCTGTAGCCGAGGGCATACGTCAGAACTATCGCAACCAGCAATCTGGTTATATCCCACAGTTCTTTACCACCTCACAACTTTGCATGGCTGGCAATCCAAGTGAGGGGTTGTTCTATGGAACTACATGCACACCACAGAAATACTATTTGCATTGGAAAGAACCTACAGGTATCAGTGATGATGAGAACCTTGATGTGCCAACATTCGCTGATGTTCAAAACGAGTTGGATCGTTCAGTATTGCAGATGTTGGAGCCTACTCGGCTGATACATTTCATTCAATATTGCGTTATTTATGATGGCGGTACAAAGAAGGTGGCTCGTCCCAATCAATTCTTTGCCCTTCGTGCAGCCATTCCTCGCATAGAGAGGAAGGACAGCGGTATTATCTGGCATTCACAAGGTTCGGGCAAGAGTCTCACGATGGTGTGGCTGGCAAAATGGATTAAACAGAATATAGAGAATGCAAGAGTAGTTATTATTACAGACCGTGACGAACTTGACAAGCAGATTACCAATGGCTTACGCAATTCGGGCTTGCTTGACTTGAAGAATCATGACATTGGTTTCTACCATGCCAAGAGCGGCAATGACCTATTGACAAAGTTGGATGCTACTGCTCCGTGGCTGATAACTACACTTATTCATAAATTTGGTGCATCGTCGGATAAGGAAAATTTAGAGGAATATCAAAAGGCTGGAAAGCGTTCAATAGACCAATATCTAAAGGAAGTGGCAGAGAAGTTGCCTGTGGATTTCAAGGCAAAGGGCAATCTGTATGTATTTATCGACGAGTGTCATCGCACGCAAGGCGGTTTGTTACATCAGGCCATGAAGATGATTATGGGTGGAAATGTCATGATGGTTGGTTTTACGGGTACACCTCTGCTGAAAAAGGGCGAACGACAGTCAAGCGAGGAGAACATAGGTCACTATATTCATTCCTACCGTTTCGATGAGGCTGTGAAAGATGGCGTTATCCTTGATTTGCGTTATGAAGCAAGAAATGTAGAAAAGGAACTGCAAGATGAGGATAGACTGAATGCGCTTTTTGAAGTGCACACTCAGCAACTTACGCAAAAGGCCAAAGAGGCACTAAAAGACAGGTGGGCGCAATTACAGAATATCTATAGCAGTGACCAACCCATGAGAAGAGTAGTTGCCGACATCTTGTTTGATATGGAAACGAAGCCAGCACTAACAGGCGGCTATGGTAATGCGATGTTGGTTTGTGAAAGCATTTATGAGGCATACAAGTATTGGTCTTTATTTAAAGAAGAGGGCTTTGCTAATCATTGTGCAGTTGTTTCCAGCTATGAACCCGATATTAATTTGGCCTCTGGTTTTGCTGATGAAAAGAAAACGGAGGAAGAACTGAAATATAAGTGGGCAAAGGAGATGATGGGCGAGCGAACCCCTGAACAATTTGAGGAGTGGGCAAAAGACCAGTTCATCAACCGTCCTGCCGAGATGAAGTTGCTCATCGTGGTAGATAAATTACTGACGGGGTTCGATGCTCCTACGGCAACTTATCTCTATCTTGACCGAAAGATGATAGACCATACCTTGTTTCAAGCTATCTGCCGCGTAAACCGGCTGAATGGCGAAGAGAAGGAATTTGGCTATATCGTTGATTACAGGGGCTTGTTTAACTTTATTGAAGGAGCCATTGAGAGTTACACAAAAGGCGAAACTACAGAAGGCTTCCAAAAGAATGAAATAGCTGAACTGTTGCAGTCCCGATTGAAGAAAGGACGTGAAGAACTGGAAAAGGCTTTGCAAAATGTTGAGCGATTGTGTGAACCAGTAGAGTTACCTCGGAAGTTGGATGACTTCTTCGACTATTTCTGTTTCAAACCTGATACACCTGCCGATGAACAGTCCGCAGAGGTGATTAAGAATGCGACAAAGCGTGAGGATTTCTATAATGCTGTTAATCGTTTGTCCCGTCGCTATGCAGCCATTGCGATGGAGATGGGAGAAGCTGGCTATACAAAAGAAGAAGCAGAAAACATCTATCGGAAGGTAAAAGATTATGATGAGTTACGACACGCTTTGATGCAACGTAGTGGCGACTATGTGGATATGAAACTGTACGATGCGCAAATGCGTAGTCTGCTTGATAGATATATCGTTGCTCCAAGAAGTGAGAAATTGGCAGAATTGAATGATTTCTCGTTCCTTGATATTATCAATATCAATGAAGTGACGGGAGAAGTTGATGTAGATTTAGACGCAGAACAAGAGTTGGGCGGTCAGCGTGGTGTAGCTGAAACTATGACGGCGAATGTCCGTCGTGTTATTAATCGGAAACGTGAACAAAACCCTGAAGAATACAGACGTTTTTCTGATCGCATCAATCGTTTGCTGGAAGAATTGCGACAAGGTGTCATAGAGTATAAGGAGTTTTTGAAGCAGATTAAGAAGATTGGTGAAGAATTGAGGCAAGGCAATGTTGTAGATGCTCGCCTCGACACTGCCGCAAAGAGAAACCTGTGTGATAATTTGGGAGGGAACATAGAACTAACTTTAAGAATATATGCGATAGCTAAACAATTTGCTCAACCCAGATTCAGGCAGAACAAGCAAATCAAGAAGCAATTGTTGAGACAGCTAGAAAAAGCCTTGAGAGGTGAGAAGTTCGATGCAGAGAATATTTTAGGGATAATTACCGCGCATACTATAGAATTTCCTGATTGATGAAACTGAACGGAATTGAGATAGCAGTAGAACGTAAGAAAATAAAGAACTTGCATTTGGCGGTTTATCCTCCAGATGCTCGTGTTCACGTGTCTTCACCCGAATATCTTGATGATAATGATATTCGTTCGTTTATTATATCAAAATGGGAATGGATTGAAGAAAAGCGAAGGGAAGTACTTGAACAAGCAAGGCAAACTGAACGAAATTATCTAACAGGAGAGACCTATTATCATTTTGGCCAACGATATCGTCTTCGTGTTGAGGAAAAACCGAGATGTAGTCATACAATTACCAAACAGGGTGATTGGTTAATAATGACAGTCCAGCCAGGGACGACAACTGAACATCGTGCAGAGGTGCTAAGAGAATGGCAAAGGAGAGAATTAAAGTCATTGTTGTCCGAGATGGTTGCTGAATGGACCAATAAAATGGAAGAACCCGATGTCACATGGGAGGTCAAATTAATGCGTTCACAATGGGGTAGTTGCATCAACAAGAAAAGGCATCTAATCTTCAATTTGGAACTTGCAAGGGTTCCTCGTTCCTGTATTGAATATGTTGTGGCACATGAATTGAACCATCTGAAGGTAAATAATCACAATAAAATGTTTGAAGCTATTTTAACGCACTATCTCCCTCAATGGAAGTTGAGAAGAAAGGAATTGAATGACTTTGTTGCATTGCCAATTACGGATGATAATACAGGAGGGAAATCAAAAGAAAAATAGTGGATAGGGGATAATATAGTGCTTTTTTTGAATGATTTTTTTCAATAATAATAGTAGTGAATAGAATTATCCTCATCGGCAACGGTTTCGACAAAGCGCATGACTTGAAAACGGGTTATGAAGACTTTATCAATTGGTATTGGACAAAACGTATCTATGGATTCAGAGGTCTTATAGGTAACACATCCGATGATGGACTTTGTGCTTTTAAAATGAAGAACGAATACGATGTATGGAATGTTTGGGCTTATAGTAATTTCGCATTGTATTCAACAAAAATGGATGGCAAAGCAATTGTTGAGGAGATTAGAAAAGATACCAGAAATTTTTCAGTGGGGTTTACTTCAGTGTTTCACGAAATATGTCAGGATATTGAGACAAAAGGATGGGTTGACATAGAGGAAATTTATTACAAACATTTGACACAACAGGCCAGCAGAAAAAGCTTAGCCAAAGATGTCAATAAGGAGTTGGATATTATCAAATCAAATCTAATAGAGTATTTGACGAAAATACAAGATGATATTAATAATGATATAATCAGCCTTGATATACAACGGAAAATACTTGAGCCTATTTCTAAAGAGGATATTGCCATCGGCTCAATGGATTACTGGAGTATGATGATGGAAAATCGAATGAACTATGATAGTAGTAGATGGGAGCATTTAATTGAGGGATATAATACAAATAGTGAAATTCATACTTATTCTGTGCGCTCGGTTGAGGACTTGAAAAAAACATACGGTACTGATATCATTTATGGGGATGTGGATGAAAGTTCTTGTCCAACATTTCGACTTCCAGATAATATTATGTTACTTAACTTCAACTACACGAATACAGCGGATATGTATCTTCCAAAAGTGGATAAATTTTCAGTTATTCATATCCACGGTACAGTTTCAAAGCCTGAAACTGTGATTTTTGGCTATGGAGATGAACGTGACGAAGAATATGAACCACTGATGAAGAAAAACGATAACGAATATTTGCGTCACATTAAGTCTTTTCGTTATTTAGAGTCCTCTAATTACCGAAAAATGCTTGAATTCATTGATTCGGGGCCATATCAGATATGTATAATGGGCCATTCCTGTGGTATTTCCGACCGTACGTTACTATGCACTCTTTTCGAACATTCCAATTGTGTTTCCATCAAACCCTATTATTACCAGAAGGAAGACGGTTCAGACAATTATTTTGATCTTGTTTGCAGTATTGCACGCAACATTTCCGACCCTCGCCTTATGCGTGACCGTGTGGTAAGGAAGGAAAGGTGTGAGCCGTTGGGGAAGGTAAAATAAGAGATAATTATTTATACTATCTCATATTCCCAAATAGTAATACTCCATTTCATTCCCCCTCTTCCCAATCCTCAACGTCAAAGTCGTATCCCTGTTCGTCGGAGTCATCAAGGTTGAGTAGGTCTATCTCGTCTTCCAAGCTTAGGTCGTCGTCGGGGTCGTGGGATAATTGTCGCCACCAAGTAGCAGGCTTGTCGCTCTCAATATGGATATCCATAAAGGCATCAAGGTCTTCAGGATCGTATTCGTACTCAAGATATTCCTCAAAGTTATCCTCCAATTCATGCACTATCTTGAGAAGCCTGTTGCGTTCATCCAAATCAAGTTGCAACAGATGCTCTTCGGCAGCACGTTTCTTGTAATTATGAATGATGGAGTTTAATTGGTCACGTGTCATAGGGGCGACAATTTAATTCTAACTGCAAAAATACTAAAATTTATTTTTAGCTATAGCCTTCCATGTGGTAAAACGACCCCCTTCCGCGGTGGTCTCGTCCTCTACTTCGGCGCACACGACACTCGCACCGCGGCGAAAATATCGGAATTATACCCATGTCTATTGATATTGAACCTTCTACGAGGGTAGGGATTTATCTACCACGTCCCAGCTATACGATTACCCATGCATGCAACAGCGAGACGCAGTTGACACCATGGTATGCACCCCTTGTATCAAACCCTGATGCTGTGTGTGTGGAGGCAATGCCGACATGACGAGGCGGAAGCGTTATGAAGGGCAGGCTTCTTGCCCTGATGCAATACAGCTTTATCGGTATGCTTCCACTTGTTTTCTGAAACTTTTTGGGGAGATGCCGGTATGTTGTTTGAAATATTTCCTGAATGTGAATTGTTCGGGAAAACCCAACTCGTCGGCGATTTCTTTTATGCTCATCGTGGTGTTGCTTAAAAGCAATTTGGCGTTGTTGATGGTGACCAAAATGATTAATTGCATGGGTGTATAACCTGTCTCGCTTTTGATGATATGGGAAAAATAGCCGGTGGAAAGCCGTGCGCTTTCCGCATAGTATCTTACACTCCGATGTTCTCTGAATTCTTGGTTGACAAGCATGAAGAAAGAGGTGGTGACGTGAGAATAATGTCTTTTCGGATTTTGAGTGTGCTCATGATGCTGGTAATAGTATTCGATGGCTTTCAACCAAAGCCCTTGAATGGCATGCTCCAAAAGTATTTCGTATAAAATCCTGTCTGTCTCTTCAGTGCTGTCGCTGAGCTGTTTACGGTATTGGAGAATCTTGTCATGATGCTCAATCATCAGCTGTAATGTGGCCTCATCTGCCTGCATGAGCGGATGGTCCGGTATGGAAAGCTTTCCTAAGACGCTGCTCATCCGGTGTAAGATGCGGTGAAAGCGTTCCACATTTTCCCGTATTTCCAGTTCTTGGTAGTCATCGCTGCGAGAAATAACCGTTTTTTTTACCAATGGGCTGATGAGAAAGTATGAACCCCTGACAATCTTGTAGGGCTGTTCATTCAATATCACCTCCATTTCACCTGCTGTGCAGAATATAATTCCTACGGATGTCTGTGAAAATAAATTATTATTAGGCATATTTCTGCTTTTTTCGGATGCATCGCATCTTGTTATGAAAATTGATCTTTCTCCGCATAGTGTGAGAGTTTTTAAGGCGGATTTGTTTCTGACCAATTTTGGGTGCAAAGATAATGAAATTTCTGTTTTTATAGTCGAAATTGCTCAATTTATATTTTTTCTTACTCTTTTTTGTCTGTTTTAATCGCCTTATTTTTGCATTATCAAATGTGGATGATGGAAGAACTGTGGAAACAGATTTGTTTAATTTAATGGTATGAGTGCAACTTTAAATTTTGTATCTTTGCGGCCCAAAAGAAAAACACGTATGACAGACCCGACATACTCCGTAGGTATTGATATAGGCTCGACGACCTTCAAACTGGTGGTGCTGGACGAAAAGGGAGAACTCGTTTTTTCGTCCTACAAACGTCACAATACTGCTATTCTTCAAACTGGCTACTTAATATACAAGGAGTTGTACAAGGCTTTGGGCAAGTGCAATGTGAAGGTGGTGATGACCGGTTCCATTGCCATGGGCTATACCAAGCAGTTAGGTATACGTTTTGCGCAGGAGGTGATTGCCGCCGCCGAGTATGTGAAGCGGAAACATGCTGAGGTGCGTACTTTCATCGACATGGGCGGTGAGGACAGCAAGATGATTTTTTTCGAGGAAGGCAAGATTCCCGATATCCGTATGAATGGTAGCTGTGCCGGGGGTACAGGAGCGTTTATCGACCAGACCGCCGCTCTGCTTGAAATTGAAACAAAGGAACTTAACACGCTGGCACAGACCGCGGAGAATATTTATCCCATCGCCTCGCGTTGCGGGGTGTTCTCCAAAACCGATATCCAGAACCTGGCCAGCCGCAATGTGAGCCGCAACGATATCGCCAAGTCGGTCTTCAATGCGGTAGCTATTCAGGTTATCAGCTCGTTGGCCCGTGGAAACGATATTTTGCCAAAGGTGTTTTTCTGTGGCGGTCCCTTCGCCTTCCTGTCAGAACTGAAGGAGGCCTTTATCCGCTTGCTGAAACTGAAGGAAGAGGATGTGCTTATGCCCGAGCGTCCCGAGCTGATTCCTGCATGGGGCAGCGCGCTGATTGCCATGGAGGATATTGAACAGAGCATCACCTTGTCCGATTTTGTGCGCCTGTTCCGCGATCATCAGCAGGAACAGAAACAGCAAGAGCATGTCGGCTGCCTGCCGGCTCTGTTTGCGTCGGAAGAGGATCTGGAAAATTGGAAAAAACAGAAGAGTATTACTTTTATTCCTACCATCGACTGGGAGAATCTTGAATCCGAGGACTGTTACCTGGGTGTTGACTCGGGCTCCACTACGACCAAATTGGTGCTGGTGGACAAAGAAGGTCGTATCATTTTCTCGGATTATAGCCGCAACAAAGGCGACAGTTTCAAGGCTTTTGGTGAGGCTTTGGCCCGTTTGAAGGATGAGGCGGAGAAGCATCATAAGAAGATAAATGTGGTGGGCAGTGCCGCTACGGGTTATGGCGAGAATCTGATTAAAACAGCATATAATCTGCACGATGGCGTGGTGGAAACCATGGCACATTATCTGGCCGCCCGCACCATCGACCCGGAAGTGTCGTTTGTGCTCGATATCGGTGGCCAGGACATGAAGGCCATTTATGTTGAGAATAAGAGCATTACACGGCTCGAAATCAACGAGGCCTGTTCTTCGGGCTGCGGTTCCTTTATCGAGAATTTCGCCAATATCCTGCATTATCCGGTGGCTGAGTTTGCCCGTATCTCTTGTCTGGCAAACCATCCCTACGACCTGGGTACACGCTGTACCGTCTTTATGAATTCCAAGGTGAAGCAGGCTATGCAGGAAGGTGCCGATGTGGCGGATATCGCTGCGGGTTTTTCCTATTCAGTGGTGAAAAATTGCTTGTATAAAGTTCTTAAAATAAAGAATATCAGTGAATTGGGCGAACATATAGTGGTGCAGGGAGGAACGTTCAAGAATCTGTCCATTGTGCGTGCCCTGGAACTGATGTCGGGCAAGAGTGTGTTCTTCTCGAATGTGCCAGAGCTGATGGGAGCATACGGCGCGGCTTTGTATGCCAGAAACCGCCAAACTGACAGCAAGGTGCTGTCGCTGGCCGACATGATTGCTACCCAGACCTCTGCTGTGGAGATGGAAACATGCTCGGGCTGCGAGAATCATTGCCAGGTGAAAAAACTGGTGTTCTCCAATGGAAATACTTTTTATACTGGTAATAATTGCGAGAAAATCTATTCCAACAAGTCCGATTCCTTTGTCAAAGGCATTAATCAGCATCGCGAGAAGCTGGATTTGTTGTTCAAACGCCCGATAGTTCCTAAAGAACAGGCCCGTATGCGTATCGGCATTCCGCGAGCTTTGGGTATTTACGAGAATTATCCCTTCTGGCATGAGCTCTTCACCAATTGTGGCATCCAGGTGGTGCTTTCACCGCCTTCCACCAACAAGATTTACGAGAAAGGTATCCGTTCCATCATGGCCGACAATATCTGCTTTCCGGCCAAGGTGATGCATGGACATATTTATAGTCTGATAGAACAGAAAGTGGATAGGATTTTCTATCCTTACGTGATTTATGAGCAGAAAGAAG